>Ga0307513_10000121_pt1 | contig 109551 bp, 103 predicted proteins | sample 15_EM_MG_FD_202174 | JGI IMG/M metagenome (GOLD analysis project Ga0307513, IMG submission 202174) | Populus trichocarpa ectomycorrhiza microbial communities from riparian zone in the Pacific Northwest, United States - 15_EM | ecosystem: Host-associated > Plants > Roots > Unclassified...
TGATCAGTTCGCTTGCCATGACGGCTCCTTTTTTGGTCTGTTTAGGATGGGTACCATAAGGTACAGGGCTGAGTTGCAGTCATTGTGGCAGAAAGCAAGTGGCCGGGTCGGGTGGGCAGGGGCTATCACCCTGATAGCAACCTCCTCGATTGACAGGCCATTCTTGCCGTATACCCCGCTGCAAGCCGCTGCTTTTTTGCCTGCTTTTTGTACATTGACCCGTCTTCCCCACACCTTCCTTCATGCCACCAGCCCAGACTGCCGACACCGCCTTGGCCCCGCCTGATGCGCTTTGCTGGCAGCAGGCCATGGCCCGGCTGGCCGCATCATTGCAGTCGAGGGGCGTTCACCCGGCTGAAACGGTGGTGTTGCTGCCGTATGCCCAGCTGATCCAGCAGGCACGCCAGGCCTGGGCCGCGCAGGCCGGGGTCACATTCTTCGTTCCGCGCTTTGAAACCACCATGAACTGGGCCGGCGGCCTGGGCGGCACGCTGGGCCTTTTCGCCCCGTCTGGCGACGACTTGCGCATGGACATGGCGGTTGACATGCTGACCGCCGCGTCGTTGCTGGCACGGACCGGCCTGGGCGGCCAACAGGATGCGCTGGCCGGGCGCCTGGTTGAGGCCGCCTGGAGCCTGGCGGGTGTTGCCGCTGCCGTCCCGCCGGCGCGGCGCCAGGCCTGGAACGAGCGTTTGGCGCTCACGCTGGGCGCGGGGCTCGATTCACCCGTGCTGGCGCTGGAAGCCGCTGTGGGCCGCATTGCGCTGGCCTGGGCCGCAACATCCGCTTACGCCACAGACCGGCTTTATCAAGCCAAGCCGCTGTTGTTTGCCGTATTCGAAGGCTTTCAGGCCGACCCGCTCACCGAGGCGCTCAAAGCCCATTTCGGCGAGCTATCGGTGTCCATCCCCTTGTGCATTCCCTTTGACGCAAGCCCCCAGCCACCGGCGCTGCACGCCGCGCAGGATGCCGAGGACGAAGCGGGCCGTGCCGCCGCCTGCGTACTGGCCCATCTGGCGCAAGGCCGCAGCCCGGTCGCGCTCATCGCGCAAGACCGGCAGCTCACACGCCGCGTGGGCGCCATGCTGGCCGAACGCGGCATCGCCATGCGCGATGAAACCGGCTGGAAGCTTTCCACCACCCGCGCCGCCGCCGGCCTGATGAGCCTGCTGCGCGCCATGCCCTGGGACGCTTCAACCGACGCCGTGCTCGATTGGCTGAAAAACGCACCGGCCTTTGACGGCGCCATGCTGACCGCCGCCGAAACCGAGCTGCGTCGGGTCGGCGTGCGCGCCTGGCGCGACCTGCCGGATTTTCCGGAGGAGGGCATCGTGCCGCCCGCGTTTGCCGCGACCGGGCCGCTGGCGCGCGAGGTCAACGCGGTGCGCACGCCTTTTGCCCGCGCCCGCCCCCTGGCGACGTGGCTGCGCGACCTGCGCACCGCCCTGCAGTCAGCCGGGCAATGGGACGCACTGGCGCAAGACGAAGCCGGCCAGACGGTGCTCGACGTGCTGCGCCTGAATGAAGGGGCCGAGGCCGAATTTGAAGCCTCTCCGGTGATGCGGCTTCACGACTTCACCCAGTGGGCCAACCAGGCGCTGGAAGGCGGCAAATTTTCCCCGCCGCATCCGTCGGCCGAGCAGGTGGTCATCCTGCCGCTGCCGCAACTGCTGGGCCGGCCCATGCAGGCGGTGGTGCTGCCCGGTTGCGACGAGATCCGCCTGCCGGTGTCGCCTGAGCCTTCCGGCCCCTGGACACCCGGCCAGCGCGAACTGCTGGGCCTGCCTTCGCGTGAGGCGCTTGCCGCCGCGCAGCGCCAGGCCTGGCAATACGCCCTGCGCATGCCGCACGTCGACGTGCTGTGGCGCACCAGCGAGTCGGGTGAGCACCTGATTCCCAGCGGATTTGTGCAGGAGTTGCTGCTGGCTCAGGACGAAGAGCAGGGAGAGACTTCCCTTGCCACCGATCCGCGCGTCCTCCGCGCCGTAGACATCACCCCCACGCCGCATCCTTTTCCGACCGGCGAAGCCTTGCCCGTCACCCGGCTGTCGGCCAGCGCCTATGAAGATCTGCGGCGCTGCCCCTACCGGTTTTTCGCGCTGCGCCAGCTCAAGCTGCAGGAGCCTGAGGAGCTCGAAAGCGAGCTAGGAAAGCGCGACTTCGGCAATTGGCTGCACAGCCTGCTGCAGCACTTTCATGAAGCATTAAAAGCGGCTCCAGCCCAGGATCCATATGAGCGGATAGCTATGATTAACATAGCAGCCGACACCGCCACGCATGAGTTGGCGCTGAGCGAGAGCGAGTTTTTGCCCTTTGCCGCCGCCTGGCCGGGCGTACGTGAGGGCTACCTCAAATGGCTGGCCGAGCACGAAGCCACCGGCGCGACCTTTGAAGCCGGCGAAGCCTGGCGCGAAATGCCCTTGGGCGGGATCACGCTGCTGGGCAAGCTGGACCGCATAGACCGCCAGGCCGACGGCCACGCGCTGCTGATCGACTACAAAACCGAGCCGCGCAGCACCACCACCGAGCGCATCAAGAACGGCCAGGAAGACACCCAGCTGGCCTTCTACGCCGCGCTGATGACCGACGACACGCTGGCCGCCGCGTATGTGAACCTGGGTGAAAAAGAGCCGACCAAAACCTACGAGCAGCCCGACATCGTCGGCCTGCGCGATGAGCTCATCGACAGCATCCTCACCGACATGGCCCGCATTGCGCGTGGCGCGGCGCTGCCGGCGCTGGGTGAAGGCAAGGCCTGTGACTATTGCGCCGCGCGTGGCCTTTGCCGCAAGGACTTCTGGAATCTCGACGAAGAAATCGCCGGGGAGGGCGCATGACCCCGCCATCCAACAAGCTGATCGCCCACACCGCCGCCTACGAATGCAACGGCGAGCCGGTCTCTGCCGATGCGTTCTACGCTATCGCCTGCGACCCGCGGCGCAGCGTGGCGGTAGAAGCCTGCGCCGGCGCGGGCAAAACCTGGATGCTGGTCTCGCGCATCGTGCGTGCGCTGCTCGATGGGGCCACGGCTGCACCCGGGCAGCAGGTGCTGCCGCATGAGATCCTGGCTATCACCTTCACCAAAAAAGCCGCCGGCGAAATGCGCGAGCGGCTGGACGACTGGCTCAAGGCCTTTGCCCATGCCGACGACGCCACCTTGCTGCACGAGTTGCAGATGCGCGGCGTCAAACTCGATGTTTCAAGCCAAAAAGGCCTGAAGGCCGCGCAGGACGTGCGCGACCAGCTATCAAATCTATACCGCTCCATTCTGGCCAGCGGCCGCTCGGTGCAGATCCGCACCTTCCACAGCTGGTTTGCCGCCTTGCTGCGCAGCGCGCCGGTGGCGGTGTTGCAGCGGCTGGAATTGCCCATCAACTACGAGTTGCTGGAAGACGACGCACCGGCGCGCGCGCTGGTCTGGCGGCGGTTTTACGCCGCGGTGGCGGCTGATGCGTCGCACCGGGCCGACTTTGAAGCCGTGGTGTTGGCGCACGGGCGCTTTCAGACTGACAAGGCCCTGCAAGCCGCGCTCGACAAGCGGACTGAGTTCACGCTGGCGGACGAAAAGGGCGTCATCGACGCGTCGGTGCAACCCTTCGGCCTGCAGTTTCCCGAGTTCGCCGGGCTGGATGTGCCCGAAGACTGCCTCGCCGCAGACGCGGCCGATCCGTCGAACCATCGCCTTCTTCTGGAAGCCGCCAAGGCGCTGGGCCGTGCCAGCGCGCCGACTTTCTCCGCCAAGGGCGTGGAACTGGAACTGGCTTTGAGCACTGGCAACATGCCTGCCGTCTTCACCGCGCTGCTCACTGAAAAAGGCACAGCTCGGAAATTCGGCGACAAGATCGTCGGCATTGAACGTATCCGCGAGGCGCAAGATCTCGTTCTTCGTGTGGTGCAGGCCTGCCAGCAGCACGACGCGTGGCAGTACCAGCAGCGCATGGCGCGCCTCTCCCGCGTGGTGATCGCGCAGTTCACCGCCTTGAAGCGCGACCGTGGCTGGGTCGATATGAATGATGTGGAGCGCGCCGCGCTGCTGATGCTGGCCGATCCTGTGCTGTCGGGCTGGGTGCAGGAACGCCTGGACGCGCGCATTCGCCACCTGATGATTGACGAGTTCCAGGACACCAACCCGCTGCAGTGGCAGGCGCTGTACGCCTGGCTGATCGGCTATTCCGGCGCGGGCACGGCACCCAGTGTGTTTTTGGTGGGTGACCCCAAACAAAGTATCTACCGCTTTCGCCGCGCCGAGCCGCAGGTGTTCCGCGCCGCGCAGGCCTTTGTGGTGCACGGTCTGGGAGGCGACTTGCTCAGCTGCGACCACACGCGGCGCAACGCCGAAGCGGTGATAGACACCGTCAACGCCGCCATGGCCACCGCGCGCGAAGCCGACGGCTATGAAGGCTTTCGCGAACACACCACGGCATCCGGCCTGGCCGGCGCTGTGGGCCGCCTGCCGCCGATAGCGCGGAACAAGGATGAAGAAGAGGCCTCGCCGCTGGCCGCCGGCTGGCGCGACAGCCTGACTATGCCGCGCGAGCTGCCTGAAGAAACCCTGCGCACGCGCGAAGCCCGCCAGGCGGCTGCGTGGATTTCAGAGCAGGTTGCCGGTGGCCTGAGACCGCAAGACGTGATGGTGCTGTCGCGCAAACGCGCAGGCCTGCTGCCGCTGCAGGACGAGCTGCGCGCGCTGCACATCCCCGCGCAGGTGGGCGAAAAAACCGAGCTGATTGATTGCTGCGAAGTGCTGGATGTGGTCGCGCTGCTGGACGTGCTGGTGTCGTCGCAGCATGACTTGTCGCTGGCGCGGGCGCTGCGCTCGCCACTCTTTGGCCTGGGCGACGACAGCCTGGTGCAACTGGCCCTGCTGCACCGCGAGCACGGCATGCCCTGGTACGAGTTGCTACAAAAAGAGGAGCTGCTTGCCCAGGACCTGCTTGGGCTAGGGGCCATTTTGACCCGATGGAAAGGCTGGCTGGACAGCCTGCCGCCGCACGACGCCCTGCAAGGCATTTATGACGACGGCGACGTGCTGGCACGTTTTGGCGCGGCCGCGCCGGCGGCTGAGCGCAGTGCGGTGATTGCCAACCTGCGCGCGCTGCTGGGCGTGTCGCTGGCGCTGGACGGCGGCCGCTACGCCACGCCCTACAGCTTTGTACGCGCCCTAAAAGCCGGCGGCACGCAGGCGCCGGCCACGGTCAGCACCGAGGCCGTGCGCTTGTTGACGATTCACGGCGCCAAGGGCCTGGAGGCCCAAGCCGTGCTGCTGCTGGACACCGACACGGTGGAGCGCAACGCCGACAGCATGGGCGTACTGGTCGACTGGCCCGGTGAGGCGACCGAACCGCGCAAGTTTGTCTTCCTGGTCAGCGAAAGCCGGCCGCCTGCCTGCGCGGCCGAGACGCTGGCCAACGAGCAGGCCGCCCGCAAACGCGAGGAACTCAATGCGCTGTATGTGGCCCTGACGCGCGCCCGCCATACGCTGGTCGTCTCGTCGATAGAGCCGCATCGCGTGACGACCGAGAGCTGGTGGCAGCGCCTGCAGGGGCTGGTGGGCGAGTTGCCGGCGCCGGTGGCGGACGAGTCCGCAGGCGCCCACCTCGATGCGGTGGACGCCGGCGTGTTCTACCTGTCCGAGCTGCCTGAACTGCCCGAAGCCCTGATGCCCGCCGCGCCCGCCGTGAAGCGGGTAGACGAAGACTCCCTCAAGGCGCGCGTTGGCAAGGCCATGCACCGTTTGCTGGAGTGGGGCGGCGCGCTGTCGGCAGAACAGGTCAAGGCCGCGGCGCGCGAGTTTCGCCTCAGCCCTGCAAAGGGTAAAGAGGCGGCCGACCTGGCGCGGCGCATTCTGACGGGCGAGGGCGGCTGGGCCTGGCACCGCGATGCGATTGCCTGGCAAGGCAACGAGGTTGACGTGGTGCATGCCGGCCAGGCGCTGCGGCTGGACCGTCTGGTGCAGCGCAAGGACGCCGGCCACGAAGGCCACTGGTGGGTGCTGGACTACAAATCCAACTTTGCGCCCCAGGAGCTCCCCGAACTGGTGGCCAAGATGCAAAGCTACCGTGCGGCGGTGCAACTGATTTACCCCGATGCCCAGGTAAAAGCAGCTTTTCTCACGGGGCAGGGAACTGTGGTCGAGGTGAGTTGATCTCACACGGTCCACCCGGACAGGCTGACCTGTCCCGGCCCAGTCACCGACCTGAAAGAGAGCGTTCCCATGTTCAAGCACTTTGCTGTTTCACTCGCCTTGGCGGCTGCGCTGCCACTGGCCCTGGCGCAAACCCCCGCACCGGCCAGCCCCACGCTGCGCCTGCGCGCGACGATTGAAAAAGTCGACGCCACCAGCCTCACAGTGAAGGAGCGCAGCGGGGAAGTGATCACGCTGGTGCGGCCCGCCGCCATGGACGTGTCCGAGGTGTATCCGCTGGCGCTGGCCGACATCAAGCCCGGCAGCTACATCGGCACCGCCGCCATGCCGCAAGCTGACGGTAGCCAGCTGGCGCTGGAGGTGGTGGTGTTTCCAGAGGCCGCGCGCGGCACGGGCGAGGGCCACCGGCCCTGGGACTTGCGGCCCGAAAGCACCATGACCAATGCCACGGTGGCCGATCTTGCGGCCGCGCCCTCGTCGGTGCCCGGCGGGCAAAAGCTCACGCTGCGCTACAAAGACGGCGAGAAAACCGTGATCGTGCCGCCCGGTGCGCCGGTGGTGTCGTTCAAGCCCGGCAAGGCCGATGAAAACGCGCTGTTGGTGCCCGGCGCCAAAGTGATGATCACCGCGCAGGAGCGGGAAGGCAAGCCGACCGCGCTGCGTGTGATCGTCGGGCGCAACGGGTTTGCGCCGCCTATGTAGTCAGGTCAGCAGCCGGCCGTCAAATCCCACCACGCCGACGTCGACAAAGGTGCTGCCCACGCGGTTGCCGTTGCCGTAATTGACGCGCATGCCGCCCAGGTCAAAGTTGGTGATGCCGTCCAGCGCATTGATCAGCGATTCCCGCGTCACTTTGGAGCCGCCGCGGCGCAGGCCTTCGGCCATCACACGCGCATTGACGTACGCTTCGAGGCCGAACAGCGTGTAGTCCTTCCAGCCGCTGGCCTGCATGTCGGCCTGGTAGCTGCGCACCAGCGTGTTTTTGTTGGACAGGGGCGAGGGCACGATGATGGCGAAACCTACGCCGCGCGCCTTGTCGCCCATGGCCGTGATGTTGACGGCGCTGGCCGCGTTAGACAGGCCATAAACCGTGCTGGTGCCGCCCGCATCCCGCAGGGCTTTCACAAACAGTGGCGCCACGCCTGACAGCACCATGATGACGACCTGCGGCTGCGCTTTCGCGATCGCCTTGGCCGCGGGCTCAACGTCTGTGCTGGTGTTGGTGGGCGTGGTCGCAATGATCACCGGCTCCAGCTTCACCTCGGCCATAACCTTCTGGAAGGACGCCAGGATAGACAGGCCCAGCGGGTCCTTGGGGTGCACGATGCCGATGCGGGTGGTGCCCAGCGTCACGGCGGTGTGGATCAGTTTTTCGATTTCGGCGTCGAACGTCGCGCGCACCCAGAACACATTGGGCGGGCTGTTCTTGCGCACAGCAGCAGCGCCGGCGACGGGGCCGACCACCGCGAAATCGCGGATGGTTTCAACGATGGCCGCGCAGGGGCGCGTGCCCAGGGGACTCAAGATGCCGAGCACGGAGCTGTCGGCCTGAAAGGCTTGCGCATTGGCCTTGGCGAGATCAGGCTTGAATTGGTCGTCTGAGGTGACAAGTTCGACCTTGGCGCCGTTGATACCGCCGGTTTTGTTCAGGGCATTGAAGTAGGCCGTAGCGCCCTTCACGAGGTCGCTGCCAATGCCTTTTTCAAGACCGGTCTGATCCACCGTGGTGCCCAGGCGCAGCGTGCGCGATTGCGCCCACGAGGGCGCTGCGAAGACAGCCGCGGCGGTTCCGCATTGCTGGAGAAAATGCCGGCGCGCGAGCGGGCGGATGGCTGTCTGGGTAGCTTTGCTGTCTCGTGTGGTCACTTGGAATCCCTCGTTGTTTTCGGGTGCTCGCCTATTTAGTAAGCATGCTTACTAAATGCTAGCACGGCAGGTTATGCAATTTGTGACGAAGCAATCGTTTGCTTGAAAATATTTTTCGGATAAATCTCAATCGGCGCAGAGCCGGTAAGTTGTTCGTACTAACTCTTCCAATAGTTGGTGTTTCGCGCATGCGCCTGGTGCTTCAGGTGTGTCGATGCGCCTGGTGAATCACTGCCGATTTGCCGCACCTGCAATAATTGCGGACTCCCGATGACCCGCAACGTGGCAGCGTTTGCCGCTGTGGCTGCACAACCCAACGCGGACCCTGCTGGTTTCGGCTTTGCCAATTGCCAGCTGTCAGCCGCCTGCTTCCAGGCGAGATGCTTTTTTTTCTTTGTTTAACTTGTGACCCGCAACAGGCGGCAACCTCATTGACCTCTATCGCCGCTTCTTTTGATTCTTCACCGACCCGGCCACTGCGCATCGCCGTGATCGGCGGCGGCCCTGCCGGCCTGATGGCGGCCGAGGTGCTGGCCGGCGCCGGTACGGCCTTGTCGGTGCAGGTGTATGACGCCATGCCTTCGGTCGGCCGCAAGTTTTTGCTGGCCGGCATTGGCGGCCTGAACCTCACGCACTCGGAGCCGCCGCAGATCTTCATGAGCCGCTATGGCGAGCACGCCGCGCACTTGCAGCCGCTGTTGGCGGGCTTCGGTGCGGCCGAACTGCGCGCCTGGGCCGAGGCGCTGGGCGTGGAAACCTTTGTTGGCACGTCAGGCCGCGTGTTTCCCAAAGACATGAAGGCCGCGCCGCTACTGCGCGCCTGGCTGCATCGCCTGCGCCAATCCGGTGTGCAGTTTTCCATGCGGCACCGCTGGCTGGGCTGGGCCGACGACGGCGCACTGAAGTTTTCAACGCCTGCGGGCGAAGTGCTGGCTGAGGCCGACGCCGTGGTGCTGGCGCTGGGCGGCGGCAGCTGGGCACGGCTGGGCTCCGACGGCGCCTGGGCGCCGCTGCTGGCAGCGCGTGGCGCGGCGATGGCGCCGCTCTTGCCATCCAACTGCGGCTTTGACGTGGCGGCCCGACCCGACAGCCCCGCGCAAATTCAAGAGGCCGTGGCAGAGCCCGGTGAAACCCGGCGCGAATTCCTGCAGGAGCTCGTCGGCAAAACCCCACAAGCACCCTCCGGCTGGACAGAACACTTCGCCAGCCGCTTTGCCGGCCAGCCCTTCAAGTCCGTCGCCATCCATTTCACCGATTCGCGCGGCCGTAGCTTTAATCGCAAAGGCGAGTTCATCGCCACCGCCACCGGCGTGGAAGGCAGCCTGGTCTACGCCGCCTCCAGCCTGCTGCGCGACGAGATCGCCGCTCACGGCAGCGCCACCTTCATGCTCGACTTGCTGCCCGACAAGACGCCCGAGCAGGTGCTGGCCGAAGTACGCCACCCGCGCGGCTCGCGCTCGCTCTCCAGCCACCTCAAGAGCCGCCTCAACCTCGACGGCATCAAGGCCGCCATGTTGTATGAGTTGTTGGGCAAGGACGCGATTGCCGACCCCGTGCGACTGGCCGCAGGCATTAAGGCGCTGCCGGTGCGCGTGACGGCCACCAGGCCCATCGACGAAGCCATCAGCACGGCGGGCGGTGTGATGTTTGAAGGCATGAGCGCGCAGTTACAGCTTGCCGCCGGGGCCGCCGTGCCCCAGCCCGTGTTCTGCGCCGGTGAAATGCTCGACTGGGAAGCGCCCACCGGCGGCTACCTGCTGACAGCATGCTTTGCCAGTGGCCGCATCGCAGGGCAGGGCGTTATGAGTCATTTCGGCCTCTAGCCCAATAAGGGCATGGGCTACCAGCTATTGATTTGATAGCATTTTCATTGAGACAACCCGCAGCAACGACAAGCGGCATTTGCAGGAAGGAATAAACATGATCGTCCGTTTCAACATCGACCCGATGATGCAAGAAGAGTTCGAGTACCGCGTCAGCTACGAAGGTGAAGACCTCTACGGCGATGCCGGCCTCGACAGCGTAGAGGCCTGCATCATCGCCGCCACAGAAGGCCTGGGCCAGGACGCCATCGCGGCGGAAATCGCCTACAAAGGCATCATCAGCGGAACCTATGCGTTGGCCTCGCTGGCGCTGGCCTCCGCCCAGATCGCGCAGCACGCACTGCAGACGACTGAGGCGATTGAGGAAGCCGCCAAGTAACCGGGCGAGCTGATGAAGCCGTATTCCATCCTCTTCGTCTGCATGGGCAACATCTGTCGCAGCCCCACGGCGCACGGCGTGTTTCAGCAAAAAGTCATCGAGCGCGGCCTTGCAGATCAAATCCAGGTCGACTCAGCCGGCACCCACAACTACCACCCCGGCAATCCGCCAGACGAACGCTCGCAAGCTCACGCCATCAAGCGCGGCTATGACCTCTCAAGCCTGAGAGCCAGGCAAATTTCAGACGCGGATTTTGCGCAGCACGATCTGATCCTGGCGATGGACTGGGACAACCTTGCCTTGATCCAGGAAGAATGTCCGGCTGAACATCTCGGCAAAGTACGCAGGTTGACAGAGTTCTGCCTGAAGCACGACAGCCCGGTCGTGCCTGACCCTTACTACGGCGGCAAGGATGGCTTTGAGGATGTGCTCGACCTCGTGGAGGATGCCTGTGAAGGGCTGCTTCGGCATGTTGAACAGCGGCTGAAGCTGGTGTAGCGATAACGGTGATGAGGCAGCGGCTGTATGTGCTGCAATTTGGATGACGTGGCAAGCCTTTACCAGTTGGTACTATTACAAAAAATGGAGGCTCTATGGCTACTGGATGGGAGATGGTTCCAGAGACGGCGAAAGCGTTAAGCGCGCCTGTCACGAAGCTTATTGAGGTCATAGCGGCAGGATGTGGTCGAGCGTACGGGCCTACCGACATTCGACGCACTGCGGCGGCTCAAGGCGATGCTATGGTCGTATTGGAGGAAGCCAAAGGACGGGTTTCGGATATTTCCCTCAGAGCAGCAAAACGGATGCTTGACGTAGAAGAGCGTCGGCAAATTAATTTGGAAGCAATCACAGACATTGCACAAAAGCAACTTCCTGATGAAGTTTCAGATACACCTGTTGAGCCGGACTGGTCGTCTAAGTTTTTCAGAGAGGCCCAGGATGTTAGCGATGAGCAAATGCGCTTGTTGTGGGGGAAGCTCTTAGCCGGTGAGGTCACTACACCAGGTACCTTTTCACCTCGCACTCTCTCGATAGTTGCGAATTTGGGACGTGCCGAAGCTTCAAAGTTCGAGGCAGTTTGTAACCTTATAGCTATCGCGAACGGTGTCATCTGCACCTTCATGAGTACGACATCGAATCCGGTAGCAAAACAACTGGGACTCTCGTTAGGCGATTTTTTAGAGTTGCAAGCAGCAGGCCTGCTGAATATTCAAGCTCTGGGTGCCCAGATTGTTCTCATAAGCGAAGACGGAAATGGCGTAAGGGCATCGATTCATCGTCCAGATGGAGTTTTGCTGACTGCCACTCAAGACGCACAGAACGCCAAATTACCCATAGGTGTTGTGGTATTTACAGCGGCTGGCCGGGAGTTGTTTTCAATTGCGGAATGGAAACCTTATGAGGCACAAGATAAGGCGATAGCAGACAGCCTTCGCAATGCTGGATGGACTATTGAGCGTTGGAAGGAGGTCGCAAGCAAAGTTGGAGTTGTGGAATTAGAACCGTACCCCTTTTTGTGAAGACCAATTTGGGCTGTCCATTCACGATCTTCATCGTCTCCAAGCTAACCGTGATGACGCGCTGAAATAGTTCTAGCGGGTAGCGTGGCTCTTTTGCTAATACCGGTCTGGTGGAATAGTCCATTCATTGGATCGACAACACATGTCTTATCCCTGGCTAACCAACTCAATCGCATCAGGTCTCCAGCAATTAGCCTCAACATGTTGCCTTATAACGGCTCTGTTTGGTGCGAGCAGATCTGACCAACTGCTGTTCCAGGCGCCGTAAGCGTGCCAGGAGTATCCCAGTAGCCGAGTCTTTGACATTGAGTTCATCGATTGTGTAACTGCAGCTAGGAACGTTTTTTCCACAGAGGTGCCGGGCAATTCAAGTATCGTTCCCAAATAGCAGAGCCATTTTGCTAGCTGCTCGTATTGCCCCCAAGCTCCATTCTCAGAAGTAAATTGGATTTTGCTCTGGATTATTTTGTCGAGAGCGGCGACTACAAGTGGATCATTGATACTACGTCCTATTCCTGCCACGGAAGCTACGATTTCATAGAAGGACGACTCCACTTTTAGATATTCATCCTTGTAGTGATGACCTTGAAATAGAACTTTATTGATATTCTGCGATGCAGTGCCGCTATATTTGGCTGCATCGGTCATCCTAGCGTTCACCTGCAGGAAAAAATCTTTGACTTCAAGATTGTCCAAAACGCGAATGCCGTAGCAATGTGCGTAGTAATCCTTCACATGCTGATTAACCTTATTTCTGGAAACCAAGAAAAGATTACCCCCTATCGCATGAGTTCGGGAAAAGCCTTTGTAATCGCTCAGAATAGTTTTTAGATTGGTATCAGCCAACGAATATCCGAGGATAACTACGGTGTTTTCATGTAAAGCTGTGCTTAGTTTTCTCGAGAAGTAGGATTCTCCAAGCATAAACTTGAAGTAGTCATCAGAACTGACAACCATATTTTTGGGTGAATCGATTGATCCGTGGACGTGATAAACCTTCGTTTTCGCTCCGGCACGTGGGATAGGAAATCCCGGGGAAATTGACTGGCAAGTATCTGGACCGACGAGAGTCTCGACTAATTTGTCGTAGTTCGTTGTGATGATTCGAAGAGGATTCTTCTGCAAGAAATCAGCGATGACACTATTGTCTCCAGCAGGAGTCAGGGCACCAATATCAGCAGCGATTACTTCGTGAATGCTAGTCTTGAGAGACTTGGTCAACTCCAAATCGATAACTTGAGCAGCCTCTTCGAGGGTCAGCGGATTAACTCCGCCCGCAGGAAACAAGGCAGCTTTAATTGCCACCCCATTCGGAAGCCTATCGCATGCCATTTCTAGGAGTTGCTGCCAACCCGGTGCGACATTATTGGTAACCGCTTTGGAGAATCCTGTTCCCGTGAATAAGCACAAACGATGCGTGACCGCTGCATAGGCAATTTCAAAATATGCGTTCATTTGGATCTGCTCACAAAAGTATTCATTAGTTTTTCTTGACTCCGATGTTTAAGCTTAAGCGAGATCAATTTCCGTATTGGCTTTGCACTTCCTTTGGGTATTGTCGCGACCGCAATTGTCCATATCTCGGATGTGGGAGACATCGTGATTCTTGTAGCGTTCTGCAGAACGATGCTTGCATGGGCCCCCGGTGTTCTTTGTGGAGCGCAAAGACTCGTTTGTAGGCGTTTACGGCGTCCATTGAGCGTTCCTTGCCGAGCCTCCATCGGTCAAACAGTCGGTTAGACGGGTTGCCGTACCCGGGATGGTCGAGGGCAGGGCGAACTGGCAATTGTCCCGTTTGAGAGGAGCTGATTCATGTCCGTTTTGAGCAAAATCACCAAGCATCTTGGCCCTTTGGAGGGAACCCAGAACTCCGGCTTCGTACCGGTTTGCCGTGCTGAGTGACTGCACGAGTTTGGTCTGCCCGAATAAAGCACCTGAAGGCGCTTTGGAACTACTACGCGTAGCTGGTAGATGCCATCACGCTTGAAAGCCCCGGTAGCTTGGCCATCGTTGTCCGATCATGTCAACTTGCGAGAAGTGACACACCAAACTGACACGGTACAAAGAAAATCGGGACCTTAGAGAGCCCGGAAGCCGCTTAGATGCTAGCTTCAGTTTGAATAAGGTGACGAGCCTTGACCCCGGCACTGACTCCACAGTTAGGGCTGCTTGGTTCCCCACCTGACCCGGTTGGCCGCTTTACCATGCGGGAAGGCCCGTCACCCTCGATTGTAAGTGACTTGGGAATGACCCTTGTGTCATCGGGAACATCGCCTGAAAACACCCCCGAAAGGCCACCCCACGGCAATCTAGAATGGGCGGATGTCCTATCTCGTTCTTGCCCGCAAATACCGCCCCAAAAATTTCTCTGAAATGGTGGGGCAGTCGCATGTGGTGCAGGCGCTGGGCAATGCGTTGGCTACCAAACGCCTGCACCATGCCTACCTGTTCACCGGCACGCGGGGCGTAGGCAAGACGACGATTTCGCGGATTTTGGCCAAATCGCTTAATTGCCTGGGCCCGGACGGGCAGGGCGGCATTACCGCCACGCCTTGCGGTGTGTGTCAGGCGTGTACCGACATCGACAGCGGCCGTTTTGTGGACTACACCGAGCTGGATGCGGCGTCCAACCGGGGTGTGGATGAAATCGCCCAGTTGCTGGAGCAGGCTGTTTACAAGCCCGTCGTCGGGCGCTTCAAGGTCTTCATGATCGATGAGGTGCACATGCTGACGAACACGGCGTTCAACGCCATGCTCAAGACGCTGGAAGAACCCCCCGAATACCTGAAGTTCGTGCTGGCCACGACCGATCCGCAGAAGGTGCCGGCCACGGTGCTGTCGCGTTGCCTGCAGTTCAACCTGCGGCCCATGGCGCCTGAGACGGTGCTGGAGCACCTGACGCAGGTGCTGGGCGTTGAAAACGTGCCGGCTGAGCCGCAGGCGCTGCGGCTTTTGGCGCGCGCGGCGCGGGGTTCGATGCGCGATGCGCTTTCGCTGACCGACCAGGCGATTGCCTTTGGCTCGGGTTCACTCGACGAAGCCAGTGTGCGCACCATGCTGGGCAGCGTAGACCGCAGTTATGTATACCGCCTGCTCGATGCGCTGGCGCGCGGCGACGGCAAGACCGTGGTGGAAACCTCGGAGGCGCTTCGGCTCAATGGGCTGAGCGCGGCGTCTACCCTGGAAGAAATGACGACCGTCTTGCAGCGTATGGCCGTGTTGCAGGCCGTGCCTGAAATGGGTGCGGGCGACGATGGCGCCGACCCGGACATCGCCGAGACGGCTCGACTGGCGCAGGCGCTGCCCGCCGATGAAACCCAACTGCTCTACAGCCTGTGCCTGCACGGGCGCGGTGAGCTGGGCCTGGCGCCTGACGAATATGCGGGGCTGACCATGGTGTTGCTGCGCCTGCTGGCCTTCAAGCCTTCCGCTTCCGGCGCACAACCCACCATGGGGAGTGCCGCCGAGCCTGGAAAAAAGCCTCAGCCTGAGCCAGCCCGGGCCAGCGCGCCCGTGCCGCCTGCGGTGCCTGAGCGCGCCACGGCGCCGGTTCGTGCGCCCGCTCCAGAACCCGTTGCCATGCGAGCGCCGCCTGCAGCCGCGCCGCAAAGTTTTGAGCCAAATCGGCCTCCAGCCCAAGCGGGGCATGTGCAAGTAGCTCCTGATTCGATAGCAAACCCTGCGGCCATGCCTGAGCCTGCACTTGCACAGGCGGCGCCGCAGCCGCAACGTCCGCAACCCGCAACGGCCTCTGCAGCGCCTGCGCCGCTGGTGCCTGTCCCGCTCGGGGAGTCATGGGGCCAAATCGTCAACCAGATGGTGGCCGCTGAAGCGGTAGCCGCGCTCACGCGTGAGCTGGGCCTGCAGTCGGAGCTGCGCAGCCAGGCTGAGGGCCTCTGGACGCTGCGCGTGGAGCGCGAGTCGCTGAACCAAGCCGCCGCGCGCGAGAAGCTGCAGACCGCGCTGCAAACCCATGTGGGCGACGCTGCCCTCAAGCTCGCCGTGGAAGTGGGCCCGGTCACCGACACCCCGGCGCGCCGCAATGCCGCAGCCCAAGCCGAGCGCCAGCGGGCGGCTGAAGAAATGATCCAGAACGACCCCCTGGTGCAAGACCTGATGCGCGACTGGGGCGCCCGAATTGTCCCCGGTAGCATCCGGCCGCTGGCTGCCAAGTCGATATGATTCAAACCAGTCTTTGAGACGCACATTTCAGACGCCAATTCCGACACCAACGCACACCCCGATTCAACGTTTTAAAGGAAAAAGACCATGTTTAACAAAGGACAACTCGCAGGCCTCATGAAGCAGGCGCAAGCGATGCAGGACAACATCAAGAAAGCTCAGGACGAACTGGCTTTTGTCGAAGTAACGGCCGAAGCCGGCGCCGGCCTGGTGAAGGTCACTATGACCTGCAAGCACGACGTCAAGCGCATTGAGATCGACCCCAGCCTGCTGGCCGACGACAAGGACATGCTGGAAGACCTGGTGGCCGCGGCCTTCAACGCTGCCGTGCGCAAGGCCGAAGAAGTCAGCCAGGAAAAGATGGGCAAGCTGACGGCTGGTCTGCCTCCTGGCATGAAGCTCCCGTTTTAAGGGCTGCTGCCTTTAATGGCTGATTCCAACGCTCTCGAAGGCCTGACCCAGGCCCTGCGCAAGCTGCCGGGCGTGGGGGCGAAGTCGGCTGCGCGCATGGCGTTTCACCTGCTGCAGCACGACAAGCCGGGCGCCTTGCAGATTGCCAGGGCGCTGGAGCATGCCGTCAACAGCGTGAAGCATTGCACCCTGTGCAACACCCTGACGGAGCAAGAGCTGTGCACCACCTGCGCCAATCCGCAGCGCGACCGCAGCAAGCTGTGCGTGGTCGAGACGCCTGCGGACCAGGCGGCGCTGGAGCGCACGCTGGCCTACAAGGGCCTTTACTTCGTGCTCATGGGCAAGCTCAGCCCGCTGGACGGCATTGGCCCCAATGACATCGGCCTGCAAAAGCTGTTTGACCGCGTGGTGCCCAAGGATGAGCGCGGTGAGGCCTTGTCACCCGCTTCACGCGAGGTGCAGGAAGTGATTCTGGCGACCAACTTCACCGCAGAGGGCGAGGCCACGGCCCATGTGATCGCCCAGGCGCTGAAAAGCCGCGGTGTGCAGGTGACGCGCCTGGCGCGCGGTGTGCCGGTGGGCAGCGAACTTGAATATGTGGACCTGGGAACGATTGCCCACGCGCTGGTGGACCGCCGGTGAGCAGGTTCTTCATCCTGCCCGCTTCAAAAAAAGAAAACTGAAAATTGAAAATCTGAATGCCCACAACGGGCTACAACAAATAAACCAACAAACGAAAGAAAGATGAAGAGGACCTCACCATGACATTTGCACGCTTCACCGTCGCCTACTGGTGTGTCCTGATCATGGCCTTGATGCCTATTGCCTGCGCCGCTCTGGCCAAGTACGGCATGATGAGCACGCCCCGGCGTGATGGCGGCTTTGACAACCACAACCCGCGCGGCTGGCTGGCGCGGCAAAGCGACTGGCGCGGCCGGGCCAATGCGGCCCAGGCCAATACCTTCGAGTCGCTGCCGTTTTTCTTTGCGGCCGTCATCATTGCGCACCTGCTGCAGGCCGGGCAGACGCGGCTGGACATCCTGGCACTGCTCTTTGTCGTCTTGCGCATCGCCTACGTCATGATGTATGTCGCCGATCTGGCCAAGACACGTTCCGCTATCTGGGCCGTCGCGCTCTTCATCAACATCTGCATTCTCTTTTCCGGCTATCGCTAATCGTCCATGGCTTGAACATGTGAGGCGCCGCGGTAACCATTGGTAACCTTCTGCCCTTACGGAAAAACCCGCACGGGATGATACCGATGCGGGTTTTTTAACGCCTCGATAAGCTTGTGACAACTATAAAGAGAGGCCCAGCATGAACCGCCGACCCCTGATTTCCCGCCGGAATTTTGCCGGCGGCACCGCGCTGGCTGCGGCAGCACTGGCATTGCCGGCCCTTCGCGCTCAACCCAAGCTTGAGAAGGCCAAAATCGCCATCGCAGTAGGCGGCAAGGCGGCGTTTTACTATCTCCCGCTCACCATTTCCGAACAGCTGGGTTACTTCAAGGCCGAGGGCCTGGACATTGAAATCAGCGACTTCGCCGGCGGCGCGCGCGCTTTGCAGGCCGTGGTGGGAGGCTCTGCAGATGTCTGCTCGGGCGCCTATGAGCACACCATCAACCTGCAGTCCAAAAACCAGATGTTCCAGGCCTTCGTGCTGCAGGGCAGGGCGCCGCAGATCGCCTTTGGCGTTTCGACCAAAAACATGCCCAATTACAAAACCGTGGCCGACTTGAAGGGCAAGAAGATCGGCGTGTCGGCGCCGGGTTCGTCCACCAACATGATGGCCAACCTGGTGCTGTCGCGCGCCGGGCTCAAGGCCAGCGACGTGAGTTTCATCGGCGTGGGCACGGCGGCAGGCGCACTCACTGCACTGCGTTCAGGCCAGATCGACGCCATGAGCAATACCGATCCGGTGATGACCATGCTGGAGCAAAAAGGCGAGGTCAAGATCATCAGCGACACGCGCACCCTCAAGGGGACGGTGGAAGTCTTTGGCGGCACCATGCCGGCAGGCTGCCTGTATGCGCCGCTGGACTTCATCCAGAAACATCCCAATACCTGCCAGGCCCTGGCCAACGCTATCGTGCATGGCCTCAAATGGCTGCAGACTGCAGGCCCCGGCGATATCATCAAAACCGTGCCCGAGAGTTACCTGTTGGGCGACCGCGCGCTCTACCTGGCGTCATTCAACAAGGTGCGTGAATCGATCTCGCTCGACGGCATCATCCCCGACGACGGCGCACGCACGGCCCTGAAGGCGCTGGCAAGTTTTGACCCCACGGTCAAGGCCGACAAGATCGATCTCGCCAAAACGTATACCAACGAGTTTTCACGCCGGGCCAAAGAACGCTTCAAAGCTTAGAGATGGGCCCCCACGCTCGTCACTTCGTGTACTTCGCTGCCCCCCGAGGGGGCGCTGCGCCTGCGGTCTGGCAAAGCCAGTCCCGCGGCCCCTGCTGGTGAAGATGGAGGGCCCGTCGCTGCGTTCGCTTGTTCCCCGATTCCTTCATTGTTGAGCTGCCTCCCGCAGGCAGCTTGCTATAAGCTCCCGCCATGCTCGACACAGACAACGCGTATGCCCTGGAACTGATCAATATCAGTTGCACCTTTCGTTCACGCGATGATGCGGGCCAGCGTTACACGGCCGTCAGCAACACCACGCTGCGTATCAACGCAGGTGAATTCGTATCGGTCGTAGGCCCCACGGGCTGCGGCAAATCCACCTTGCTCAATATCGGCGCCGGCCTGCTGGAGCCCTCATCGGGTGAGGTAAAGGTGTTCGGCGCACCGCTGGCCGGCATCAACACCCGTGCCGGCTACATGTTCCAGACTGAAGCCTTGATGCCCTGGCGCAGTGCCATCGCCAACGTCATGATGGGCCTGCAATACCGGGGCGTTCCTGACGAAGAAGCGCGCAGGCAGGCGCAGGCCTGGCTTGAACGTGTGGGCCTGGGTGAGTTTGGCGACCGCTATCCGCACCAGCTGTCAGGCGGCATGCGAAAGCGCACCGCACTGGCCCAGGTGCTGGCGCTGGACCCCGACATCATCCTGATGGACGAACCGTTCAGTGCGCTCGACATCCAGACCCGCCAGCTGATGGAAAACGAAGTGCTGGACCTATGGGCTGCCAAGAAGAAGGCGGTGCTGTTCATCACGCACGACCTGGACGAAGCCATTGCGATGAGTGACCGTGTGGTGGTGCTGTCGGCCGGCCCGGGTACACACCCCATCGGCGAATTCACGATTGACCTGCCGCGCCCGCGCGACGTGGCAGAGGTGCGCAGCCAGCCGCGTTTTGTGGAGTTGCACAAACAGATTTGGGATGTGCTGCGCGATGAAGTGCTTAAGGGCTATGCGCAGCAATTGAAGAAGGCTGCATGATCCTAGAAACAGCAGTTGAATGTGTCCGAGTGTGCCGCGTGCGGGGTGCCAGGCAAGGCGCGACAACGCAGTGGGCTAATGCCCACAAGGCGGAGCAACGCCGCATGGCGCTCCGCGCGTGGTGCAATCGGGCACATAGCGCTGTCACCCAGAAGATGAGCCCGAGCGAAGAGGAGATCGTCAATGTCCATGCGGCTTTTTTGAAGTTGCAAGCGGTCAACTGCTGTTTCTAGGATCCTTATGTGGCGCCATATCAAACCCTCTGAAAACAACTTGCGTGCGTGGCAAATCGGCTTGCTGGTATTTATCCTGATCGGCTGGCATCTCGCTTCGCGTGATCAGCAGATTGCGTTTTTCCTGGGTGAACCCATCAAGGTGGCAGGCAGGGTGTGGAGCTGGTTCATGCCGTTCGATTTCGGCCCAAGCCTTCTATTCCCCGATGGCCTGAAGGGCAACGCCGACATTTACCTTCACCTGGGCACCACGCTGCTGGAAACCGTGCTGGCCTTTGGCATAGGCACGGCACTGGGCCTGGCTTGCGGGTTGTGGCTGGCCTTGGCGCCTACGGCCAGCGCGATCCTGGACCCTTACATCAAGGCCGCCAATTCAATGCCGCGTGTGATCCTTGCGCCCATCTTTTCGCTGTGGCTGGGCTTGGGCATCTGGAGCAAGGTGGCTTTAGCCGTCACATTGGTGTTCTTCATCGTCTTTTTTAATGTTTACCAGGGCGTGAAAGAAGTCAGCCCGGTCGTGCTGGCCAATGCCCGCATGCTGGGGGCCAACCAGCGCCAGCTGCTGCGCACCGTGTATTTGCCCAGCGCCACCAGCTGGGTGTTTTCCAGCCTGCATACCTCGGTGGGCCTGGCGTTTGTCGGCGCGGTGGTGGGCGAGTATCTGGGCTCGGCGCGCGGGGTGGGCTACCTCATCCTGCAGGCTGAAGGCACGTTTGACGTCAACACGGTGTTTGCCGGCATCGTGGTGCTTACGGCATTTGCATTGGTGCTGGACGGCATTGTGGGCCGGGTGGAAAAGCGGCTCATGAAGTGGCAGCCTCGTACGGGAGAAACCGAAAAACTGTGATTTTCGAAGCATCAGGCGGCGTTCTTTACCTCGGGTTAACACTACGATCACGTATCATTTCGTAACCCCCAAACCCCGGAGTTGACGCCTCATGTCCATGGTCCAGTTGGCGCTGCGGCGCCCGTACACGTTCATCGTGATGGCCATGCTTATCGTGCTGGCCACGCCGTTCGCGCTCAAGAACATGGCGACGGACATCTTCCCCGAGATCAACATCCCGGTGATCAGCGTCATCTGGAATTACAACGGCCTGCCGGCCCAGGAAATGGGCCAGCGCGTCGCGGGCCAGACAGAGCGGGGCCTGACCACCGTGGTCAGCGACATCGAGCACATCGAGTCCACATCGCTCGCCGGCGTCAGCATCATCAAGGTCTTCTTCCAGCCCGGCGTCAACATCCAGACGGCGATTGCCCAGGTGGTCGCGTCGGTGCAGACGCAGGTGAGGCAGTTGCCGCCCGGTATCACTCCGCCGCTGGTGATCAAGTATTCCGCGTCCAGCATTCCCGTCATGCAGCTGGCGCTGTCCAGCGCGACACTGCCTGAAAACGCGCTGTTCGACACGGCTGTCAACGGCCTGCGCCCGCAGCTCATCACGGTGCCGGGCGTCGCCTCGCCGTTTCCCTATGGTGGCAAGGTGCGCGTGATTTCGGTGGACCTGGACACCCAGGCGCTGCAGGCGCGCGGCCTGTCGCCGGCAGATGTGGTCAATGCCGTCAACACGCAAAATCTGATCTTGCCCTCGGGAACCGTCAAGTTCGGTGAAACCGAATACACCGTGCGCATGAACGGTTCGCCCGAAGCGCTGGCTGGCCTGAACGACTTGCCGGTACGCACGGCCAACAACGTCACCACTTACCTGCGCGACGTGGCCTATGTGCGGGACGGCTTCCAGCCCCAGACCAATGTCGTGCGCCAGGACGGTGCGCGCGGGGTGCTGGTGTCGGTGCTCAAAAATGGCGGCGCGTCCACGCTGGACATCGTGGCCAACGTGCGGGCCCTGCTGCCGCGCGTGGTGCAGACCCTGCCGTCCGACGTCAAGGTCACGCCGCTGTTCGACCAGTCGGTCTTCGTGAAGGCGGCCGTGGTCGGCGTGATCATTGAAGCGCTGATCGCTGCCGCGTTGACGGCCTTGATGGTGCTGCTGTTTCTGGGCAACTGGCGCAGCACGCTGATCATCGCGCTGACGATTCCGCTCTCCATCCTGACATCCATCCTGGTGCTGTTCGCACTGGGCGAAACCCTCAACCTGATGACGCTGGGCGGTCTGGCGCTGTCCGTGGGTATCCTGGTGGACCAGGCCATCGTGACCATCGAGAACATCGAGCGGCACCTGCACATGGGCAAGCCGCTCAATGATGCGATTGAAGTCGGCGCCGGTGAAATCGGCCCGGCAGCTTTCGTCGCCACGCTGTGCATCTGTATCGTGTTCGTGCCCATGTTCTTCCTGTCGGGTGTGGCACGCTTCCTGTTTGTGCCGCTGGCCGAGGCCGTGGTGTTTGCGATGATCGCGTCCTACATCCTGTCGCGCACCCTGGTGCCCACGCTGGTGATGCTCCTTATGGGCGGTGTGCACGAGGCGGCGCAGGCCAATACCAAGCCAGGCCCCTTGCAGCGCCTCTACCGCAGCTTTGATTCGCAATTCGAGCGCGTGCGCCGCGCCTACACGCTGGCGCTGTCGGCGGCGCTGTCGCACCGGCGGCGCTTCGCGCAATTGTTTCTGGGCTTTTGCCTGCTGTCCTGCCTGCTGTACCCGTTCTTGGGCCGCGACTTTTTCCCGAATGTCGACGCGGGCCAGATACGTCTGCACATGCGCGCGCCCACCGGCACCCGCATCGAGGAAACCGTGCGCATCGCCGACGCGGTGGAAACCGCCATCCGCGAAATGGTGCCGGCCGATCAGCTCGAAACCATTCTCGACAACATCGGCCTGCCCAACAGCGGCATCAACCTGTCATACAGCAATGCCGGCACCATAGGCACCATGGACGGCGAGATCCTGATGTCGCTGAAAGAAGGGCACAGGCCCACGGAAGGCTTCATCACGCTGTTGCGGGCCGAGCTGCCCAAGCGCTTTCCCAATGTGGAGTTTTTCTTCCAGCCGGCCGATATCTCGACGCAGATCCTCAACTTCGGCCTGCCCGCGGCCATCGACGTGCAGTTCACCGGCAACGACATCAACGGCAACATGGAGCGCGCGGCCGAGCTGACCAAGGCCATCCGCAAGATACCGGGCGCGGTGGATGCCCATGTGCACCAGCGCCTGGACGGCCCGGTGGTCGACCTTCGCATGGACCGCACGCGGCTGCAGCAGTTCGGCCTGGGCGCGGCCAACGTCGGCCAGAACGTGCTGATCGCACTGTCGGGCAGCTCGCAGACAGCGCCGGCCTTCTGGCTGAACCCGCAGAACGGCGTGGTCTACAACGTGGTCGTGCAGTCGCCCCAGTACAACGTGGATTCGGTCGATGCGTTGCTCAGCATCCCGGTGGGCTCCACACCCAACGCCAACAGCGGCGCCAACGGCACGGCCGCGCCGGCCAACCCGACGCAGCTGCTCGGCAACCTGGTGGATGCGCGCGCCGGGCGGCAGCAACCCATCGTCTCGCGCTACAACATCCAGCCGGCGATCGACGTTTACGTGAGCGTGCAGGGCACGGACCTGGCCAGCGTGGCCAGCCAGATCAAGACGCTGGTGGCCGAGTTGGAGCCCAAACTCGCACGCGGCAACCAGGTTGCCATACGCGGCCAGGTGCAGACCATGCAGAATTCCTTCATCGGGCTCGGCCTGGGCCTGGCGATGGCCATCGTGCTGGTCTATCTGCTCATCGTGGTGACCTTCCAGTCCTGGACGGACGCGGCCATCATCATCACTGCGCTGCCGGCCGCGCTCGCGGGCATCGCCTGGATGTTGTTTATCACCGGCACCACGCTCAGTGTGCCGGCGCTTACGGGCGCCATCATGACCATGGGCGTGGCGACGGCTAACAGCATTTTGGTGGTGTCCTTCGCTCGCCAGCGCATGGAAGACGGCATCACGCCGCTGTCGTCAGCGCTCGAGGCCGGCGCCACGCGCATACGCCCGGTGTTGATGACGGCGCTGGCCATGATCATCGGCATGATCCCGATGGCGCTGGGCCTGGGCGAGGGCGCCGAGCAGAATGCGCCGCTGGGCCGGGCCGTTATTGGCGGCCTGCTTTTTGCTACTGTGTCGACCTTGTTTTTTGTGCCTGTGATCTACGCCGGGGTGCACCAGCGCCTGGCGCAGCGCAAGGCGCGCCGCGGCACACCGCCCGCACCCCATGAAGCCGCGGGCACCGTGCCCCAGGAGAGCTGAGCCATGTCTGAAGAACGCCATTCCCCCCTGGCTTTGCATCCCGTCGAGGCGGGTGAGTCGGGCGAGCTGCTCAAGCGCGGGCAGATTGTGCGCCGCGCCAAGATCGCCGCCGTCATCGTGCTGGTGGTGCTGGCCATAGGCGCGGGCCGCACCGTGATCAGCCGGGTCTACAACGCCAAAGAGCTCGAAGCCGGCGCGACCGAGCGCAACAAGAACTATGTGAAAACCACACTGGCCAAGGCCAGCGAATCCGGCCAGACACTGGCCTTGCCGGGCACGCTGCAGGGCTTTGTGCAGTCGCCGATTTATGCGCGCGCGGGCGGCTACGTCAAGCGCTGGACCAAGGACATAGGCGCGCGCGTCGCCAAGGGCGAACTGCTGGCCGAGATCGAAACACCCGAGATCGACCAGCAACTGTCGCAAGCGGTCGCCGCGCGCCAGCAGGCCGCTGCCAGCCTGGACCTGGCCCAGAGCACCGCCGTGCGCTGGGAGGCGTTGCGCAAGAAAGATGCGGTCTCGCAGCAAGAAGTCGACGAGCGCCGCAGCGCCAGCGCGCAGGCCGGCGCCAACCTGGCGGCGGCCGAGGCCAATGTGCAGCGCTTGCGCCAGCTGGAGAACTTCAAGCGCATCATCGCGCCCACCGACGGCGTCATCACGCGGCGCAACGTCGACACCGGCGACCTGATTGATGCGGGCGCTGGCGGTGGCTTGGCGCGGGCTTTGTTTGTGGTGACACAGACCGATCCGCTGCGGCTGTACGTGAATGTGCCGCAGACTTACGCGCAACTCGTCAAACCGGGGCAAAGCGTGGTTGTGACGCAGGCCGAACTGCGCGGCCAGAAATTCCAGGGCCAGGTGGCCCGCACGGCGGCGTCCATAGACGCCACCTCGCGTTCCATGCAGGTAGAGATTGCCCTTCCCAACAGCGCCGGCACCTTGCTGCCGGGCGCCTTTGTGCAGGTGGCGCTGCCGCTGGCGGCCAGCCGCGGCCTGGCCATCCCCAACAATGCGCTGATCATCCGCGGCGACGGCATCAAAGTGGCGGCGATTGATGCCGAGGGGCGCGTGCGCCTCAAGCCGGTGCAGCTCGGGCGCAATTACGGCGAGCGGGTGGAAGTGGTCGGCGGCGTGGCCAGCGGCGAGCGGCTGGTGCTCAATCCCTCGGACTCCCTGGCCGAGGGCGATGCCGTGTCCTTCAACGCTGCCGAGGACGACAAAGTGGGCGACAAGGCGGGCCAGAAGCCGGCCGTGGCCGTCGCGGACAAAGGCAAGGCAGAGGCCAAGGCCGAAACAGGGAAAACCGCGCCGTGAACAGGATGAACGCTAGAGGCGCGCTCTTGACGGTGCTGGCCGGCGCCATGCTGGCCGGCTGCTCGGCGGGCCCGGCCTACCGCAGGCCGGCGGTCGAGATGCCCGTGGCTTGGCAGGTGGAGGCGCCCTGGCGTGCCGGCACACCCAATGACCTGGCGGCCAAGGGCCCGTGGTGGGAGCGTTTCGGCGACCCCCAGCTCAATGCCCTGGCGCAAAAAGCCATGGCCGGCAACCAGACACTGGCCGCTGCCAATGCGCGGCTGGCGCAGGCACGTGCCGGCCTGGCCGCCAGTTCAGCCAGCCTGTTTCCGCAGGTCAATTTTGGCTATCGGGCCGCGCGCCAGAAAATCTCGGCGAACCGGCCCCTGACCAACTACAACTCGCCGAACTTTTCGACGGTGCAGAATGATTACACGGCCACGCTGGCGGTCAGCTATGAGGTAGACCTCGCGGGCCGGGTGCAGAGCCTGGTCGATGGGGCGGGCGCCACGGCGGAGCAGTCCGCCGCAGACCTTGAAAACACCCGGCTGGTGCTGGCTTCCGACCTCGCCGTCAACTACTTCAGCCTGCGCGCGCTGGACACCGAGCTTGATGTGCTGGAGCGCTCCATCGCGCTGCAGCGGCGTTCGCTGGTGCTGGCCACGGACCGCCACGACCTGGGCGCTACGTCAGGCCTGGACATGGCGCAGCAGCAAGCCTTGCTGGACACCACGCTGACGCAGGTCGACGTGCTCAAGCGGCAACGCGCCCAATTCGAGCATGCGATTGCCACACTCACCGGCACGCCGGCGCCACAGTTTGCGCTGGCGCCACAGACGACGCCCTTGAATCCGCCCGCGATCCCGCTGGGCATTCCTTCCGATGTGCTGGAACGCCGCCCCGACGTTGCCTCGGCGGAGCGGGCCATGGCGGCGGCGAATGCGCAGATCGGCGTGGCCAGCGCGGCGTTCTACCCCAGCGTCTCACTGGCCCCGACCGTGGGCCTGGACAGCCGGATCTTCAGCAGCCTGTTTGACGCGCCCAGCGTGCTGTGGTCTCTGGGTGTCTCGGCGACGCAAGTGCTTTTCGACGGCGGCCGCATCAGTGCCAACGTGGACTTCGCTCGGGCCGGTTATGACGTGACGGTGGCCAACTATCGGCGTGTCGTGCTCACGGCCATGCAGGAGGTGGAGGACGGCATCAGCGGTGTGGCTGCGCTGGACCGCGCCTACATCCAGGCGCAGCGGGCCATCGCGAGCTCGGGGCGCGTGCTGGAGATCGCGAACGACCGCTATGAGGGCGGTGTGGCGAGCTACCTGGATGTCATCACAGCGCAGCAGTCGCAGCTGAACAGCGAACGCCAGGCCGCGCAGTTGCTCGGGCAACGCATGCTGGTGTCGGTGTTCCTGGTCAAGGCGCTGGGTGGGGACTGGCAGGGCACGCCTGTCGCTGCAGTTCAGCCCGCCGCTGCGCCCCAGCACTAACGGGGCCGATCACCCGTCGCCAACCGGTCGGCCGTGCGGCCGCCCGTATCTTTTCCTGTCGTCCTACAGCGCTTGCCGTGCCTGCACCCTAAAGTGCAATCACCGTACAACAAGCCAAAAAGGACGCATCATGAATCTCTCCCTGAGCATAGGCCCCCTGGTTTCCCTGATCGCCGGCGTTTTGATTTTGATCATGCCGCGCCTGCTGAACTACATCGTGGCGATTTACCTGATCGTCATCGGCCTGATCGGGCTGTTCGGCATGGGCAACCTCAAGCTTTAACCTTCTCTGGGCGAGGCGCCTGCGGAAGGGCGCAGGCCCGCTTCAGCGTTTTTTCGATTTCACGATGGGCTTGGCCGTGCTGCGCTTGACGGCTTTGACGTTGCTCTTGCCTTTGCCGCGGCCATGGCTGGACGACGCGGCGTGGCTCTTGACCGGCAGAAACACCACCACCTGGTGGCCCAGCTTGAAGGCGCTGGAGGTGCTGACGTTGTTCCATTCGGCCACGCTGGAGGCGCTCAGCCCGTAGCGCTTGGCAATGGTGGCCACCGATTCGCCTTTGCGGGCCTTGACGGTGGTGCGCCGTGTCACGATCTCGGGCGAAAACGACACCTGTGCGTTGTCAGCGACATGGCTCGTCACGTCGGCCTCGATCTTGGCTGAGCGGGGCACCAGCAAGGTAGAGCCTGCCTTGATCAGCATGCGCGGCGGGATGTTGTTGACGCCGCGCAGGTCGGTTTCGCTCATGCCGGTGCGCCGTGCCGCCTCGGCCGGGTTCATGGTGCTGGGCGCGGTCCAGGCTGTCCAGCTGGCGTATTGGCCTTGCGTATAGGCCTCGAAGTTGCGCTGGAACACCGTGGCGTTGTCCCAGGGCAGCAGAATCTGCGGCGTGCCCGCCGCGATGATGACGGGGCGGTGCGCTGAAGGGTTCAGCGCCTTGAAGTCTTCAATCTTGACGTCGGCCAGGCGCGCGGCCAGCGCCACATCGATGTCGCGCGTGATCAGCACCTGTTGAAAGTAGGGGTGGTTTTCAATCAGCGGAAGCTCTGTGCGAAATGCCTGCGGATTGGCGACGATATTTTTGACCGCCTGCAGTTTGGGCACATAAAGACGCGTTTCCGCCGGCATGTTGAGGTCGAGGTAGCTGGTGCCCAGGCCTGCCCGCTGGTTTTTGGCGATGGCCCGGCCCACGCTGCCTTCACCCCAGTTGTAGGCGGCCAGCGCCAGGTGCCAGTCGCCGAACATGCCATACAGCTTTTGCAGGTAGTCCAGCGCGGCGCGGGTGGAAGCCAGTACGTCGCGGCGGTCATCGCGGAAGGCGTTTTGCTTCAGGTCAAAGTACTTGCCGGTGGCGGGCATGAACTGCCACATGCCGGCGGCCTTGGCGCTTGAAACGGCTTGCGGGTTGAAGGCGCTCTCGATGAAAGGCAGCAGAGCCAGCTCGGTAGGCATCTGGCGGCGCTCGAGCTCTTCAACAATGTGAAACAGGTACTTGCTGGAACGCTCGGTCATGCGCTGGATGTAGTCGGGCCGGCTGGCATACCACTGCTCACGGTCGGTCACCAACTCGTTTTGCAGGTCGGGCATGGCAAACCCGCGGCGGATGCGGTCCCAGAGCTCTTTGGGCGGCTCGGTGGATGCAACCTGATGTGAACCGGTCTGGCCCGGTGTGATGGCCTGGAGCGGGCCGGTGGGCAGTTGTGGTTTGGAGCCGGGCCCTGCGGTGAGTACAGGGTCGCCTGGCATGCCGGGTGGCTGTTGCTGCTGTGTGGCGCAGCCGGCCAGCAATGTCATCGCGAGGAGGATGGCGAGCGGTGCAAGGCGGGAATTGATGAGATTGAAAGGATTGAAAGATCCGGAAGCTGCAGTGGTGCGGTGATGGGGCGTCATTTGAATTGGTTTTTCCACTGCCTGATGGCGGCAAATACGGCGGTGTCGTCATGGGCTGACGCGTCAAAGTGCCGGGCTGCCGCCATGATAGTGGCTTGCCGGGTTCGTAAAAAGGGGTTAACCAGCAGTTCCTGCGCAATCGAGGTCGGTAAAGTCGGCTGGCCCTGCTCGCGAAGGCGAATGCAGTGCGTCTGGTAGGCCGCCAGGGCGGTATTGCCGGGCTCTACCGCCATGGCAAAGCGCAGGTTGCTCAGGGTGTATTCATGGGTGCAGCACACCACCGTGTTGGCGGGCAGGGCGGCGAGCTTGTCGAGTGAGGCGAGCATTTGCGCCGGCGTGCCTTCAAACAGGCGCCCGCAGCCGCCTGAAAACAGGGTGTCGCCACAGAACAGCAAGGGTTTGCCGTTCACCTCTTGCGTGTAATAAGCGATGTGGCCTGCGGTGTGGCCAGGCACGTCAATCACCTGGAAATTCAGCCCGAGCGCGTGCGCCGTGTCGCCGCCGTTGAGGTGCGTATAAGGCTGCGGAATGCGCTCGGTGGCGGGGCCATAGACCTTGGCGCCGGTTGCCTCGCGCAGGGCATCCACACCGCCTGTATGGTCCGCATGGTGGTGCGTGACTAGAATCGACTCCAGTTGCAATGCGTGTTTATCCAGCGCGCGCTGCACCGGCCCGGCATCTCCCGGGTCCACGACCAGGGCGCGCTTGCCGTCATGCAACAACCAGAGGTAGTTGTCGTCGAAGGCAGGAATGGGAATCAAATACATGCGGTGGTTTCGATGAACTTGTGGTGGTGAGAACTTGTCCTCAATGAGCTCTGAAATTATAGGTTTGACTGACTGGCTGAAGACCCCGCCCGGCGCTTATCTGCTGGACTGGGAGCGTGCGCATTTCGATCAAGCTGTGAGCGACGTGTTTGGTTATCACGCCTTGCAGTTGGGGCTGCCCGAGCTCGACGCGTTACAGGCCAACCGTATGCCGCACAAATGGCTGGCGCTGGAGGCGTTACCTGCCGAAGCATCGCCCGCCACATCAACAGCTCCTGATGCGACCGCCGCTCGCACGGTAAGTTCCCGGCGCGCGGCCCTGCTCACGGACGCGGGTGCATTGCCATTCCCGGAGGGCAGCCTTGACCTCGTGGTGCTTCCGCACACGCTGGAGCTGAGCCGCGACCCGCACGCCACGCTGCGCGAAGTCAGCCGCGTGCTTGTGCCCGAGGGCCGTGTGGTCATCAGCGGCTTGAACCCCACCAGCCTCTGGGGCCTGCGCCAGCGGCGCGGCCACCTCTACCAGCGCTGGGGTTATGACAGCCTGTTTCTGCCCAAGACCGGTGAGTTCATCGGCTATTGGCGCCTTCGTGACTGGCTGCGGCTGCTGGACTTTGAGGTAGAGTCGGGGCGCTTTGGCTGCTACCGTCCGGCGCTGACCAGCCAAGCATGGCTGGACCGCTTTGAGTGGATGGACGCGGCGGGCGAGCGCTGGTGGCCGATCTTCGGCGCCGTGTACTTCCTCGCGGCGGTCAAGCGTGTGCGGGGTGTCCGGCTGCTGGAGCCCGCCTGGAAGACGCGCAAGGCCCCGGCCGCAGCGCCAGCCGCGGTGGCCAACAAAGAACCGGCTGTCCGGTCACGGCCGCCCGCCTGATTCGATTTTTCTTTTCTCCATCGCCGGGCGCGACCCGGCGGTTTCCCGTTTCCATCATTGAGCACAAGAACGCATGACCGATTTACAAGCAGGCACAAGCACAACACCCCAGCCCGTCGTCATCTACACCGACGGTGCATGTAAGGGTAATCCCGGACCTGGCGGCTGGGGCGCGCTGCTGTCCCAGGGCGGCACCGAAAAAGAATTGTTCGGTGGCGAACTGGGCACCACCAACAACCGCATGGAAATGATGGCTGTTATCGAGGCGCTGGCGGCGCTCAAGCGGCCTTGCAGCGTGACGCTGTACCTTGACAGCGAGTACGTGCGCAAGGGCATCACCGAATGGATCCATGGCTGGAAGGCCAGGGGCTGGCGCACAGCGGCCAAGGCGCCGGTCAAAAACGTCGATCTGTGGCAGCGCCTGGATGCGCTCGTGACCTCAAGCGGCCACAAGATCGACTGGCGCTGGGTCAAGGGCCACGCCGGAGATCCCGGTAATGAGCGCGCAGATGCGCTAGCCAACAAGGGCGTGGAGCGCGCCCTGGGCCGGCTGTAACAAACCGGCAGCGGCAAGGGGCCGCCGCACCGAAAAAAAGCGCATAAGTACATACGCAATCTTTTGCACCATAAGCGTACTTAGGGTTTGCACCATTCCGGCCCTTGCAGCCTTGCGTAAAGCCGTTGTAAAGCTGCCGCGCTTACCCCTTGGCGCAGCCCCGAAAAGGCTGCTTCTGCCATGGTGTCCTGCTACATTGGAAGTTTGTATCTTTGTATAACAAGTTTCCCTCCCCATGGCATCAAAAGTAATCTATACAGCGGTCGCCGTAGCGGGCATTGCGGTTGCATCGGGCGCCGCCTGGTGGCTCCAGAAACCCAAGGCGGCTGATAGCGCCGCCGGGGCTTCGTCGCCTGCCGCCGGCAATGGCGCAGGTGCGGGAAAACCAGTGACGGTAGAAGCCGCCAAAGTGGAACTTGCCAAGCTGTCGGACGACACCCAGGCTGTGGGCAGCCTGCGTTCGCGCCGCGGCGTGGTCTTGCGGCCCGAGGTCAGCGGGCGCATCACCCAACTCAATTTCACCGATGGCCAGCGCGTGCGCAAAGGCCAGGTGCTGGTGCAGTTCGACGACCAGCTGCCGCTGGCCCAGGTGCAGCAAAGCCAGGCTGAGCTGTCGATTGCCCAGGCCAACCAGAAGCGCAACCAGGAATTGGTCGCGCAAAACTTCATCAGCCAGCGCTCGCTCGACGAAAGCGCCGCCAACCTTCAGGTGGCCGAGGCCAAGCTGTCGCTGGCCAGGGCCACGGCGGCCCGCCTCAAAATCATCGCGCCCTTTGACGGCATCGCCGGCATCCGCCTCGTCAATGTCGGCGACTACCTCAAGGACGGCGCCGACATCGTCAACATCGAGGACATCGAAGCCATCTTTGTCGATTTCCGCCTGCCTGAACGTTTCCAGAACAAGGTCAAGCGCGGCCAGACGGCCATGCTCGACATCGACGCCTTGCCCGGGCGCAAGTACACCGCACAAATCCAGGCCATAGATCCCTTGATCGACGCCAACGGCCGTTCCATCGGCATCCGCGGCTGCATCGACAACCGCCAGCTGCAATTGCGCCCCGGCATGTTTGCCCGCGTTAACACGGTATTCGGCGTGCGCGAGAATGCCCGCGTGGTGCCTGAGGAAGCGATTGTTCCGCAGGGCGCCCGGCAATTCGTCATCAAGCTGCTGGAAGGCCCGAACGAGCAGACCCGCACCACCAAGCGCGTGGAAGTCAAGGTCGGCTTGCGCAGCCCCGGCAAGGTCGAAATCCTCGAAGGACTGGAAGCCGGCGACGTGGTGGTGGCCACAGGCCAGCAACGCGTGCAGCGCGACGGTACGGTGGTCAGCGTGGTGGATCTGGCCGCGAGTTCTGCTGCCCGTGCTGGCAATGGCAATGGAAAGGCGGCTGCCGCTGCCGCCTCACCAGCGCCACAGGCTTCACCGGCAGCCGCCGCCCCGGCGGCTCCTGAGGCTGCCGCACCGAAAGCTGCGGTGGCCGCAACGGCCCCCGCACTCCAGCAAGCGCCATTGGCCGGCCCCAACCCCTGCGGTGTGGTGGTGTCGGAAGCCCCTGGCCTTGGTGCTTTGATTCCGGTGCGCAGCGTGGCACCCGCCGAGCGCAGCCCGGCCGTCCCCCCGGCGCGCGACCCGACCTGAGCGCCGATCGGCCAAAAGCTTTCACAGACCCCTATGCAACTCGCTGAAGTTTCCATACGCCGCCCGGTTTTTGCCACCGTGCTGTCGCTCTTGATCGTGCTGATCGGTGCGGTCAGTTTCAACCGCTTGACGGTGCGCGAATACCCCAAGATCGACGAGCCCGTCGTCACCGTCAGCGTGCGCTATGTGGGCGCCTCCGCCGAGGTGATCGAGTCACAGGTCACCAAGCCGCTGGAAGACTCGATCGCGGGTATCGACGGGGTGGACGTGATCACCTCCATCAGCCGCGCCGACCAGGCGCAGATCAGCGTGCGCTTTCGCCTCGAAAAAGACGCCGACTCGGCCGCCGCCGAGGTGCGCGACCGCACCTCGCGCGTGCGCAACCGCCTGCCGCAGGCGATTGAAGAGCCGGTGATCGCCAAGGTCGAGGCCGACGCCTTCCCGGTCATCCAGCTGGCTTTTTCCAGCGAGTCGATGACGCCGCTGCAGATCAACGACCTGGTCAACCGCATCGTCAAGCCGCGCCTGCAGACCGTGACCGGCGTGGCCGACGTGCGCATCTATGGTGAACGCAAGTACGCCATGCGCGTCTGGCTGGACACCGACAAGCTGGCCTCCTACCGCCTCACCACGCAAGATGTCGAGGACGCGATACGCCGCAGCAACCTTGAGCTGCCGGCCGGCCGCATCGAGTCGCAGCAGCGCGAGTTCAGCGTGACGTCCCAGACCGATCTGGTCAGGCCCGGCCAGTTCGGCGAGATCATGGTCAAGAATGTCAACGGTTTCTCGGTCAAGATACGCGACGTCGCGCGGGTGGAGGAGGGGGCGGCCGACGAACGCACCGCCGTGCGCCTGAACGGCCGCTCGGCGGTGGCAGTGGGCGTGATCCGCCAGGCCACGGCCAACCCGCTCGATTTGTCCAGGGGCGTGCGCGAAGCCTTTCCCAAGCTGCGGGCCGACCTCCCGCCCGACATGCTGATCGACGTCGCCAACGACAACTCGGTGTTCATCGACAAATCGGTGAAGAACGTCTACCGCACCATCGCCGAAGCCATTATTTTGGTGGCGCTGGTGATTTTTGTGTTTCTGCGCACCATGCGCGCCTCCATCATCCCCATCGTGACGATCCCGGTGAGCCTGATCGGCACCTTCGCCCTGATGGCGCTGGCCGGCTTCACCATCAACACGCTGACCTTGCTGGCGCTGGTGCTGGCCATCGGCCTGGTGGTGGACGACGCCATCGTGATGCTGGAGAACATCTTCCGCCACATCGAGGAGGGTATGGACCCGTTCTCGGCAGGCATCAAGGGTGCGCGTGAGATCGGCTTTGCGGTGGTGACCATGACCGCCACCCTGGTGGCCGTGTACGCGCCGCTGGCGTTCACGCCGGGGCGCACCGGGCGGCTGTTCGTGGAGTTTGCGCTGGCGCTGGCCGGCGCCGTGGTGGTGTCGGGCTTTGTGGCGCTGACGCTCACGCCCATGCTGTGCACCCAGCTGCTCAAGCACAACCCCAAACCCAACCGTTTCGACAGCACCATGGAGAAGGTGCTGACCGCCATCTCCGACCGTTATGGCAACCTGCTGCGCTGGATCGTCACCAAGCGCTGGGAGCCTTCTGCGGAAGGCCACGGCTGGGGCCAGAAGTTCAGGGCGTTTGTCTTTCAGGCACGCTGGATTGTCATCGGCGTCATGGTGGTGAGCGCGCTGGCGATCGCGCTGGTTTTCCCCAGCATGAAGCAGGAACTGTCGCCGATTGAGGACCGCGGCGTGATTCTGGCCAACGTCACAGCGCCCGACGGCGCCACGCTGGACTACACCAATCGTTATGCCAAGGCGCTGGAAAAAATCGGCGAGCCTTTCCCCGAGTTCGACCGCATTTTCGCCAACATCGGGAACCCCACCGTGGCCCAGGCCAGCGTGGTCTATCGCACGGTGGACTGGGACGAACGCAAGCGCACGACCATCGACATGGCCAAGGAGCTGCAGCCCAAGTTCAACGCGCTGCCGGGTGTCAACGTCTTCACCATCACGCCGCCTTCGCTGGGGCAGGGTTTTCGCGACCGGCCGCTGAACTTCGTGATCCAGACGTCCGACAGCTACCAGAATCTCAACGCCGTCACGCGGCAGATGCAGGATGAGATCGCCAAGAACCCGGGCATTGTTTCAGTCGACGTGGATTTGCGGCTGAACAAGCCCGAACTGCGCATCGAGGTCGAGCGCGACAAGGCCGCCGACCTGGGCGTGAGCGTCGAGGTGGTGGCCAAGGCCATTGAAACGCTACTGGGCGGGCGCAATGTGACCCGCTACAAGCGCGACGGAGAACAATACGACGTGATCGTGCAAACTCAGGCCAGCGGCCGTACAACACCTGATGACATCGACCGCATCTATGTGCGCGGCCGTAACGACGCGATGATTCCGCTGTCGGCCCTGGTCAAGGTGCGCGAAAGCGTCTCGCCGCGCGAACTCAACCACTTCGGGCAGCGGCGTTCAGTGTCCTTCACCGCCAGCCTGTCGAGTGACTACTCGCTGGGCCAGGCGCTGCGCTTCATGGACGAGACCTCCGCCAAGATACTCAAGACCGGCTACAGCACCGACCTGAACGGCACCTCGCGCGAGTTCCGCAATTCGCAGGGGGCGCTCGCCATCGTGTTCGTGCTGGCCTTGCTGTTTATTTTCCTGGTGCTGGCCGCGCAGTTTGAAAGCTTTGTCGACCCGCTGGTGATCATGCTGTCGGTGCCGTTGTCCATGCTGGGCGCTTTGCTGGCGCTGAAGTGGACGGGCGGCTCGCTCAATGTGTACTCCCAGATCGGGTTGATCACGCTGGTGGGCCTGATCACCAAGCACGGCATTTTGATTGTCGAGTTCACCAACCAGCTGCGCGGGCAGGGCATGGAGATGATCGACGCGGTCGTCAAGGCCTCGTCGCAGCGCCTGCGGCCCATCATGATGACTACCGGCGCCATGGTGCTGGGCGCCTTGCCGCTGGCCCTGTCGCATGGTGCAGGCGCCGAAAGCCGCACACAGATCGGCTGGGTGATTGTGGGCGGCATGTCGCTGGGCAGCGTGCTGGCCGTGTTTGTAGTGCCCACCATGTACACGCTGTTTGCCCGCAAGGCCATTCCGGGTGCGAACAAGTCGGTGGCCAAAGACCAGCCGGATGCGCATCATGAGCATCCGGAGTACGTCGCCAAATAGCGGCTCAAATCTTCTTCAGCGCAAAACGCCCTCTTCGGAGGGCGTTTTTCATCAAGCCCGCCGCTTCGTATGTAAAATCGGCCTATAGCCCAGTAGATATCTGCGGTTGAAGCTATAAATATGATAGCAAACGAAGTGCCTCCCCGGGCCATTTGGGGGCGGCCATTTATGTTTCTTGAGTTGTGGATCGGTAGTTCATTCGTAGTGGCTGAAAGCCTAAGTTCAGGAACAGGTACCAGCGCACAAGAAGCCGTGCAATGGTTCTGAGATCCGCTGCTTTTCGTTTTCGGTGTCCGCGTTTTGAATGCCACTGAATTTGCCGAGACAGGCGGAGTGCGGCTTGCAAACTTCATCCGGCAACGTTCATGCTTATCTACACGCGGTTTTTGTCATTACCAATCAGACCCAATCACATCCTCCCGGGAGTCCCGGCAATTTTGGGATTGGCTGCCTCCCACCTAGCGCACGAAGTTGTTGAGGAGCCGCGCAGCCCAGGCCGGGCCACTGGCATGCTGATGGGACAACCGGTTTGACCGCGAACCCTGCGTGCCGAATCCGTACAGTTGCTTCTTCCTTCCTGATTGGGTTCCTGTTTGCGGCGGCCCATACGGCTTCTGTGCAAGCCCAGGAAGCACCCGGCGCGGGGGCCTATGGTGTGCAGTTCGTCTGTTCACCTGCCCAGCTGGAGCAGCTCAGCCCCGACATGTTCCGCTATCTCCAGCAGCTGGGTATTCCGGCCCGCCTGGTTCAGGAAACTTTCGACAAGCCCCGAGGCGCCGTAACGTATTCCCTGCTGGGCTCAGGCGCAGTTGTGAGCACCCTGTTTTTGGCGCAACGCCTGGAGCTGGCAATCAAGGACGACATAGTGCTTGTGCCGGTGAAAAACAGCAAGACGCGCAAGCTCAAGACGGTCTCCAAAAAAGAAATCCTGTTGGCCTTGCTGCACCCGGGCCGGTTGACGGAGCTCAGGGGAAAGGCCTGCGATATCCAGGCCCTGGTCGATCACGTTGGCATTCGCCAGAACACCGTGATTTGGGCGGAGGTGCTGGAATGGGGATGGCCCGAGGGCGGCCCGGCCAAATGGAATTCCCGCTATTGGGTCAATGGAACGCCCAAGCTCCGCACCCCACTGCACAAAGCCCTCAACGACATGTTTTTTGAGCAGGGAAAATACGAGATTGGTTGCTACGCCGCGACCAAGGTGGTATTTGCCCAGGGTGCGCTGGATTACTATCGCCGCGTCAAAGGGGACGCAGGCAGGGCGCGCGCGGTAGAGCGGCGATTGCTGGCTGACGGTGAGCCGCTGGTTGACCTGGAACCCGGCCGTATGTGGAGCTTTGAAACTGATTTTGATCCGCTGGAGCTAGAGCGGCCAGGCAAGGTCTTGCGCATGGTGGGCGGTGTTGCCGCCGGCAATTTTGTCCCGGGAGATTGGGCTTATTTTCTGAACACCGACCAGCGCACCAGTCAGAAGACGGGGTATGAGGGCTCCAATGCCATCTACCTGGGAGGCAACCGGTTTGACGACTATTACAACGACAACGACCACCACTACACCTACGAGGAAAAGCTCAGTGAGGTCTATCAGTGGCGTCATGATGTTTTCAGCCGGCGCCGCGACGCCGCAAAAATACGGCACCTGACCGCGCAAGACTATGAGCGCCTGAACGCAGCGCCGGAACAGGGCGGCTTGCTGATGAGCTTTCGGGTGGTGCCTTATTTTTTCGGCTATGAAGACCTGCCCTCGCTAACGGGCCCCTGGAACGACCAAGACCTGCCAGCACCGCGCGTTCAATAGGTTTACAGCACACCCTCAAACATGAGGACGTCAACGGCATCCCCTGCGGCGACATTGCCCTGTGCATGGTGAAGCACCATCAGGCCGTTGGCCTCGGCCATCGAGCGCAACACCCCCGAGCCCTGGCTGCCGGTGGTTTTAACCTGCAGTGAACCGTCGGCCGCGGTTGAAACCCAACCGCGCTGGTATTCGGTGCGGCCGGCCTTCTTGCGGATGGCTTCCATGCTGCGGGCCTTGAGCAGCGGCGGGGGCGCGGCGCTGGCGCCCATCATCTGCAGCAGGGCGGGGCGCACAAACGCCAGGAAGGTCACCATCACCGCCACCGGGTTGCCGGGCAGGCCAAACAGAATGGCGCCATTCGGGTTGCTACTTTTTTGATAGCTGCTTGTGCTTGCACCGTCTGGGCTGGAGGCTGATTTGGTTGATGAAATCCGTCCCACGGCCATGGGCCTGCCGGGCCGCATGGCAATGCGCCAGAAGGCCACATCGCCCAGCTTTTTCATCATGGCCTTGGTGAAGTCGGCCTCGCCCACGCTCACGCCACCCGAGGTGATGATGGCGTCGGCCTGCAATGCCGCGCGGGTGAATGCGGCCTCCAGCAGGGCCGGGTCGTCGCGCACCACACCCATGTCGATCACCTCGCAACCCAGGCGGCTGAGCATGCCGAAGACGGTGTAGCGGTTGCTGTCGTACACCGCGCCTTCGCGCGGCGCCTCGCCCAGCGACAAAATCTCATCGCCGGTAGAAAAGTAAGCCACCCGCAGCGGCCGCCAGGTGGCTAGCGTTTTAAGACCCAAAGAGGCCGCCAGCCCAAGGCGGGCAGGGGTCAGCAGCTCTCCTTTTTGTAGCGCCGGCCGGCCCTGCATCAGGTCTTCGCCGCGCAGGCGGCGGTTGTCGCCGGCGCTCAGCAGCTTGGGGGGAATGGTGATGAACTCCGCCTGGCCGGGCGCGGTGCGAACGGAGACGAACTCCTGCGGAACCACCGTGTCCAGGCCGGGTGGCATGATCGCGCCCGTCATGATCTTGACGCACTGGCCGGGTTGGACGCTGCCTTGCCAGGCCTTGCCCGCCAGCGCGGTGCCGGGCGCTACCTGTAACTCAAGCGCCGAATCTGCCAGCTGGCCGCCATCAAAAGCGTAGCCATCCATGGCTGAGTTGTCATGCGGCGGCACATCAAATGGCGACACCACGTCGCTCGCCAGCACGCGGCCAAAGGCCTGCATCAAGGGCAGTTCAACGATATCCTGCACCGGCATGACCAACCTGGAGAGGAAGTCCAGCACCTGGCCGGCAGACAGCGCTTGTGGGTCGTAGCCTTGCAGCTCCGCGGCGATTTGATCCAGTGTTTTCACGGCTCGCGTTAATCCCGGCGGGATTCCAGCTGGTGCAGCTCCGCCAGCGTATTGGCGTTGAAGAAGCTGCGCGTGTCGTCGCCGGGCCGGTCGAAGGGAACAACGGCGGTTTTGTGCTGCGCCGTCCAGGCGTCGATCTTGCGGCCGCCGCCATGGGTAAAGCGCACCAGGCTTTCCAGCATGTGGGTGCCCATGAGGCAGAACACCGGCTGGGGCCTGAGCTGGCCGTCTTCTTCAGGCGCCGCAGCCATGGCAAAGTCGGCGCCTTCCGCCACAAAGGCCTGGGCCAGCCGCGCCACGAGGTCGTCCGGGAACAGCGGCGTGTCGCAGGGCACGGTGAGGAGGTAGGGAGTTTCGCAGCGCTCCAGGCCCGTGAGAAAGCCCGCCAGCGGCCCGGCGAATTCACCCAGCCCGGTGCTGTCGGGCCACACCGGCACGCCAAACGCTTCGTAGGCCGCCAGGTTGCGGTTGGCATTGACCATGACTTCGCCGACCTGCGGCGACAGCCGCATCAGCGTGTGCAGGGCCAACGGCACACCGTTGAAGTTCTGCAGGCCTTTGTCGACCCCGCCCATGCGCGAACCCCGGCCGCCGGCCAGGATCACGCCGGTGATGGCTTCGGCATGGATCGGCATGGGGTTGTGGTCGTTGCTTGTCAAATCATCCGCCTATGTAGCTCATCTCGACGCGCTTGGCGTTTGAATCGGGTGCGCTGGTATCGGCTGGCATCGCAGCCCGCAACTCCGAATACCGGTCATCGCGGCCTTGCCAGATATGCGCCACAGCCGCCGCGATCTGGTCGTCAGCGTAACCGCCGCGCAGCAGCGCGCGCAGGTCTTGCCCCTGGCTGGCAAAGAGGCACAAAAACAGCTTGCCCTCGGTCGATAGCCGGGCCCGGTTGCAGTCGCTGCAAAAAGCCTGGGTCACGCTGCTGATCACGCCGATCTCGCCCGCACCGTCGGCATAACGCCAGCGCTCGGCGGTCTCGCCGGCGTAGTTCGGGTCGATGGCGACCAGGGGGAATTCGGCATTCAGGCGCTCCACCACCTGGGCGGAAGGCAGCACCTCGTCCATGCGCCAGCCGTTGGTGGCGCCCACATCCATGTATTCAATAAAGCGCAGCACCGCGCCGCTGTGGCGGAAATGCCGGGCCATGGGCACGATCTCGGCGTCGTTGGTGCCGCGCTTGACCACCATGTTGACCTTGAGCGGCGCCAGGCCCACTTTTTGGGCGACCTCAATGCCCTTGAGCACGTCGGCCACCGGAAAGTCCACATCGTTCATGCGGCGGAAGATGGTGTCGTCCAACGCGTCCAGGCTCACGGTGACACGTTGCAGGCCTGCGTCCTTGAGCGACTGGGCCTTTTTGGCGAGCAGGGAGGCATTGGTGGTGAGCGTGATGTCCAGCGGCTTGCCTTGCGGCGTCTGCAGCTTGGCCAGCATTTCGATCAGCACTTCGAGGTGCTTGCGCAGCAGCGGCTCGCCGCCGGTAAGCCGGATTTTTTCGACCCCATGCGCTACAAAAATCTTCGCCAGCCGGGTGATTTCCTCAAAGCTCAGCAGCGAGGTCTGCGGCAGGAAAGCGTAGTCCTTGTCGAACACCTCACGCGGCATGCAGTAGCTGCAGCGGAAATTACAGCGGTCCGTCACGCTGATGCGCAAATCCCGCAGCGGCCGGCCCAAGGTATCGCTCAAAAGCCCTGTAGGCGCCGTCAGCCGGGCAGGGATATGCGGCACGCGGCTTGCGTAGCGGATATCTGCCAGCGGAATTACCTTGTCTCTTGTCATCATGGGGTCCAAAGGGAGAATTTACTCCATTGGCCCCGCTGGAGCGCTAAAAACCGCCCTTATCCCCAAAGGATGGGCGTTATTGACCTTTGACTTTTCCGGAGGGAACGCAATTCCCGCCGGGCGATCCGTCTAGACGCAGCGGGCGCCGTCGACCTCAATGCACACTCCGCTGATGAAATCCGCCTCATCGCTGGCCAGGTACAGCGCCGCGTTGGCCACATCCAGCGCGGTTGAAAAACGCCCCAGCGGGATGCTGGCCCGAAACCGGGCCTTGCGCTCCTCATCGAGCGGCCCGCCGGCAAATTCGGCGGACAGGCCTGTGTCGGGGTTGAAGACCGGGTTGATGCAGTTCACCCGGATGTTGTCGGGGCCCAGTTCGGCTGCCAGTGACTTCGAGGTGGTGATGACCGCCCCTTTGGATCCGTTGTACCAGGTCAGACCCGGGCGGGGGCGCACGCCGGCAGTGGAGGCGATGTTGATGAAACTGCCGCCGCCCAGGGTGCGAAATACCGGCGTGGCATGGATGGTGGCCAGGTAAATGCTTTTGACGTTGATGGCGTAGCACTTGTCGAAATCGTCTTCACTCACATCCAGCGCGGGCTGGTTGCGATGCGTCCAGCCGGCGTTGTTGACCATCACGTCGAGCCGGCCATAACGATCCACGGCAGCCTGGACCAGCGCTTTCACTTCAGCGGATTTCGTCACGTCGGCGGCAAAGAAAGAGGCCGTGCCACCGGCCTTGGTGATGGCGGCGACCACTTTTTCGCCCAGCGCCACGTTGATGTCGTTCACGATGACCTTGGCGCCCTCGGCGGCCAGGCGCCTGGCGATGCCTTCACCAATCCCGCCCCCGGAGCCGGTGACGATGATGGATTTGTCTTTGACCCGCATGGGTTTGTCTCCAGATTTTTTGGTTTTCGAACTACTACGTGAGCTTATTACATCTTCAGCCCGGCAGGCCCCGGGCGCCAGCCTTCAGCCGTGGCGAACGGCGACCGTCTTCAGCGTCGTAAACCCATACAAAGCCTCAAACCCTTTTTCACGCCCATAGCCCGAAGACTTCACGCCGCCAAACGGCAGCTCGACGCCGCCACCAGCGCCGTAGTTGTTGATAAACACCTGGCCGCTTTTGACGCGTTTGGCCATGCGGAACTGGCGGGCGCCGTCGCGCGTCCAGATGCCGGCGACCAGGCCGAACTGCGTGGCGTTGGCCAGTTCGACCGCGTGGTCTTCGTTCTTGAAGCTCATGGCGCACAGCACGGGCCCGAACACTTCGTCTTGCGCCAGCCGGTGTGTCACGGGCACGTCGCGCAGCAAGGTGGGGGCCTGGTAAAAGCCCGTTTCGGGCGCTTCGTCGACGATTTGCCCCTGGGCGACCATGGCGATGTTGGCGACGTGCGCGTCGCTTAAAAAATCCCACACGCGTTGCTGCTGGCTTTGCCGGATCAGCGGGCCCACGTCCAGGTCCATGGCGGCGGGGCCGACGCGCAGGTTCTCGAAGGCTGCGCCCAGGCGCAGCAGCAGCGGCTCGTAAATGGCCTGCTCCACCAGCAGGCGCGAGCCGGCCGAGCAGGTTTGCCCGGCGTTTTGCACGATGGCGTTGATGATGGCCGGAATCGCCATGTCCAGGTCGGCGTCGGCAAAGACGATTTGCGGGCTTTTGCCGCCCAGCTCCAGCGTGACGGGGCAGTGGCGCTCGGCCGCCACCTGCTGGATGAGTGTGCCCACGGTGGGGCTGCCGGTAAAGCTGATGTGGTCTATGCCTTTGTGGCGGGCCAGTGCGTCGCCGACTTCATGGCCGTAGCCGGTCACGATGTTGATGGCGCCGGCCGGAAAGCCGACTTCGGCGGCCAGCTGTGCCACGCGGATCAATGACAGGCAGGCGTCTTCGGCCGGTTTGACCACGCAGACATTGCCTGCGGCTAATGCGCCGCCCACGCTGCGGCCGAAAATCTGCATCGGGTAATTCCACGGGATGACGTGGCCGGTCACGCCGTGCGGCTCGCGCCAGGTCATCACGCTGTAGCCGTCCAGGTAGGGAATGGTGTCGCCATGCAGCTTGTCGCAGGCGCCGGCGTAAAACTCGAAGTAGCGCACCAGGGCCGCCGCATCGGCGCGCGCCTGTTTGGTGGGTTTGCCGCAGTCGCGCTGCTCGATCATCGCGAGCTCTTCAGCGTGCTCGGCGATCTTGGCGGACAGCCGCATCAACAGGCGCCCGCGTTCGGCGGCGCTGAAGCGGCTCCACACCAGCTCCAGGCACTCACGGGCGCTTTGCGCAGCGGTGTCGATGTCGTGCGCGTTGCTGCGCTGGATCTCGTCAAAGACCTGGCCGTCGGACGGATCGATGACGGGGATGGTTTTGCCGGAGGTGGAGGGAACGGACGCGTTGGCGATGTAATTGAGCTGCATGCGCTTGATTTTGCTTGAAACGTAACGATTTCTAAAAGCGGGCGTTTGTCACAACCCTCCGTCCCTGGATACCCCTCAATTTACAAATCCTTTGCTGCATAAGGATATCTCTTTCTGTAGGATTGAACCTACATCAGCACCTCGCCAATTCCTACATACGGAACGGTGCCACCCAGCGCTTCGACGCAAGCCGTCATGGCGCACGACAGCGGCAGCAGCCGGCAACTGCAAGCCGCATTTTTGACGCACAAAGCGATGACCGATACCACCCAATGCTCCTCCAATGCCCCGCCTGCCGATGACGCACCGCCGGCCTCCTTCCTTGTCTGGCTGAAAGGCCTGATGGCCCGGTTGCGCGACTGGCTGTCGATCCAGTCCCTTGCCGTGAAGCTGGCGGCGCTGCTCGTGGTGTTGATGATCCCGGCAAGCGGCTATTACGCCTGGTCCACGCTGGCCCACCAGGAAAAAATGGCGCTGGAGGTCAAGGCGATGACGGCAGGGCCGGGCGCCGAAACGCCGTGGGCTTACAACAGCGCCTTGCCCGTCGTCTTTGGCGGCGGCTCGGTGCTGGGTTTCCTCGATGCCCATCCGGTCACGCGCATCACCATCATTTACCGGCCCATTCTCTGGACCGTCTCCGAGCGTTTTGTCCTGATCGAGTCAGAGGGCCGGCAGTACGCCTACTACCCATCGGACATGGAGACCAAAATATTGACCGACAAGGCCGTCACCGCGCCCTGGGGCGGCAAGCTGAGCTTTGTGCCGCAGGCGGCGCTCGACAGCGGCAGCAAGGACATGCTGGCGCGCCTGGAGCAGCGTTTCGGTGACGCGCGCCCGCAGTCCGAGCAAGACGCCTGGAAGGGCGGGGCCAGCGCATTGGTGTCGGCCACTTTGACGCTGGGTCTTATCGCCTTCCTCTGGTACCAAACGGGCGGCCAGCGCAAGTCCCTCAAGTTCATTGCACCGGCCCAGATCAGCGGCGATCTGGACGACCTGGTCGGCATGGACGACATCAAGGCCGAAGTTGCGCAAATCCGCGACCAGTACGAGCGGCGGCTTGAATACGCCGCTTACGGCGTGAATAAACCCTTCAATGTGATGTTCAGCGGCCCTGCGGGGACGGGCAAGACCAAGCTGGCCAGCTACCTCGCCAAAGAGCTGAACCTGCCGATTCTTTTCCATTCAGCGGCCAATCTGGAAACCGGCTATGTGGCGGGCGGCTCCAACACCCTGTCGCGCATCCTTGCGCTGGCCAAGCGGCGCCAGCGCTGCATTGTGTTCCTTGACGAGGCACAAGACCTTTTCATGAAGCGCGGCGGCAATCGCAAATATGACGACGACACGCAGAACATGCTGCTGGCCATTCTTGACGGCGTGAGGACCAAGTCGGACGCAGAAATCATCTGGATCGTGGCGTCCAATTTCAATTCGGCCAACCTTCAGATGGACGAAGCCATGCTTCGCCGCTTCCAGATGAAGGTGGACTTCCGCATGCCGAACCAGAAAGAGCGCCTGGCCATCACCGGCCACTACCTGCGCCAGCGCGCCGACAAGGTCCTGCCTGATCTGGATTTGCGGCATTTTGTCGAGCTCACCGAGGGCTCCAGCCCGGCGGATATCGAAACTATGGTCAACCAGGCCGGCATCATCGCGGTGCAGGCCGGCCAGATGATTGGCGCGCATACCTTGATGCAGGCCGCGGAGCGTGTGCTGGTGGGCAATGTCAACGAGCACACCACCAAAGAGCGTGAGCGCGACCGGCGCATCATCGCCGTGCATGAGTGGGGCCACTTCCTGATGGACTTCCAGCACCAGCGCAAACTGGCGGGCGGCGACTGGGATGCCTTGCAGGCCGACATGAACACCATCAAGATTTCATTGAAGGCCAACCCGCGCAACAACGCGCTGGGCTTTGTGCTGCACAAACAAGACAGCAATCTCCTCAAAACCAAAGCCGACATGGAACACGAAGTGCGCGTGCTGCTGGGTGGCATGGCCAATGAAGAGCTCTTCTTCGGCGAGGACGGCACCACAGGCGGCGCCCACAACGACATCACGCGCGTGACCCGGCTGCTGCACCATGCAGTGGCAGAAATGGGCATGTACCGCAAGACCCGGCTGAACTATGCCGCGCTCGTCAAGGACGGCGGCAGTGCGCCGCCGGACGAAGAAACGCGCAGCATCATGGAAGCCCAGAGTGAACGGCTTTTCAGCGAAACGAAGACGGCCCTGGCGCAATACACCGCGCTGACGGAACACCTGACCGGCTGCCTGCTGCAGTCCGGCGAGATGACGCTCAGTGATGCACTGGGCGAGATTCGCCGCTTTGAAAGCATGGCGGCGGCGCGGCCTTCAATGCTGGTCGGACCCAAAACCGGCCAACTGATGCCGGCTTGACGGGCCGACGGCCTAGCCGACCGCGTACGCACAAAGAAAAAGCCCTGCATTGCAGGGCTTTTTGCTTGGGGCCGGAGCCGTTTAGCGAGAGGCGGGCGCTGCCGGTGTCGGCGTGGCCGCAGCAGCGGGGGCTTGCGTGGGGGCAGGCGCCGGCATGGCGGGCGCCGTGGGGGTGGCAGCCGGTGCGCTCACGGCGGCGGGTGCTGCCATGGGCGCGCTGGGCGCGCCTTGCGCGGGGCCGCCATGGAACTTCATCACCAGCGGCACGATGAGCAGCGCCACGATGTTGATGATCTTGATCAGCGGATTGACGGCCGGGCCGGCGGTGTCTTTGTAGGGGTCGCCCACGGTGTCGCCGGTCACAGCGGCTTTGTGCGCCTCGGAGCCTTTGCCGCCGTGGTTGCCGTCTTCAATGTATTTCTTGGCGTTGTCCCAGGCGCCGCCGCCGGTGCACATCGAGATGGCCACGAAGAGGCCCGTCACGATGGTGCCCATCAGCAGCCCGCCCAGGGCTTGCGGGCCGAGCGCCAGGCCGACCACGATTGGCACCACCACAGGCAGCAGCGACGGGATCATCATTTCCTTGATGGCGGCCGTAGTCAGCATATCCACCGCAGTGTCGTACTCGGGCTTGCCCGTGCCGTCCATGATGCCCTTGATGTCGCGGAACTGGCGGCGCACTTCAACCACCACGGCGCCGGCTGCGCGACCCACGGCCTCCATGGCCATGGCGCCGAACAGGTAAGGAATCAGGCCGCCGATGAAGAGGCCGACGATGACGTAGGGGTTGCTCAGGTCGAAGCTGATGGCGGTGCCGTAGGCGTCGAGCTTGTGGGTGTAGTCGGCAAACAGCACCAGTGCTGCCAGGCCGGCCGAGCCGATGGCGTAGCCCTTGGTCACGGCCTTGGTGGTGTTGCCCACGGCATCCAACGGGTCGGTCACGGCACGCACCTCGGGTGGCATGTCGGCCATCTCGGCGATGCCGCCGGCGTTGTCGGTGATGGGGCCATAGGCGTCCAGCGCGACCACGATGCCGGCCATGCTCAGCATGGAGGTGGCTGCAATCGCGATGCCGTAGAGGCCCGCCAGCTTGAAGGCCACCAGGATCGCGATACAGACAAAGATCACAGGCCAGGCGGTGGAACGCATGGACACGCCCAGGCCGGCAATGATGTTGGTGCCGTGGCCGGTGGTAGAGGCCTGCGCGATGTGCTGCACGGGCTTGTATTGCGTACCGGTGTAGTACTCGGTGACCCAGCAGAGCGCGCCGGTCAGGATGAGGCCGACGGCGCAGGCGCCGAACAGGCGCATCTGCGTGCCGGTGGCCGTCACGGCGTTGTCGGGCATCAGCCACATCGTGACGAAGTAGAAGGCGATCAGCGACAGCACGCCGGCGATGGCCAGCCCCTTGTACAGGGCAGGCATCACGTTCTTCATGCCAGGCGAGGCCTTGACGAAGAAGCAGCCGATGATGGAGGCGATGATGGACACGCCGCCCAGTGCCAGCGGGTACACCGCGGCCGTGGCGCCCGCGCCGGACAGCAGCAGGGCGCCCAGCACCATGGTGGCGATCAGCGTGACCGCATAGGTTTCAAACAGGTCGGCAGCCATGCCGGCGCAGTCGCCCACGTTGTCGCCCACGTTGTCGGCAATCACGGCCGGGTTGCGCGGGTCGTCTTCGGGGATGCCGGCTTCGACCTTGCCCACCAGGTCGGCGCCGACGTCAGCGCCCTTGGTGAAGATGCCGCCGCCCAGCCGGGCGAAGATGGAGATTAGCGACGAGCCGAAGGCAAAGCCGATCAGCGGGTTGAGCAGATTGGCCAGCTTCAGGTCGGGCGTGTAGTTGCCGTTGCCGACCAGGAACCAGTAAAAGCCCGTCACGCCCAGCAGGCCCAGGCCCACGACCAGCATGCCGGTGATGGCGCCGCCGCGGAAAGCGACGTCCAGGGCGGGGCCGATGCCCTTGGTGGCGGCCTGGGCGGTGCGCACATTGGCGCGCACCGACACGTTCATGCCGATAAAGCCGCAGGCGCCTGAAAGCACCGCGCCGACCACGAAGCCGATGGCGGTTTTGCCGTCAAGAAAGAAGCCGATGAGCACCGCGAGGATGACGCCGACGATGGCGATGGTTTTGTATTGCCTTGCAAGGTAAGCGGCGGCGCCGGTCTGGATGGCGGCCGCAATTTCCTGCATGCGGGCATTGCCTGCATCCTGCGAAAGAATCCAGCTGCGTGCCCAGATGCCGTACCCGACGGCGATCAGTCCGCAGACCAGCGCAAGAATGAGCGCCCAGTTGCCTGTCATAGCTGACATGTGAAATCTCCTACGTTGTTTTTCGCTTGGAGGGGGTTGCAACGCTAGCAAATGGTGTCTTAACCCCCGCTGCGTTGCTTCCTCGCTGCTCCCAACATACGGTGGAGACGATTGGCCAACCTTTGAAATTTACTGCCAAAACGTGACAACTTGGCGAAGCGTAAGGTATGAATCAGTAAAATGAGGGTAAATACTGAGCGCTGGCCGATGCTGCCGAGTGACACCAGATGCACCAGAGCCTCTTGTTTTTCATCTTCCTGTCTCTTCCCTTTCATCTTTTTTCTTACCTACTCACCTAAAGCGTAAAGCGACCATGTCCCTCGATAAAGTTTCCCCCGGTAAAAACGTGCCCGAATCTTTCAACGTGATCATCGAAATCCCGATGAACGCCGACCCGGTGAAGTACGAAGTGGACAAAGAGTCCGGCGCGATTTTTGTGGACCGCTTCATGAGCACGTCCATGCACTACCCGACCAACTATGGCTATGTGCCCAAGACCATCAGCGGCGACGGCGACCCGGTCGACGTGCTGGTGATCACGCCCGTACCCCTGATCCCCGGCGTGGTGGTCACCTGCCGTGCCATCGGCATCCTGAAGATGGAGGACGAAGCCGGCGAAGACGGCAAGGTGCTGGCGGTGCCCATCGACAAGAAGTGCTCGCTCTACACCCAGTGGCAAAAGCCTGAAGACATGAACCCGCTGCGCCTGAAAACCATCTCCCATTTCTTTGAGCACTACAAAGACCTGGAAGAAGGCAAGTGGGTCAAGGTGCTGGGCTGGGAAGGCCCGGATGCGGCGAAGAAGGAAATCACCGACGGCATCGCCAACTACGCCAAAGACGCCAAGGCCTGATCAAGACCTGAATAGTTTGAAAATTCAAGCGATTTAAGGCCCTGGCCCATGAGTAGCATGGGCTTGCAGCTATCAATAAGATAGCGGGCTTGTGGCTGAGAAGCAAAAAAGCGCCTGAGGGAGTCATTCCTCAGGCGCTTTTTCGTTTCTGCTTTGGAGCGCTAAACCGCCGCCATGCTGGCGCAACTCTCGGCGCACTTGCGGCAGGCTGTCACGCATTCATCCATGTCGCCGATGGTTTCGCAACTGTCGGCACAGGCTTCGCAGATTTCAGCGCAGAGCGCACACAGCTGGGGCGCAAACTCCGAACCGCTGAGCTGCAGGTTGGCCGACGCCTGGCAGATTTCCGCGCAATTGAGCATCAGCGTGAAGTGGCCGGGCTCGGTATGTTCGCCGCCCACCCGCAGGCAGTGCGTCATGGCGGTTTGCAGGCAGGTGTGGTGGCATTCGGTGCAGGCCTCGATGCAAGCCTGCATGCTGGCAATGGTGTGGTCCATGGGTGTCTCCACTAAGGGTTGAAAGCCCATAGCGTGACCGGGCAGCCCGGCCTTGCATGGAAGACGCTGGCCGGAGCAGATGTAGGTTCAGGCCGACGCGAAAGCGCCAGGCTGGCGGCGCATGCCTAGGTGCTGCGCGCCGGGTCTGGATAGACCAGGCCGTGCAGCCGGCCCTTGTCTTCACGCGGGAACGGCTTCCAGCGGCCTTCGGGCTGTGCCAGCCGGTCGGCCACCGCCCACCAGGCGCTGGGGTTCACGCCCAGGCCGATGTGGCTGGCCAGCACTTCGATGTTTTCCGTCTGCGGGTTGCTCGCGCTGGGTGCCTGGATGCTGGCCTGCCAGGCCACCACGCCGTCGCTGCGCGAGTAAATGCTGGTGGTGGGCACGGGCGGCGCGGCTGGCAGGTCGTAGTTGTCGGATTCGCGCTCCACACTGCGGCCGCTGGTCAGTTCATAAATGCGCCAGGCATTGGTCGCCTTGTGTGAGCCTGCAAAGGGCGAGCCCAGGGTGATCACGCCGCGCACCATGTGCGGCAGTTCTTTGGCCAGCTCACGCGCATACACGCCGCCCAGGCTCCAGCCGATCAGGCTGACCTTGCGGCCCGTGGTTTCAAAGGTGCGAATGAGGTTGTCTTTGGCTTCTTCCAGCACGCCGGCGCGCGGGCCGAAGTTAAAGCCCTGGTCCCAGCCCCAGGGGCTGTAACCGAGTGACTGCAGGTAGTGGCGCAGCGGCACCGTGGTGGCGTCATTGGCTGAGAGGCCGGGAAAAACCATCACCGCATGGCCGTCACCTCGCGGGGCGCGGGCCAGCAGAGGCCAGCTGGGGAGCAGGGCGCCAAATTCCCAGAATGCACGCAGCTCCAGCGCCAGCAGCCAGGCGCTGGGGGGGACGTCATGTAGGGGCGGCTTGTGGGAGTCTTGTGGGGAACTGGAGGAATTTCGCTTGGATGACGGGCTTGCCATGGCTTGGAGCATTGGTGGTCTTTTGGGAGTTCCGACAGAAGCAGTATGGAGGCGGTTACGGTTGTTTACAGAGGGAGGCGCCTCTAACTTGCTCGCTTCACGGCGGTTTTCGTCACGTTCGTGACAGCAGCCTTGCGGGTTTTCACCGGGGCAGCCTTCGCGGGTATCTTTGCCGTAGCTTTTTTGGCGACTTTTTTCACCGCAACCTTGGCCGTCTTTTTAGGCGCTGGCGCAGCAGCAGGCTCCGCAGCTGGCGTACTGGCCATCAGCGCCTGCGCTTCGGTGAAGGCGTCTTCAATCGCCTTGGCCAGGTCCTTGGCATGCGGCAGCGCCTTCTTGTCGGCAATGATGCCGAAGTCAACATGACCCGCGTAAGTCTGGATGGTGATGTTGAGCGCCAGGCCGTGCAGGATGATGGACAGCGGATGGAAGGTCAGGAATTTCGCCCCGGCCAAGTACAGCGACACGGGTGGGCCCGGCACATTGGAAATCGCCAGGTTGGCCACCATGGGCAGGCGGCTGGCCATGCCGCTCTTGCCATAGGCGTTCAGCGCCATCTTGGCCGCGCCGCCCACCAGCCAGGGCGCCAGCAGCGACGGGTAGTCGGTCGGCAGCAGCCCCTTCAGGCTTTGCATCGAGGTTTTGACTTTGCCGGTGGAGGCCATGATGGCGTTCATGCGCTTGAGCGGGTGCGCCAGGTGCGTGCCCAGCTCGACCAGGCTCATGCTGACCTGGTTGCCTAGGTTGCTGGCGTCGGTGGCGCCGGCTTCACGCAGGGAGACCGGCATGGCAGCCACCAGTGATTTTTTGGGCAGGCTGTGGTGTTGCGTGAGGTAGTTGCGCAGCGCGGTCGAGCAGATCCACAGCACCATGTCGTTGAACGAGCCGCCCACCGCCTTGCCCATGGCCTTGGTCTCGGCCAGTGGGATGGTGGCGGTGACAAACACGCGGCCCGAACTGATGCCCGCGTTGAAGGGCGTTTGCGGCGCCAGCTTCATCGGCATCTTGGCTTTGACGCCGGTGGCTGAGCTGCCGATGGATTGCTTGGCCAGCGTGCTGCCGAAAGTGCTGGCGGCGGAGGGCAGTGCCTTGGCCAGTTTGGCAAGCTGGCCCAGCGAACTGGAAAACACCGAACCGATCATCTTGCCGAGTTTGAGGTCGGCCTCCAGCTTGCGGCGCCGCTCCGGGTCGGGCGGCGCCACGTTGCGCGGCACGGGGCTCAGGTCAAGCATGGCGTTGGCCAGCATCACGCCGCCTTTGCCGTCGAGTGCGGCGTGGTGGATCTTGGAGAAAAAACCCGCCACGATGCCGCCGCCTTGCGATGCGGGCAGCTGGATGCGGTCGAAAATATAGAACTCCCAGAGAGGGTAGTCGCGATCGATCACCTCGCCGTGCAGCTGCGCGCACAGCTTGTGGACTTCGGCCAGCGTCATAGGCGCCGCGCCTTTTTTGGCCGGGTCCGCCCGGCGGATATGAAAGTCGATGTCGACCTCATTGGCATCCACCCACAGCGGGTGGCCCAAATCCAGCGGCATGAACACCAGCTTGCGGCTAAACACCGGCGCCAGATGCATGCGTTTGCCGATGTGGTCCTTGACGGCCTTGTGAAAACTGCCTTTGAAGCCCGCCGGCAACTCGCACAGGTTGAGCGAACCCACATGCATGGGCATCTCGGGGGTTTCGAGGTACAGGAAGGTGGCGTCGAGGCCGGTGAGGGATTTCATGGTTGTTGTCTCCGTGCAGAGACGTTAACCGAGCGGGTCAGTTTGCGGCACTAGGGTTTGCCGTAGCTGCGCGTGTCGCCACGGGCTCAGCGTGCCGCCTGTATCTGGGTCAAGCTTCGCAGTCGCCCAGCATGCCCTGATCATCCCCATTGAGCCCGGCAACAGGCGTCGCCTTGGCCAGTGCCATCCACACGCCAAGCGGTAGCTGTTGGCGGGCACGACGGGGTGCGGCGCGAAGGACGGCGAGGCGATGGTTCTCCATCACCATCACGCCGCATTCGGCCGGGATTTCGTCGGCGGCGCCAATCGGCCGGCCCTTGGCGTCGCAGCCCAGCACGTACCAGCATTCGCCGCCCAGGTCGAGGTAGGCCGCGCGTTTTTCGGGGCGGCGCAGGTCGCCCAGCAAGTCGGCGCGGTGCACCTTGATCTCGTGCACGATGGGGTCGACGTATTCCTGCACGGTGGTGTTGCGGATCGAGAACACGTCGGGCCGCACCATGCACCAGCGTACCTTGCCGCCTTCGGTTTCAGGGGGTAGCTGGGCGCGCAGGCTCAAGCCGCGCCAGCTGATGCGGCCGGCGCGCACCATTTCGCCGGCCACGTGTTCGACCAACGCTTCGTGCTTGGACAAGGCTGCGCGGTTGCGCAGCAAGGTCGCGGCCAGATAGGCCACGCCTGCATCGGTGACGCGCAGGGTTTCGTGGCCCGCCGGGCCGGCCACGCGCTGCAGCATGCCCGAAGCGAGCAATTCGATTTCCAGCAGGTCCTGGGAGGGCCAGCCGGCTGACCGGTAGATGTCGCGCAGGCGCCGGGCATGCGGCCGGCCGAGCGGCGTGGAGGGGGAGGGCATGGCGACGTCGATCATTGGAAAAGGCTCCGGACTTCAGAGTGGGACGATCTCAAAGCGCGCGTTGTCCAGGTTGTCGCCGAGAGGCCTCATTGCCGCCAGGATGGCGTCGGTTTCGGCGTGCTGCCACAGCGCGATGACTTGTTCTTCGGCCTCGGAAGCGCCGTCCAGCGGCAGGTCTTCGTTCAGCGCCTGGGCCAGCATATAAGCCTGCAGCGAGGGCAGCACGTACTCGGGGCCGCCCAGCGCGAATTCAAGCGCCATGCGAAAGCGCAGTTCGGCGGCGGAGCGCTGGTCGGCGTTGAGGGTGGGGCATTCGACCAAATTGACCTTGTACTGGCCCTGTGCTGGGGCGGTTAGTTGACTCATGGAGATTCCTTTTGGGGAGGTATTTATAGCAAATAGGCGGGAATGGCGGGAATGGGGGCGCAGCGCGAAACATTGCCCTTGCCTAGGCGGAGGGCGAGGCGTGCCTGAAAGGGCTGCGCCGCTCCAGGTCTTCCATGTAGTTGGCGATTCCAGCGCCTTCACGCTCCAGGAAACGCTCCACCGCATCGGCAAAGGCGGGGTGCGCCAGCCAGTGCGCGCTGGTGGTCTTGACGGGCAGCAGGGCGCGGGCCATTTTGTGCTCGCCCTGGGCGCCGCCTTCAAAGCGCTGGTATCCGTGTTCGATGCACCACCGCAGAGGCTGGTAGTAGCAAGCCTCAAAGTGCAGGCAATCGACGCGGGCGAGGGCGCCCCAATAGCGGCCGTAAGCAGTCAGCTTCTGATTTTTGGCATCAAATTGGGCTCCAGCCCGCTTGGTACTTGTGCTGACAGCTATCAAACTTGTAGCAATGGGGCGACGCTGACCGTCAGGGCCGTGCTCTGCCACAAACAGCAGCCAGTTCTCCGGCATGGTGTCCTGCATGCGTTGAAAGAAGTCGCGGCTGAGATAGGGCGCGTTGCCGTGCTCGTAATACGTTCGCTCATAGCAGCGGTAGAAAAAATCCCAGTCGGCGTCGCTGATATCTTTGCCCAGCGACCAGCGGAAGGTGATGCCGGCTTCCTGCACCTTGCGGCGTTCCTGGCGGATTTTTTTGCGCTTTTCCTGGCTGAGCGACATCAGGAAGTCGTCGAAGTCGCGGTAGCCGGAAGGTGGGCCGGTCCAGTGGAACTGGACGGTGTGGCGGAGCATTAACCCGGCTTCCTCGCAGGCGGCGACATCTTCATCGGTGGTGAACAGCAGGTGCAGGGACGAGAGGTCTTCTTCGGTGCACCAGGCCACGATGGCCTTGACCAGCAACGCACGCTCGGCCGGTGTACGCGCTAGCAGGCGGGCGCCGGGCACAGGCGTGAAGGGTACGGCGGCCACGGCTTTGGGGTAGTAGGGCAGGCCATGCTGCTGGTAGGCATTGGCCCAGGCATGGTCGAAGACATATTCGCCATAAGAGTGCTCTTTGAGGTAGAGCGCGCAAGCGCCGGCCAGCGTGTTGCCTTTCCACAGCGTGACAAAGCAGGGCGTCCAGCCGGTTTCGGGAGTGGCGCTGCCGCTTTCGTGCAGCGCGGCCAGGTATTCGTGTCGCATGAAGGGGTTGACGGCCTCGGCCGGGTTTTGCGCCGCCAGCAGGGCGTTCCACTCAGCGGCATTCACCTTCAGCGGCGAATCCATCACGCGGATGACATAATCGTTTGAGTCTTTTTTCACGTGTTTTTTCGGGGTTTTACTTCTACATGCCACTCAAAATCTGCGTTGCCCAGTTGAACTACTGCGTAGGGGACATGCCGGGGAACGCGCAAAAGATCATCGAGGCAGCCCGCACGGCCTATGCGGAAGGGGCGCGGCTGGTGCTGACGCCCGAACTCGCCATTTGCGGTTACGCGGCCGAAGACCTCTTTTTACGCCCCTCTTTTATCCAGGCCTGTGATGATGCCGTGAATCAGGTGGCCCGTGAGCTGGCCGGGTTAAAAGGCCTGACGGTGGTGGTGGGCACGCCCACACACGGCGACAACGGCAAGGGGCTGCGCACCAAAAGCGTGGAAGTGCAGCAACGCCACAACGCCGCCAGGGTGCTGCGCGAAGGGCGTGTGATCGAAACCTACGCCAAGCGCGAGTTGCCCAATTACCAGGTGTTTGACGAGCGCCGCTACTTCACGCCGGGTCAGGGCACCTGCGTGTTCCAGGCCGGGGAAGGCGACGACGCCATCAGCATCGGCCTGTTGATCTGCGAGGACGCCTGGTTTGAGGAACCGGCCCGTCTGGCCAAAGAGGCCGGCGCTGAGCTGCTGGTGGTTATCAATGCTTCGCCTTTTCACGTCGGCAAGGGCGGCGAGCGCGAGCAGATGATGCAGGTCCGATCACTGGCTACCGGCCTGCCGCTGATTTATGCGCACCTGGTGGGCGGGCAAGACGAAATCGTGTTTGAAGGCCGGTCTTTTGCGCTGCAGGCCGACGGCTCGCTGGCCGGCCGGGCCGAAAGTTTTAAGGAAAATCTGTTCCTGGCCCAAGCGGAGCATGGGCAAGTCGCTATTAAATTGGTAGCAGAAACGGCGCCTGAGCGCAGCCATGAAGCCGATTTGTGGGACGCGCTGGTTCTGGGCGTGCGCGACTACCTGGGTAAAAATGGCTTTCCGGGCGCCATTTTGGGCCTGTCGGGCGGCATCGACTCGGCGCTTGTGCTGGCGATTGCTGTCGACGCGTTGGGCGCAGACAAGGTGCGCGCGGTGATGATGCCTTCGCCGTACACCGCCGACATCTCGTGGATCGACGCGCGGGAAATGGCCGAGCGGGTGAAGGTGCGCTATGACGAGATTTCCATCGTGCCCGAGTTCGAGGCCTTCAAGGCGTCCCTCGCCGGTGAGTTCAAGGGCCTGAAGGAGGACACGACCGAAGAAAACATCCAGGCGCGCATACGCGGGGTGTTTTTGATGGCGCTGTCCAACAAATTCGGCTCCATCGTGCTGACCACCGGCAACAAGAGCGAAATGGCAACGGGCTATTGCACGCTCTACGGCGACATGGCAGGCGGCTTTGCGGTCATCAAGGACGTGCTGAAGACATCGGTGTTTCGCCTGGCGCATTGGCGAAATGCCAACGACCCGTACGGCACCGGCAGCAACCCGATTCCCGAGCGCATCATCACGCGCCCGCCCAGCGCCGAGCTGCGCCCCGACCAGACCGACCAGGACAGCCTGCCGCCTTATGAAGTGCTGGACGCCATTTTGTCGCGCTACATGGAGAATGACGAAAGCGCCGAAGGCATCATCGCCGCCGGCTTTGAGCGCGCGGTGGTCGAGCGCGTGGCGCGGCTGATCCGCATCAACGAATACAAGCGCAGGCAGGCGCCGGTGGGCATCAGGGTCACCCACAGGAGTTTTGGCAAGGATTGGCGCTATCCTATTACCAGCAGATTTAGACAATGATGTGGCCCCCACGCTCCGCCACTTCGTGTGGGTCGCTGCCCCCCGAGGGGGCGCCCGCCTGCGGTCTGGCAAAGCCAGTCCCGCGGCTCATGCTGGTGAAGAGCCTCTGGCGACCTTCAAATGCTTTTGACGATATTTAGAACTACTAACGGAGATATTCAGTGAAACAAATTACCGCCGTCCTTAAGCCCTTCAAACTCGAAGAAGTCCGCGAGGCCTTGGCCGAATGCGGCGTGACCGGTCTTACCGTCACTGAAGTCAAGGGTTTCGGCCGTCAGAAGGGCCATACCGAGTTGTACCGCGGCGCCGAGTACGTGGTCGACTTCCTGCCCAAGGTCAAGGTCGAGGTTGTGGTGAAAACCGAAGACGTGGAGCGCTGTGTGGATGCCATCGTGCGCGCCGCGCGCACCGGCAAGATCGGCGACGGCAAGATTTTCATCACCAGCGTCGAGCGCGTGGTGCGCATCCGTACCGGTGAGGAAGACGAAGCGGCGGTCTAGATCAGATCTGGTCCAGGCGGGTGGCCGCTGGTGTTGTGCCGGCTGCCTGCACCAGGGTTTCGAGCAGTGATTCCGCGTCGCTGCCGGTGCGTATCAGGTCCATCAGCCATTCGTTCATGAATCCGGATGTGACCGATGAGGCCAGGAACGCCAGCAGGCTGTCGTAATAGCCGCCCATATTGAGCAAGCCCACTGGCTTGTCGTGGTAGCCCAGCTGGCGCCAGGTCCACACTTCAAAAAATTCTTCCAATGTGCCGATGCCGCCCGGCAAGGCCAAAAATGCATCTGCCTTCTCGGCCATGATGCGTTTGCGCTCGTGCATGTTTTCGACAATGTGCAGCTCGGTGCAACCGGTGTGAGCCCATTCCTTTTCGACCAGCGCCTTGGGAATCACGCCCACCACCCGTGCACCCGCCGCTAGCGCCGCGTCGGCCAAGATACCCATGAGGCCATTGCGGCCGCCGCCGTAGACCAATTGGCCGCCGTGGGTGCCTATCCAGGTTCCGACGAGAGCGGCAATGGCCGCGAATTCAGGCTGGTTGCCGGAGCGTGAGCCGCAATAAACGCAAAGAGAAAAAGCTGGCTTTTGGGGTTCGGTCACTTCATTGATACGCTTGTTCATGCTGTAAACCGTTGAAAGAGCGCCATGGCCCAGGTGCCCGCGCAGAGCAGCAGGCTGAGCAAAACGGCGGCGCTGCCCATGTCCTTGGCGCGCTTGGAAAGATCGTGCCACTCGGGTCCGATGCGGTCGATGGCGGTTTCGATGCCGGTGTTGAGCAGCTCCACGATCATGATGAGGATGACGGTGCCTGCCAGCAACACGGTTTCAACCCAGTTGCGGCCCAGCCAGAAAGCGGCGGGTATCAGCACGATGGAGGCGATGGCTTCCTGGCGAAACGCTGTTTCATGCCAGCCGGCGCGCAGGCCTGCGATGGAGTAGCCGGTGGCGTGCCAGACACGGCTCAGGCCCTTGCGGTTCTTTTGGGGGTTGACCGGCTCATCGACAGGCGAGTGGGGAAGGGGGCTGGCGGAAGCCGGCGCAGAGGCGGAAAGCGGGACTTGTTCGGACATGGGGCGATTGTGGCGCAGCTTTATGGCATGTTGATGTTAGGGCTGCCGGGGTGTTTCGGCATTTGGCTTGTTTTTGCTTTTTTGGCGGGGCCTTTCCGGCGCCACCCAGGTGATCAGCCGCGTGCCTGCCCAGACGTCATGCCAGAACTGTTTTTGCGGATGAAAGCGCGCCAGGATCGCCCAAATCGCCACCCAACCCAGAGTCAAAACAGCGCCCTCACGGCCCGGCAGCGCGAATATCCAGCTGACGGCCAGCGGCGGCAGGAACCACAGCCAGCTGAGCGCATAGCGCAGCAGGGCGCGTTTTTGGGTAATAGGGGCGCCGTGAACGTCCACCACGCGGATATTCCAGGTCTTCATGGCCAGCGTCTGGCCTTTGGCCCAGAACCAGACAAAGTAGATACCGAAAATCACGAAAACAAAGGCCTGAAGGGCATGGCGATTGTCCAGCGCATTGCGGGTTTGGCTCAGCGTGCTGAAGAGGTATCCGGCAAGGAAAACCACGCCGAACATCAGCATGCCTTCGTACATCCAGCAAGCCATGCGCCTGGGGATGGACGGTATTTGGGAGGTGTCGGTGGCGGTCAAGTGTGTTGCTATGAATGCTCCCTGGCAGCGGGGCTGCGGCAGGAGCGGGGCCAATAAATCCGGGCCGGCAGTGTGCCGGCTGCGCCTCAGCGCTGCGGCGTGGCGGCCGGACCACCGGTGGCGCCGCTTGCAGGCAAAGCTGCAGGAACGGCGGCTACCGGTTGTGAGGGAGTGATTTTAGGCGCAGGCTTGCTGGCGGCCTTGACCGGGTGTGGCGGAACCGGGGCGAGCTTTTGGGGGGCCACCGGTTTGACGGCCGTCGCTGCGCCGGCGGGTTTGGGGTTGGCCTTGGCGGCCAGCTTCTGCTTTTCTTCGGGACTCAGGGCCTGATAAGTCTCCCACTTGGCCTTTTTCTCCTCAGGCGTCAGTTGTTTGGAGAGTTCCTTGGTCCTGGCGAAGTTCAGCCGCGCCTGTGCCCGCTGCTGGGGGCTCAAGGTGACCCATTCGTTCATGCGGCTGTGCATGATCACCTGCTCTTCGGGTGAAAGTGAAGGGTAGTTTTTCGAAATTTCCAGCCATTTGCGCTTTTGCGGCTCGCTGATGGTGGTATTCCAGCTCGAGGCCAGCGGCTTGAGCGTCTGCTGCTGCATGGGTGTGAGTTCGGCCCAGGAGGGCTTTGAAACTATGACCTTTGCCGGTGCGCTTGAAGCGAGTTTGGCTGCGGCGGGCGTGCTGGCCGTACTTGCCGGCTTGGCCGCCTGAGCGAAGCAGAAGGAAGGCAATGCCAGCACCGCGGCTATCAAGAGCACCCACCCAAGCGACAGCCACTGCAGCCGCGTCGAATGGCCAAAAGGCAACGGTTTGCGTCGAGCGGCGGCTTGCGAGGTCATTGGACCGTGGGAGCCTGGCGCGTGGTTTTGAGGTACTGGACAAAACCAGGATCGGCGAAGGCGGCCGGCGGCAACTCGTCAGTCAGCAGTGCCACGTCAACTTCCGCCACTTCCTGGGCGCGGTTGTCGTTCTGGATCGAATTGATGACCAGCAAACCCACCACCAGCGCCACAAGGGGCAGAACCGAGCCTATGCGGGCCCACCAGCCCAGGCCATCTTCAGAGCCCCAGCTGAGTGCTGCACTGCCGCCCGTGGCGATGACGCTCGAGGATGTCTGGATTTTCGCTACTTTGCGTTTGGACACGGCCTGGACGCGAGCCGCTCGCAGGCGCTCGGAAATGTCGTAGGGCAGGTCTGCCGCACCTGCGGACAGGTATGACGCGGTTTTCAGGCCAAAACGGTCTTGCAGGATATCGGCTCTTTTTTGTAGTGAATTAGTCATAGTCTTATACCTTTGGCGCTCAGGGCTTTACTGAGGGCGTGGACTGCGCGCGAACAGTGTGTTTTGACACTGCCCTCTGAACAGCCCATGGCGGCTGCTGTTTCAGCAACATCCATTTCCTCCCAGTAACGCATCAGAAAGGCTTCCCGTTGACGGGCAGGCAACTCCTTTACCTGCAGTTCGATCTCATGCAATATTTGCGCCCGTTCAGTGGCATCTTGGGCGCTTTCCGTACCTTCAGAGTTGGTCAGGCTCTCTAAAGTTTCCAAAAGATCAAAATCTCCGTCTTCCCCCGCCGATTCGAAGTCGCTCATATTGGAAAAGAGCGCATTGCGGGTCTTGCGGCGGCGAAACCAGTCCAGCGTGGTGTTCGACAGAATTCGCTGGAACAGCATAGGCAGCTCCGAAGCGGGCTTGTCGCCGTAGTGCTGTGCCAGCTTCATCATGCTGTCCTGAACAATGTCGAGAGCAGCTTCCTCGTCTCGCACGTGGTAAATGCTGCGCTTGAAAGCCCGTTTTTCAACGTTTTTCAGGAAATCCGAGAGTTCTTGTTCAGTTGCCAACGGTGTGGGGTCCGGTTCGTCCAGCGCTGCATTGGGGCGTCCGCGAATGCCGCGGGGCGGGATCAATGCCAATCAAGCCGCATCCGGTGATACGGCTGGAAAATTATCGCACCGCAACCGGTGCCGGCAGGCTCTTTTTGGGCATCTGCTGCCATTGCGCAACGCGAAATGCCATAATACGGGCTGCAATTCAAAAGGCAAACGGGTCATGGCTCGGCGGTTTATGTTTCCGCTTATGGTTTTGGCCTCAAGTTTCGACGCCGCTTCACAAGAGTGGGCGAAGAAGCACCCAAGGTATTTCGTTAGAGAAATTCACAAAGGTTCATCATGGAAATCTCCAAAGCGGAAATCGCTTCCGCGGCAGCTGCGTCTGCACAAACAAATTCCCAGGAACTTCGCGGCGCGGAAATCCTCATCAAGTCGCTTCAGGCTGAAGGTGTCAAGTACGTCTGGGGTTACCCCGGCGGTGCGGTTCTGCACATTTACGACGCCTTCTACAAGCAGGATTCGATCCAGCACATCCTGGTGCGCCACGAGCAGGCGGCTGTTCATGCCGCAGACGGCTACGCCCGCGCCACGGGGGATGTCGGCGTGGCATTGGTCACCTCCGGTCCCGGCGTGACGAACGCAGTCACCGGTATTGCCACGGCCTATATGGACAGCATCCCGATGGTCATCATCACGGGACAGGTCCCTACCCATGCCATCGGCCTGGACGCTTTCCAGGAATGCGACACCGTCGGGATCACCCGGCCCATCGTGAAGCACAATTTCCTGGTCAAGGATGCGCGGCATATGGCCGAGACCCTGAAAAAGGCTTTTCACATCGCCAAGAGCGGCCGACCGGGTCCGGTTGTCGTGGACATTCCCAAAGACGTGTCTTTCAACAAGGTGCCTTACAACGGCTACCCGCAAAGCGTCGAGATGCGCTCATACAACCCGGTTCGCAAAGGTCATGGCGGGCAAATCCGCAAAGCCCTGCAACTGCTGCTGTCTGCCAAGCGCCCCTATATCTATACCGGTGGTGGCGTGTTGCTCAGCAACGCTTCGCAAGAGTTGCGCACACTGGTTGACATGCTCGGCTACCCATGCACCAACACGTTGATGGGCCTGGGCGCTTACCCGGCTAGCGACAAAAAATTCCTTGGCATGCTGGGTATGCACGGCACCATTGAAGCCAACAATGCGATGCAGAACTGCGACGTGTTGCTGGCCGTCGGCGCCCGGTTTGACGATCGCGTGATCGGCAACCCCAAGCATTTTGCGCAAAACGAACGCAAGATCATTCACATCGACATCGACCCTTCGAGCATTTCCAAACGCGTGAAGGTCGACATCCCAATCGTGGGCGATGTGAAAGACGTGCTGACCGAGCTGATCGGCATGATCAAAGAGTCCGGCCTCAAGCCCGACGCCAATGCACTGGGCGGCTGGTGGGAGACGATTGAAGGCTGGCGCAAACGCGACTGCATGAAGTACAGCATGGGCAAGGGCGATGTCATCAAGCCCCAGCACGTGGTCGAGACGCTGTGGAATCTGACCAAGGACGCCGATACCTACATCACATCCGATGTGGGCCAGCACCAGATGTGGGCCGCACAGTACTACAAGTTCGACGAGCCGCGCCGCTGGATCAACTCCGGTGGCCTTGGCACCATGGGCGTGGGGATTCCTTACGCCATGGGTATCAAGATGGCCAAGCCGGATTCGGAAGTATTCTGCATCACCGGTGAGGGCTCCGTGCAGATGTGTATTCAGGAGCTGTCAACCTGCCTGCAATACAACACGCCGATCAAGATTGTGTCGCTGAACAATCGCTATTTGGGTATGGTGCGTCAGTGGCAGGAAATCGACTACGAAGGCCGTTACAGCAGCAGCTACATGGACGCGTTGCCCAACTTCGTGAAGCTGGCTGAAGCCTACGGGCACGTCGGCATGCTGATTGAAAAGCCGCAGGACGTGGAACCCGCGCTTCGGGAAGCCCGCAAGCTCAAGGACCGCACGGTGTTCATGGACTTCCGTACTGATCCGACTGAAAACGTGTTCCCCATGGTCAAGGCCGGCAAGGGCATCACTGAAATGCTGCTGGGGTCGGAAGACCTCTAAGCCCGACGCCGTCTACCCATTCATTCACCGTCACCCTGACGAATCTATTGTTTGCCGAGCCTGCGCATTACCGTGCGCAGGGGAGGGCAGCGAAAAGAGGAATCTTCTTATGAAACACATCATTGCAGTTTTGCTGGAAAACGAGCCGGGCGCTCTTTCCCGCGTGGTCGGCCTGTTCTCGGCGCGCGGCTACAACATCGAAAGCCTGACCGTCGCCCCTACCGAGGACCCGAGCCTCTCGCGCATGACGATACAGACCACCGGCTCTGATGACGTCATTGAACAGATCACCAAACATTTGAATCGTCTGATCGAAGTGGTCAAGGTTGTCGATTTAACCGAAGGTTCCTACACCGAGCGTGAGCTCATGATGGTGAAGGTGCGCGCGGTTGGGAAGGAGCGCGAAGAGATGAAGCGTATGGCTGATATATTCCGCGGGCGAATCATCGACGTAACCGAGAAAAGCTACACGATCGAGTTGACCGGCGACCAGTCTAAAAACGATGCCTTCCTGGAGGCCATAGACCGCAGCGCGATCCTGGAAACCGTGCGAACCGGTTCCAGCGGCATCGGCCGCGGCGAGCGAATTTTGCGAGTTTGATTCAAGCTGTCCGTGCGCGCGTTTCGACAGGCTCAACGCGAACGGACTTTCAAGTGGCGATATGCGTTTACCGTTCGCCCTGAGCCTGTCGAAGGGCATTTTCGCCAATACTTATTCCGGAGAGAAAAATGAAAGTTTTTTACGACAAAGATTGTGATTTGAGCCTGATCAAGGGCAAGACGGTCGCCATCATCGGCTACGGCAGCCAGGGCCATGCCCATGCGCAAAACCTGAACGACAGCGGCGTGAAAGTGGTGGTCGGCCTGCGCAAGGGCGGCGCTTCCTGGCCCAAAGTCGAAAAAGCGGGCCTGAAGGTCGCTGAAGTGGCTGACGCTGTCAAAGCCGCCGACGTAGTCATGATTCTGTTGCCTGACGAGCAAATCGGCTCGGTGTATAAGAATGACGTTGCCCCCAATATCAAACAAGGCGCATCGCTGGTGTTTGCCCACGGTTTCAATGTGCACTACGGCGCCGTGATCCCCCGTGCCGACCTCGACGTCTGGATGGTTGCCCCGAAGGCCCCCGGCCACACGGTGCGCAACACCTACACCCAGGGTGGCGGCGTGCCCCACCTGGTCGCCGTACATCAAGACAAGTCTGGTAAAGCCCGCGATCTGGCTCTCTCCTATGCCATGGCCAATGGCGGCGGCAAAGCCGGCATCATTGAAACCAATTTCCGCGAAGAAACCGAAACCGACCTGTTCGGCGAACAGGCTGTTCTGTGCGGCGGTACCGTTGAGCTGATCAAGGCTGGCTTTGAAACGCTGGTGGAAGCCGGCTACGCCCCTGAAATGGCCTACTTCGAATGCCTGCACGAACTCAAGCTGATCGTCGACCTGATCTATGAAGGCGGTATCGCCAACATGAACTACTCAATCTCGAACAATGCCGAATATGGCGAGTACGTGACCGGCCCCAACATCGTGACCTCGGCCACGAAAGACGCGATGCGCAAGTGCCTGAAAGACATCCAGACCGGTGAATACGCCAAGAGCTTCCTCCTGGAAAACCAGGCAGGCGCTCCTACGCTGCTCAGCCGTCGTCGTCTGAACTCCGAGCACCAGATCGAAGTGGTGGGCGAGAAGCTGCGCGCCATGATGCCCTGGATTGCCAAGAACAAGCTGGTTGACCAGACCCGCAACTGATTTCGCCTTCATCAGGCCTTGTCCTGCAAAAAGCCGCGCAAAGTTCCTGCGCGGCTTTTTTGTGGGTGGATGCAGTCTGATGCATGTTTGGGCGGCAAAAGCTTTTGCCACCTCGATCTTGGTATCCTTGACACTTGAGTCGGCAACTTGCATCTCTTTGCAGGGATGGCCGGTTCCGAGGTGGCGTCCATGGATGCTATGAATTTAATAGCTGTTTACGCGCACCAGTTGTGCATTAGGAGTGTTTTTATGCATGATGGCGAAGAATCAGCGGCCGCTACAGATGGCGTGGTGATACGCAAGCGCCGCAAAGGCATCTACATATTGCCCAACCTCTTTACGCTGGCCGCATTGTTCGGCGGCTTCTACGCCATCGTGATGGCGATGAACGGGCGATTTGACCAGGCCGCTATCGGTGTTTTTTGCGCCATGATCCTCGACAGCCTCGACGGCCGGGTCGCCCGCATGACCAACACGCAAAGCGCATTCGGCGAGCAGATGGATTCGCTGTCGGACATGGTGTCTTTTGGCGCCGCACCGGCCCTGATTGCCTACGTCTGGGCCCTGACCAGCCTGGGACGCTGGGGCTGGATTGGCGCTTTTGTTTACTGCGCCTGTGCGGCGCTGCGCTTGGCCCGCTTTAACGTAAATACTGGGGTGGTCGACAAACGATTTTTCCAGGGCTTGCCATCTCCGGCCGCGGCTGCGCTGGTGGCGGGTTTCATCTGGCTTATGACCGATGCAGGCATCAGCGGAATGGAAGTGCGCTGGGTGACCTTTGCGCTGACGTTGTATGCCGGTCTTACGATGGTGACCAACGTGCCGTTTTATAGCTTCAAGGATGTCCAGATGAAGCGCAGCGTACCTTTCGCAGCGATCGTGCTGATTGCGCTCGGGATCGCGGTTATCAACATCCATCCTCCCACCGTGATGTTCAGCCTGTTTGTTATTTACGGCCTGTCGGGTTACGTGCTGTATGGCTGGCGCAAGGCCAAGGGCCTGCAGACCAGCGTGATTTCGACGTCTACCGACGAGCCCGATGAGCGCGGCCTTCACAAATAAAATTGTGGTACATTGACTGGATGAAACGAATTTCGCTAGCACTACTGCTATCTGCCAACGGGCGGAGACGGTAGCGCACGCGTACACCTGATTCAACGGCCCGTTTGCACCAGCAACGGGCCGTTTTTGTTTTGGGTTGCTGGTTTTTGTAATCTTTGGGGTTGACGAGATGACCATGTTGAAAACACCTTCCAGCAAATACAAATCTTTCGCGCCAGTCAGGCTTGCTGACCGCACCTGGCCAGATGCCGTGCTGACGCAAGCGCCCATCTGGTGCAGCGTGGACCTGCGGGACGGCAACCAGGCGCTGATCGAGCCGATGGACATTCCCCGCAAGCTGAGAATGTTCGAGACCTTGGTCAAGATCGGATTCAAGGAAATCGAAGTGGGCTTTCCTTCGGCTTCCCAGGTCGAATTCGACTTCCTCCGTCAGCTCATCGATGGCAATCTGATTCCAGACGACGTGACCATTCAGGTGCTGACCCAGGCGCGTGAGCCACTGATCCGCCGTACTTTCGAATCACTCAAAGGTGTCAAAAAAGCCATTGTTCACCTCTACAACGCGACCGCCCCGGTCATGCGCCGTGTGGTGTTGGGCATGAACGAGGACGAGATCGTCAAGCTTGCGGCGGACAACGCGCGCCTCTTTCAGCAACTCGCCGCTGGTCAGGCTGAAACGCAGTGGACATTCCAGTACTCGCCCGAGATGTGGTCGGGCACCGAGTTGGCGTTTTCCAAGCGAGTGGTTGATGCCGTGACCGATGTCTGGCAGCCGACACCCGAACGCAAATGCATCATCAATCTGCCGTCTACTGTGGAGCATTCCACCCCGAATATCTTTGCAGACATGATGGAGTGGATGCACCGCCACCTGGCGCGGCGCGATGCCATCGTGATTTCGGTTCATCCGCACAATGACCGGGGCACGGGCACCGCGGCCGGCGAACTGGCCCTGATGGCAGGCGCCGATCGCATTGAGGGCTGCCTCTTTGGCAATGGCGAGCGCACCGGCAACGTCGATCTCGTCAACATCGCGCTCAACCTCTACACCCAGGGTGTGTCGCCCGGGCTGGACTTCTCCGAAATCGACGAGATTCGCCGCACAGTGGAGCATTGCAACCAGCTGCCCGTGCACCCTCGCCATCCCTACGCGGGCGATCTGGTCTACACCTCGTTCTCAGGCTCGCATCAGGATGCAATCAAGAAAGCGTTTGCCGCGCGCAAAGAGGGCGATGTGTGGGACATGCCTTATTTACCCATTGATCCCAAGGACCTGGGTCGCAGTTACGAGGCCGTCATCCGCGTCAACAGCCAGTCGGGCAAAGGTGGTATTGCCTACCTGCTTGAAAGCGAGTTTGGCCTGGAACTCCCGCGCCGCCTGCAGATCGAGTTCAGCCAGGTGGTGCAATCAGTGATGGATGCAACCGGCAAGGAGCTCACCGGGAAAGACATCTTTGCGCTGTTCGAAAAAGAGTACGGCGTGCAAACCATCGCTGCACCGCAGCGGCTGGTGATTGAAGAAACCGGAAAAACCGGTGGCGAATCTTTTCATATCAAGGCGGAAGTTCAGCTGGCGGATCGCCGCCACGCCATTGAAGGAACGGGCACCGGGCCAATCGATGCCTTTGTGGCGGGATTGGCAGACGCAACGGGCCATACGGTTCGCGTGCTGGATTATCACGAGCACGCCATTGGGGCAGGTGCGGGCGCGCAGGCAGTGGCCTACCTGGAGTTGCGCATCAACGACCAGACATTGTTTGGTGTTGGCATGGACGGCAACATCGTGTCGGCATCACTGAAGGCCATCGTCTCCGGCCTGCAGCGCAGCAGGGCTGGCCAGGCTGCCGGCGAGGCTACCATTACACATTGACCTCATCGACTCTCTGCACGATCACCTAAAACACAGAGCGCCCGGCGCATCAGGAGCCCCACATGACTGACAAACTCATCATTTTCGACACCACCTTGCGCGACGGCGAACAATCCCCGGGCGCCTCCATGACCAAGGATGAAAAGCTGCGGATCGCCCGCCAATTGGAACGCCTGAAGGTTGACGTGATCGAGGCCGGCTTTGCCGCCAGCTCCAATGGCGATTTCGAATGCGTCAAGGCCATTGCCGAAGCCGTCAGGGAGTCCACCATCTGTTCGCTGGCGCGTGCCAACGACAGGGACATTTCCCGCGCTGCCGAAGCCCTGAAGCCTGCAGCCTCGGGGCGCCTGCACCTGTTCTTGGCGACCAGTGCCCTGCACATGGAAAAGAAACTGCGCATGACGCCCGACCAGGTGTTCGAGCAAGCCAAGCTCTCGGTGCGTTTCGCCAAAAACCTGATGGGCGATATCGAGTTCAGTCCCGAAGACGGCTACCGTTCAGACCCCGACTTTTTGTGCCGTGTGCTGGAGGCCGTGATCAACGAAGGTGCGACCACCATCAATGTGCCCGACACCGTGGGCTACGCCATCCCTGAGCTCTACGGCAACTTCATCAAGAATCTGCGCGAACGCATCCCCAATAGCGACAAAGCGGTCTGGTCGGTGCATTGCCATAACGACCTGGGTATGGCGGTGGCCAACTCCCTGGCCGGCGTGAAAATCGGCGGCGCCCGGCAGGTGGAATGCACCATCAACGGCCTGGGCGAGCGCGCCGGCAATTGCTCGCTTGAAGAAGTGGTGATGGCCGTGAAGACCCGCAGGGACTACTTCGGTCTTGACCTGAGCATCGATACGCAGCACATCCTGGCGGCCAGCCGCATGGTGAGTCAGACCACCGGCTTCGTCGTGCAGCCCAACAAAGCCGTGGTCGGCGCCAATGCCTTCGCGCATGCCTCCGGTATCCACCAGGACGGCGTGCTCAAGGCGCGCGACACCTACGAAATCATGCGTGCCGAAGACGTGGGCTGGAGTGCCAACAAGATCGTGCTGGGCAAGCTGAGCGGGCGCAATGCGTTCAAGCAACGCCTGCTGGAACTGGGCGTTGCCATGGAAAGCGAAGCCGATATCAACAATGCGTTTGCCAAGTTCAAGGAGCTCGCCGATCGCAAGAGCGAGATTTTTGACGAGGACATCCTCGCGCTGGCGAGCGACGAAAGCGCGTCGCATGACAACGAGCAATACGGCTTTGTATCCCTGTCGCAGCACAGCGAAACCGGCGAACGGCCACAGGCCAGCGTCGTGTTCACCGTGGCCGGCAAGGAAGTCAAAGGCGAATCAGACGGCAACGGACCTGTAGACGCCTCCCTCAAAGCCATCGAGTCACACGTCAAAAGCGGTGCGGAGATGGTGCTTTACTCTGTGAACGCCATCAGCGGATCAACAGAAAGCCAGGGAGAAGTCACGGTGCGCCTGCAAAACAGCGGGCGGGTGGTCAATGGTGTGGGGGCCGACCCCGATATCGTGGTGGCGTCGGCGAAAGCTTATTTGAGCGCCTTGAACAAACTCCAAAGTAAAGCTGACCGGGTGGCTGCGCAAGGATAATGTAACAAGTTGGAAAATAAAATCCTTTATATTCAATGACTTAGGGTTGTGTGTTCCTGCAGATGGTGTTGGTTGGCCGCAAAATCGCCTAAAAGTGAGTGTGTTTTTAGGAAAGTCACGCAAGTTTTTGATATTGCGTGACTTTTTCTATTTGTATACACTCCAGCCATCCCATCCATTGCAATCCCACGCAGGCAATACCCACCATGTCTCATCTGATTTTCAATCGCGCATTAAAAATCGTTGGATTCCTGGCTCTGGCGGCCGCCTTTGCAATGCCTGCCGCCAACGCGGCATCGGGCAAAAACACCATCGTTAAAAAGCAGCACGCTTCGAAGGCGGGCGCTTCCAAAAAAGTTATCTCCACGCGCAAGAGCGTACGTTTTGTTGCAGGTGCAAAACAACGTAAAAGCATCATCCGTGTGTCTGCACCGCCCAAGCCTTCCTTCGGCCAGATCGCCGGCCTGCACAGCGCGCAGGATCCGCTGGAGCTCAAGTCCAGCGTGGCCCTGGTGATTGATCAGGACACGCATGAAGTGCTGTTCAGCAAGAACGACCATGCCGTACTGCCGATTGCGTCGCTCACCAAGCTGATGACCGGCGTGATCATCAGCGGCGCCAAGCTGCCCATGGACGAGATGATCACCGTGACCCAGGATGACGTGGACACCGAAAAGGGCAGCAGTTCACGCCTCAGGGTCGGCACCACACTGACGCGCGGCGAGTTGCTTCACCTGGCTTTGATGTCCAGCGAAAACCGTGCGGCGCATGCCCTTGGGCGCACGTACCCTGGCGGCATGGGCACCTTCGTGAGCCTGATGAATGCCAAAGCCAAGATGCTGGGCATGACCGACACCAGCTACGTAGAGCCCACCGGCCTTTCAAGCCGTAACCAGTCAAGCGCGCAGGATCTGGCCACACTGGTCAATGCTGCCCATGGCGACCCCATGCTGCGTGAGTTGTCTACCTCCACGGGCTACCAGGTTGCCGTCGGCAGCCGGACGCTGCAGTACAACAACACCAACCGCCTGGTGAAGAACCCCGAGTGGGACATCGGCCTGCAAAAAACCGGCTACATCTCTGAAGCTGGCCAATGCCTGGTCATGCAGACCAAAATTGCGGGCCGCAAGCTGATCATGGTGTTCCTGGATTCCGCCGGCAAGCTGAGCCGGCTTGGCGATGCCGAGCGCGTTCGCCGCTGGGTGGAGTCCAACCCGGTGACTGAGCACAAGGTCAACATCAGCGCTTCTGCGAAGCAGGTCGCTGGCTAATTCGCGAACAAGACGCCTTGCCTTCTTGGCGTCAGGCTCAGCAGGACTTCCATTGCTTGCTATCGTATTGATAGCTTCTTGTGCATGCTGGTTGTGGGCCAGAGCCCATTTTCACTTGAATTTATTTAGGCCTGTAGCCCAAGGCCGCTGAAATCTCGTTGGCCGTCGCCTGCAGCTTGGCCAGCCAATGCTCGTCCAGCCGGTCGGCCGGCGCCGAGATCGACAAGCCCGCTACCAGCTTGTTCTGATCGTCATAAATACCTGCAGCCATGCAGCGCACTCCCAACTCCAATTCCTCGTTGTCACGCGCGATGCCGTACTGCCGGGCTTTAGAGAGTTCTCTCTCGAGGACTGGCAATTGGGTGATGCTGTTGCGTGTCTGCCCTGAAAGGCCGGTGCGCGTCGCGTAGGTGCGTAGGCGCTGAGGGTCATCGAACGCCAGGAAGAGCTTGCCCACCGATGTCAGGTGAAGCGGCGCACGGCCACCAATGGCTCGCACTACCTGCATGCCGGAGCGCTCGCTGTAAGCGCGTTCCACATACACAATCTCGTCGCCCTGGCGCACACTGAGGTTCACCGGCTGCTGGATAATCTTGTGCAGTTCGCGCATCGGCAGCAACGCCGCATCGCGTACATCCAGACGGGCCTTGACGAGATTGCCGAGCTCCAGCAAACGCATACCCAGCCGATAGCTGCCGGCTGCGGGGCGATCTACAAAACGTCCTGTTGCCAGGTCGTTCAGGATGCGGTGCGCTGTCGAGGGGTGAAGCCCCGATTTCTCACTGATTTCCTTGAGTGAGAGGGCCTCTTCACGATTCGCCAGAATCTCCAGCAGCGTGAACATCCTCTCGATGACCTGAACGGTCGGCTTGGCGGGAAGAGCGGTGTCGGGTTTTTTCATGTGCAGACTTTCTGCTGCAAATTTTACCCTGTGAAATGTAAGTGCACTTAGTGATTTTTTGCAACCAACCGAAGCCTAAGCTTCGTCAGGGCGGTTGCTGTAATCATTGCCTGGGCTCGGGGCGGCATTGGAGGCGGCCAAAGCGCCTCCGGAAAGCGTCCAGCGGCCGTCAATCAATACTTCGTTGGGTTTGAACCCAGCCTTGTAGTTCATTTTCGGGCTCTCTGCGATCCAGTAACCCAGATAGACATAGGGCAAGTCCAGCCGCCGGGCCTGCTCGATTTGCCAGAGCACGCTGTAGTTGCCATAACTGGCACGGGTGTCGGGTTCGTAAAACGTGTAGACAGCTGAAATTCCATCTTCCAGTACGTCAAGGATGGAAACCATCTTGAGCGCGCCGGGTTCGCCATTGGGCAGGCTTTCGCGAAACTCCACCAGTCGCGAATTGACGCGGCTTTGAAGCAGGAACTGTGTGTACTGGTCGATGCTGTCGTGGTCCATGCCGCCGCCGGCATGGCGGCCGTTCTGATAGCGCAGGTAGAGCTGGTAGTGCTCCGGCATGAAGCAAAGCTTGAGGATGCGGGCATGCAGCGAACGGTGCCGACTCCAGGCGCGGCGCTGGCTGCGGTCTGCGCTGAAACTGTTGACGGGCACCCGAAGCGGCACGCAAGCCTGGCAGCCATCGCAATAAGGGCGATAGGTAAACATGCCGCTGCGCCGAAAGCCGTTGGTCACGAGGTCCGAATAGGCATCGTTGTGAATCAGGTGGCTGGGTGTGGCGACTTGCGAGCGGGCCTGTTTGCCCGGCAGGTAGCTGCAAGGGTAGGGCGCCGTTGCATAAAACTGCAAGGTCTGCAGGGGCAGGTCTTTGAGGTGCGTCACGGTAGGTCTTGCGTTCCCGTCGATAGAAGCTGATTCCAGTATACGGGTTTGAACTCCCAGCCGGGGGCGGCTTTGTCCACGTTGCGGCTGAGGTGAGCGACAAACTCCGGCCGGCTGATTTCGCTCGCGCCCAGCGACGCGAGGTGCTGGGTGTTCTGCTGGCAGTCAATCATGGCCACACCGTGTGCGCGGCAAAAAGCCACCAACGCGGACAGGGCAATCTTCGAGGCATCGGTCTGGTGGGCAAACATCGATTCGCCAAACACCATGCGGCCCAGGTTGACGCAATACAGGCCCCCAGTCAGTTCCCCATCTACCCAGGTTTCCACGCTGTGGGCATGGCCCGCCTTGTGAAGCGCGATATAGGCCTGCACCATATCGGGCACGATCCAGGTGCCCGGCTGGCCGGCGCGCGGCTTGTCTGCGCAGGCGTTGATCACGCGTTCAAAGTCGCCGTCAAAGCGGATTTCGCAGCCGGGTTGTTTCTGAAACCGGGTGATGCATTTTCGCAACGAGCGATGCGGCCTGAAATTCTGCGTCTGTAGCACCATGCGCGGGTTGGGACTCCACCAGAGAACAGGTTGCCCCAGGCTGAACCACGGAAAGATGCCTTGCGAATATGCCTGGACCAAAGTGGGCACGTCCAATGCAGCGCCTGCGGCCAACAGGCCGGGCGCTGGGTCGTGATGATCCCAGGCTTCTTTCAGCGGCGGAAAACTCTCGCCTGCGGCAAGCCAGGGTATGGGGTGCGGAAGTTTCCCCATGGCTCAAGAGCTCATTGGCATGAATGGATGAAAAAATAATACGGCGAGAGGCCGTGAAGAACAAGTGCACATGGTGGTCAAGCTGGTTCTGCTGGCAATGCCAATGCTCGCCATTGAAATTTCTCTTCGGGAATATGCTATTAATTTGATAGCTGCTTGCGCTTGTTATGCAAAGGCTGGAAGGCGAATAAGCCTTGTGGCTTGGTCGCCGTGGCAATGGATACTTTACCGCGGTAGCTGGAAGAGGGCAGCGGGAATGCCCGGGGCTTAAAAACTAGAAAAATTGACGCTATAATCTAAGGCTGTATTCCTCAATAGCTCAGTTGGTAGAGCGCCGGACTGTTAATCCGTAGGTCCCTGGTTCGAGCCCAGGTTGAGGAGCCAAAAATAAAGCCGAACAGGCACCCCAAAAGCCCGCTGTCCCCAGGATCGCGGGCTTTTTTGTTTGCGCGTGGGTACTGTTTGGATGCCGTGCGCCGTAATACAGCGTTCCGCGATAATTGTCCCGATATAAGGCGATCCTGGCAGCCACTTACGACGCTGATGCCCGCAGCTGCGCCCCGCGAGCGCCTTTGCCCCAAGGAACACATGGCTCCCACTCTTTCTGCTGCAGATATCTGGTCGGACCTCGTGGCGGTTCGCGAGCGTTCGCCCCTGGTGCACTGCATTACCAACCTGGTGGTGATCAACTTCAATGCCAACGTGCTGCTGGCTGCGGGCGCCTCCCCTGTGATGGCGCACGCGCATGAAGAAGTGCGTGAGATGGCGGGCATTGCCCAGGCGTTGGTACTCAATATCGGCACGCTGGACCCGTACTGGGTGGAAAGCATGCAAATGGCTTTGGCGGCCGCAGCAGAGCGCGGGATTCCGACCGTACTGGATCCTGTGGGTGCCGGGGCAACGGCCTATCGCAACGCCACACTGGAAGGTCTGCTGGCCGTCGCCGCACCCACGGTGATTCGCGGCAATGGCTCTGAAATCATGAGCACCGCCGGTGCGGCTGTGAAAACGCGCGGCGTTGACAGCAGTGCGGCGGCCGGCGATGCGCTGGGTGCGGCGCAGACGCTCGCGACGCGCACTGAAGGCGTCGTCTGCGTGAGCGGCGAGACCGATCACATCCTCGATGCGGGCCACCGCTGGGCACGGCTTTCCAATGGGCACCCATGGATGACGCGTATCACCGGCGTTGGTTGTTCAGCCACCGCGCTAGTCGGTGCGTTCTGCGCGGTTCAGCCCGATGCCTGGCGCGCCACCACGGCCGCCATGGCTTTTCTCGGCGTTGCCGGCGAAGTGGCGGCAGAAAAAACGCAGGCACGCGGCCTCGGTGTAGGCAGCATGGCTGTGCAACTGCTGGATGAATTGCAACTGCTCGACCAGGCCACATTTGAATCCCGGTTGAAGCTGGAACTGGCGGCTTGGTGACAACCACGGCGGACGCACTATCGTGGCACGGCTGAACCCAGACGCATTGCGGCTGTACCTGGTCACCGACCAGGCGCTGACCCGCGGCCGACCTCTGGCTGACGTGGTTGCCGCTGCTGTGCAGGGCGGAGTGACTTGCGTGCAACTGCGTGAAAAGCAGCTGGGCACGCGCGAATTTCTGGCCCAAGCTCTGATCCTGAAAGCGATGCTGGCGCCCTTGGGCATCCCTTTGGTCATCAATGACCGTATCGACATTGCCTTGGCATGCGGCGCCGATGGTGTTCACCTTGGCCAGAACGACCTCCCGGCAGACGAGGCGCGCAAGTTGCTGCCGCCCGGCGTCTTCATCGGCTGGTCGGTGGAGTCCATGGATGACGTGCAGCAAAGTGTGGCGTTGCCGGTCGACTACCTGGGCGTGAGTCCCATCTTTTCAACGCCAACCAAAACCGATACCAAAGACCCCTGGGGCCTAGAGGGCCTGGCCGTGGTCCGGGCTGCGACCCCATTGCCGCTGGTGGCCATCGGCGGCATCCATCGCGGCAACGCGCGTGATGTGCTGCGTGCCGGGGCCGACGGCCTGGCGGTGGTGAGCGCGCTTTGCGGTGCGGACGACCCGCGGGCTGTTGCCGCTACGCTCAGGGCCTTGTGTATTTAGCAGAAGGCGACGGAAAACCAAATGAATGCCCCCAATGACTGATGACAAGTTTGATCACGAATACCCCCGAGTCCTGAGCATCGCCGGTTCCGACAGCGGCGGTGGGGCCGGCATCCAGGCTGATCTGAAAACTTTTGCCGCGCTGGGTTGCTACGGCATGACGGCCATCACCGCACTGACGGCCCAGAACACGCGCGGTGTTCGCAGCATCCATGGCGTGCCGCCGCAGATGCTCCGCGACCAGATCGATGCCGTGATCGAAGACATCGGTGCGGACGCGGTGAAAATCGGCATGCTGCATGCGCCCGACATTGTGCAGACGGTGGCTGAGGCGATTGACCGCCATGGGCTGACGAAGGTGGTGCTGGATCCGGTCATGGTCGCGACCAGCGGCGCGGTGCTGATCGACAACCCCGCTATTGCCGTACTGGTGCGTGACCTTTTCCCGCGTGCCTTGGTGGTCACCCCCAACCTGGACGAAGCCTCACTGCTGGTGGGAAGGCCGCTGGCCACGGAAGAGGCTATGCAAGTTGCCGCGCAGGAGCTGCTGGCCAAAGGCGCCCGCGCTGTGCTGCTCAAGGGTGGCCATTTGCCCGGCGACGTGGTGAGCGATCTGCTGGCCACGCAAAGTGGCGAGTTGCACTGGATGCGTGGGCCGCGCATTCCCAGCCCCAATACCCACGGCACCGGTTGCACGCTGTCGTCCGCGATCGCTGCGCACCTGGCGCTGGGACAATCCCTGCTGGATGCCGTGCAGGCTGCTCACGCCTACGTCCGCGCGGCGATGGAAGCCGGCGCCCGGGTGCGCACCGGCGCGGGGAGCGGGCCGCTGAACCACGGCCACGCGCCCATTGCGATGCGGCTCAAGCCGCTGCGGTAATACCGGTGTGGGTGGTGCGGCTGAGGCGTGCCAATGCAAACGTCAGTACCAGCGTTGGTAATGCCGCGCCCCACTCGGGCGCAAATTTCGCACACAGGTGATAACACGCAATACCCAGCACCCAGATCGCGACGGCGCTGGCATTCACCTTGCGCTCAGTCACGAGCGAAGCGATACCGGCCGTGCCTGCCAGTCGCGCCAGGATGACGCCGTACAAGGGCACGAAGACCGAACTGAGCATCAACAGGAAGGGCTCCAGGCTGTGCATGGGCAGAACCAGCGCCAGCGCGGTGCACAGCAACGCCAGGAGCACGCCCCAGCGCCGCACGCTCCATGCCGGCTTCAGGCTGTGGCCGGCTACCGAGCCCGAGTACAGGTCGCCGTAGGCGTTGTCGACCTCGTCGATCAGAATCAGTCCCAGTGCAATCAGGCCGCCTTGTGCCAGCAGCAGCGCGGCGACCAGATCAGTGCTGGGGGCGGTGATGGCGACCAGCACACCCAGTGCATAGCACCAGATATTGGCCACGGCATAGCCCAGCCAGGTGCCGCGCAAGGCGCTGTTGCCGTCACGGCCGTGGCGTGCGAAATCGGCCACCAGCGGGAGCCACGAGACAGGCATTGCAATTACCAGATCCAGCGCCGACAGCGTGCTCATGCCGCCCTCGCCGGGCCGGTTCCACAGCGCGGCCAGGCCCTGCGCATTGGCCTTGGCCAGGAATTGCCAGCTCAGCCATAGCAGCGAAGCGATGACCAGCGGCAGGCCATAACGGCCTATGAATTTGCGCACCAGCTTGACCATGGAGCCCGATAGCAGCGCCAGCAGTACGGCGCCCCACAGCAAGGTAGCAAGCAGAGGCCACCAAGCACCCGCGAAGCTGCCGGACTGGCGTGCGATGGCTACCGTGCCGTCGCGCATCACCACCAGTTCAAAGGTGGTCCAGCCGATCAGCTGAACGATGTTGAGCAGCACCGGCAGGCGCGCAAAACTGCTGCCATAGGTGGCATGCATCAGCCCGGCGCTCGAAAGCCCGCTGTCGCAGCCGATCTTGGCCGTCCAGGCGAGCAGTCCTGCGCCCAGGATGGAGCCGCAAACGATGACGGCCAAGGCCGTCTGGGTGCCAACGGCCGGCACCAGGTAGGCGCCAATCTGCATGACCAGAAGTCCGACCCCCAGGCTAAGCCAGAGCGCGGCGTGGTCGCTCCAGCCAAAGAGGCGGTCGCTTGCGGGCAATGGCGCGAGCGCTGTGTTGCTGTTAGAAGGAGAGACAGAGGGCGTGGTCATCAGCAGTTCCAGTCGTCAATGCCAGGTCGGCCTGCTTGAAGCCCGCAAGACAAGCGGGCGTCTGGAACATGCTTCCCTGCGCGAGGATTACCTCAAATCAGGTTCAAAGGGACTTTCTCAGCCACCGCTGTCCGCTCTTGCGAACCCCGGCAACACCCCCAGCGAAAGCGCCCTTGCGGGCACTGCGTAAATTGTAGGGCGGATTCATGCCAGTTGGTCAGGCCGTAAAAAAGCCCGCGCATGGCGGGCCTTCAGTCAGGGACTCGGTTGGGCCGGCTCAATCGTCAAACACCGGCGACTCCACGCCCAGCACCTTGTGCAGTTTCGGGCTGGTCGTGGTGTATTGCAGGTGGATTTTCTTGTCAGGGAAAATGAACGGCGCGGCGCCGAAGGCTGCCAGTGCGCACTCATGGAAGCCGCTCAGGATCAGTTTCTTCTTGCCGGGGTAGGTGTTGATGTCGCCCACCGCGAAAATCCCTGGAATGTTGGTGGAGAACTTCTCGGTGTCTACCTTGAGCTGCTTGCGCTCGATATCCAGGCCCCAATCGGCAATCGGCCCAAGCTTGGGTGACAGGCCGAAGAACACCAGCAGCACGTCCAGGGGCACGATACGTGTGATGCCATCGGGACCGGTGACCTTGGCGCCGGTCAGCTTGCCGCCTTTTTCTTCATAGCCGGTGATCTGGCCCACGATAAATTGCATTTCGTGGGCATCGCAGAGTTCGCGCATCTTGGCCACGCTGGCAGGCGCTCCCTGGAAGCCGTCGCGGCGGTGGATCAGGATGACACTTTCAGCCTTGTTGGGGCCTTCGGCGACAAAGTTCAGAGCCCAGTCCAAGGCGGAATCACCGCCGCCTACCACCACCAGGTTCTTGCCGGCAAAGTCGGCAGGGCTCTTCACACGGTAGAAGAGTTGGGTGTTGTCAAACTGGTTCAGGCCGTCCACGCGCAGCAGCTTGGGCTGGAAGGCGCCCACGCCCGCGGCGATAAACAGGGTCTTGGTCAGGAAGCGTGTGCCTTTGGAGGTCTCGACAAAGAAGCGGCCATCTTGCTGCTTTTCAACCACGCTGACTTCTTGCCCGAAATGAAAGGTCGCGCCAAAAGGTTCGATCTGCTTGAGGAGGTTGTCGGTGAGTTCCCTGCCAGTGCATACGGGCACGGCGGGGATGTCGTAAATCGGCTTGTCGGGGTACAGCTCGATGCACTGGCCGCCAGGATAGGCCAGTGAGTCAATCACGTGAGCCTTGATTTCCAGCAAGCCCAACTCAAACACCTGGAACAATCCCACCGGTCCTGCGCCCACGATGACCGCATCGGTTTCAATGGGGCCGTCATGCTGGGCTGCGGTGTTGATCACTTCTTGGTTCAGTTGAGGTTCCATGGTTCCTGGGGCATTGCTGGGCGCAGGCCGCACTGGATGCTGTCAGGCACCCGCACTCCCTGGCTGAATCAGCGGATCAGTTCGGACAGCTTGTCCGTCTTGTCTTTCCATTCTTCGGCATCAGGCAGGGGCTCCTTGCGCTTGGTGATGCTTTTCCAGCCTTCGGCGCGGCTCAGTTCGACATTGAGCTTGATGAATGCGAGCTGGTCGGCCGGCACATCTTCTTCGGCATAGATGGCGTTGACCGGGCACTCGGGGATGCAGACGGCACAATCGATGCATTCGTCCGGATCGATCACCAGCATGTTGGGGCCTTCACGGAAGCAGTCCACCGGGCAGACGTCCACACAGTCGGTGTATTTGCAGCGGATGCACGATTCGGAGACGATGTGAGTCATGTTGTTCTAGGCTAATCGGTGGAAACCCTTGATTTTAAGAGGTTTCCGCCAACAGGGTTATCGGGAAGGCAAAGGAGGGCCGTGCGCCCCGGGTGAAGGCCGCCTCAAATGACCAGCGCCGCACCCGAGGTTCTGTGCGAGGCGGTATCCACCAACACCAGGGAGCCCAGGACGCGTGAGCGCGCATAGGGCAGGGTGGCCAGCGGCTCCTGCAGGCTCAATTCGATGTGGCCAATGGCATTGGGCGGCAACTCGCTGGCGTCTTCCTCGGCAAGCGTGTTGACGTCGAGCTTGTGCACGATGCGCTTGACCTTGGCCTTGACCCAGCGGTGGCCATGCAGCGCCCAGTAGACGCGCCCGGCCACCAGCGGCTCATCGTCCATCCAGGCGATGGTGGCCGAGATTTCGCGCGAAGGCTCGAACGTGTCCACCGCCAGCAGCCAGTCGCCGCGCGACACGTCGACTTCCCGGTCCAGCACGATGCCCGCACTGTGGCCGGCCAGGATAGTCTTGGGCTGGCGGGTATGGTCCAGCACCTGGGCCACCACGGCCGTCTTGCCGCTAGGCAGGATGGTCACGCTCTGGCCTGGCTGTACGCCGCCCGTGGCAACGCGGCCCCAGAAGACACGGCGGCCTTGGGAGGTATCAGACGAGGACGAAAATTTTTCAACCCATTGCACCGGGAAGGAAAAGGCTTCGGTGGTCTCCGCCGCCGTGGCGGGCAGGTGTTCCAGCAGTTCCAGCAGTGACAGGCCTTCATAAGCGCACCAGCCCGGCTTCGCATCAACCACGTTGTAGCCCTTGAGTGCTGACACCGGCACGGTGGCTTTCACTGGGATCTGCGCGGCCTGGGCAAATGCCGCCAGGGCTGAGCCAATGTTTTTGAAGGCCAGCACCGGGTCTTCAACTGCGTCGAGCTTGTTCACCGCAAACACGATGGACGGCACGCGCAGCAGATTGACCAGCAGCGAATGGCGGCGGGTTTGCTGCAGCAATTCCAGCGACGGGTTCTTCCAGTCGAGCTTGGTGGCATCGACCAGCACCACGGCGGCGTCAGCGCTGGAGGCGGCCGTCACCATGTTGCGGGTGTATTGCTCGTGGCCGGGTGCGTCCCCGATGATGAATTTACGGCTTTCGGTCGCGAAATAGCGGTAAGCCACGTCGATGGTGATGCCTTGCTCGCGCTCAGCCGATAGGCCGTCCGTCAGCAGGGCCAGGTCGGTTTCACCGCCGCGCTGCACGCCGGCCAGGTGGTCTTGCAGCACCGCGCGGCTGTCTACCAGCAGGCGGCCGATCAGGGTGCTCTTGCCGTCATCGACCGAACCGCAGGTGATGAACTTCAGCGCAGATTTCAGGTCATTTTGGCCTGTAGCCAGCGCTGGCTGTTGGCTTCCTGCTATCAAATCTATAGTGCTCATCAGAAATACCCGTCTTTCTTGCGCTTCTCCATCGAAGCGTCGGAGGTCTTGTCGTCCATGCGCGTGGCGCCGCGCTCGCTGACGTCGGCGGCCAGTGTTTCGATCACGATCTCGGCGGCCGTGGCGGCGGGGCTGTCGACCGGGCAGGTGCAGGTGATGTCGCCGACGGTGCGAAAACGCACGGTCTTTTCAACCACCTGCTCACCGTCGCGTGCTGGGGTGAGGTCGGTCACCGGTACCAGCAGGCCCTTGCGTTCGACGACCTTGCGCTGGTGCGCGTAGTAGAGCGACGGCAGAGCGATTTTTTCGCGCTCGATGTACTGCCACACGTCCAGTTCGGTCCAGTTGGAGATCGGGAACACCCGGAAGTGCTCGCCGGGCTGCAGCCGGGTGTTGAACAGCGTCCAGAGCTCAGGGCGCTGGGCCTTGGGCTGCCACTGGCCGAAGCTGTCGCGGTGCGAAAAGATGCGCTCTTTGGCGCGGGCTTTTTCCTCATCGCGGCGTGCACCGCCGATGAGCGCGTCAAAACGGAATTCGTCAATCGCTTCGAGCAGCGTGACCGACTGGTGCACATTGCGTGACTCGCCCGGGTGGGCCAGCCGCACGGTGCCGCGCTTCATCGAGTCTTCGACATTGCGCACGATCAGTTCGGCGCCCAGTTCTTTGGCGCGCAGATCGCGGAAGTCGGTCACTTCGTGAAAATTGTGACCGGTGTCGATCATCAGGAGCGGGTAGGGAATGCGGCCAACGCCGAAAGCCTTCTCGGCGCACTTGAGCATCACCAGCGAATCCTTGCCGCCCGAAAACAGCAGGGTCGGGCGCTCGAAAGCAGCCGCTACTTCACGCAGGATGAAAATTGTTTCCTCCTCGAGCGCGTCGAGGTGGGCGTTGGACAGCCGCGCGATAGAGATCGCCGGGTCGGCTGGCAGCAGGTGGGAGGGTGTGCGGGCGTTCATAGGTCAGCGTGGTGGAGCATGGGGAGGCATGGTAGGCAAGGGAAGAGGGCCGTCAGTGCGCAAGGTGCAGTCCGCATTCGCGGTTGTCCTCGCCCTTGGTAGGGTCCACATAGTCGAAGTTATTGGGCAGACCGTTGATTTCACAGTACTGGTAAAGGTCCTTGGACGACCAGTGCAGCAGCGGCGCGACCTTGATCAAGCCGTCGGGGTTGACGCTGACCGGGTCCATCTGGGCGCGTACCGCGGTGTCGGTGGCGCGCAAGGCCGTGAACCAGACCTGGGGCGCGGTTTCACGCAGGGCGCGGGCAAATGGCTCGAGTTTCACTTCTTCCGTGAAGGCCGCATGGCGTGGATCGTCCAGCGCCGGGGTCGGGCCTTCCACGGCTTCGCGGTGCGCACGGGAGCGGCGCGGCAGGTAAATATGCAGGTCCAGCTTGAGCAGCCTGGTCACTTCGTCGGCGAAGCGGTAGGTGGCCTCGGTGTTGTAGCCGTTGTCCATCCAGACCACGGGAACGCGGGGATTGGCGCGCGTCACCATGTGCAGTATCACCGCCTCGAAGGGACGGAAATTGGTCGTGACGATGGCGGGTCGGCCCAGTCCCACGGCCCAGCCTACCAGGCCCTGCGCGTTGTGGCCGAGTTCTGCGTTGATCTTTGCAAGGTCGATGCTCATGGTGTTCAGGCGGCAGCCGCCTCCTTGAAGTGGGGTTGCACGTCTACCGCATCGCCCTGGTATTTGCCGACGTCGTAACCGGGGTAGGACGCCAGCACGCGCTGGGCCACGCCCATGTCCTGATCAGCACGCAGCACGGCGGTGTCAAAGCCGCTGCGCTCCATTTGGGCCAGCTGATCCACCAGCACGTCGCCGGTGGCGCGGATTTCGCCCTTGAACTCTCGGCGGCGGCGCAGCAGGAAGGCCTGGCTGTAGGCGCGGCCGTCGGTGAATTTGGGGAAGTGCAGATCGATGCGCGCGATGCCGTCGAGTGTGACCTCGAACGGGTCGGCATCGTTCGCAAGCACCAGGGTGCCGGGCTGCTCGGCGCCGCTTTGTTCGCTGAAAGGCAGTAATTTCATCGTGATTCCTTTCAGTGTTCAGTGTGCGACGGTGTTAGGGGCAAAGCGCGCAGCCTTGGCGGCGGCTTTGTAGGGCTCGATGCCGACGCGGCGGAAGGTCGCGATGAAGGTTTCGCCATCCTCACGCAGTTGGCGATAGGTCTCAAGCACCGCTTCAATGACTTCCGGCACTTCGGCGCCCGTAAATGATGGGCCCACCACCTTGCCGGGCACCGAGGCGCCGCTCAGCGTGGAGCCATCAGAGCCGCCCAGCGAGACCTGGTACCACTCCAGGCCGTCCTTGTCGACGCCCAGGATGCCGATGTGGCCGCTGTGGTGGTGGCCGCAGGAGTTGATGCAGCCGCTGATGTGCAGGTCGATTTCGCCCAGATCATGCAGCTCGTCCATGTCCTGGTAGCGCTCGGTGATGGCTTCGGCGATCGGGATGGAGCGCGCGTTGGCCAGCGAGCAGAAATCGCCGCCGGGGCAGGCGATCATGTCGGTCAGCAGGTGAATGTTGGGCTTGGCAAAACCGGCCTTGCGGGCGGCACGCCAGAGTTCGGGTAGCTCGTCGCAACGCACCCAGGGCAGCAGCAGGTTCTGGTCGTGCGTCACACGCACTTCGCCGGCGCTGAACTGGTCGGCCAGGTCGGCCGCGATGTCGAGCTGGTCGGCGGTGGCGTCACCTGGGGCCTGGCCCAGGCGCTTGAACGACAACGTTACGGCGCGCAGGTCGGGGTTTTGGTGCGGTGCCACGTTGCGCTGCAGCCAGCGGCCGAACTCCACGTCGTCTTCGGCAGCGGCACGCAGGATGTTGGCGATCTTGACGTCCGCGCTCTTGCGGTCGCAGTTCAGCGTAGGTGGCACGAAAGACGCCGTCACGCGGTCTAGCTCGGCCTGGGTGATGGTGTGCGGCGCGCCGTCGTGTTCAAGGATCTGTTTGTATTCGGCCTCGACGTCGTCGATATAGCGCTGGCCTTCGGCCTTCACCAGAATCTTGATGCGGGCCTTGTAGATGTTGTCGCGGCGGCCGTAGCGGTTGTACACACGCACCACAGCTTCCAGAAAATTCATGATCTGGTTCCAGGGCAGGAACTCGCGGATCACGGTACCGATCACCGGCGTGCGGCCCATGCCGCCGCCCACCAATACCTTGAAGCCCAGCTCGCCCTCGGCATTGCGGATCAAGTGCAGGCCGACGTCATGCCAGGCCGTGGCGGCGCGGTCTTCGCGGGCGCCGCTGATGGCGATTTTGAACTTGCGCGGCAGGAAGGCGAACTCAGGGTGCAGCGTGCTCCACTGGCGCAGGATTTCGCCAAAGGGACGCGGGTCGGCGATTTCATCGACGGCAATGCCGGCGCGCTCGTCGCTGGTGATGTTGCGGATGCAGTTGCCGCTGGTCTGGATGCCGTGCATGCTGACACTGGCCAGCAAGTCCATCACCTCGGCGGATTTGTCGAGTGGGATCCAGTTGTACTGCACGTTCTGGCGCGTCGTGAAGTGGGCGTAGCCGGTGGTCAGCTTGGAGCTGACCGACAGGCCACTTTTCAGGTTGACGGGGCCGAGCTTGTCTTGTTTGGCCTGAGCTTCATGGAACAGCGCGGCGTTGGGCTGGTCGTACTCGCGGGCGATTTTGGCCAGCACGCGCACCTGCGCACTGGAGAGTTCGCCATAAGGCACAGCCACGCGCAGCATGGGCGCGTAACGCTGCACATACCAGCCGTTTTGCAGGCGCAAGGGGCGGAACTCGTCTTCCGGCAACTGGCCGGCCTGCCAGCGGGTCAGCTGGTCACGGTATTGGTTGGCGCGGGCTTTGACAAACTCTCGGTCAAATTCTGTGTATTGGTACATGGCTGTCGGGGTTCAACTTCGTGGGGATTTTTATAAACGGAGCGGTTCGGATAGATTTGGATCGATCAGATCGAAATGAGTTTCACGCCGGCATAGGCCAGCAGCACGGACAACAGCGAGCGGATCACGCGGTCAGGCGTTTTGTGCACCAGGTGCGATCCCAGCCAGATGCCGGGCAGCGAGCCGGCCAGCAGCTTGATCAGCAAAGGCCAGTCTACCGAACCGATGGACGCGTGGCCCAGGCCCGCCACCAAAGTCAGCGGCACGGCATGGGCAATGTCGGCCGCCACGATGCGCGGCAGCGGCAGGGTGGGGTAGAGCAGCATCAGCACAATTACGCCGATGGCGCCCGCACCGACAGACGTCAGCGTGACCAGCGTGCCGATGACCGCGCCAAACAGCAATGGCAGCGACCAGTGGCGCGCACGCGTGGCCTGGCCAATGAGCTCTGGCGCGATGGTGGTGGGGGCGGCCTTGCCGCGCAGCACTTTATAGAGCGTGGCGCCGGCTGTCAGCAGCAGTGCCAGGCCCAGCGTGGTGGTCATGATGGCCTGCGTGGCCGGGTTTGCGGGGCCCATGCGCTGCAACATATAAAGGGTGGCCAGGGCCGCCGGGATGCTGCCGGCCGCCGTTTGCCCGACGATTTTCCAGTCAACCACCCGGGCGCGGGCCAGACTGACGGTTCCACCCATTTTGGTGAAAGCGGCAAACAGCAGGTCGGTGCCGATGGCCAGGTGCGGTTTGACGCCGAAAAAGAAGATCAGCAGCGGCGTCATCAGCGAGCCGCCGCCAACACCGGTCAGGCCCACCACCAGGCCGACGGCAAAACCGGCAAATACAAAGGCAAAGTCATGCATAGCCGGAAAATGTAAGTGCGCTCCTTATAAAAACAAACTACACATTTGTTCGACCGTTATCCGGATAAGCTTATTCGCAAGATTTCATGCGGGTTTCCGGGGAATTTCGGGTGTTGTTGGTTTAAGGGAAGTCGCGGCCCTGCACAACATCCTCCCCGTATTCACAATGCACTGGTACAGTCCCTGCTTTTCCCGCCTGACCGCCGAGCGCATGTCAGCTTCGGTGAACCGAATCGCTTACTTTCTGGAGAAAATCGTGAAATTGACGAAATCTGCCCTGTTGGGCGGTTTGTTGCTTGCGTCCGCGGCCGGTCTGGCGCTGGCGCAGGCCGGCTCAAAAGCCCCGATCAAGATCGGTGAAATCAACAGCTATTCCACCATCCCCCAGTTCACCCAGCCCTATCGCCAGGGCTGGCAGCTGGCGGTTGAAGAGATCAATGTCATGGGCGGGCTGCTGGGCCGCAAGATCGAAGTCATCGCACGCGACGACGCGGGCAAGCCTGAAGAAGCCCTGCGCCACGCCATCGAGCTGACCTCTAAAGAGAAGGTTGATGTCCTGGCCGGCGGATTTTTGTCCAACGTCGGGCTGGCGCTGGCCGATCATGCCCAGAAGAACAAAAGGGTGTTCATCGCCAGCGAGCCGCTGACCGACGCTCTGATCTGGGAGAAGGGCAACCGCTACACCTTCCGCCTGCGACCCGGCACCTATATGCAGGCCGCCATGCTGGTCGAGGAGGCCGCCAAGATGCCGGCCAAGCGCTGGGCGGTGATTGCGCCCAATTACGAATACGGCACCAGCGCCGCGGCGGCCTTCAAAGAGCTGCTCAAGGCCAAACGCCCCGACGTGGAGTTCGTCGGCGAACAGTGGCCCGCGCTCGGCAAGCTGGAGGCCGGCACCACGCTGCAGGCCATCATGCAAACCAAACCCGATGCTATCTTCAACGTGACCTTCGGGGCCGACCTGGCCAAGCTGGTGCGCGAAGGCAACCAGCGCGGCATTTTCCCCAGGGTGCCTGTGGTGTCGCTGCTCTCGGGCGAGCCTGAGTACCTGGATGTGCTCAAAGACGAAACACCCAAAGGCTGGATCGTCACCGGCTACCCCTGGGACCAGATCGACTCGCGCGAGCACGCCAGCTTTGCCGCCAACTACTACCGCCGCTTCAAGGAATACCCCAAGGTCGGCTCTGTCGTAGGTTACGCCACCATGCAGGCGATTTTTGCAGCCATCAAAAAGGCTAACTCCACCGACAACGAAAAACTGGTGCAGGCGCTGCGCGGGCTGAAATTCTCCACGCCCTTCGGCCCGGCCGAGTTCCGCGCCATCGACCATCAGTCGACCATGGGCGCCTATGTCGGCAAGCTGGACCTGCGCGGCAACAAAGGCACGATGGTGCAATGGCGCTATGCCGACGGCAAGGCCTATTTACCTTCTGATGCCTATGTCAAGGCCCGTCGTCCGGCCGAGGCCATGAAGTGACCTTTTGGCAACGCAGATGCTGATTTCATGGGGATGGGCGTGCGGAATCCCCGCATAATCGGGCCCAAATGACGAATACGGGTGGCGAGGCTGTCAAGCGGATTTTTGTAAAAGTGTTCGGGTTTGATGACGTTGAGCGTCACGCCCTGAACACCGTGTTTCGCCTTTCCGAAACGCAGCCGACCGCCTATGCGCTCTGGACGCCTGCGGCGCGCGAAGACGCCGACATCGCCCTCATCGACGGCGACAGCTGGGAAGCGGCACTTGAACTGGCCAACCCCGCGCACGACCACCTCAAGCTCATCTGGATAGGCAGCAACGCCCCCGACAGGGCGATTCTTGTGTTCAGGCGCCCATTGCAGTGGGCCGCCGTGATTGAAGGCATGGACAAGCTCCTTGCCCGGGCGGTGCAGGCCTCGGCGTCCGCGGATGTCGATCTGGACCTCGACCTCTTGTCCGAATCAACCGCGATGCTGGACCTGGACCTTGATGTGGATTCCGGGGCTCCCACCGCGCCATCGCCGCTCGATGGCCCGCAACCTGAAGTTGTGCAGGCGCGCATGCTGGTGGTTGACGCCGACCTCGGCGCCCGCCTGTACCTGCGTGCGAGGCTGGCCATGGCCAACCTGACGCAGGTCGATGAGGCGGCCACCGGCGTGGAGGCCCTCAAGCTCATGGAGGCGCAGGCCTACAAGCTGGTGGTGCTCGATATGGAACTGCCCGACATAGAGCACCGGGAAATGATCAAGCGGATAGGGGCAGTGCGTCCGGTCCTTGAATTCCTGATCGTGACGGGAAGCAAGCTGTCGCCCGCTGATGCGGTGCGCGGCTGGTTCGCCGGTGCCCGCGGCAGTTTGCGCAAGCCCTTGCACCCCGGAAAGCTCAAGCGGCTCTTGCGCAGCGTCAGCGCCAAGTGACCCCAGCGTGATTTGAGGCTGTTGGCGTTCAGCTTCTGCGCTATCAATTTAATAGCTGAATGTCCACGCCCTTTCTGGGCTAAACGCCGATTTTTCTTAAATTTTTGAAACTGCTTGCGGTGCCAGCGCATCGGCCAGGCGCTGCTCAATGGGCAAAGGTTCGGCATGCAGCCGGGCGGCCAGCAGCTCACCGCACAAGGCCGCGAAGCTCAAGCCGCGTGAGCCCATTCCGCTGCATACCCACAAGTCCTGCCCCAAGGTCCCCAGCGCCGGTAACCGGCTCGGCGTGGCGCAGCGCACACCTGCCCACGCGTGGGCAGTCTCAAACTTTTCAACCAGCACGTTGGCCGCTTGTGGCAGCAGGGTTTGCAGCCTGCCGAGGTTGTGCTGGTTGTCGCCGGCGCGTATCTCGGTCTGTGGGTTGTCCCTTTCAAAACTGGCCCCCGTCAGCCAGGCCAGGTCGCCGTTTGTGCCGGGCGCGGGCACGGCGGGTGCCAGGCTGCCCAGGCCGTTCACGGGGAAGGGGGGCAGTGCGTCGGCCAGGCCCGGCTCATGCGGGCCCCAGGTCACCTGGCCGCGAATGGCTTGCAGGGCTAGGTCACTGCCGCCTTCGATGCCGTTCGCCAGAGCCCGGCTGCCATAGCCTGCCGCCAGCACCACCAGCTCAGCCGTGGCCAGCTCACGGCCTTCGGCGTCCAGCACCCGCCAGAGGCCGGATCCGTGCTCCATCCGGCTGACCGCGCACTGACCGCGCCATTGCACGCCCGGTGTGGCAAGCCACGCGCTGACCAGGCTGGCCGGCCTGATCCAGCCCGCCCGGGCATGCCACAGCGCCGGCGCTTCAGCCGGCAGGCCGCATTGCGCCCGCTGCACGGAGCTGGCCGGCTGTGTCCAGTCATGGGCTGCGTCGGCCCAATCCTCTTTCCAGGCGCCCGGCAGCTTGCGCGGGTGTTCCACGCAATGCTCCAGCACACCCGTGGGCGCCCAGTCGCTGCCGGTTTGCAGCAGGGCATCGGCTTGCTGCAGCGTAGCCCGGATGCCGCTGCGCGACAGTCGTGACAGCAGGTTGTCATCAGGAGAGACATGGGGCGCCAGCAGACCGGCAGGCAGGCCAGATGCGCCCGCCGCGGGCGCCTGCGCGGCGTCCAGCACCGTGACCTGCCAGCCGCGGCGCGCCAGACTGGCCGCCACTGCCGCGCCGGCCAGGCCCGCGCCAATGACCACACAGGTCGAAGGCGCGCGCCGCGCAGGCGGTGGCTGGGCTTTTTTGGGCTCCCAGGCCGGGTTGAACTCGCCCTGCAGGTTGTCACGCTTGGGCGGTATGCCAGGCACCTTCTTCACTACAAAGCCGCACTGCGCTAGCGCATCGCGCACGCTGCGCGCAATCGTCCAGGTGGCAATGCGCGTGCCGCGCCGGCAGCAGCGCGCCACGGCCTTGAAGGTATGCAGGTCCCAGATGTCCGGGTTGCGCTGCGGGCTGAAGCCGTCCAGGTAGACCGAATCGGCTTCAAACGATTGCTCACGCAGCATGGCCTTGGCGTCGCCGATGCACAGCGTCAGCAAAACATGGCCGCCCTCAAACACCAGGCGGTGAAAGCCCGGCAGCAGGCCCCACAGCTGGCGCTGCAGCTGCTCGGCAAAGGGGATCAGTTCAGGATGGGTCTGGGCGCTGCGCAGCACGTCGCCGGCGCTGGCCGGAAAGGCTTCGGTCGAGACGAAATGCAGCAGGTGGGGGCGCTGCGGGTCGGCCTTCCAGGCGGCCCAGGTGACGAGGAAATTCAGTCCCAGCCCAAAGCCGGTTTCCAGTACGGTCCATTGCGGCTGGCCGCTCCAGGCCTCGGGCAGGCCGCAACCTTTAAGGAAAACCTCGCGCGCCTGCTCAAGCCCGCCCAGCTCGCTGCGGTAGCGGTCGCCAAAGCGCGGGCTGAAGGGGCTGCCGCCGGCGGTGCCGTCGTCCAGCCACTCGATGCGTTCGGGCATTCGCCGCTTTGGCCGGGTTCAGGCGGGAATCAGGGGCTGGGCGTGGTCGGGGGGACGTAGCCCTGCACCGCATCGGCGCCGTCGCCGAAGAAGTGTTTCTCCATCTGGCGCGCCAGGTACTGGCGGGCGCGGGCGTCGGCCAGGTTCAGGCGGTTCTCATTGACCAGCATGGTCTGCTGCTTCATCCACTCCGCCCAGGCTTCCTTGCTGACTTCTTCCCAGAGGCGCTTGCCCAGCGCGCCGGGGTAGGGGGGAAAGTCCAGGCCTTCGGCTTCTTTACCGAGCTTGATGCATTTGACGAGGCGTGCCATGGCGGGGTTCTTTCTGTATCGAGGGGGATCTACAAATATATGGACCCAAAAAGGGGATCCAGGTGAGTCTAAGGATGTTTACAGAATAAAGAACTGAGTTTTTATTCGTTCCAGTTTTCTAGGGCTGCTTCCAGAATCCATTTTGTCTGCATTCACATGCATTTTTCTGGAAAAGAGAGCAACCATGACTTCACGCCGCAACTTTATCAATGTTTCCACCCGCACGGCCGCGGCGCTCGGTTTGGGTTTGACGCTGGCAGGGTCACTGCTGACCGCGCAGGCCCAACAAGCATCCAAGCCGCCCGTGACGCTGCTCAATGTGTCTTACGACCCGACCCGTGAGCTCTATGTGGAATACAACGCCGCATTCGCCAAACACTGGAAGGCCACCACCGGCCAGGACGTGACCATCAAGCAGTCGCACGGCGGCTCCGGCAAGCAGGCCCGCTCCATCATTGACGGCCTGGACGCCGACGTGGCCACGCTGGCCCTTGCTGGCGACACCGATGCGCTGGTCAAAAATGGCGGCTGGCTATCGGCCGACTGGCAAAAAAAACTCCCGCACAACTCGTCTCCCTACACCTCGACCATCGTGCTGGCCGTGCGCCAGGGCAACCCCAAGGGCATCAAGGACTGGGATGACCTGATCAAGCCCGGCATCACCGTGATCACGCCCAACCCCAAGACCTCCGGCGGCGCCCGCTGGAACTACCTGGCCGCCTGGGAATTCGCCAAACGCAAATACGGCAGCGATGCCAAGGCCAAAGAGTTTGTCGCCAAGCTGTACGGCAATGTCTCAGTGCTGGACACCGGCGCCCGCGGCTCCACCATCACCTTTGCCCAGCGCGCCCAGGGTGACGTGCTGATCGCCTGGGAAAACGAAGCGTATTTGCTCGAAAAAGAATTCGGCGCCAAGTTTGATGTGGTCGCCCCCTCGCTGAGCATCCTGGCCGAGCCTGCCGTGGCCGTGGTCGACAAGAACGTCGACAAAAAAGGCACCCGCGCGATCTCTGAGGAATACCTGAAGTACCTTTACTCTGAAGAAGGGCAGGACATTGCCGGCAAAAACTTCTACCGCCCGGCTGTGTCGCAAAAAGCCATCGCCAAGTACGCCAAGCAGTTCCCCAAGCTGAATCTGTTCACCATCGACCAGGCCTTCGGTGGCTGGACCAAGGCTGACAAAGAACATTTCGCCGATGGCGGCTCGTTCGATCAGATCTACACCAAGAAGTAAGCCGCGCGCATCAGAAGTCACACGCATCAGTTCTTTCCAAGTGCCAGGGCGGAACCGGCTTTGCCGGGCCGCAGCTGGCGCCCCTTGAGGGGAGGCGGCCGCAGGTCGCTTCGGGGAGAACTTAATACCTTCAGGGAAAACTCTAAAAATGTCCGCGCAACAATCCGTTTTATTGATTGCCGGCAGTCCGTCCGAGCAGTCGCGCTCGTCGGCGCTGCTCGATTCAATCAGCCACAGGCTGGCCTTGCGGGGCGGTCTGGTGGTCGACCGCCTGAACATCCGCGAGCTGCCGGCCCAGCCGCTGCTGCTCGCCGAATGGGGGCACCCGGCCATCGTCAAGGCGATTGACCAGATCGCGCGGGCGAAGGCCATCGTGGTGGCCACGCCGGTCTACAAGGCGGCTTACAGCGGCCTGCTCAAAGTGCTGCTCGATTTGCTGCCGCAAAGCGCGCTGAAAGAAAAAACCGTGCTGCCGCTGGCCACCGGCGGCAGCCCGCACCACATGCTGGCGCTGGATTACGCCTTGCGCCCGGTGCTGCAGGCGCTGGCCGCCCGTCACATCCTGCCGGGTGTTTACGCCACCGATTCACAAGTGCCGCAGGGCGCCGACAAGCGCTATGAAGTCGGCCCTGAGATCACGCTGCGTCTTGATGACGCGGTGCTCACGCTGCTGGCCGAAAGTTTCCGTTTACCTCCGACGACGGGCTTTGAGCCTGTGCATTTCTCCCGGGTGCGATGTAGCGTTTAACACCGCGCACCGGGGCGGCAGGCCTTGCAGGCTGTAGCCGCACCACCCAACAACAAACGCAGATTTTGAAACCGCCCCACAGGCGGCCGGGGAGAGGCTTTGCCCATGACGGCCCAGCCACCCGGAAGACCACTGAATAAGGACATGACCATGACCATCACATCCGACTACGCGTCGAACATTGAGCCAAGCTTTTCATCCGGCATTCCAGATCGGCCAGCCTCCAAGGCGCGTATCTGGTTCGACCTCATCCTGAGCCTGGTGCTCGTCGGCCTGCTGGCCGGCATCATCACCTTGCTGACGCTGCCCGCGGCACATGCGCAAGAAAAAGTCGAGCTGCGCATCGGCTACCAGAAGGCCGCCAGCCTCTTTGTGCTGCAAAAAGCCCAGGGCACGCTGGAAAAGCGTTTGCAGCCGCTCAACGCCACCGTGAAATGGGTGGAATTTCCGGCCGGCCCGCAACTGCTCGAAGGCCTGAACCTCGGCGCCGTCGACGTGGGCTACGTAGGCGAAGCGCCGCCGATTTTTGCGCAGGCCGCCGGCGCCAAGTTCGCCTACATCGGCTACGACCCGGCAGCGCCTGAGGCCGAAGCCATCGTGGTACCCAAAGACTCCACCATCAAATCCGTGGCTGAGCTCAAGGGCAAAAAGGTCGTGCTCAACAAGGGCAGCAATGTCCACTACCTGCTGGTCAAGCTGCTCGAGAAGAACAACCTCAAACTCAGCGACATCCAGGTCGTCTACCTGGCTCCGGCCGATGCACGCGCCGCTTTTGAAAGCAAGAACGTCGACGCCTGGGTGATCTGGGATCCGTTCACCGCCGCCGCTGAAAAGGCTATTGGCGCCCGCGTGCTGGCCGACGGCAAGGGTGTGGTCAACAACTACCAGTACTACCTGGCCGAACGCAACTTCGTGAACAAGAACCCCAAAGTCATCCAGGCCCTGTTTGACGACTCGGTGGAGCGGGGCGTCTGGCTCAAGGCCAATATCAAGAAGGCGGCCGAACTGATTGCGCCGCTGCAAAGCCTGCCTGTCGATGTGGTCGAGCTCAGCCTCAAGCGCTACGAGTTCAACGTCAAGCCCGTGCCGGCCAGCGTGATCGCCGACCAGCAAAAACTGGCCGATACCTTTTTTGAACTCAAGCTGATCCCCAAGGCCATTGCCGTCAGCGAAGCCGCCTACAAACCAGCTCCTTGATCGCCGAACCCATCGCCAAGGACATCACACCATGAACACCATCACACCGCTTCAACTGCGCCGCCGCTTCCTCAAGATCGTCGCCACCACGGCATCGCTGTGGGGCCTGGGCCTCAAGGGCGCAAGTGCTCAATCGGCGCCCGCCAAGGCTGAAAAAGCCCCCGAGCAACTGCGCATCGGTTACCAGAAGTCCGCCGTCAACCTGGTCGTACTCAAGCAAAAAAGCGTGCTCGAAAAGCGTTTTCCCAACACCAAAATCACCTGGGCTGAATTTCCGGCCGGGCCTCAACTGCTCGAGGCACTTTCAGTGGGAAGCCTGGAGTTCGGCCTGACCGGTGATTCGCCACCCGTGTTCGCACAGGCCGCCGGCAAAGACCTGGTTTACGTCGGCGTCGAGCCGCCCAAGCCCGACAGCTCAGCCATCCTGGTGCTGGGTGATTCGCCCATACGCAGCCTGGCTGAACTCAAAGGCAAAAAGATCGCGCTGCAAAAAGGCTCCAGCGCTCACTACCTCCTGATACGCGCAGTCGACAAGGCCGGCCTGAAGTGGGAAGACATCCAGCCCATCTACCTGGCGCCCGCCGATGCGCGCGCCGCATTTGAACGCAAGAGCGTCGATGCCTGGGCCATCTGGGACCCGTTTTACGCCGCGATTGAACTGGCGATCAAGCCGCGCGTGCTGGCCACCGGCCGCGACTTGTCGAGCAACAACTCGTTTTACCTCGCCTCACGCCCCTTTGCCACGCAGCATGCGCAAACGCTGGCGGCGCTGTTTGAAGAACTGACCCGCGCTGACGCGCTGGTGCAAAGCGACCGCAAGCAGGCCATCAAGCTGGTGTCCGACTTCAGCGGGCTGGACGCGGGTGTGGTGAGCCTCTTTATCCAGCGCCGGCCGGTGTCGCCTGTCGGCCCGCTCAACGCCGCCGCCATCGCAGACCAGCAGCGCGTGGCCGATGCCTTCCTGCGGCTGGGTCTGATCCCGCGCGCGGTCAAGGTGGCTGACATCGTATGGCGCCCTGAAGCCACACAAGTGGCTCGCAAATAAGCGCAGAGCAGAGCGCACCTACCCCAAGCACACAAGGAGTTTTCATGCAGGTCTTCTGGTTCATCCCCACCCACGGCGACAGCCGCTACCTCGGCACGGGCGAGGGCGCCCGTGAGGTCAACCACGACTACCTCAAACAGGTCGCCCAGGCGGCAGACACGCTGGGCTACGAAGGCGTGCTGATTCCGACCGGCCGTTCGTGCGAAGACCCCTGGGTGGTGGCCTCCAGCCTGCTACCGGTCACTAAAAATCTCAAATTCCTGGTGGCCGTGCGCCCCGGCCTGCACCAGCCCAGCCTGGCCGCGCGCATGGCCGCCACCTTTGACCGCCTCTCGGGCGGGCGCCTCTTGATCAACCTCGTTACCGGTGGCGACCAGACCGAGCTGGAAGGCGACGGCGTCTACCTTGACCATGCGCAGCGCTACGAACAATCGGCTGAATTCATCCGCATCTGGCGCGAGATCATTTCGCGCAGCCATGCGGGCGAAAGCTACGACTACCAGGGCCAGCACCTGAGCGTGAAGGGCGCCAAGCTGCTGTATCCATCCATCCAGAAGCCGTATCCACCCGTGTACTTCGGCGGCTCGTCGGCGGCGGCGCATGACCTGGCCGCAGAGCAGGTCGATACCTATCTCACATGGGGTGAACCGCCTGCGGAAGTCTCGAAGAAGGTGGCCGACGTGAAAGCACGCGCTGCCAAACAAGGCCGGACCGTCAAGTTCGGCATCCGCCTGCACGTCATCGTGCGCGAGACCGACGACGAAGCCTGGCGCGCCGCCGAAAGCCTGATCAGCCGGCTTGACGACGACACCGTGGGCCGCGCACAAGCCGCGTTCTCGCGCATGGACTCTGAAGGCCAGCGCCGCATGGCCGCGCTGCATGCCGGTGGAGGCAAGCGCACGCGGGCCGAGCTGGAGATCAGTCCCAACCTCTGGGCCGGCGTGGGCCTGGTGCGTGGCGGTGCCGGTACTGCCTTGGTGGGTGACCCCAAAACCGTCGCAGCCCGCATCGAGGAGTACGCCGCACTGGGCCTGGACACCTTCGTCTTGTCGGGCTACCCGCACCTCGAAGAAGCCTACCGCTTCGCCGAGCTGGTGTTCCCGCTGCTGCCGCGCAAGCTGCGCCAGAAGCTGCCCGGCCAGGTGCTCAACGGCCCCTTCGGCGAAGTGGTGGCCAACGAATATTTGCCGCGTGTTTCGCAAAGCTGAGCACGCCATGACCTTCATTCAGCGCACAAAGGGTTTCCCATGACAGACCAGGTTCGTGAACTCCAGGTCACGCCGCTGCCCGAAGCGGTCGATGCACCGGGGCTGGGCTTTTTGCCGCTCGGCACCATCGGGCCTTCGCGTGCACAGGCCGTGGCCTTTCTGCGCGACGTGGGCCAGCGGCTGCTGCCCTGGGTGGTGCCGGTCGGACTGATCGCGCTCTGGCAAATTGCCTCCTCGCTGGGCTGGCTGTCGACCCGGGTCTTGCCCGCGCCTTCCGAAGTCCTCAAGGCCGCGTGGACGCTGGCCGTGTCGGGCGAGCTGTGGACGCATGTGAAGGTCAGCGCCGGGCGCGCGCTGGCGGGCCTGGCTATAGGCGGCGGGCTGGGGCTGGCGTTCGGCTTGCTCACGGGCTCGGTCAGGTTTTTTGAAACCCTGCTGGACTCCACCATCCAGATGGTGCGCAACATCCCCGCGCTGGCCTTGATTCCGCTGGTCATTTTGTGGTTCGGCATTGACGAAACCGCCAAACTCTTTTTGATCGCGGTGTCGGTGTTTTTCCCGATCTACATCAACACCTTCCACGGCATCCGCAATGTGGACCCGGGGCTCATCGAGATGGGGCGCACCTATGGCCTCACGCGCTGGCAGCTCTACCGCGAGGTCATCCTGCCCGGCGCGCTGTCGTCCATCCTGGTGGGTCTGCGGTTTTCGCTGGGCCTCATGTGGGTGATCCTGATCGTGGCTGAAACCATTTCGGCGCAGGCCGGCATCGGCTACCTGACGATGAATGCCCGGGAGTTTTTGCAGACCGACGTGGTGCTGGTCGGCATCCTGCTGTATGCCTTGCTGGGCAAGCTGGCCGACGTGTTTGCACGCGGGCTGGAGCGCTACTGGCTGCGCTGGCACCCTGGCTACCAGTCGGTCGTTGCCTGAGGAACCACCATGCTGCATCCCCAAGTTTCTTTTGAATCCTCTCAAGCCTATCTGGCGGCAGAGTCCGGGCGGGACACCGGCCCCGACACCCTGCCACCGCAAGCACAGCCATCAACGCCCTCAACGCAGGATCGAGGCGTGCGCCTGGAAATCCGCGGCCTGTCCAAACGCTACGGCCAGCGCCAGGTGCTGCAGCACACAGAACTGGTGATTGAGCCCGGCGAGTTTGTCGCCATCGTCGGCCGCAGCGGCTGCGGCAAATCGACCTTGCTGCGCCTGGTGGCGGGCCTGGAAGCCGCCACACAAGGCAGCATCCGGCTGGACGGGCAGGACGTGACCGGCCTGCGCGAAGACACCCGCATCATGTTTCAGGATTCACGTCTGCTGCCCTGGCGCCGCGTGATCGACAACGTGGCGCTGGGCCTGGCGCGTGGCGCGCATGCCGCTGCGGCCAATGTGCTGGCACAGGTAGGCCTGGGCGACCGCCAGCCCGACTGGCCGGCGCGGCTGTCGGGTGGGCAGCGCCAGCGCGTGTCGCTGGCCCGGGCCCTGGTGCACAACCCGCGCCTCTTGCTGCTGGACGAGCCGTTGGGCGCGCTGGACGCGCTCACCCGCATCGAGATGCACCAGCTGATCGAAGGCCTTTGGCAGCGCAACGGCTTTACGGCTTTGCTGGTCACGCACGACGTGCAGGAAGCCGTGGCGTTGGCCGACCGGGTGATCCTGATCGAGGACGGCCGCATCGCGCTCGACGAACGCGTCAACATCGCCCGGCCGCGCGAACGCAGCAACCCGCTGTTCGGCCAGATCGAAAAGAAGATTCTCGACCGCGTGCTGCAGCAGCCTGGCGAAGCTGTTTCTTCTACCGAGCCTGTATGGCCGGGCACGCCCGCGCATGGATTGCGCTGGGCGGTCTGAGTTCCGCATCCCTCTTTTTAAACCCCGTTTTTTAACCAAGTTCCAGGAGAACCACCATGTCCATCCAAGCCATCAACGTCCGCAACCAGTTCCGCGGCAAAGTCAAAGAAATCATCCGCGGCGACGTGGTGTCCGAGCTCGACGTCGAAACGCCCTGGGGCATCGTCACGTCGGTGATCACCACGCGCTCCATCGACCAGCTGGAGCTGGCTGTGGGCAGCGAAGTGGTGGCGCTGGTCAAGTCGACCGAAGTGTCGATCGCCAAGTTGTAATCGGCTGCTCAGGCTTCAGGATTCTTAAGCAAAAAAGGCCTGAAGCCGTTTATCCATCTGTACTTTCAGCTATAAAAAATATAGCAAACCGGCTGAGCTGTCACTGCAGTTCGACGCCGGCCTTCTTCACCAGCCTGGCGTACTTCACCATCTCCGTGCGAAAGAACTGCGCCGCTGCCTCGGGCGTACTGGGGTTGATGGTGTTGCCCTGTTTGGCCATGGCTTCTTTTACCTCGGGCGTGGCGTAGGCCGCGGCTACGGCGGCCTGAATGCGTTTGGCTTCGGCTGGCGGCAGCTTGGCCGGGCCGATCACGGCAAACCAGCCTTCGATGTTGTAGTTGGGCAGGCCCTGCTCGGCGATGGTCGGGATCTCGGGAGCCGCCGGAACGCGCGCCGCGCTGCCCACGCCGATGGCGCGCAGGGCGCCGCTTTTTAGATGCGCCTGCACTGATGGCAGCGACAGCACGCCCAAATCCACCTGGCCGCCAATCAGGTCGGTCACCATGGGGCCTACGCCTTTGTAGGGGATGTGCTTGATCTTCAGCTGCGCTTCTTCCATGAACATCTCGGCGGCCAGGTGCAGGATGGTGCCGTTGCCTGACGAGGCGTAGTTGTAGCCGTCAGGCTTGGCCTTGAGCAGCGCCACCAGGTCCTTCACGTTGGTGGCCGGTATCTTGTTCGGGTTGACCACCAGCACAAACGGCGTGCTGCCCAGCACGGTGATGGGCGTGATGTCGTTGATCGGGTCAAAAGGCAGCGACTTGTAGACGCTGGGGTAGACCACGTGGTTGTTGGACACCACGCTCAACGTCATGCCGTCGGGCGCGGATTTGACCAGCGCCGACGTGCCGACAATGCCGCCCGCGCCGGGCTGGTTTTCAATGACCACCGGGTGGCCCAGCGTCTTGCCCATGGCCGCGCCTGCCGCGCGAACAATCGTGTCCACGCCCGAGCCCGCGCCGACGGGCAGGATGAAACGCACGGCGCGTTCGGTGGTTTGCGCCAGCAGGCTCAGAGGTGAACTGATAAGTCCGCTGCCAAGGAGCAGGGCGCCCAGGCCGCGCAGGGTGTGGCGGCGGTTAATGGGTTGAAGGTTTTGTGTTTCGCGTGTCATGGTTGTCTCCGGTTTTTAGTTTTCAATGTTCAGGTTATTTAACGTTCAGCTGATCGCGGTCTGCTGGTGCAGGCTTTCAATCTCGCCAGCGCCGTAACCCAGCGTCGACAGCAGTTCCTCTGTGTGCTCACCCAGCGTGGGCGGGTTCAGCCGCACGCCCAGGCGCTGGCCGTCCATGGTGAAAGGGCACAGCGTGGTGCGGGCGGTTTCGCCGGCGCGCGCGCCGTCGGGCAGGGTGATGTCGGCCAGCCCGCCCGTGGCCAGCAGGTGTTCGTCGTCGTAGAGCTCTTCAGGCTTGCGGATGGGCGCAAACGGCAGCCCGGCTTTTTCAAACAGCGCCGCCAGCTCATCGGCGCTGCGCAGCGCCAGGCGTTCGCGCAGCAGCGGCAGCAGCGTAGGGCGCTCGGTCACGCGTGCGTTGTTGCTGGCGTAGCGTGCGTCGGCCTGCAAATCGGCAAAGCCCAGCACGCGGCAAAAGGTGGCCCACTGCGCATCGCTTACGGCGGCCAGAAAGATCTGCTTGCCGTCTTTCACGGTGAAGACGTCGTACACCGCCCAGGCCGAAATGCGGTCGGGCATGGGTGCGGCCGGCTGGCCGGTGATGGCGTACTGCAGCATGTGCTGGCCGACCAGGAAGACGTTGTTTTCAAAAAGGGCCGACTGCACCTCCATGCCCTTGCCGGTGATGCCGCGCTGGATCAGCGCGCCCAGCACCGCGATGGCGCCGAACATGCCGCCCATGATGTCGTTCACGCTGGTGCCGGCGCGCAGCGGGTCGCCGGGCCGGCCTGTCATGTAGGCCAGGCCGCCCATCATCTGCACCACTTCGTCGAGCGCGGTGCGGTGGTCATACGGGCCGGGCAAAAAGCCCTTGTGGCTGGCGTAAATGAGGCGCGGGTTGGTGGCGCTGAGCGCGGTGTAGTCCAGGCCGTACTTGGCCATGGTGCCGGGCTTGAAGTTTTCGATCACCACGTCGGCGCTGGCGCAGAGCTTGCGCGCCACGGCGGCGCCGGCTTCATCGTGCAGGTTGATGCCTATGCTTTTTTTGTTGCGGTTAAAGAGCGGGAAGAAGCCCGAGCCCGCACCCAGCAGGTGGCGCGTGCGGTCGCCGTCTGCCGGCTCGACCTTGATGACTTCGGCGCCCATATCGGCCAGCACCATGCCGCAGGTGGGCCCCATGACCATGTGGGTGAATTCCACGACGCGAAGGCCGGCCAGCGGTTGGGGTGGGCGCGTCGTTTGTGGCGTGGAGATGGGAGTGGTGGGCATGCAGGTTCCGGAAAAAAGAAAGTGATTAGGCCAGAGCGGGAGCCGTGACAGCGGCAGGGCGCATGGTCTTGGGCAGGCCCGCGCGCCACAGCGTACCGTGCAGGGTTTCGCCCCGCAACCAGCCGGCCACTTCACCTCGCAAAGCCATCAGCTTGTCAAAGTCAATGCCGGTTTCAATGCCCATGCTGGCGAACATATAGGCCAGGTCTTCACTCGCCACGTTGCCGCTGGCGCCGGGCGCATGCGGGCAGCCGCCTATGCCGGCCAGGCACGCGTCAAAGCGTGTCACGCCGGTCAGCAGTGCGGCATACACATTGGCAATGCCCATGCCCCGTGTGTCATGAAAATGGCCGCAGGCCAGCTTGTCGCCGGCCACTTTGAACGCCGCCTCAAACAGGCTTTGCACCATGGCCGGGTCGGCGTAGCCCACGGTGTCGGCCAGGCCCACGCGGTCGGCGCCGGCGTCCAGCACGGCCTGCAAAAGGCGCAGCACCTCGGCAGGCTCAACCCGGCCCTGCAGCGTGCAGCCAAAGGCCGTGCTCATGCCGACCTCGATCACGATGCGCGAGCCCGACGCGTCGCGCGCCGCGCGTATGCGGCCGATTTCTTCAACCACTTCATCGGGCGTCTTGCGCAGGTTGGCCAGGCTGTGGGCGTGGCTGGCTGAGAGGGGCAGCAGCATCAGGTCGGCGCCGGATTCGATGGCGCGCCCGGCGCCCTTGAGGTTGGGCACCAGCACCGAGGTAATGAGGCCGGGCAGGGTCTTGGCAAAGGCCACCAGCTCTTCGGTGTCGGCCAGCTGCGGCAGCAGGCGCGCGGGCACAAAAGAGCCGACTTCGATTTCGCGCTGGCCGGCGTCATAGGCCCGCTGGATCCATTGCAGCTTGTGCGCGGTGGGCATGACGGTGGCAATGCTTTGCAGACCGTCGCGCAAGCCGACTTCGCGGATGCTGACGCTGCGGGGCAGGGTGGCTGCGGTGTTCACTGGGTTTGTCTTTCGGTAAATGCAGGTTTGCAGGTTTGTGTGCTTTGCCTCAGTTTAGAATTTCCCAAAACATTTGGTTTGTCAATTTTGGAAGCGATGGTGTTCCCATTTGGAATGACAGGCTCCCATAAAGCGCAAGCCGGGAGACAAGTCATGAGAGACCTCGACATGACCACCCTGCGCCTCTTTGCCGCCGTGTGCGACGCCCGCAGCATCGCCCGCGCGGCCGAGCAGGCCAACATCGTCGGCTCGGCCATCAGCAAGCGGCTGGCCCAGCTCGAGGACACCGTTGGCACACCGCTGTTGATTCGCCGCCGCCACGGTGTAGAGCCCACGCCGGCCGGCGAAAGCCTGCTCGAGCATGCACGCGCCATTCTGGCCAGCGCCGACCAGATTGAGCGCGACATGGGTGCTTACGCGCTGGGCGTGCGCGGCCAGGTGCGCATCCTGGCTACGGCGTCTGTCATGGCTGAATCGCTGGCCGACGATGTGGCAGCTTTTTTGCAGGTGCAAGCGCACCACGACATCCGCGTCACCATGGAAGAGCGCGTGAGCCCCGACGTGATTCGTGGCATCAAGGAAGGCGTGGCCTCCATCGGCATCTGCTGGGACGCGGCCGACTTGAGTGGCCTGCAGTCATGCGGCTACCGCCACGACCACCTGGGCATCGTGCTGCACCCCTCGCACCCGCTGGCCGCCAAGGACGCGCTGAGCTTTGAGCAGACGCTGGACTACGAGCACGTGAGCCTGCCGGCACACAGCGCGGTGCAGGTGCTGCTGCAGCGCGCCGCGGCGCTCAAGGGCAGGGCGGTGGTGCACCGGGTGATCGTGTCCAACTTTGAAGCGGCGCTGCGCGTGGTGCGCGCCAACCTGGCCATCAGCGTGGTGCCGCGCGAGGTCGCCGAGCCCTATGCGCGCACCTACGGCCTGCGCGTGCTGCCACTGACGGACGACTGGGCCCAGCGCCGCTTTGCCATCTGCTTTCGGGACGAAGCCAGCCTCTCGGCGGCGGCCAGGCTGCTGGTGGCGCACCTGGTGGGCGCCGGCGGGGTTTGAAGCGCTAAATTTGGTAAATCTGGTAAATCTGACCCACCCGGGCACCTGGGCAGCCAGCGGGTTTGCTATGGATTCAGGAGCTTCTGATCCATGTGTTTAAAGGGCTGGAGCCACTTTTTGCTTTTAATTTTGGGCTGAAGAAGCGATCCCCGAGCCCCTAAAACCCCAGGGCCGGACGAGGTGAAAGGCCGGTGCAACGCTTTTGCGTTAAAATAGGCCTCCAACCCACGGCAGACAAGCGCTACCAGCTATAAAAAATATAGCACCCAGGGCTGATCCAGGCTAGGCCCAAACGGGCCTGGTTGCCGCCGAAAGGCCGGCGTCCTGGGCCCGCAAGGCGCTTGATTTTGGGGAAGGAAGCCCCAAATTCACTGCATGAACGCTACCCATCCTCATCCCCACAAAACCGACCTGACGGTCACCCACGTGCTGGCCGAGTTGCTGGAACGGCTGGAGCACAGCGCTGTGCCGGTCGGGCCCGAGCAATACCGCTCCGTGGTGCTGCATTTGCTCGATGAGCTGGGCGATGTGGAACCCGGGATCGCGCTGGGCGCCTTGCTGGACACCCACCCGGCGGCCGCCGAGCTGTATGAAAACGTGAACTACCAGTACGCGGGCCTGTGCCGCTCAGAGCTGGACGCCTCGCTCGCTGCCGAGCTGCAGGCCAAAGAGGCCATTGAAAAGGCCATGAAACCCATCAACCCCCAACTGAAGGAAGACCCCAACCATGGCAAGAGCTGACGCCAAAACCGCCGTACTCGCTGACGGCCTGCGCTACAAGTCCAAGGTGTCGGGCTCACCGTTTGCTGCCACCACGTCTTTTGGCGCCGCCACTATGTCGTGTTTCATGTGCGGCAAACACCGTGCCCGTTCCCTCATGGGCACCCGCAAGGTTCTGGGCAAGTCCCAGGCCGTGTGCTCGCCCTCCTGCAAGGCGCTCGACGAAGCCCTCGAGAACGCCGCCAACCAGAGCTGATCAGCCGGTCAGCGCATCAACAAAGGCCGCCTTGTGCGGCCTTTGGTCTTTGTTTGCTCTGCAAGGGCCGCCACGCGGACTTTGCTTACCTTTTGCCCCGGCCGCCGTATTGATCACGGCGCGCCCCAGGGTCATACTGTGCTGACGGTCTTTTCGGGGTTCTCGATGCCCGCAAACGCACAGCTGAAAGGTGATTTCCCATGGCCTCCCTGCCCACGCCGGATCCTCTTCTAGAACCTGACGAGGCCATAGACCACATCCGCGGCCGCCAGTCCGCGCCGGTCACGCTCGTCGAATACGGTGACTTCGAATGCCCTTCGTGCTTTCAGGCCCACGCGGCCCTGAAGATCATGCTGCCGCATTTCGACAGGCAACTGCGTTTTGTCTTTCGCCATTTCCCGCTGCGCGAGATACATCCCCACGCGGAGATGGCCGCAGAAGCCGCAGAAGCCGCCGGCGCGCAAGGCAAGTTCTGGCCCATGTATGAGCTGCTGTTTGCCCACCAGCAGCACCTCAAAGACAAACATTTGCTGGAGTACGCCGAACAGGTCGGCCTGGACATGGCCCGCTACCAGAACGAAATGAGCGACCACGTTTATTTGCAGCGCGTGCAGGAGCACATGCAAACCGGCCGCCATCTGGGCGTGCGCTCAACGCCGGCGTTTTACGTCAACGGCGTGTTCTGCGATGTGTCGTTTGGCCTGCAGCACTTGCATGAGGCCATCGACAAGGCGCTCGCTAGTCAACAGAGTTAGCCATCTACCGGTTGCAAGGGCGTCACCAGCGTCTTCTGCAAAAACGCCAGGTCCAGCCAGCGGCCAAACTTGAACGCTGCCTGCTTGATCGTGCCGCAGTGCTCAAAGCCCAGGCGCTTGTGCAGCTCAATGCTGGCGCTGTTGCTCAGGTCGATCGCGCCGACCAGCACGTGCACGCCTTGCTCCTCGGCCTTGGCCACAATCGTCTCCAGCAGCTTGCGTCCCAGGCCCTGGCCGCGGCTGCTTTTTTCAATATAGACCGAGTGCTCTACCGTGTACTTGTACGCGGGGAAGGCACGGAAGGTGCCGTAGCTGGCAAAGCCCAGCAGCTGGCCGCTGTCGTCCTCCAGCCCGATTACCGGAAAGTTGTTGGCCCGCTTGGTCGCAAACCACGTCACCATGCTTTCGGGTGTGCGCGGCTTGTAGTCATAGAGTGCGGTTGAGTTGGCGATGGCCTCGTTGAAGATGGCGAGGATCTGGCCGGCGTGGCGCTCTTCGGTGCAGAGGACGGGGTGCATGTGGAATCCTTTGAGGGCGATGGGGAAGGAGAATTTGTTGTCTACTATAAGAGATTATTTATCCCCTATGATAGACATATGAATTTTTCAAAGGCACCTCATGTCGATTGACGCCTTGATCGCGTCCCGCCTGCTGGCCTTGCGCCAGGCGCAAGACCTGAGCCTGGCCGAACTCGCCGAGCTCTCGGGCGTCAGCAAAGCCATGATCTCCAAGGTAGAGCGCGCCGAAAGCAGCCCCACCGCCATGATCCTCGGGCGCCTGGCCGCCGGCCTGGGCGTGCCGCTGGCCGAACTGCTGATCGACGACACCGCGCCCAGCCAGCGGCTACGCAAGAAAGCCGACCAGGCCGCCTGGCGCGACCCAGAGGCCGGCTACTTAAGGCGCCAGGTCGCCGAACGAAAACCCGAGGGCGGCGTGGAGATGGTCGAAGTCGAACTGCCGCGCTCCACCCGCGTCACCTACCCGAAATGGAGCGGCCAGCCTTACCGGCAACACCTCTGGCTGGTTGAAGGCGGCTTGCGCATTGAATACGGCGACGAGGTGTTTGAGCTTGAACCCGGCGATTGCCTGGACTTCGGCGTCGACCGCCCGCTGGTCTTCAAGACGCTGGGGCGCAGCGCCTGCCGGTATTTACTGGTCGTTAGCTAACCGCTGCGGAGCCGGGCAGGGCGCTTGCCTGCGCGGCGTTGCGCGCCCGTATGCGCCGCACCTGAAACGCCGCACCCACGGCGTAGATCAGCAAGAGCACACCCGTGGCGACCTTCAGCTCAGGCGCGTCAGCATTGGGCAACAACGGTGCGCCCAGCGGCAGGCGCGTCGATGTCTCGGTGATCGCCGGGATCATGTGGAACACCAGGGTGATCGAATAGCTCAATGTCTCGACATAAGGCGATACACGCCCCAGCACCTTGGTATTGCCCGCCACCCAGGCAATCCCCAGCACCAGCAGCGTGATGATGCCCAACGCATGCGGCTTGCCGAAGCCGCCATGCTGAAAGATGCCAAAGCCCGTGAGGCAGGTGATGACGGTCGTCCAGATATAGACCTTGCCCAGCGTAGAGGCGGCGATGATTTCCTTGTCGCGAAAGAAAGCAATCAGGGCGGCTGCGACGGCCACCAGGCTGATCGCGGTGTGGATCACACCCAGGTACGTTAAACCATAGATCATCTGAATCTCCTTGTGCCCTCCAGTGCCAGGGCCGTGGGGTTGTAGAAGCCGACGTTTATGCAAAGCAAACGCCATGCCGCGCCGATTGTGGCCCGCGTGAGTGGTTTCGGCTACCGTCTTGAGGACCAAGGCCCCTGCGGCCCGATAATCGGTAGAACACCGTAGCCAGAGCGCCACTCAACCAAACCAAAGTACTCATGAAAAAAACATTCCAGCTCAAGATCGAAGGCAAAAACCGCGAGCGCCTGCTCGAAGCCGCCAAACACGACATCCGCAAATACTTCAAACGCGAACGCGCCAAGCCGCTGCCCAAAGGCGTGGACTTCTGGGACTTCGACTGCAAGTCAGGCTACAGCCAGGACTCGGCGGCCATGGTGCCCGAGGCCGGTCTCATCAAGTCGATCGACGAGATCGTGAAAGACGGCGGCGAGCAGTTTTATGTGGAGGTGCTGGCCAAGGCTGGGGTGAAGGTGGCGCGGCCTCAGGGTGAGGGTGATGATGGGTTTGATGACGGCGAATAAAACATGCGTCGGCTCTTTGCAATTCTGCTGGTGACAGTCTCCATGAGCATTCACGCCGGAAACTTCTTCCCGCCCGACTACAAGACATTTCCTTTTAAAGAAGGAGACCTTCTGGCGAGCCAGAGGGCCGACGGGAAGTTTTCGGTCAACAAGATCTTGAAGATTGACCGCGTTGCTCTGAAAAAGGGCGAATCCATCAACATACAGGGAAAGCCTTTTGCGGCCACTGAAGATGACTTTCTGCTTGTCATCAGTGCCTCCTACGGGGCAGCCGAGTTCAAGACGATCGAAGAGGCCCGTGCCGCAGCAGCAAGCGGGAAATGGACCGTCCAGCTCGGGCACGCACCCAATCGCCCGCCTGGTGCCGCAGCGGGGCAAACCCGGATCGGGCATGCCGCAGTGACAGAAAGCGAACTGGCTGGTTACAGAGAGTGGCGAGCCGCATTCGACAAAGGTCAGGCAGGTGTTTTCTAAGGCGCTTTCGCCCGGCCGGCGGCTTCGGCAGGCAACTCATGGATAGAGACCCAGAAGCCCCACAAGGTCCTTTCCCCGACACCATCCATCAAGGCGACGTGTTCTGGCTAGAAGCCGACCCCACACGCGGCTCCATCCCCGGTTCCCCGCATCCCCACGTCGTCGTGCAAGACGACGTGTTCAACCGCTCCCGCATCAGCACCGTGATCGTCTGCGCGCTCACCTCCAACCTCAACCGCGCCACCGAGCCGGGCAATGTCCTGCTGGAGCCTGCCGAAGGCAATCTGGCAAAGCAGAGCGTGGTGGTTGTATCGCAGGTGTCTTCGGTCTATAAGACGCGTCTGGGTGCGCACATCGGAACGCTCTCCGGCGAGCGGGTTCAGCAGATACTGGCCGGCATGCGCTTTCTGCAGGCGTCGTTTCACCAACGGTAATTTTCAACGCAGGGGCTCATATGAAACATTGCTCATGGTGGGTCATTGCAGGGTTCGCACTGCTGGTTGTCGCATTGGCAGGCTGTGTCACGGGTGACTGGTATGCGAGGAATTTCATCCCCGACACGCCTGTGCGAATAGATGGGAAGAACAACATCCTTTCGCCTCGAAGCGACGTCCTTTTCCGCGTATGGCTGCTTTCGTTTTCTACCCTCGTACTGGCGGCTTTCACCAGCGTGATCGGCGTGCTCATCGGCCCGAGGACACGCGCCTGCCTGCTGGCAGGGCTTGCAGGCCCGTTTCTGCTTTGCGCGATTCTGGCAACGCCGGCAATTGTGGACATCGTGCAGCAGGCCAAGCGGGCGCTCTGACCTGAGAAAAAGCGCCGGCGGCTAATTCTGCTCGCCAGCGCCTTGGCGCCAAATTTAAGCATCAAATCGGCCTCTGGCCCAATAGCCGCATTGGCCAATAGCTATTATTTTGATAGCGGTTGCCAAGAGGGGTTGACGAATCAATAACCATGTAGTTATGATTCGGGCATGCAAGCAGTCGCGAACAAATTTTCAAGTCAGGTTTCAGACGAGGTCTTCAAGGCCCTGGCCGACCCGACACGCCGGGCGATCTTTGAGCGCCTGGCCCGCGACGGTGAGCAGACGGTACGCGCCCTGACCGATCAGGCAGGCGTGTCGCAGCCGGCGGTGTCCAAGCACCTGCGCGTTCTGAAGCAGGCGATGCTCGTCATCGACAGGCCTGACGGACGCGAGACGCACTACAGCGCCCAGCCGCTGGCGCTCTCGGCGCTGCGCGACTGGGTGAGCTTTTATGGCGCCTTCTGGAACGACCGCATCGACGATCTCGAATCACTTTTAAAAAGGATGGACCAATGACTTCTGCTACAGCTACTTCAACCGCCACTGCCACCGAAACCCGCTCCGTCGTGGTCGAGCGCCAAATACCTTACCCACCCGAAAAGATCTGGCGCGCCCTCACGCAGCCGCACCTGATCGAAGAGTGGCTGATGAAAAACGACTTCAAGCCCAGCGTCGATCACCGCTTCAAGCTGAGCGCAGACTGGGGCGCCGTCGAATGTCAGGTCCTGGTGGTCGAGCCGAATCAGACGCTGTCCTACACCTGGGCGGCCTATGGCCTTGAGAGCATCGTCACCTGGACGCTCACCCCCGCGGGCACGGGCACGCAGCTGCGCATGGAGCAATCAGGCTTCCGTCCAGACCAAGAGCAGGCTTACCAAGGCGCCAAACACGGCTGGCAACAGTTCTTTGCCAACCTGGAGAAAGTTCTGGTGCGGGCGGATTGACGTTGACGTCTGCCGGCACTGTCAAAGAGAGGCGCTGAATGAACGCAATGGCCAAACAGACATCCGGGGCGGCAGCCAAGACAGCCAAGACAGCCAAGACAGCGAAGGCCGCCAAGCCGGCCCTCCTGTCAGGCGGCAACCCGCAGATCGCCAAGGGCGAGGGCGACGCCCCCGTGCAAACCTACATCGCGGCCATGCCGGGCTGGAAGCGCGATGTGGGGCGCCGCCTGGACGCGCTCATCGTGCAAACCGTGCCAGGCGTGCATAAGGCCGTCAAATGGAACACGCCGCTGTATGGCATTAAAGGAGAGAGCTGGTTCCTCAGCTTCCATTGCTTCGCCAAGTACATCAAGGTGGCCTTCTTTCGCGGCCTGTCGCTGCGCCCCGTGCCGCCCGTTGAGTCGAAAAGCCAGGACACGCGCTACTTCCATATCCTTGAAGACGGACAGTTCGACGAAGCCCAGTTCACCGCCTGGGTCAAGCAAGCCAGCCAATTGCCTCTCGAAAAGATGTGAGCCGTACCCAAACGGACAACACGAACAACACGAAGAAAGGACAACCACCATGCCCAAGACAACCGCGACCAAAACACCTGCGACAAAGAGCAAGACCGCTTCGACAGCAAGCGACGTTCCAGCTTCCCAGTTGATCGACGAAAAAATCGCAAACCTGAATGATTGGCGCGGCGAGACCCTCGCCAGGGTCCGCGCTATCGTCAAGCAGGCCGTCCCCGGCGTGGTCGAAGAATGGAAGTGGAGCGTCCCGGTCTGGTCCCACGGCGGCATTATCTGCACCGGCGAAACCTACAAAGCAGCCGTCAAGATGACCTTCGCCAAAGGCGCCAAGGTCGAAGACCCGTCAGGCCTCTTCAACTCCAGCCTCGAAGGCAACACCCGCCGTGCGATTGATTTTCATGAGGGGGATGCGATTGATGAGAAAGCGTTGAAGGCGCTGGTGCGGGCGGCTGCGGCTTTGAATAAGGCGTAGGCCGCCTGTTGCGCTGGCACAGGCACCGCCCGTGTTCAACGCTCCGAGTAGATGTGAATGAGTAGTAAGAGATTTGCTACTAGCCTTGGGGTTGAATTTCTTTGAGTAATTCAATGATGCGGGCACCCATTTTCACAGCTTCAAAGGCTTGTGTTCCATCTAGTGGATGCCCGTGAGCTGCAGCGTTTGCGAGCTTAATCACTACAGAAAATGAATTGGCGAGCCCGCTGTGGTCTGGATATTCAATTAAGAAGTTGTTGAACATCTGATCAATCGAGAGATATCGTATCTTTCTGTTGAGATTCAGGGCCGTTACGAGCGGCTTGCCGAGAATACGACGAAGTTCGAATTCGATTTCGAGTCGAACCTTAATCAATGCAAGTTGAAGGTCATCGTTCGATGCTTCGATGAACTCAACAACGCTGTGGGTAGAACTGGCTTCTGCCGTGCTGGGTAGAGCTTCCAATTCCTCCTTCGCTTGCTGGACAACCGCCGGCGACGGGGTTCCCAAGTTGAACGTCTGGTGAACACTGTTGGAGACGGCGGACACCATTGTCGTGTACGCAGACAGCACGTTGCGCGTCTCCTCTTTGAATTCCCGAACGTCTCTCTTTATTTCTTGAACCTGTGCCTCATACTCAAATAGCTGTGTCAGTTTTAACTTCTTGGCTTCAGGGAGCATGAACAGAAAGAGTGCCAACGCGACGTATGACCAGCTGGAGGAATCTACTGGCTTGCTCGGGGGGAAACCTACAGTGTGTAAGAAGAAATAGAAGAACATTGCTGCGAGGATGTAGCACAGCATGGGGAAAACGTTAACCTTCATCCAGTCTGGCAGTTCTTTCATTTGTCCCCTCACTCTTCATTTTTATAAGCATTCCGCGCATCCGGGGAACATCATTAATCGACTACAAGTTCAAGTTCATGAAGGCGAATAGCCATCGCACTTGGAGACATGTCAAAGTGTTGACTAAGCGACGGAAAGTGAGCTCGATCTAATTTTCTTGCTCCAGCAACCGCAGCGGCGAATTTGAGTCTGCGGGGCTCTACATACAAATCTGTATACGAATCTCCGCATAGATGCCACGCCAAAGTTTCATCTAAGCGAAGCGGCTGCGTGCCAAAACGCCTCGCAAATTCCTCACGCACAAGTTTTTCAGGCGCGAGAAAGCAGGCCCCGAAATAATCCGCCTCTTGCTCTGGTTCTGGTCGTCCGCCAG
>Ga0307513_10000122_pt1 | contig 109519 bp, 110 predicted proteins | sample 15_EM_MG_FD_202174 | JGI IMG/M metagenome (GOLD analysis project Ga0307513, IMG submission 202174) | Populus trichocarpa ectomycorrhiza microbial communities from riparian zone in the Pacific Northwest, United States - 15_EM | ecosystem: Host-associated > Plants > Roots > Unclassified...
CTGGTACAAGTGTCTGCAGAAAACCTGAAGTGCAAATTCTTGTACCGGTACATGGGTTGTCCCCAGACCTTTGCTGAGATACCTACCGATCAGCGAGAACTTTGCGAACGAGGCTGTACAAGTAGTATATCGACTTAACCCAACATAACCAGCCGTATGCTACGAAGGCTAAGTGCCTGAATAGTGCAGACTGGTCTCTCCTCCTCCACTATGTGGTCGTGAGTAGGCATGGAAACCAAGAGATCGCGGTGCGCCAAACCAGAGTGCGGTACCTGTACCTTGGAGGGGTTTGACTCCAAATTGGATATCAATATACTTGCTGTTTTCAAAAGTATCCAGATGCCTTGGCGCTAATACTGGAAGATTTAGGTGTGAATTTGGGCGGCTTGGCGCCCAGGCATCAGGATACTTTTGAAAACAGCGGGTAACCGTTCTTTAACTATTTTTACATGCACCGCAAGCACATACTAGTACATTTACAATCTGCTTCCCCCCAGAACGAGGTGCGCAAACTCATATCATACTACCCAGGGCGAGGTCAGAACTGGAACTTAGGAATCAGGAAATATAATGAAATGGTGGCATTAGAAGTGTTGTGAGATGTTGAGTTCGCTCTTCAATGGAAATCCTATGTTGCGGTTATCAAGAGTATTATCAGAATTTTTTGTCTTTTTTTTTCTAGAGTGCGAAGAACACACCCACGCGAGGGGGGGGGGGGGAGGGCTGCGGTGCAGCTTCCGGTGGAGTGGGTGCTCGTATATTAACCGTTCCCCACTCTCCAACGACAAGGAGGGGACCCCCGGGTTATCGTCATAAGATATTTATGGCACCATACACGATTTTTCATGGAAATCTGTAATCCTGTTGCTGCGTTATGATCCTTGTCTGGAGTCCGTTTTCGGAAGGGGGTATCGTGAGATTAGTAGTTCTGCACTCCATCAGGACGGGCTCTATTGCGGCTCAGATCACTACGGTGCGAGGGGAAATACCCAATCCCCAGGCTACTTTGAAATTTAAAGTGAATATTTATCTCCCCTGGTGTAGGCATTAATATTCTCAAAACTCCCCAATCTCGAAGCCATTAGAAGTCTCCAACCGGATTGTAGAGTCGTTCCACTGGGGGGGGTTGAGAATGTCGGCCTTCAACTGGGCTAATCATGCCCCATCCCACTTAAGTAAATCTTTTAACGGGCCAGTATCTCAATTTGGGGAAGGCTGGAAGTGCCTTCCGTCGAATGGCGCAGTGTCGTGCAGGTGCGGCCTTGCTTATCATACCAAATCAATCACTTCATCGAGGTTAAACATTCTCTAAAGTCCAGCTTGTCGCTCTATGGAGTCACACCCTACCCTGACAACACTACCATATCTTGTTATATCAGCGGCGATTCCCATCTCTATTCTCCCCTTTCATTATAGCTTCCTAGCGAGTTCTGCGTAGTATCGTAAGGCAAGTTGCCGGAGCTCCCGGGCTTGCTCTACCCACCGCGGTTTTATTGGCGCTATGGTACTCTAGACGACCACAACCAGCCCATCAGAGGGGAGAATTACGGCTAAGGGGATTTTCGTATGAATACCCAAGATAAAGCCTTTTCTTCTTCCGACGCTTCTGTCATGGCGGGGGGCATAGTTTAACATAAAATTACCTAATTGGAGGTGGATGCTCCCCTCGTGCCATAAAATGATGTACCTTAAGCAGAAAGGTTATCATTCAGTACGAGTTTGAACATTAATATCATTTAACCCGATCTCGCAGAATAGTCCTACATCAGCTCATTCACCGTGCACTTCCCCCAATAGAAGCACAAGGTTACGGAGGTTGAACACAGAGCTTATGTTATCGAAGCAAGGAGAGAAGGAAGTGGTAGGCTATTGCGTGGGCATCGAGGGCGCAAATTAACTCATTAATGTTCCACTATTTATACATGTATTGTATAAGAAAGAAACTTGCAAGGGCTCCTGTATTCCCTTTTAGGGGCAAGGGAGTAGTCTAGTGATCTTCCTGTACCTGGCTATGGAGGATGAATCTCACCTCTTCTAGAGCATTGCTCAACGATTCTAGGTTACCGTCAAGGAGGTATCTATCATAGGAAAGTGTCATAGGAAAGACACTATTCCCCCCATGTGAGATTCTATGGTGCCTTCCTGCCCCCCCAATGGCCTTAGTTCACAAAAAACTGAGAAGACCATTATACAAGCAGCTGCAGTAGAGCACCCCACAATTACACTACCTTTCCACATCCACTACCCATCCTCTCCAACTCAACCCACCACCAAAGCCTAAAAGTTCATCGTATTAAATTCTCTCCAATCCCCAGTCAACCTTGGATATAGTACAACCAACCCGAAAAGTATAAAAAATGTTGAGAAAAATAATAACTTTATATACAGCCATATGACCAATAGATGCATCCCAATCTAGTACGCTAGTCCCGCGTTTTTGTACTTGTTCTGCCACCATTGGTTGCCTTGTTCAAGCGAGGGCCCTTCGGAGTGTATCGCACGTGTAACCTGGTACGGTACTCGCATTAGATAAACACCCCCGCAAAACGCCGACACCATGGAAGCACTGTACGATACCTCATCCGCCGCCACCTGATAGCTATGTAGGTACCCTAGCTCGGCTTAGCCAGGGTAGGGTAGGTTTGAGTTTTTTTCTCTTTTTCTCCCCCCTCCTTCCCCCCAGATCTGGATCATTGCCGTTGCGGTGTGGTTGGTACTGGGCCTGGTGTGGTGTGGTATAGACTTGGGCATGGGCGGGAGGTTCGGATGCTGGGGGGGAGGAGTGAGGGGGAATTGGTGGTGACGTCTAGGGTGTAGTATGATATGGTGTGTAGATACGAGGTGCTTGCGGGAACACTGTTTTATGGCCTGGTTTGAGATGTGGAGGAGGGGGATTGCGGATTGGGTGCTAATCAAGGTAGGGTGTGGTAGCAAGCTTTGCGGTAGGTATAATGCGATAATTGGTGAGAGGGTTTAGCCTGGGAGGTACTATGTTCGGAGAGTAATACCCACAACAGCTATACCCGAAATTGTAGCAAAACTGGGGAATAACAATCCCTCTCTATATCCTACGTCACCAGCATTCATTCACCAGGCTCAGCAGTCTAAGTGTGTCGGAAAACAATCGGCAATACGAAGGTGTGTGTGGGAGGGGATGTCAATATAAAGTCCTCCCAACAGGCCCACCATATTCACATTTTCTTGTTCACTCCTCGCAAGTTTAATAACTAAACTGCCTAGCCATTGAGAATTATCGTCTTGCTTTCTCCCTCCCAGTCAATCGATCGACCTCCAAGCAAAGCAAATCCAATCGTTCTCTATAATCTCCACAAAATGAAGGCCAGTTTTGCCCTCAGCCTCCTGACCACCCTCCTGACCGCTCTCCTCGCTAGCGCCCACGCCATACCCGCCGCGGGCTTAAAAAAGCGTGGGACTACCCTCTTTCCAAACTACCTCATCCCGCTCAACCAGAGCACCCCCGACACCGCCTATCCGACACAATTCACCGCGACAATCCTCTATAGCGGTGATGAATCCACAGGAAATGAGAAGAGGCTGATTGGTAAGCCTCTTTATTCCTATTACCTCCTCCATTCTGCGCTGGGACTAATAGGTGTGTGAAAAATACACAATAGTCGGTTTCGATGTCCCCGACAGCTCCGGGCACAATTGCGCCATCTCGTTCGTTCTCCCGGAACCTGTTCCGGGCGGGTATCCGAATACTGTGACCGGATCTGGGAGTTTGGACGTCTACGGATTCAACGGGCAGGTTATCAATGGTGTGACCAATTGGAACAACCGCCCACCGAGGTACCCATCTTCTGCCCCGTTTTGGACTATCGTGGTATGGATTATTTTTATTTTTCCTTCTTATCCCTCAGTGGTCTGGTGATCGCGGCTAACGCTGGGGATAGCAACCAACGGATTTCGGACCCGCTAATGTTACCGGTGGCTCGCTGCCTTGTAATCATGGGCAGAGAATGGACTTTGAGGTTGTTGCGACTAGGGGTGTTGGTCCGACTTGTTTTGATTGGTTTGGTGGGTTGTCTTCCTTCTTTTTCTCCCTATTCCCTTTTTTCCGTTAGCCGTATGAACAACTGTTAATTGGTGAATGGGGTGCTGCAGAATTGACTACTCCCAAGACTGGCATAACGCTCGATATGTGGTAGTTCTTGATCTAATGCTACAAGCTGCTGGGCGATGGCTAAGGGGGGCGTATTTCCTGGCGCTCTTCCCGTGGGACAATATTTATCTTTTCTTGTTACTAGCCAGGCGGGGCGGCAATGGGAGCTTGAGATTTCGGGTAGGACGATATTGGGTTGGTTAGTTAGTTGGCTTATTGATTGATGACTTAACGAATATACCCTATATTTTTATCAATCTGAGGCTATTTGCCCTGCTGGGATTGCAGGAGTGAAGGGGTGGATAATGGAGACGTACTCATGCCTTCTCACTCGCTAAAAATGATTTGTATGTTTTGCTGCTTGTGAGAGCTCACTGATGAATCAACCCCTAAACCTCTAGACAACCTTCTAGAGTGCGGAAGTGCATGATATGATAGTTTTTGTTTCCCTGTAGCCCCCCCTTGACCCGCGAGAACTAAGGCTAAGTTCTTGGTGCTCACCAGGGATTTAGGTTGCCCAGGCCGACGGGCTCTCCTGAATCTCCGATATCTGTCCATGGAACCTTCCTGCCTACTCGTACTTCCCCTGGTTTGGGAGTGTCCTGGACAGGCTGCTGACGGTTACCGGTGTACATGGTGTGCTTGGCAGATGTTCTTAACGACCTCCAGAGCACATTTATACATCCACTTCTGCTTCTTCATCTTCCTCCAACCCACCTAGGATCAGACCCGAATTGTCAATACCCACCTGGGTGCTGGAGTGATCTGAACCGAGAAATTTCTCACCGCTCGCTAGCGATTCTGGATGTATCGTCTGGGAATTTTCATACTTTCCCTTCCCTTTAAGCTACTGCTGGATTCTGGGTGCTCCTCAAGGCCTCGAGGTGGTTCGGTCCTGGGTCCTTTGGGTATCATTCCAATGCTATCCTATGTATTTTTTTTCTAGTTCACTCCTCTAGAACTAGGCCTAGGGTGCTAACACTAGCCAGATATACCGAACAATCTGGTACCAGCTACCTATCTTGGTAATTTAGTTGATTTTTTTTCCGTCTTGGTACCTTTTTTGTTCTTGTAAAGCTAAGCATGGATCGCCGAGCTATGTGAGAGCGAAATCGCTATTAGGTCCTAGATTCTCTTCAGGAAGTGTTACATAGGCCGAGACATCCTCCCTGCCTCATCGCATTTCCCCTGGCCCGGGGGAATCAGCGCTAGGGTCCTGAGATCTCCTGAGCCTGAGAGCGAACCTTTACTGGAGGATTTGTAAATACCTCCATGAGTTACATGCCAGTAGCCTAGGGCATGATATTTAGCGTAGAGGCTCAGTAAGTCGTTGTCTTCGTAGTCCAGAGATAATACTACAATCACTTCCAAAGCCACACCCCCCGTCGACCTACTTTCCCTTTCAAGAGGTATGCTGCCATCGAATATTCAACTAATTAATAGAGGCTCAATTGTGTATCCTTGCTAAAGATTTGCCAATACCCCGGGGGCAGCATTTGAGGCTGGTGATAAAAGATCATAACTGCTAGCGGCAGGTAGTCCATTTCTTCGAGTGTCCCCTTACGGACTGTTCGCCTGCATCACTGAGACCACTTAGGGTATGAAAACGGTTAAAAACGACCTCAGAGTTTCCTCGTTCTCCGCCCCTTCACCCCCAATAACCTTACGACTCTGTCAGCGAGCAACATGACGAGACCTCGTTGTGATTACTACAGCCCCCTTCGAACCCTGAACCACAAAATTTCCAGTGTTGCTGTTAATATTGCTTGAGTCATTTTTACTCGCCTTATCAAAGAGAGGGATCCAGTTCCCGCTACCGATATACTATTGTGATGACGCGAGCCATGACGTGGAATACCCTCCTCGACGCACAGCTCTAGGAAGCTCAAGTACTCCAGTAGATCTCGCGTACGGTAGTACGTACCATCATAACCTGTGTTCGGACAGCCACTCCGCAGGAGTGTTTGTGAGACATACCTATCAGGGGTTAGTCATGGAGGCTCTCAAAGCGGAAATGATTGGACGGGGATTGTTGCAACAACGAGCCACATCGCCGCGCTTCTTCCAACTCTGATTACCCGAGTACAGAATGTTCATAAACTCCCCAAGTCCCTACAAATCGCTCCACAATTTCTACGTTCAGCCAACATTTTGGATAAGGTATCATGGCTCATGCTTCATATTCAGTCAGCGTCGGCGACGGTAACGTCAACTCTGGCAACATAATAGGGGGTGTCAACAACTTCTATAACTCCGACGAGGATGCGCAAATCATGCGTTGGCTCTCTCCACTGGAGCCGAATAACAGACACCAGAGCGTGCGCGTCGACCGGTTCGATGGTGTAGGAGATTGGTTTTTGGAAACGGGCGAGTTTCGGGGGTGGAAGAATGGTGAGGGTGGAGTCGATAAGGCAGTGTTGTTTTGCTCCGGGAATCCGGGAGTCGGCAAGACATATCTGAGGTGAGAGGCGGGATTCTTTGAGAGAGGTGAATACCACTGACAGCCAGAAATACTAGCTCGTTGGTGATCGACAGTCTGTGCGATCAGGAGGAGGAAAATATCGCGGTTGCAGCCTTCTACTGCGACTTCGCTTCCCAACAAGAGCAGACAATCAACAACGTCATGGGAGCTATTCTGAAACAACTGGTAGGTAAAGGGGAGATCACGAAAGGTCTACGGGAGGCGTTTCAAAAAGCGAAAAAGGAAGTTGGTGGTAGAGGACCTCGACTCCCGGATCTGATGGGGATGTTGAGGACTGCTGTTGCTTCACTGCCCAAAGTTTTCATCTGCGTTGACGCCTTGGACGAATTTCTACCGAAATGCCTGCCGGAGCTTCTCGGGTCTCTGAGAGATATTGTTCGCGAGTCCCCTAACACTAGAATATTCCTCACCGGGAGACCCCATGTTCGGGAAGATATTCAGAGATATTTCACCAAGGCGGTTGTGATACCAATCAGCCCTAACACGGAAGATGTTCGGAATTATCTAGAAATGAGGTTAGACATGGATGCCGAGCCAGAGGCGATGAACAGTGATTTGCGGGCGGATATTGTGAGGGTTATCCTGGAAAACATATCTGATATGTGCGTACGACCATTTCGCATTTCTACTCTATCAATGATCTATACTTACGAGAGAGTGGTTAGATTCCTCCTTGTTTCGCTCAACATCGACGCTATTCTAGGAGAGGTGACAATTCGCCGGAGAAGAATGAAGCTTGAGGAGATGACACTTGGCAATGGATTGAGTGATGCCTACACGGCAACTCTGGCGCGACTGAAAGCGCAGAAGGGATATAAGTCAGTACTCGGGATGAAAGTCTTGATGTGGGTGCTGTATTCGGAACGGCCATTACGAACTCAGGAACTCAGTCATGCCTTGGGGGTGGAGATAGGATCCGGAGATATGGATCCCGAAAACGTTCCCGCGTTACGGACACTTGTATCATCTTGTCTGGGCCTTGTCACGGTCGAGGTGTCTTCGTCCACATTCCGACTAGTGCACTTCACTCTCCAGGAGCATCTCTCGCGCGATCCGACCCTCTTCCATAGTCCTCACTCAGAAATTGCCGAGGTTTGCTTGACATACCTCAATTTTGGATGCATCAGGGATCTTTCGCCAACTCTCGACTCGGCCCCCGCCACAACTCCGCTTCTAGAATATGCTTCCGTGTACTGGGGGAGGCATACGAGAAGGGGGATAACGGAAGGTGTCAAAATACTTTCACTAAGGCTTCTTGATAGACTTGACGAGCATATATCTGCTCAACTACAATTATTGCAGAATAATCGAGATCACAGCAATGACCTATACTTTGATGGGACGGGAGAGCCTACGGGATTTACAGGACTCCACGGAGTAGCATTTCTCGGGATTGAGGAGATAGTGTCTGCTGTATTGGAGATGAAGGAATGGGATGTTAATGCATTCGATTGCATGGGGATGACGGCTCTCACGTGGGCAGCTGCAAGAGGGCACGAGGAGGTCGTAAAGATGTTTCTGGGACGAGAGGACGTCCATCTCAACCAGGCAGACACCAAATATGGCCGGGCACCACTCTCGTGGGCGGCTGAGGGCGGGCATGAGGGAATAGTAAAGATGCTTTTGGAACGAGAGGGTGTCGATCCCGACCAGACAGAAACCAAATATGGTGGGACGCCACTCACGTGGGCGGCTGAGAAAGGGCATGGGGGAATAGTAAAGATGCTTTTGGAACGAGATGGCGTCAATCCCAGCCAGACAGACATCAAATATGGTGGGGTACCACTCTCGTGGGCGGCTGGGGGGGGGCATGAGGGAATAGTGAAGATGCTTTTGGAACAAGAGGGCGTCAATCCCGACCAGGCAGATACCGAATGTGGCCGGACACCACTCTCGTGGGCGGCTGGGAACGGGCATTCGGGAATAGTAAAGATACTTTTGGAACGGGAGGGCGTCAATCCCGATCAGGCAGACACCGAATATGGCCGGGCACCACTCTCGTGGGCGGCTGAGAACGGGCACGGGGGGGTAGTAAAGGTGCTTTTGGAGCAAGAAGACGTCAATCCCGATCAGGCAGACACCAAATATGGCCGGGCACCACTCTCGTGGGCGGCTGAGGGCGGGCATGAGGGAATAGTAAAGATGCTTTTGGAACGAGAGGGTGTCGATCCCGACCAGGCAGACACCTTTTTTGGCCAGACACCACTCTCGTGGGCGGCTAGGAAAGGGCATGGGGGAATAGTAAAGATGCTTTTGAAACGAGAGGACGTCAGTCCCGACCAGACAGACACCTTTTATGGCCGGGCACCACTCTCGTGGGCGGCTGGAAACGGGCATTCGGGAATAGTAAAGATGCTTTTGGAACGAGAGGGCGTCAATATCGACCAAGCAGATACCAAATATGGCTGGACACCACTCTCATGGGCGGCTGAGGACGGACATGAGGGAACAGTGGAGATGCTTTTGGAGCGAGAGGGCGTCAATCCCGACCAGGTAGACACCGAATATGGCCGGACACCGCTCTCGAGGGCGGCTCAGAACGGGCATGAAGGAATAGTAAAGATTCTTTTGGAACGAGAGGGCGTTAATCCCGACCAGGCAGACACCGAATATGGCCAGACGCCACTCTCGTGGGCGGCTGAGGGCGGACATGAGGGAATAGTAAAGATGCTTTTGGAACGAGATGGCGTCAATCCCGACCAGGTAGACACCAAATATGGCCGGACACCACTCTCGTGGGCGGCTGAGGGCGGACATGATGGAATAGTAAAGATGCTTTTGGAACGAGAGGGCGTCGATCCCGACCAGGCAGACACCTTTTATGGTCAGACACCACTCTCGTGGGCGGCTGAGAAAGGGTATGAGGGAATAGTAAAGGTGCTGTTGGAACGAGAGGGCGTTAATCCCGACCAGGCAGACACCTTTTATGGTCAGACACCACTCTCGTGGGCGGCTGAGGGCGGACATGAGGCAGTAGTAAAGATGCTTTTGGAACGAGAGGGTGTTAATCCCAACCAGGCAGACACCGAATATTGCCAGACGCCACTCGCGTGGGCGGCTCAGGGCGGACATGAGGGAATAGTAAAGATGCTTTTGGAACGGACTGATGTTTGCACCGTTATGCCGGATAACACAAACCAAACTCTGCAGCCGCCGGCTCTCTCTGAAGAACACGATGCAGTCGTGAGCATCCCACGGGCGCGTGGCAATGTCAATTGCGCCGCAGCAGATCACGATAGCCCGACATCCCTCCCACCCTCTGCTGTGACTCGGAACGAGTGTGTGGTGGGGGTGCAACTCCGATCTCGCGATTCAAATACCAACATGACGGACTTTGATGGCCAATCTGAACCCCTGCCGGCAACCCACCATCAACAGCTGAGGCTTTTGGACCTTCCCAAGCCCGCAGAGAGTGGCCCCTCAGCCCAATCACGGCGGTGGCCCCAGTACACTCCCCGGAGGACTGATGCTCATCCTAACACCCAATCCTTCCCGCCACTTGCTGTCGACAGATTTTTTATCATCGCCTCTCTTGTTTGTCTTTTCGCTCTTTGCCTTTACTTCTTACCTTCCTCGTCACTAGATATATTCTCCTTCCGTAAATGTTTGCCAAGTGAAAGATTGGCTTAAGCGGGGTCTCCATAGATTCACAAATATAGTTCCATAAGGGTGTTTTTCTGGTTCTGCTGGCTATTCGCTACTTACCAACTTGTGTTTTGTTCCCCTTCTTTGCCCCTTTCCTCCATTGGAGTTCTGGTCAGGCTGACACTGTTCTTGCTCATTCCTATTATTCGTGATGTTGGTATTTATTTTAGGTATTGTGGACAGCGGTTTACAGTACAGTTCTGTCCGTCACAAGTAATTGAGTAGGAATTGAAAGTAAACTAGAAGACCCCTTTCCCAGGCCCGTAAACAGCTTCGGTGGTTAACTCATGTGATTTCCACCCAATTTTGGAGCCTCTGTATTAGGTTTCGTGTAATATTTGACCTGATCAGCCATCTATTCCATCTTTCACAAAGTCTCGCTCTATACTACCGTAAAAACTCAAATAGAAGAGAAATGTGCTAGGACGTTGGAATTTCCCTCCTCAGCTAGCGAGGGGAAAACACCACCAACTCAGCCCCCAGTTGAGACAAAACAAAAGGAATATACGGGGCGCCTTACTAGGAGAGGCAACTCCAACGTCCCAGCACATCTCTCTTCTATTTGAGTCTTTACAGTATGATAGAAGGAAAGCAAACTTTTGGAGTTCCTGGCGCTCGGATAGGCTCTACAAGAGACATCGACGAAGGGGTCATGCGCATCCAGGATAGCTATATGTGGTGAAGTGTTTCCGGCCATAGCATCTCTTAAATTGTAGTTTAAGCTTTCCGGACGAGAAGAGAGGTCATTTTGAAAACTTCTCCTCTAAACGGCGTAGTGTATTAGGAGCTTCCCTATCAGGTAGTTTATCATGTGTGGAGGAGCACCCGCATTAGGGATCATCCTGAGGGTTTCCACAAACCCTGCGTCAACTGTTCTTCTAACGGTAGTAGCTTCGGCAACCTCATCTTTGAAGCCCAAATCCCCCCTTCTTTAGTAATGCACGAGGAGCATCCACGTCTTATTCCTATATCGCCGGACCAATCGGAATCCCCCACAGGTACGGATCCTGCCGGAACATATTTTTTGGTACCATACCCGATTAAGCACCCCCAGGCTACTGACAAAGGTGGTTTAGAACAGGTGGCAACATAGTGTAAAAATCCTATCTCCTGTGCTCTCTTTCACTTCACCGAGATCGGGACCCGGAAGTCGCAACAGCATTGTGAGAAGATAGCCACTTTCCTTCCCTAAAGCAGCATGAATATACCCGAGTTTGACTGCAGTAGGCTCTTGTTCTCCCAAGTGGGGTAAAGCTATGAGATCGGCTATGGATCACGGTGCCCTTTGGGAAGGGTTGGGGGCCGCGGGGGGGGCCTTGTTTAACTCCCCCTTTGTTTATTAATCATCGAATGGGGGAAAAGAATGGTTTGGCCTGAAGATGCAATAGCCCAACACTTCATCTGCCCAGAGACCCTCTTGACTGAAGGATCACAGAATATCACTCAAGCGATATCCACTGTTATTATATAATACCTTATCAGAGGGCGATTGGTACAAATGTGCAAGAAGCCCACTAGTCATGCCCATAGAGAAATTCCAATGGAAAATTGCCCGGGAGAGTTCATACATAACTTGCCTTTGCACTGTTATCAACTCACCGAGGCTTACCAAACCTAGCTCCAATCGGGGGGATGGATACAGTGGAAACTCGGTTAAGTTAACTGCGCTGCCTGAAGCCTACATGCTCAGCGTATGATATGGCTCCCCACTTTAGAAACATCATCGCATATGGGGGTTCCAGAATTTGTAGTACCGGTAACCCACCTACCTAGACGTCTGGTAGATGGCGGAGCTATGATATAGTGTCTAAGGAGGTTTGGCACGTTGGGATCCGCAATTTCCTGAATAGGGAGCTGGCAAGTGATCATCCGGATCCCCTCTGATTTCAACACCACCATCGGATTCTAGCTGCTAGGCTTCCTCTGACCTCCTTGAACCCCTCAACAGGAGTCAATACCGAGTGATACCGGATGATCATATCCCCTTTGCCGCTTAACCATGGGACCGGCCAATTAACTCGTGACTCCCGACACGAAAGTTGGATGCAATGGCCTGAGCGAGATTATCATAAGTCATGTATATTGTATCACGGCACCCTGCTGTTAGACATCAATCAATGCACTTGTGTTTTGATAGCCCTCAGCGATATATCTGTAATCTGTAACCCTCCAAATCTTTTCTTTCCCGCAGTTAACCTGCTTCTTTACACCACCAATGTTCCAGCCACGCTTATTCCCTTGCACTCGAAGAGGTTCTATAGTTATCTACCAGTAATCAGTGGTTGTAATCTCCTCTTGATAGCATCTGCACCTATAGTGTATTCAACGTTCAATAACATTCTATCGCTACCCCCAACCCTACCCGGAGAGAAAAAATAAAAATCTACACGTGATGCAGGATAAGTATAATATTCGTTCCTATGATAATATTATACGAAATACCTAGCTGGCGCAGTGGTTGGGATGTCAATAACCAATTAACCCCCTGCTCAATTAGCAGGCGCCTAGGAGTTCAATTCCTGCCTTATAAGGAATTATTATTGAGCGATCCATCATGTAGGGCAGGAAAAACAAGAAATCCTGCCCTATGGGGACTAGGGGTTAAACCCCTCGGACTTCCATAATGGGGCTATAAGGCAGGTCGGTCTTTCTACAAGGTGGTAGAATCCGACTCTAGGCGATACACCAAGGGGTGAAGTCCGCGATCGGCGTGGTATCATAGCAGAAAGAGAAAAAGAAGAAATCATCTTTTTCCCCTCCTGGGTTGGGAACAAGTAATTGTGAATCACAAACCCTTAGTATAGAATCCACCAGATGTATCGGTGAGGGGCCAATTGCCATCAAGGGGCCCTTTCACCACTACCCATCTTTGTAGGCCTTTTTCCCTATAATCAGAGCCCAATACCACATCACAGTTCAGTGTCATTTTTTTTTGGGAAGCTAGTATGATATTACCCTCTGGGCGCAAGTGGGTGCTCGCCCTCAGCCCATCATAAACTTCGAGCTATTAGGTTCCACAAGAGTAATGGCATCTAGTATGATAGTGATAATAGTGGTAGTAACAATAATAATTGCACTCTTGATGGTATTCTTAGAGCAATTATTCTTTCCCTTGAATAATAAAAATATAGAGAGAGGCCCTAATAGTGCTACAGCAGTATTAGGGCTTCCAGTGCTATAATGTGTAGCGATTTAGTATTCAGTGATAATGGGCCACTGCTCTGCCGCTGCCGCTGGGTTGGATGGAGTGTGTGGTTGGCCCCAAAGCTTGAATACTATTGGAAGAGCGAGATTATATGATATCAGGGGGATCTGCAAGCCTGAAAGCTCATTGTACATGCACCTGTGCTTTCTACAATTAAGTGGGGTTGTAGGCATTGATCAATCAACCCTAAGAATTGGGTAGGGCTTCTGCTTAAGAAATTGATCTAAAGGTTTACCTCTGGCAACTGCTCGGAATTGGACCACATGTGCTCGTTGGCAGACTAGAACATGGAGTAGCAGATACCGCATGTCTTGTTTCCGTCCTATGAGGTTGTGGCCAATCTCTTAGTATTTGTGAAGAATGAAAATAGTTAGGATATCTCAGGACAGAATGATTTTGGAGCGAGACCTCGATAAAAGTGAAGAATCTCAGGATTATAGTCAATCCCAACTACAACTGATCCAGTTGAATAATCAACCTCTTAGCGATTTTATCAATCGTCATGATTCGGCGCCCACAGAAGGCACGCAAGTGTATACAATTGCTAGTATCTTTCTCGAACAAGATTAACATATTACACTATATCAGACTACCTTGTTGAAGTGCTCGCAGGAGGGAAAATCCGGAAAACAGGGATTCAGGAAGGAGATGGAAAAAAAATTCAATGCGCATCTGAGCGCCCATACAAATTCATGACTCCTGTTTTCTGGTATCATACTTCTTGCCTGCTGCGAGCACCATAGAATACAGTGTGGCTCGGAGCACTAGGGATCGGCCTCTGCACATCTTTGGTCCGCCCCTGTTTCAATTATTCCTATTCCAAGAGTGATTGTTTGATTATTTGATGTGACGGAATACAGCCACAGACGAATCATCTCGGAGAAGATCGAGTTTAATGGGTTGTTGTTGGCTGTGGCCAACCTTTTTTGTTGAACCTGCAGGAAGCCTGGAGTGGCTGGAGAGTCTAATCAGTTCAGGCTGTTTTGGGCTCTCGCGTTTCGAAATCCTTGGTTATGTAAGCATCTCCACTGCCACGTTTGACCCCTTCTCAACACAACTTGTTGCCCTTCTCCTCTCTTACTCTCTTACACACACCTACCCTCTGATCTTCATCAACAACACCAAATCTCAACTGCAGTACGTGATTTAACAAGCAGGCTTTTCATCATGTCTTATCGTGGGAGCGGTGGAGGAATTACCGGAACAAATAATGTTCCTCTTGGAAACCGGAGAAGATTTGGCGAAGGAAGTACCGGAAGTAATGACTCACCATCACCAGCATCTGGAGGAGGTCCATCTTCGCGGGACGAACAAGGGGGAAATGGCCTCGCCGAGCTCAAGCGTGGAAGGTCGCCTGTTCGCTGTAAGTTTTTCTCCTTTTGTTCTCCGATTCTCGCGGGTTTCTTTATGAACGCGGCTCTAAACCCCATGACCATGCGCAGCCCACCCGGACGGTCCAAAAAAGAGAAAGAAGAAGAATCGCTGGGGCGATCAGACAGACAATAAAGCAGCTGGTTTAATGGGTCTTCCGACCGCTATTTTTGCTACAATGACAAGTGAGCAGTTGGAGGCCTATGCCCTTCATCTGCGTATTGAGGAGATCTCCCAGAAGCTCAGGATTAACGATGTTGTTCCGGCTGATGGCGACCGGTAAGCAACCTCCATTTCCCTATCAGCCGTTGGTAGTTCTAACCGGGCATTAGTTCGCCGTCTCCACCCCCGCAATATGACAACTTTGGTCGTCGTGTCAATACCCGGGAATACCGTTACCGCAAGCGCCTTGAAGATGAACGTCATAAACTAATCGATAAGGCAATGAAAGCCATCCCCAACTATCACCCTCCGAGTGATTATAGGAGACCCACAAAGACACAGGAAAAAATCTATGTACCAGTAAATGATTATCCAGAGATTAACTTTAGTATACTAACTCCCCTCCTAACATTTCTGCTATCCCATAACCATTCCACAAATGAGCTTGGTGACCTTTTAACCACAAAGTCATCGCCAGCTTTATTGCCTGCTCTATACGAAAAATATGCTTTAACAGTCCTTACGCACGCGCATAACTTAACAGGGAATCATCTCGCTAACCTCTAGGAATTTCTTCTGTTACTAATAGTTGGACTCTTGATTGGACCTCGTGGCAACACCCTCAAAAAAATGGAGACTGAATCTGGTGCTAAGATCGCTATCCGTGGGAAAGGATCTGTGAAGGAAGGAAAGGGCCGTTCCGATGCTGCCCACACCTCTAACCAAGAAGAAGATCTCCACTGCCTTATCATGGCAGACACTGAAGAGAAGGTTAACAAAGCCAAGAAACTTATCAACACCATCATCGAAACTGTATGTTATTCTTTGATTTCCCATTCGTTGTCTTTCTATGCAATAAGCTCTTAACATTCTCCACATTAGGCCGCGTCGATTCCCGAGGGTCAAAATGAGCTCAAGCGTAATCAACTTCGTGAGCTTGCTGCCCTCAATGGAACTCTCCGTGATGATGAGAATCAAGCCTGTCAAAACTGTAAGTTATTACCTTTTCTAATATCCACAGCCCGGTGGACTAATGCTTTTGATAGGCGGTCAAATTGGTCATCGCAAGTATGATTGTCCTGAGCAGCGTAATTTTACTGCCAATATTATCTGCAGGGTTTGCGGCAACGCAGGGCATATGGCCAGGGACTGTCCCGATCGCCAGAGAGGCCAGGACTGGCGCAACAATGACAGAGGTGGCCGTGGCGGTGCCGCTGGTGGCTTTGGTAGACCCGGGGCTGCTGGCCTAGGACAAGGAGATGCTGTGGATAGAGAATATGAGGTAGGTTGATTTTTCACGAGACCCATCGAGTTAATTGTACTAACAAACTGTTTAAGCAACTTATGCAAGAGCTCTCTGGGGGCGCTGCCCCTGCCATTGGTGGTGCTGCTCCGCAAGGTCGTATCGAAGCTGGTCCAGGTGGTCCTGACGGTGGCTATGGTGGTCGTGACAGCTATGGAGGGGGGGCATATGGTCGCGACAATCAAAATGACCAGGATCTTGGCCCCGATGGTCGTGCCCTGAAACCGTGGCAACGCGGACCTACTGGAGGACCCGCCCCATGGCAGATGGGTGGACGCGGACGCGGTGGAGCTCCTGGAGACAGCCATACCCCTCCTACCAATGCCCCAACCGGGCCGAGTGGTGCGCCTTGGCAATCTCAATCCCATGGGCCGCCCACTGGACCAGCGTCCTCTGCCCCTCCCCCTTGGGTTGGATCACACGGTATCCCACCGCCCCCACCTCCTGCGAGCGCCGCCCCTCCATGGGCTTCTGGTGCTCCCGGGGCTGCTCCGGGCATGAGCTATGGCGCTTCTCCTTACGGTGCTCCTGTAAGTTATCCCCCACATAATATATGCTATCGGCCCATGCAAATACTCACGTTTCATTAGCCCGGAGGCTATGGCGCCCCTCCGCCGCCCCCACCGTCGTTCGGCATTCCACCGCCTCCACCGCCTCCCGGGAACCCACCACCACCACCACCGTCTTCCTTAGCCCCGCCGCCCCCGCCACCCCCACCCCCACCCTCCTCCAACGAGCCTCCCCCACCTCCTCCCCCTTCACACTACCGTTAAGGCCATTTAACATGGTCATTTTGGACAGAATGCAGGGGCAGGATTAAGGGAAGTCTGTTGTTGTAGGAAAGGTACGGTCAAACTTGTAATACCGCTGGGATTTTTATCGATTTTTTTTGTAACGCCTAAAGGAGGGGACTGGGGTGATGGGGTTGCAGGTAATTTCAAACAAAAAAGGGCTGGCTGACTTATTGACTATTTTCCTATTATGTGCTTCTTACTAAGATTGGCAATCGAATTTCTGCGACGATTTCCGTGTTTCTATTAAGCTCAAGGACCCCTATTGGACGGATAGGAGGGGAATATAAGTCTGTAGCTGCTGTAGGATATCGTGCAGTGTCCGTAACGTCTTGTAGCGACAACTTAGCGCTCGGCCGCATCTCATCTAATATCGTGATTATGTCCCCACTGAGCCACTCATTCAATAGCGGGGTTCGACCTTGAGAGGAATGGAGGATCCCATGGATTTATGCGTGAAAGTCTGGCAAACACAAGGATCAAAGATGACAATTTTTTCATAAAGAAAAGGTGCAAACCTAAGAGACAGATCCCGAGATGCTGCGCGGTCCCGCACGTATGTTCTAGATGGTCCTAAGCTTAGCTGGTCCCCCTCCTCTCCGTGTCATGCAGCAAGATTCATCCTGCGTAGCCGGGAGGAGAAAGCGTCTCCGTCGCTGCCGGTCATCGATGTCATGACTGGTACCCTTGCCTGAGTCCTCTGTCGAGTTCTTCTATTCTTATAGGTGGCTCATCCCACGCTGTGGACCTGGGGTGCGGTGTTCGGCAAAAGTCTTGGTTAAACGGCATCTCTCGTTGACGGAGATTTCTATAGCCTGAGGGGGGATTACGCAATCGGTATCTGTGTGGCGGAGGGGCCCGTTTCCTCGGCAAGAGAAATTCCCTTTCAGGGAGACTTTGCAGAGTTAGCTGTACGATACCGATTAGAATATAGGGGCAACTTTGGGGGCGAACTCTGCAGGGAGTCAAATACTGCTGCTTCGCGGGGTTAGCGTAGAACAGGGAATGGTGACTTGCCTGGCTAGGACGAGCATCAGACTCTGGCCCTTGGGGTCTGAGGAGAGCTTACTGTATTGTAGGATAGGCGGCTTGCCAACAGTGAGCAAAAGGAACCTCTCGGAAGGCCGCGACTGCGACCAGGCGTTGGAAATTGGTCAGTTTCCTCCATCCGTGGTAGGGGTGTCTCCGGGGTCAGCGATTTCTCTTTACATGGCGTTCAGGCTCCGTGACCCGGAAACCCAAATTCGAAAAGCCATTACTATATTGCTCCTGATTGGAGTTGACCATTTCTGGTATCTGCTCTTTCGGGCATATCACTGCTTCCATCGAGCTGCAGAAAACGTATAAGCCACAAGTAAACCATTAACATGAAAACTTAAGGAAGATTGATACTTCGAATTAGTGACGGGGTGAAGTAAGGACACCAGAAAAACAGGCATCGCGCTATTGAGCATGGCCTGGGATGGCGGGTGATAGAAACCGTAGATTACTGAATCGTCAAACAGGATTACCCAATTCACCAGTAGATATATCGAGTGCTAGAGGGTTACGGTAGGTTGCCGGGGCATGGTCTTCAGCAAAAAAAAGCCTGCCGGGATAGTATATATTTCGATCCCCTCTTCTATCAAATAGCTGAATGATAATTTCAAGTTTAGACGCACAAGGCCGGCTTAGATCTGTCTGCTGTAGGTTAGCGGTCCACCCAACCAATTTATCACCTACCGGTATATTATCCCACCGCTCCAATCATCGCAGCTTCCCTTAACATCTCCATTACTATCTTCTACAGTGCAATTACCCACACGGTCCCGTCTTCCACCTGCCCGGTTAGGAATTGACCCCAATGGTAACGTCAAGCATATAACCTATTTGCCACAATCGCCTCTATCGGATTTTAACTGAATACTAACTTTACCTCGGAGCACTAGAAATGTTTCGAGAGCCCCGAGCAAGCTGGGTCCATGGAAGGCCCCATCTAGCGTGCGTTGAATTCGTCTTAAACCCCCGGCTCGATCATTGGCATCTTTGGGCGAGTCCGGATCGATCAAACTAGAAAAAAGTGACCTAAAATTAGTTAAAGTCGATGGGGTGAAAAGAAAGAAAAGGAAGCTAGTATTTGGGTGCAGTTCTGCGAAAAGGTGAGCCTTCCCGAACCGTATTTAATCAGAAAACTGGCGCAATGTGAGACTATTAATGTCCAAAGTCTAAATTTCGTCAATATCTTATCACAGAAAGATTGCCCACATCAGCATGTACCTGGGAGGAAACATATAAGGAACTAAGGTTTTCTTCGTATTTTATCTCCTCCTGCCCCCAATTCGTGCGCTTGGTATATTTCTACAATAGCCTCTTCACTGCAATCTACCGCACTCAGCCCACTATTCCCCACCAATCCTGCAAGCACATACTCTTTGGTTCCCGGTTGTGTAATCCCTCTCCCGTGACTAGTCCTGCTAGATGTAGGTCTGGATTTTACAACACCGTTGGAGGTTGAGGTTTGCACCTAGGCTTCTGACATCCGAGATACCGCATCACTCACTCTGTAGAGACCATACAGCATCTCGCGAGATCCGAAGGTTAGTATTGGCTGTTTTTCAGATGTTCTCAAATTAAGCTGCTTCCGAGGTGGTGCACTATGGGAATTTCCTTAGCATGGAATTAATTGAGCAGTGCATTTGAAGTTGTATCATATGATAGAAATCATAGTGCTGTAGCTCGCCGTACCGTATCACCGAGCAAGGCTATATGAGGCTCTACCCTACCCTTTCCCAATCCCTAGAATTTTATCTGGCAATACCTAAGAAGCAACCTTTCAAGTGAACATATACCGTTTTTCCACTTTCCCAGGAAATATTTGTTGGTTGTTAATATCCCTACCTCTAGGGGTTAGAGTTGTGGGGAGCCCCGACGGTTTCAACGCCATCAACACCCTACTAGCCGATGCGAAGCCCCCAAATTCTCACTTAGCTGCCTCTATTGAAACTCTAGAAACGGCACCAGGATGTCCTCCCAGCTCGTGGGAGTGAGATGGTGGCTCCTTCAAAAAAGAACTCTAGGGATGAGTTAATGACGACGGTGTGTGAGTCAACCCACTGTTGTTTCGTCATCGCAATACAGGCACGGGAAAGACACCCTGCAAGTAATATAATATGATCTCCTGGAAGCTGCCACAATCTAATTCCCAAAAGTAAATGTATAGATTATCGATCGAGGCGTTCTACCCCCTAATGTCGTGGGGGGCTCTGCAGGATGCCCCTACGCCATTCGAGAGAGCATTTATGCAAATTTCCTGGCTAGGTGGGCCTCTCTCAGCCATGGAACGGGGACTTTTGGAACCCTTTGCGACATGCCATTCAGGGTTCCCCAGACACTCAGATATCCCCCATCGGGAGGTCGCATCTCCGGAATGAGGTCTAACTTAGCAAACATCTAACAGTGGAGTGCGGACGTGGTAATGATTTGTGTAAGCCCTTCCCAAGAAGACATCGAGAGGTACCCTCAATCAGGACTAGAGAAGGTCACATAGAGCGGGGGCATGAGCGAGGGTTTGGGGACGGACGGATCTCATAATATGGTTGATTCAACAGACAGTATCAGAAATGTATGTAGAAGTAGTTAGGCATTTAAATTTCCTTGGCACTTCGTTGACTATACTACTAAACTTTTCTCTGGTCTCCCTAAACATTGATGGAATCATAGCATAGTTGACTATCTAAAAAATAAGGGAAAACCCCAACCAACTAGAGAGTGGCCCGGCCTGCGCAGTATATCCTACAACCTAGAACAAACCATTGTATAGAAGGAGGCAAGCCAGCCCTCGCGATAGAGGCTTTTGTGTAGATCCCTTGCTCTGAGCATCCTTTGAAATCGAAGGAGCCATGCCATGCTCTTGCTGTGAGAATAAGGCCTGCATGTATTGTGACCGAAAATCTTCCATTGTTACTAACAATTCTTGGATGTATCTTAGGACTTGTGGGCTTTAATGAGGGAGCTTCGATTATCCGCCTCACACATTCCGCATACATACTTTCCAGGAATTCCCCAGCAAACATAGTTCCCCCCCCCACGAAAACTCATTTAGCCTCATGATTCCAAAAACTCCTCCAGCGTATCTAAACGCCCAGAGCATCAGACATTTGCCTCCTCCTACGGCGGTGCTTCGTCAGCTACCCTGTTACTTAAACAAGCTTCTGCGAGCTAGAACCAGGCAGTCCAAGAAGGGGACCCCATACCCCTCGGAGAGAAGGACTATTTGTGCTCCTTAGCCGATACCATACGAGTAACTTACTACATATTTGCTGGACAGCCACTAGCCCGCATGGGATCATACCCAACATACATGGGTTCCGAAGACCCTCTAGATGGATTCACCAGACTACATCGCGCTGTCCTACGAAGCTTGCAAGAAATCTGGGTAGATTTGATTGTAACGAAAAAATGGGATGTGGGGGGATTGTAAGAGAGCTGTGAGGCTATAATACTTCTTAAGCATAGAGGTGTCAACCCCAAGGCCCTAGACCGGCATGTATACATTCCCTATTTACTGACTGCGGGCGAGGGACGTGAGCAAACTACGGAGACTTGAACCCAGAGGTGACGTGGAAGAGTTTAGCGTCTTGCACCCTCATGCCAGACATTCTCGGACTGAACTGGGGCACTTGATGAGCTAACTTCTCCTCACCGACTCCTAACAGGCCCTATTTCTACTCTTAAATCCTCGAGCCCGCCTACACCTTCTCTCGGTATCCCCAAACGGATCAAGAAAGCATAGCAACTTCCACCGCCAAAAAGGACCAATATTTCCAAGCCAAAAACAGTCCTTACATCAACCGAGTGACCGCCAATGAATCAAAAACCTATACCCTAAGATAAAGACCAGAAACTCAGAAACCACAGCTATCGAGAAAAACTTCCATCCCCTTTCACGACCACAGATACCCCTCCTTCCCTTATCCTTAATTCGGGCTATTATATACTTAGCTGGGTGTTGTCCATACCACCGCCATACCTTTGCGCATCATAAGCTTAAAAGCCAGTCAGAAACTCAGTAACACACTCCATCACTCCATAAGGTGGTGTACCCCATCTGCCATTCATTACGCTCAAGACATCTTATCTACAGTCGACCGCCGCCTAAATTGACCCTCACCTACACACTCCAGGGTTCACCTACGAGAGTCAGAAGGCAACTACTACCTCAAGAGACTCCGTCCTCGACAGCAGACTCCGTGGGATGTATGTATGCTTAAGGGCGAAGAATCCTTGGCAGGGGTAGAGTCCATGTACCGCCCCTATCCCGTCCCCTTTCTTTCCCCCTCCTTCGCCTTTCACCCTTTTTTTCCCCTCTCTTGCCTTTCTCTCTCGCGTAAGCAGGTTTGCTTACCTCTTGTAACCTCTAGTATGGTGGTCTAGCGTGATGCAGGTATGACGAGTTCGAGCGGTGATAGGCGTAAGAGCAGAACGGGGGTTTTTTTTTGGATTACCCATGGAGCATGTAGTTAGGAGGGATGCAGCCATGAGATACACGATCCGCCAGTTGTGTCTTCACATACTATGCCTAACGGTGCAGGGTATCTCCATGGGAGCAATCATTAAACGTCGGGTGTTTAGTTTAGTTTGCTATATCCCTAACCTACACCATTTAGCATAGGGTATCGAGTTTATACATGTAGTTTAGCTTTTCCCGCCGCTATAAGAGCGTTTCTTTTTGATTTCGTCAGTTCTTTAGCGTTCGCAGAGCCTCGCTAGGGCCTTAGAGCTGTCTCTTGTTTAAGTAGATATATGCACTCCCCGGTCTACCCCTAGCTTATCGTCTCCGCCGGCGGTCTACTTCATCATTTATTGGGTCTAGTTGCACCAGATCCACGGTGGGCCTACTCCGCCCTCCAGTCGTTCCCTCGGGACTGGCACAAAACACCCTCAAGTTTTATGTAACAGGAGTATTAGATATCATGAAATTTCGTGCGGCAGTTTCGTGCCTGTAGTGAGGACGCCCTCGAACGACCCTCGTGCGGTGAGAGTAATAAAGTGCGAATTCACTTTTCGGGGGGTGAGCAATTATTAGGCTACAGCTTCACCTCCTGAGCCCCCACCCCCGCACTCAGCACCACACCTTACCTCCTCGTGATCGCTGCCAACTATGGCTTTTCTAAGTGAATTTGAAGGTCATATATAGCTACCTACCAACATCTATCCCCAACCACCCTAAACAGATAGCCCGAGTGATAGACAATGTTGGGACTTAATCATCCACCAAAACTCGATGACTGGCACATAAAATCCAGAATACCAGTGCCCCCACGGCTGGACGATCCACTCTCCTTCCTTCCTTCCTCATTCGCCTTCCATTTGCATGTCAGCCATCCACTGGACTACCTAAAGCACAGGCAAGCAAGGCCGGCATGCAAGGTGCCTAGCCCCTGAAACTAACATTCACAGGTAACCTACCCACTTACATAACACACACAGGATAGAGAGCTTGACTGAAGTAACCTCGAGAGCGACCATCCATGGGGAGTTCGAAATTTTACCATCTCTACTAATAAAATTATTATTGAAAATTAGAAAGCATAGAAATAGAGGAGGGTGTCTTCTGGGGGCTTCTATGGAGCCATATTTTCGTGGGGTACTGCTATGGTTGGCAATTTTTGGGGGGTTGTTGTAGGACTGGCCGAAAACCAACACAACCGCCCATACCCGCTCCCAACACAACCCGCAATCCAAAATGCAGGTGCAAGGCACCGAGGACTTGGGTGTAATAAGGCACTCGGCTATAGTGAGGGATTCCTCTTTCTCCTGCCAACTTCCTAAAGGCGTTCGTCTTGGTTTGGTGTTGCTGGCAGGAATCCAGGATTAAACCTGTTCATTTTTTCTTTCGCCCCTCAGGCTGCCAATATATAAGTTAAATTCAGGTTCACCGGAGGTAGAGGCGAGAGTGGTACGATAGTTGGAAACGAAAGCACTGGATTTGTTACTGTAGTACAGTACGGTACTAGTACTACCTCTCTTAACTAAGAAAAAAAAGCTATATATACAAGGAAATAAATAGGGAGAGCGGCAACAGCTGCCTTCCCAAGGTAAAAGAAGTTTTTAATTTTAATTTTTCATTTCTATTCTTACTTTTATATTTTTTATATTTTTTATATTTTTATATTTTTATTTTTTATTATTTCTTTCTGTGCCAACCCCCCTCCCATTCGCTTCTGCTACCCGCCGATCGCCAACCTTTAAGGTCTAGAGTCGGATTCTACCTCCTCGTAGCAGGATCGATAAACCCCACAGCCCTATTGATGAAGGCTAAGTTCTTCAATCTCCCAGTCCCCATAGGGCAGGATTTTTTTAAATTCTCCTGCCCTACATGACGGATCGTTCAATAATAACTGATTGTCAGCATGGATTGAACTCCTGAGCTCCCGCTAATTGCGACAGGAGTATTAACCACTGCGCCAGCTAGGTATTTCATGAAATGTCAACTTGGGAACTAATATTTATCCTACTGGAAGCCCGATTTTGGGATTTTAATGGGTCCGCTCCCAGCAAGTAGGCATCGTGGTTGGTAGTTCAGGTTGAAAATATTTCTTATCCGCTTATTAGATCAGAGGTCTCATCCACTTATAAAGTACACTGAGATCGAATTTTGATATCGACGGACAGTACATATATAGACTGTATTATGCATAACTTCCCCTCCTCCCCCTTCTATTTCCTAGCCCCATTCTCCCGACTTCAGCTACCGCAACCTACCCCAATCCCTCCGGGGCATGGCGCAATCATGCTAGCTATGATACCGGTAATCGCACAGGCACGAAGAACCCCACTCCTTCCACCAACCAACTCAACCCAACCACGTAATAATACCGCTATTATAGCCTAAGGCTGAGGGTTAGGCTGACCACAAATATGGGGGTGCTAGCCTAATTCACTGAGAGAAAACCCTCCGACTTGGTCTAAGCCTAACTCACTGTTACTCCCGTACATTCATAAGGGATAGTACAATGGGCTACCGTAGTCGGTGGGCTCATTAAAAATCGGAAACTACTGGGTAGCGATCCAGGACCATCCCGATCGGCCGGCCATGCTTCTTAGAAAAAAAGACAATGTTACAGAAGTCAAAAAAGCCGGACCAGTTATTTTGAAGTTACACTTAACCGACAAGTGAGAATCGAAGGTTTAGAGGTAACCTTCATTATCTTTGTGAACCTGTATAGAATTGGATTGCTCCTTCTGACTTATCTCTTCTATCCACTATTGTTAAGCTACCCTTGGGGTATCATACTTGGTAGCTACTCCTAGTTGCTATTGTCTCGAAAAGGCTTTGAGTGCCTAAGTTCTTTACTGTTTTAGATCACTAGAATCTTGCTGGTCTCCGATTTTTGATGACCTCCCCGAGTACCCCACACTTTTTTGACCCCACCCAACTCGAAGCCAGATGCTTTACTATAGCACATTCGGGTACTCTATTGTGCATGTATTTTCTAATTATACCAGAACTCCTTACATCAAAAATGAGCGCATATTGTATGAAGAATGTCTAAAGGAATAACTTAACATGAAACAGGATAAAATAAGAAAAAGATATTACTTTTCAGTGGAGGATGAAAGAATGAGTGAAAGGGGGAGAAGGGAAGGAAAGCCGTGAATGGCGGAGTTTCCTCAAGGCTTTTTCAGGAGTCCGAGATTTGCGATTCCCCAGAACTTGATGACAGGTGTTAGTGTTGAAGAGGAAAGGGGGGGGAGGGAGGGGGGATACTTGTTCGGCACCAAGTGGATCAACTTGATCCTGTTTGGCCTTCCATTTCTCATCCACAGATGTCAGGTAAATAGTATCTCGACTCCCACCCACAGCCCCAACGATTGACCTGAGAGCCTCATCCTGTGCGGGCTGCGATGCTTCACGCTTATCCTTTATCTTAGGGTTCGGAAGTGCTGCGTGGGGCCAGCCGATTTCTGCGAGATCATCAGTAATCACTACTCAGTCAGAGCGTAGGGACAATGACGGTAATCAAAATGCTCACCAGTAATTCTAATCGGCTTCCGACACCCAGCGTCGAAAACCGCCCTCCTTAATTCCTTCAGCACAGCATCTACTAAAAACTTTCCCGCATCCTTCGCCAGTTGGTCAGGATTGAACCAGGGATGCACATTGACGGCCATGTAATCACTGGCCTTGCAGAGATCGGGATAGTCCTTGACCACCACCCAACTGTCCACGATCACTACGGGAATCTCTGGGTGCTTCTTGTCCATCAAGTCCTTCCTGACTTGGGTCGCATAGGCGGCCAATTCACCGACACGCTTGTTCCTCGCGGCCTTGTCCCCCTCCGGAATCCCGAGAACCACCTCGTTGCCGACGGAGATGGAATCCACCATTGCAAAGTTGTCGCCGAGGGCGGACCAGAGCTCCTTGAGCTCCTCGATAGGATTGTCTCCCCTCACGCCCAGCATGAGCTTCATGTTGAGCTTTAGTTCCTTCATAGCTTGGATGTACTTTTGGACCTGCTGGCAGCTCGTGCCATAGGACCGCACCACACTAAACTCCTTCACTCGCTCCAGGTCTTTTTTCAGCTCTGGTACAGACTTGCACCCGTCGCCGTTGATCTCTTTATCTCGGTATGGGGTCACTACTATCCCCGGGAATTCTTTGTTCTTGTTAGGAGGCTCCACAGCTTCGGCCTTAAGCCAGTCTTAAGGAGGTTTCATTAGTAAGGAGTCTGGGTAATGGTTTAGTAGAAGGAGGGGGGGGAAGGTATACCAAGTGGGTTACTAGGCAGTTGCTTGAGGATCGCTGGTCCTGCACTTGCGGCCTGAGGTGGGGGTTCAGCAAGCGGGACACCAACTACCTCCCCTACACCCCCTACTATCAAAAATGACAAGATCACCAGGATCTTCATAACTAAGCTCTCCTTGCCTTTCGTCCGTCAGTTGGTTCCTCCCTCTCTTCCAGTGCGTTTAGAGTGGTAGACTCAGACGCAGGTGAATGTTGACAAAATGGCTTGCCACCATTGCCAGAGGAAAAAATAAATCAAGAAAGAATAATGGGGGATTATGAAAAGCGATATATATCAGTAAGCCATGGCTTACACCAGACCGGTGTAGTCTATCGGTGAGCCTGTGGGGGGGTTGTAGGGGATTGTATTGCGCGGGCCGGTGAGTGCTGGATTTGGTACTGCGGCCGGCAGGGAGGCCGATGAGCAGGAGGCTTTATTTGACTCTGATAAAATATGCAATCGCCGGCATGCGATATCTTTTTTCTGCCTGTGGAGTTTAATCACCACCTTGTACAGTACTAGTACAGCACTCGCTCGCGACGCTAGCTGTGTAGTAGTATGAGACAATACCTGTAGTCTGACTAATATTTGGACGAGACTAATGTCTCTTGGCAGCCACACAGGTACTCGAGTAATACTTGCGCATCGTAAAAGTTTCCAGAAATGCAGACTTTGGCGTGGCGCTAACTTAGGTGTGCCTAATAAACCTAAAGCCCCTACGGCACTCTTGAGGCCCTGCCTAGTTGTAAGTTACCTAAATAAATAATAGAGCAGTTGAGAAATCTCTTAGCCTGCGCCTGTCGCTTTTTAGTTCTCTAGGATATCTAGAGGTTAGGAATAGCTCAGGTATGGCTATCGGGTAGATGTTCCCTACTGGTTAGGTCCCAACAAGAGCTCCCCAGTTCTACCACTTTTGGTAAAGGTCAGAGGCTAACCTACCCCATTAGCTCCCCTAAAAAGCTGCGAAATCTATACGCAGATTAATGGATATATAGAAGGTCAATCCGTATTATGATACTGGACTTTGAGATCAGATTGCCTAACATCGTAGCACTACCTACCCTACCGGAACAACCTACCTTATCCACCGTACCAAATCTCGAAGATCTTGAACACACACCAAACTAACCTCTCGTGCAGCTGAAAACGGGGCCACCGAACTTGATATTGTATAGCAGCTCAATTCTGAACACCGAGTGATGATCTATGAGCAGCATATCTCGCTGCGACTGGCATGTGGCTGCAGCGCACAAGCAGCCCATTTGGCTACGAGAACGGCAATACAACCGGAGGTATGCAGGTCACGTCATACAAAGATAAGAGATAACATAATCGAAACACCCGAGACGCAATCCTGCAACGGAGTTCTCCAGCTCTTCCCTGCATTGGCCACCGTCATTAAGAATAGTGCCATTTCAGTTAGGGGTTTCGGCATCACGAGAGCGATAAAGAACAAGGATTTTGAAAATAGTCGTGAACCTTTTCATTATCACCAACAAAAAAAGCAATACATGATTTAAGTTACAAAATGTAGTGTAAAGACTTTTTTTGTGACTTTATTCACATTTCCTAAGGAAAATCGTGGGAAAGCATCTGAAAGCGACATAGCGAAGGGCGGTAAGGACATGAGGACGTTAGAAAAGGGGAAAGAGAAATAACGCAAGGACTCGCCATGAAAGAAATATAAAATCCACAACGCTGCCCATGTAGTCGGCGTATCGAAACCGCTCTATGCGAACACCCATAATCTCAAGAGCATGCAGAGTCGCTACCAACTTCAGAAAATTTTTCCAGCTAAGAAAAGGACTAGAACCCAAGAGTATGCAGAATTGAGAGAGCAGGACGTAACTGAAATAAGAAAAAACATTATACCCATCGTAGATCCAATCTATGCCTTCGTCCCAACTTCAGGGCGAGCGTCGAAATTATCTCGAAGCTGCCTGCCGGCGCGACTCTGGAGTCTTGCTGCCCCAGTATCTGGGTAGCAGCTTTTGAAGATTCATCGAGCGGCGCTTTTCCTTCTCCTATGGTTAAAAAAAGGATTGAGTCAGTATATGTCATCCATCTGCGTCCCTTCAGGAGTGGTAAGGCTTACCTTTGACTCGGGAGACTTGGGAGGTGATTGAGACTCGATGGAACGCTTTCCAAGGGAAATGTCACTGTCAGTCTTCAGGCTAGCACTAGATGAACCAGCCAACGACTTCTTGTCCTCAGCCTCAGGGATGTCGACCTGTGTTGCTCTATCCTCAAGCTTCGGGCTCTCGGTCTGGGCTGAGCTGTTGCTGTAGACTGGGGAAGGAGGTGAGACGGTAGCCTCCACTTGAACTTGAGCCTCCACAGGTACCTTAGGAGAAATGGCTCCCTTCTGAGCTTCGGCCCGGGCGGCATCGTTGCTCATATCTGCATTACTGAGGGTCGATATGAAAGAGGGTGGAAGGCGTCTAAGTTCATCGAGCTTTGCATGAGGGTCCTGTTAAAAGGGTGTCAGTAAATATTCCAAGTCTTACAATAGAAGCGAAGTTCAATCCGTACCCAGTCCTCCGGAGAGGGAATTCCACGAGCACTTGGGAATTGGGGTTGCTCCTCAGCGGTCCATTGTGCAGTTCTTGTTTTGACGGGATTCGGAGTCACGGGCAAAGACGGCCTTTCCTGACTAAGGAGGGGGATGAAGTACCCCGGGATACGGGGACTGGCCTCTAGAGACTGGATTACGTGACCCCCACGACGCTTTAAATCCGAGACATAGTCTTGGATTCCTGGTATCGCATCCCACTCATTTTCTTGAACATATGTCCTCCACGCGGTGGCCTCCTCCTTAGTGATTGGGGGCTCCGGCTCCTCCTGTACCTCTTCCTCTTCCTCCTCATCTTCCCCCTCTTCCTCATCGTCTTCTGGCTCTTCAATATGTTCCTCGACGGGTGGGTCATCGGCAAACACACGAGTAGTGGTCCTTGGTTTATTCTCCCATGGGAAAATCTGTCTTAGTGGAGGTTCCAGCGGAGGCTCGGGGGTCTTCTCACGGCTAGCAAACCATCTCTTCTGTCCCTGTGGGGGGGCGGGCGGCGGAGTCTTGAATGCTGGTGCGGGGTTATCCCATTCATTGGAGTAGAACTGACGGGGGAAGCGGTTGGCTTCCGGAGCACCATCAAGTGGTGGAGCCGAGCTAAAAGGATAGTCAGGACACTATCCAGATCGAAAAGAGAAAAAACAGAAAGCTTACCGAGTAGGATCCCAATTGTAATATGGTGTAGAGAATGGTATCACCTGGGGCACCTGTTGCTCCTGTTGAGGTGGGGGGGAAGAAGATTGAGGAGCAGGGCGTCCAACCTGAACATCGGAAACCTGATAAGTGGTTGGGCCAGTTTGAAAGAATCGGGCTTGGTCAACGGGTCCTTGGGGAGTATCAACGACATCCGGGAATGACCCATGAAATGGCAGTTGCTGGGGTTCCGGGGCAAGTTTGTCAGTGTTTTCGCGTGCAGGGGCCTTTTCAGACGCTCTTGATTGGTGTTGAGTGCCAGATGATCCGGTTCCGTACTGCTGAGATCCCGATTCACTAGCCTGGTTTCCAACTGGGCCCGAATAGGCTTGCCTAAAACCAGATCCAGGCACACCAGCAGACCCTCGATAGCCAGAGCTACCAGTGGTTGAGTCATTCGAGCCTTCCTGCTGGCCTCTGAAATGCTTATCCCAAGTCGCCCACCAATAACCCAAAAGCTGGTGATATGGCGTACCGCTTGAGTTAGTCGAACCAGAGTCCTTGATAGAGGACCTCCCGAGACTCCATGGCTTCTCGGCCCCGATGAAATGTGCCAAAGAGATGTTCGCTCCGTAGTGTGTGAAGGCGGGGACGTATCTGGCAACAATAATTAATGAAAATTCATCCACCCGGGCGAGAGTAACTAACTGATAATGGCCTGAAGGCGTGCAATTGTATGTGAAAGAGATGCGATGCCAATTCTTGAAATAGGAATTCAGGAGACCCTGATCGGCACCTGCTCATTTCATTAGCGTTAGCAACAGAGGAAGAGCAGCGCTGTAATAACATACCATCAAAAGAAACACCACGCCCAGCAAGCTGAAGGAGAGAGTAGTAAGTTCCCATATGAGGACGAAGCAACATCACTCCCTAGATGAACATTAGCCACCCCACAAATCAATATTGATCCCACAAGATATAAACCTACCGAGTTGAAACAATCGGGCCAACCAATATCAGGAGCCGCCTATCGAAGGAAAAAGCATAATTAGCACCTTAGAAGATAAACCCTCTTTACGGGAAACTGAGACATACAGCGAAGTCGGCCTCAAGCTCAAACAACTCATCCGGAGGACGGATTGAGACAACGTCGGCATCAATATAGACAATCTTTCGGAATTGAGTTTGCTTCCACAAATTTATCTTGGTGAAGGCAGCATTGAGGTCCAAACGATTCATCAGCCTAAGATTGGTAGTAGCCTCATTATAGATAGGATCCACAGGTATGACGTAGTCAAAGAGACGCTGGAATTGAATAACCAGTGAGTTTCTAGACAAATACTAACTACCCTCACTATTTAGAAAAGCATTGAGCAAACCTTCAACTCCTCGATTGTTTCCTCGCACAAGGTCTCTAAGGTCACCATAACCGCGAGCTTCTTTGATGTGCCCCCATCGCGGAGAGAGTATGCCAGTACCTGGGCGCCTGAGATGTTTGTGAGCAAAAAAAATCGATTTTATTTATTAAATTTTCGAAATGGAAGGAAGGAGGGCTAACCTGGGAGGTAGTTGTCACTCAACAGCAGCTGTAGTGAAACAGTTTGGTCAGCCACATGTAACGGGACACAAGGAAAAACTTGGAGGATCAATGGGCTGATATCGGGGAAAAATTGGATATGACGACAACCAGCCTTTAAGGGATTGGGGTGTGAATAGAGGTAAAACTCACAGTGCAATAGACGTCCATCATCTTGAAAGCGCGTCCTGATTGTTAGAAAGAATAATTCCTCTCAACGACGGATGGGGGACTTTAAAGGAGGTTGAGAGGAAGAGTTGAGAGGAGGAGCAGAGAAGAGAGGAGGAGGTGAGAGGCTCGCCGCCGTCAGCACCTAAGAGACAAAAAGCGGAGGTGGGGGGAACACGGGACAGACAGGGAAACGAGTGGGACGGATCCCAAAAGCGAGATTTACCAGCAGTGCAGAGAAGGCTCTCCCGACTTCTTGCACCTCGTTCGCTGGTCCTCCCTTTTCTCCTTCTTTCCTTTTTCTCCCTCTCTTACACCTCACACATGATCCGGATATGTTCTATCTGTGGCTGTTCCCAGTTGTCACTCAATTACCCTTTTGCCTTACATACCTCTTTTTTCACCTCTTTTCTCCCTCGCCTACTACACTCTCCGCAAGCAAATCAAAGTTGCGCGAAATGGAATCCCTTTCTTCCCTGATGCAGATCTAGTGGCGGAGCTATGCTCTTCGGTAGCTAACGCGGACCTTTTTCCAAAAAAAAAAAACCTGCTCTCTCGCTCTCTTTGCTGCTCGCCTTCCTGCTGCTGCTGCTATTGCATATGCCAGTCGCACATACTACAGTTATTGCATGGCACTATCGAGTAACTACAGAATTTAGAGCACCTAGACCAAACCACAACTCGATACTTTCTACCAGCTTGCTGGCCATGCCTAATCTCCCTCCCTCCCTCCCTTCTTTCCTTCCTTTCCTTTTCGTGCGGGGGGAGAAGAAACGGATCCGCAGAGCACCCTAGTAGGAGCAATATCAAACAGAACCAAAGCCGCAACGGCAATCCTCTTCGCTTTTCGCTTGCCTTGCCGTTGACATCCCTGAGGAGCAGATCACTTCCTTTTTAAGTAGTTTGCTTTCTATTCCACGTTACGCACGTTCTGCTCCGGTGGTTGTAAGCTATCAACCCCTCAGCACCACCGTTCCCTTAGCTTCTTTTTCCCCATCCTGAAGGAAACAAAGGGACCCACTGAAGAGAAGTGGTTATCATAGGGATAGAAGTAAGCGGTTGTTCCCCCCATCCAGCCACACTTCTCTCAAACTGGCCCATCCAATTACTCTTTCCCCCTGCCAGCAAATCAACTTCATCGAGAGCAAACTAAAGAAGGATGTCTATCTCTTCGGGTCCATCGGCCGTTTGTCCGGATAATTTTCTTTAGGGTTGTAAAGAGCAAAATAAACATTGGTTCCCCGGCTGTTCAGCGATAGGTAAAGCTATGTTTCAATTCATCCGGAAGCGTGGGATCGGAACAGCCGCCCTGAGCTAAGCCAATAAAATAAAGTTGAATCGAAACATCGCCCCCCTCCCCCCCCTCAACTCATTTACTGTATACAATACGTCTAAAGACGCGAGGCATTAAGGCCGTTTTTGCTAGCGATAACTTACAGCGGAACAAAGCGAAAAAAGAAAGAAAGACACATACCCTAACTTACCAGTTTATTACTATGCTAATGTTATATTCTACTGCGATAGCTGCCTTCTTCCCCCTCGGCTACAGACAGCATTTGATAACCCGTTATTACTGCGCACGATTCTTACCAAGTATTTGATCTCCCTAACCAGAGTTGAAACCATATAGTTAAATACGGCCACCCCCTAAGGTCTTTAATGTATCGTGTTGTGTTGTTACTACCGACCCAATGATACTGGCCAGTTGAACGCGAGTGCAAGGAAAGGGCCACTAGGGGAAGTGGTAGTGGCTTGCCGCTTTCATGGTTAAAATCCGGGTATTCGGTGTGCACCCAAGGATCTTTGGAGCTTCAATCGACTTCGTAATACTAGGAATCCCCCCAGCCAAAGGATTTGGTGGGGCTGAATTGAAAATGCTTAAGAGAAAGCATTGAAGAGACGACATTGGACGCCCGGGTCAATTTACTTTAGTTGCAGGATGAACTACTCCTTCCTGCATATATGCTTCGGGTGAGGATTGAACAGCACAATCTGCAATGCATTCAAAGGACATTTTTCTTGAAAAACGAATTCTAAACAGACTGGAAGATGCCCTATTCGAGGTGGGTTTATCAAAATGCTCTACCCTACCCACGGCAACACGAAAAATGCAAGGCAGAACTATTTCTCTTAGTCAATCAGGAAAGAAGCTTATGCAAGTAATGAATGATGCGTACAAAACCCAGGCCTCCCACGCTCCTGCCACACAAAAAATACCTCTACTTTGATAATAAATACACAGACTCTGATACAGATATCGCAAAATACCTTTGCAGTGTTTTCATAGACTCAAACGAGACTAGGGTGCGTACCAACGAAAATAACCGCCAAAGCCGAGTGATACTGCTCGAGCACAGTACAGTACCTTCATTGACCATCAAAGCGCAGATATTCCGGTTGTCGGCAATAAACTATAAAAAGTCTTTTGTGAGGGGCGGCAGACAGGCAATTGCCAAAAGTCACTGGGTACCGTATGCATGCCAGCTAATCACCATATAACCAACGGTTCTAGCGCTATCCCAACGCAACTACCACACAAAACATAAAAAATAAAAAACTTTTCCTTTCCCTTTCGCCCCACCATCAATTTCGATAACCAGCCAGTGTCACAGCAGCATCAAAGGGAGAAAATCTGCATCAAAGTGCAAGTGCGGTACTCAAGCACGCTACTCGAGTACAAAAGAAAGGCCTCGGCAGAGACTAGAAAGAAAAAAAAAACCCCCTTCCAATAAACGTTGCGAAAAAACAAACGTTTCCGTTTCGAATACCCGAATGCAGATTTTCCTACTCGGCACCGCATGCAGGGCATCTGAAACCGCTGGTTCACAAGATCTGATAAAGCACCCATCCAAACCGTCAGACCACGCCTTGGTAGGTCTCATCCTCAGGAGTGGGAAGTAGGAAGAAAGAGGGGCAAAGTGGGATGAAAGGGAGAAGGGAGGTCGAGAAAAAACACCTTGCAGGTACAGTACCGCACTGAGACAAATATATTCCTGAGAACACCACCGTCGATAGCGGCGATAATCTACTTGGGCTATTCTTCAATCCCATTCGCTAAATTAAGAGCTAGAAGGAGGTGGACAACACACTTCGCATCTGTCAGGTGGCGATTTCCCTCTCTCTCTCCCACTCTCGTCCTCGCAGTACAGCACTGTATTGTGCGGTCCCCTTTGGTGAGCGCTTTGGGGGTTCATATTTTGGCTAGACACGTTCGGGCGATGATTTACCATACTGTGCATGAAGCAAGCCCACAAAGAAAGAATTCGACAAAAGAAAAAAGAAAAGAGGGCTTACGCTGGCAGATCCGAAGGTTCTAGTTTTTAAGAACGCAATTAAGCTATATGCAGTGCTAGACCAAAACCCATCGTACAGTACCTACTTACTCGAGCACCGACAGAGTAGGGGTGCGGATAAACCAAACCATGGTACAGCCCAGCACAACCCAAGCAGCCAGAATCAGAATCATGAAAAACGTAGAAGCAAAGGTAGGAGTATTGGAAAGCAAACTCTTTTCATCCAGTATCAGCAAATAGCACCAGCCAGCAAGCCTCACCGCCATCGCTGCCGTCATCACCACCACCTCCTTCATCGCCAGCATTGATTTGATCAAAGGGAAAAAAAACATTCATCAGGCGATGAGATTCTCTATCCATCCCACCCATCCGCCCAATGTAGGTGGTAGTTATCCATCTAACTAATGTTATATCTCCCAAATTAACTTATCTACTCACGATATCAATTGCTCCGAAACATGGCATGAAACGCACTCTATTCCTTTCAATTCTCTTACCGCAGCACTCCACTTCCGAGACTAATACGCACAACATATCACTCGCACTTTTTTGTCCTCACTCACCCAGCAGCAGGCAGCCATCGGCACGATATATATCAAAATCCCAACTGGTCAATCAACCTCCCATCCCTCTGGCGCAACCAACTAATCCCCGAACAAAGCCGCTTGTCCAACCAGCTCGTGCCCAAACTACCGTACGTATGTGGGGTGTTTGTGTGCAGTCGGCAGACATAAGGAAGTAAGGGGTATATAGATACATTGGGTTGTTTTCTGCATGAGTTCTTTTTTATCTATTTGACTAATTTCTCACATTGATTAATTTGGGTTGAGTATAGTACACGGCGCTGCCGCTAGGAGCGAACTAATTTCAGGATTGATCATGGGATCTGAGCGAGGAAGAACAGGTTATCAGGACATTGCCGGACGGTATATGGATAGGCAGAAAGGGGTAGGGGGAGTTGGGAGAAAACTGAGGTGGGAAAGGAGAAGAGAAAAAGGGGGAAGAAATGAAACACTCCACTTCATACAGGAATCGGCGTGAGTGTGAGTATTGCTTCCTTAACTACTTCCTGAATAACTGGCGTACGACCAGGTAGACAAACCCGATACCAATACAACAAGTAGCAAGTACAATACGGCACACTCCAGCTGAATCTGAAGCAGCATGCACATACACCCACCAGCAAGGTAGGATGAATCATCACGCCACTCACATCGTAACCCGCCCGTTCACCGACAAGCCTCCACCAACCTCTCGACCATTTTCCGCCACGACAATACTCTACCCGTGCATACATACGTACACACATACATACACACATACATGCATACATACACACATACACTAATCATCAACACTCCTGCGGATCCCCAATGCCCAATTGAATCCAACCCTATCCTAAATCCGTCCCACGTATTTCACGAGTGATTGATCATGACTACAAATCCAACTCCTCACGCGCGAGCGGTGGAGGTTTAAGTATGGGCGACATTCTTCCTTTTTCTTGTTCTCCCCTGCCGAAGGTGGACGGATCGGAGGGAGTAAGCGCTTCATAACAGAGAAGGAGATCGACTGTTCCTGCTCTGCTGGCTTCCGATGGCGACACTGGTATCATCCTAAGGGGTGCACATGTTGGTACATACTACAGGAGAGCAGAGGTAGATATGGGTAGATTGGCGTGAGAGTGAGACAAGCATAGGTATGTACTACCATCATTCCTAATCTCTCTCTTTCTCTCCCTACCTTTCCCCTCCCCGCCCCGTCTCCCCCTTATCTTATCCTACCGCGATTCCCGGAAGTTCTGACACCTGTCAGAGTCTCGTGCAACGCGTGCTACACGCACAGGAATCCCTATCCTCAGATTGGCGAGCTCGAAACACAAGTGAATTTTGTCCTACTAATTTTCCCCAAATCCCATACATACCTATACAATGCCATCGATCCTACCCAGGGCGCATAGAAAAATAAATAAAAACATCAAAATGCCCCGATTACGGCTGACGAGTGCACTATACTCATACATCGCCGCCGCCGCCGCTGTCGGCCCGGTATTGTATCGTGCGCGTTATCCCACCCTGCCACGGAAACTATGGAGGAAAATGTCAACCAGGGATCAAGATCCTCAAGAACAAAAATAAATAAATAAAAACGCTATCATACTCACACTATAAAGTGTTGATGATAACGACAAGGAGCTGCTGCCGCCGATGGTAAACTATAAGATAATTCTGGAAACTGTCAAGATCAGGATTAACCACCGAGATAAACCACGAAAAGTATCAAGATCGAAATCAATATTAACCGCCGAACAAGAGCAAAAAATAAATAAAAACACCTTACTTTGCGCCGCCCCGCCCTTAATTACACTATACTCCTCAATGCCACAAATTGACATCTATCTTCCACAATGTCCACTTTACACCCACTCATCTCCGCTCTAACCCCTCACTCCCCCCTCCCCCACACGGTCCACACCACATACCCCCACTCCAAACCCCAAACCCTACCATATCAAAACTCACTCCGACACTTGATCTAGAAGCCAGGGCAAAGCAGGGGTTCTCCCCACGTAGCGACCAATTCACCTTCCCCAGATAAATATTATTATCATTAAACTGCCGACCTATATGGTTCCTCATATCGTGCCTCATGTTTTTTCCCCTCTCTATCTTTCTTCACTCCGGGGAGGGCTGTGAGAGGTTGGGTGTCCATGAAGTGTTTTCTATGCCCGTGTAATTGAGGTTTAGGTTTGAGGTTTTAATTATGAGGGAGGCGGTATGCCTATTCATAGATTGCCATTCGGATTCGAAGTTGATGAAAAGATGTTGGATGTTTGGTGATGTTTGTGAGTGGTGGTTAATTCGGCACATGCTCGTAGAGAGGGCGCGGCGGCCTCGAGCTCGGGGGATAAAGTAAGGCATCAAAAGGGTTCGGCACACTAGCGCCAGAAGCAGTCGGGCGGGATCTGGGTATGATACCGGCAATCAAAGAAGACGTCACGGTGGTATAGACCAACCCCCCGTCTGCCCGCGAAGCATAAACTCCGCCCACCCCGACGGCCCTCCCGTTCTTACGGCACCCCTTCGTCACTCGTTTCCGGGGCCGGTGTAAGCGGAAAAATAATTACAACAGAAATGACCCAGACCTCCACTCCCACCTCCAAGCATTCCGCCTGCCACTCCTGCACCTGTCTGCCACTCACGCCCCTTCCCTCACGAGCCGGACCTCCCCCCCGCCCACGCACACCCTCCGAACTGGAAGCCGCGCTACACACTTGAAACTACTATACGACCTCCCATCATCAACATACTTCCTCCTCTGGGAGATGCAATCCTACCCAGCGGAGGAAGGGATGTTCCCGCACGGGGTTCTCTATCGCATTAAGGAGAGCTATGACATTACCCGGGCACAGCACAGTGACATTGGCGACACGCGGGTGATCGAGAAAACAGGGGGAGGGGGTGAAGGTGAGGGAAGAGGGCAGCGCATAGATGTTTATAGGGGATGTGCAGAGGCTTGATCGTGAGATTATAGCCAAGGGCGGGAAAGGCTGGGAGAGGCTGGAGGGATAGAACGCCTATTTATGTTAAAAGGAGTAAGAAGGTAGAGAAGGCCGGACAAGGAGAGGCTACGGGGGATGAGCAGAGGTGATTTTGGTATGTGCTAGCGGCGAGAGGGATTATAAAGTACGATAATGTTGCTACAAGTATTATACTATTAATCAGTTACCACTCATGCACAAGTGCCATAGTTCCAACGCTTGGCCCAGCCCCCACTCTCCAACCAGACCAAACGACACCGCAACCTTAATCTCCAATTCGCTCCATGGAAAGAGCCTCACCAGCCCCTCCCGTTTCGTAACACCACCACGTGCCTTCTTATGAAACCAACCATGCAAGCCTTCCCTTCCCGCGAAGCGAACCAAACCACCCACTAATGCAAGTCTAACCGCGAAAAAATGATCACAACGTCCTGCTTCCAGACCGAATACCACTCGTCCGATATCCTACCACAGCAAAACCCGTTTCCCTCTCCCCCCCCTCCTCTTTCCGCCCAGTTCAATTCATAATACTGCCCACGCCGTGCAATCCAAGACAATGCACCATCGTACCTCAATTTATTACATCTCATCCTTTTTTTTATTTTCCTTTTTTGTCTCACTCCTCTCTTCCACTTCCACAGAAGAGTTTTTTTTTTTTCCACAGCATTACGTCCAGAACCCCCCAATCAAATGATAAAGAAGCAACTCACGTGAGGCTCTCCTGAACATGTGGTTATGAGGCTTCGCGACCACGACACTTCATCCCGCAGCAAGAAAAGTGAAATATTATACCTTTTCCTGTGCTGTAACGGACTCATACTAGTACAATACAGTACTTGTATGGTACTGGATCGTTCGGCGGCTCGGCTTGCGGGCCGATCTACAGTACGCCACTGCGCTTCAATAAGTGCCGTGAAGTGAGCTAAACATGCTATATCACACCGGTACTCAACCAGCACAGTATACTCAAGTATATATGATGGTCCGAGCGTAGTATTTACGCTAGCTTGACGGTGGAGGAAAATTCACTTTCCTCGTTGTGCATTCTACATGTTCTGCTCTTTGACCTATGCGGATGGATGACTGGCTATTCTGGCGTGGGGGGGGGGGGGGTTGGTCTATCTTGCTAGGTGCAAGAGACGATAGGTTACTCCAGTATGGATGGATGGGTGGGTGGATTTGATGGATAGTTAACGACGGTGTCATTGATTTGCGGTGGGTCTTTCCTCCCGAAAGAATGGGACGTGTGAGGAAGAGCAGGAGGAGGAGGAGGAGGAGGAGGAGGAGAAGCATCGATAGGCGGGGTGGGGAGCCACTTGGCAGGTAAAGCAACTTCAGATGGTTAACTACTGTAATATCACTCAACGGTCTGTGCTTCTGATGTGACATAAATGATACAGTAGACTACCGGCACGATATTCCAGAAGTAGCGTGTAGGTCTAACATATAGATGGTAATAATCATTCAATCTGCTTCAGTGTCCCCGATCACCAGTAGGCTTTGTTAATTATTCGATCCTTAAAGTAACAGGCGTGATTATGAGAGAAGCCGTGGAAGGAGCTCAGGTGCTTATCCTTCAAATACGCATTATCATACCTTGCAAGCGTCTCGTGGCATATCTGCTGACTTGGTGAGACTTTAGCTCCTTGCTAGGCTTGCATATGCTGTAACTACAGACAAAGCGCAGGGCTAAGTTAGTCCTTATGTCCGTAGCAGAAATTAATCTTAGTGGAAGTCTTCAGTCATGAACACTTGTATATCACAGTATCCTGGGCAATAAGTGATGACAGGATTAACATGCTGTTGCCCAATAGCAGCATGGGATGACTTGCGTTGTATTATATAGAGGCGCTGTTAATAATAAGATCTTCAGCACTAAATTCCAGCACAGCTACATCCTACCAAGTATTTCTTTCCACTTTCACTCGATCCTTTATCCGACCATCTGATCCACCCCACCACCACCACCGCTCACACTCTGTAGAGAAGCCCCACACATATAACTTTCCAGGATGGAAGCCCAACCATCACCGTTAGCACTTCCGACGCCCTGTGGTCAGCGCAGGGGCTATTACTTGGAATATAAATACAATAGTAGTATAACACTAGAATCAGCTACCACTTCTGGCACCAATAGATAGGCAATTATATCCTTCGTAAGCATGACTACTAATTAAGCTACAGCTGGCTATGTCGAAGATCCCTTGGGCAAGGGAGGGGAGAGGGGGGCGAGAGAGCTACCGTCTGTGTTAAATACCGCACGTACTGTAACACCGGATTTTTTGACGCACTAAGTTACTTGGAGGCGGGTGGTGTGTTGTGTGGTAGTCCCTTTAGGGCTCTTAGGGATTACCATTGCAAGTGCAAGCAGGGCTAGTAGAGTACATACACCGCTCTCAAGCTATCGTGAGCGTGATTACCAAGCCACAACGACACTGCTAACGAACCCGGTAAGTTAGTACATAAGTTACCCAATACCAATATCATAACCACCCAACACTCAAGATCGCTTCCCCATAAACCCTACTGTCCTTCCTTCCCTTTCTCCCTGATTAGCATTACTGTAACTTATCATGTATGTATGATATTTGACAACCCTCCTTCAACAACCAGAGGTACCAGTCCTTTCTCAAAACAGCTCAAATACCGGTAGATATCTCCCAGGGGAGGCCCTATGCGTCGCTATACAGTATCCAGGGTTGGGTGGTACTGTGCCGGCAGTTAAGTTAGCCATAGGTAGGATGATATAAGACCACCTGTCAAGGAGCTAATGATGTCTGGTGGGTGCCCGAATCTGGCCGTCAAACATCTCAGCACAAGCCCGAGCGGGGCGGAGCGATGCGAGCCGGGTTATGTGGTTACCAAAAAAGCGATCACCAGCGAACAAAAGCCGAATTCGGGACCTCTGCAATATAGTACAGTGAGGAGTTTTAATACTTGTATTGATACCAGTATTCTTCACCATATACTACTCAGCATATCACCTAACACGCATTATTGTACAAACCCATACGGGATTATTAGAAGGAGGCCAGCCAGTGTGTTGATGGAACAGGATCCTCGAAAGTGAGGGTTGGGTTCAGAAGGGCACCAATGTCTACAAACATCACAGTACCCAAGGGGCCCCCGCACGACAACCAGCAGCAAGGACAGCCAGAATAGAGTAGAGCAGAGACGATTGCGATAATATTCCCCGCTGATATCTGATCTTTGCCCAATCCATCCTCCCAAATTAAATCCTCCAAACATAAACAAGACAAAAAAATCGCAATTCGAACTCCGCAACATTGTTACCAAAAGCCAGGTGTAGGGATAACGAAAGCAAATGGTGGAAGTATGAAAAAAAAGTAATCCAAATCTTCCCTTTTCTCCATAGCCATGTCCCCATTCATGCTGAGTGCTAGCAGTCCCTGTTAGAAAGAAGCACCAAGAGATAAACGGAAAAGTTAGCTATAGTAGCTGACTGTCCAGCGGCACGTACAGCCGTGTCGTAAGTTCCCATACCCTTCATTATACCCCAAGGGCAATACCTATTAAGAAAAATAGAGCCCCTTAGATAATCCTTCGGGTGTGCCTCTAGGGACACTGGACCCTATCAGAATCCGCCCCTTACCGAATTACAGAGAGAGCTAGCGAAACATTTCCAAGAACTCATAGTACTTAGAAGGGTATGAGAACTTTGCGGAAGCAACTATATTTCAACAGCATCACTTCCTCCTCCACACGCCTACGCCCGTTCCCCGTCGATTATAGCCAAGACGAAAAACAAAAGAAAAACGAAAACGTGATTCCCCAATCCAAACCAGACTCCAGATCAAACCAAAGAAAAAACCACGTGCCATACAAACTAAATCCCAGAAGGGTTTTGCTCACTCCACGCCATGTTGGTACTGGCATCTGCCCAATCCCACTCGAAGGTCATTGGCATCTGCCAGAGGTCTTGTGGTACGAAAGGTTGCTGAAAGGAGGAGGAGGATATGGGCGGCGGCAAGGGGTTATGCGAGGGCGACGGTGATATAGGGAATCCCTGAGCTGGGTTGGGGTTTCCCATTTCGTTCAGCCAGGACATAGGGTTACTAGGTGAGAAAGTTGTTCCGAATTCGCCATACAACTAAGGAGAATATAAAGTTAATATAAGAACCTTCCCCGAGAAGAGGTAAGGGGTTAGAGTAAACCTGTGAGGTCATATCCTGGTTCAAAATACTGGTCGGCGGCGATGCATTAGCAGGGGGAGTGCTTGGCGTTGTTGTCGCATGTGAGCTAGCAGATTTAGTCGATTTTGCAGAGTACTGAGCACCAGAGCTCGGCGGCTTCGGTTCTTCATTCTTTCGTTTCCGCCGAGTCATGGATTCCTTCTCGGCTCTATCCAAGACCAACTGCGATATGCGATGGAACTCCCCGCAGACAGTCAACATCCGCTGTATCGACGGGGAATTCTGCTTCGCATTCTCACTTTCATCCTCTTTCTGCACAGTTTGTAGAAACTCCACAACCGCATTCATCAGCCTGAGGTCAGAGCGCGCACGTGGATCTTGAGGATTCTGCAAGATGTTTGCAAATAGCGTTACCAGTGCGGATACTGGATAGTACATGATCAACCTAACCGTGAAACTGTTAAATAGCTGTGAACACAAGTACGATGGGGTAAGGTAAATCTGGGGCAAGGGGATGTCTACCATATACATGGATAATCATGTTTATTGATGTACTTGATCAAGTGAATCGATGCCCTAGCTGCCGACACACAGAGCGCCGCGCTCGAGAATACCCTAGGGTTCAGCGGCCTAGCGCTCAGCCCTGCGATTGCATAATTTGATAGTCTGCTAGTCCAGTAACCGTGATGTATTGACATACGGTGTATGGTTGTTAAACAGTTGTAGTAAGCAAAGTGCAACATAACGAGATGCAAAACCAAAGGTCCGTCGTCCATAGAAATCTCGTTCTCCGGTCGATAATCCGCTGGCACTGTTTCTTTCCATTCTTCAAGTTCCTTATCAAGATCTCCAATCGTATTCAGTAACTCCCCGTCTGACTGCTTGGCGGCTTTAGCAGAGTATAATTGCATGTAAACCTTGCTTTCGATCACAGCAAAAGAGGACATAAGCCTGAATAAGTTGGTCTTTCCCTTCCCGTCTCTTAGTGGGACATTCCCAACACCGTCCGCGGGGTCTTCATCGGGAAGCTCTACACTAATGTCGTCATCATTGATGCATGGTGGACGTCCAGACCGGAGTGCCATATCCTTGTCCAAAAGATACATGATCCAGAATACCCTTCGCCTCTGCTCAACCTCAACCTGATTCAGCCCGAAGGAGTTGCCACGTCTATGCATACCAATGCTATTCGATATTCTGACTGCGGCAGCAATAAGAAAATATGATGGTTGGGGGTTTGCTGTTCCTTGCAAGTACAAAGCCTACGAGCAACACTATATCAGTACGTTGCACATTCGAAATTAATTTCCCAGTGTATTGGGCAATACCATCCCCAGGATCGCTTGGATGCTTAGCAGATCGGTATTTTTTAGCAATAACTCAGTGAGGACAGTTGCGGCATTCTGGAAATAAAGCCATGACTTCTGCACGTGAGATATGGAATGCTCCTCATCGGGCTCCATCGCATGTGTGATCCGTAACCGGAATGAGATCGCGAGAAGCATGTTGAAGGCACCATACCAACCCGAGTGGTTCGGGGGGTCATCTGAATACTGCTTCTCAAAAAAATGCTCAAATGTTGGCCTATGGAAGAGCGGGAACATTGTATTAAAGTTTTGAAAGAAGTCTGTCGTGAAAAATAAAAGTTATGAGAATCATAAAACATATACCAAGACATAGATCCTTACCTTGTACAAGGATAGTAGCCAGTTCTCGCGATGGAAGTGGGTTTGCTCCACGCCGGTCAAACAGGGGACCGAAGACGTCAGGCTTCCACATCCCCCATTTTGATTCCGAGGATGCGGCTTCCATGACCATCTGTTGAAAACTCTTGTCACCCGTTTTCTCATTGACCCACTGGATTCCTTTGGGTGAAAATATTGAAAACCCAGACGATGAACCTGTAGCAGCAACATCAAAAAAAGATTAGAGTGCAGTTTTGCCAAGCAGTAACGCTTTAAAGCTTTGACAAGAGCCTACCAATAAACCTTGTTTCGCCACAGTTGTTTGTAACGAGAGAACACATTTGATCGGACAACGCTTCAACTTCATCTTCCTCTTTATGCAGCCCCGGGGAATTCACAGCAGATTGTAAAGCCGACGAGTTTGGAGTCTCTAGCATCGACTCTGACGATGATCTGCCAACATTGGATGGCGTCTTTGCCGACCCAGCACCACCCGATTGCTGCGCTTGATCCTGTAAACGACGTTCCAAATCTCCCAAATCTGTTTTGCCATCTCCCTCAGGCAACAAACCCGAGAGCTTGAGGAGGGACTCCATTCGACCGAGTCGATTTTCCAAACCCTCGATATATTTTGCACTGTATCATAGGGGTCAGCGTAAGATTTTGGTAACATCAAAAAATACTTGAGTGTGACGCAACAAACCCTTTCGGGGGATTCCTTTTCTTCTCCACAAGTGTAAAGACACATTCTGTCTTATAATTCATGCAATGGGTACACGCTGGGAGCTTTCCGTCGCACTTGATCTATAGATCACTCAGCTTTCAAAATTTCCAGCAAAGCTCCATATATAAATAAAGGCTCAATTCAGTGAGAGGACAAACCTTCTTCTTGCGGCACATATCGCAAGCCCTAGCTATCCTCCTGCGTTTCGGGTCACCGCCTCCATCATCGGGCGATGCTCGCCCCGGGTTAAACATCGTGGCTGGTATAGTCGTTCCTCCGTTAGTATTACCGAAAAAAATCGGCGGCGCTGGATTCGAGTGTGTGGATGACGGAGATGTCATATCGTTGGGATCCATTTCCCTTTTTCCTCTCTATTCGAAACCTGACTGGCCACTGGCTGTGGATGTTTGTGTGAAAGTTTGGGCAGTTTGGCGGATTCGCCTCCCCCTCCGATCCGGTTGTGGTAAAAAGATGTTTGATTACTGTAGAATACGTATGCTGGTGCGCATGTACCGGCGAAGGAAGGACTTTGCGCGGGGTTTGATGACACGGAGATAAGTCAAAAGATATAGCCAAAGGGGAAAAAAGAAAGATTCGAGCAGACGCGGGTGTGCGGGCAGTCTAAATAAATGTAGTAATGCAGGTCGCCAGGCTTGCGGCGAGTTTGCTCGTCCCTCTTTTCCTGCTCGGTCTGTCTCCTTTCTACAGTATCCTCGTACTGGGGGGGGGTGTGTCTGGGCTTTTGTGATTCCTTTTGACTCGCTTTTTCTCCTTCCTTTTGCCTTGGGATCCCTGGTCTCACTTTAGTATCTCTCTCGCTTGCTATCCCTTGCTCAGTCTAACGACTCAAGTCAAGAAGAAGAAAATCCGGGGGCGTCGAAACAGAGGGCTCTACTTTCTTACTAATGATGTATTGAAAGTATCGAGAGAGTGGGAGTTCAACGGTGTGGATGCAAAGGAAGAATGAGGGGCCGATTTTCAGTTGGCAGTAGAATTCGACCCCCTTCGAGTGTCCTTCCAAGCCTAGCTCTGTCGCTTTCTTTAAATTTACATATCCTTTGACCTCGTTCTTGTGGAACGGAGGGTTAGCACGCCGGCTCGTAGGAACCCCTGCCTTTTTTCTAACATCTTCTTCATACTCGTACTTTCCGCTGCGGTGTAGCCAAGATCCCACCAATCCGTGAACGCGAGGCTCGCTTCATATGGGCTTGCATGCTTCTTGCCTCTTCTTTCCCCTACCCCCATACTCGAGTACTTTTGCATCACAGTACGATTTTAGTGACGTCCGCTCGTTACTCGAGCACTCGTTGACCCCTTACTCGTACCATTTTTCGCACCTCCATATTATGGAGCCATTGTGCTAGTATAAACACAGCCTGACAGCTCCACCAAACAAGCATTCTCATCCCTTCGAGTTAAGCCCCAATGAGTACGCACAACACCTTAACACCTCGTGAAGTCCACTATCTCCGTCAACCCCGTAATCTCCGGGTTTAGAGACATAAGCTCCCGAGAAGGCTTAGTGCCTTCCTGATGCAGCACAACGGAAAGCAAATATTATACTTTCACATTTTTTAGGTGTTAGGGCTTACTAAAAATGTGAACGTATTTTTGCCGAGAAAAACCTATTCAGTACATACTGTACCAGCGAAACTCGGACCCTCCCTACAGAATACCATCCAAGTTTTTTTATCCCAGCAAAAACGCAATGTTTCACCCACAGCTTAAAAATTAAGCAAAAGATCGTCTGTTTATGAAAATGCCAAGGCAGGCATCCTTGCTGGCTTATTATCACCTTGCTTGGCACTATAAGAAATCGGTTTTTCAGATAAATTTCATTTCTCTACCAGCTGGCTTTTGAGGCAAAAAAATACCAAAAAATACACCTAGGTCTCGCTTATTTTTAAAGAAAGTGTTAATTTTTTAGGAATTTTTTTGATGGTGCCTCCTCGCCTAAAAGTTGAAATATTAGTTTCTTGGCTGTGGGTGAAACGTTGTGTTTTCGCTGGGATAAAAAAACTTGGATGGTATTCTGTAGGGAGGGTCCGAGTTTCGCTGGTACTTGTACTGAATAGGTTTTCTCTATTTTTGCCCCCAGCATACTCGTACAGGCTCAGCCCGCAAGACATGTGGGAATCTTGTCAATTGGCATTCGCAATTCTGTTAACCTGTCAAACTAAACCCATCCCGGGCTAACGCCTCGACTTCTGCTGATAATCTGTCAACGGGGGGGTTCCGTGAGATCTCACTCCGCCTACGGTACTTGTGGTGATCGATCAATGTTCACCAGTTATCCTCGCCACCTCGTTAATACTATACCTGCCCCGTGATCTATTCCTATATAAAGGATCAACCCCACAGCTCTTTTCCAAGGGGCCTGCTCAAAATGCCCCGGTGACGCGTCGAAATAAGCTGGGCACAGCTCATAGTCTTATCAGAGGCTGCCCTCTCAACCTGAATCCATGTTCTTTGTGGCTATACATGTTGGTGCTCGGATGAAGGGTGACAATCATGATGCAAAAATACCCAAAAATAAGGTTAAAGTTATTGTGCCGGACGGGAACAACCACAACCCCCACAGCAAAGCCAGAATTGGTGATGGGAGAGTAAGAATACCGGTACCGGTACCGTCCTGCACTGCCGTTCGCGGCGAGCATTCCGCCTTCGCACTTGCGCTCCTAATTGCCGCCCACCCTCATCGCCGCCGTCGATTTTCTTTGGGACCTGATACCTGTGTCTGTGATATGATACCACATTTCGCCACGCGACACAAAGGCAGGGCCCCACAACATCCCTCACAACGATGATTACTGTGGGAAAAACGCATATCAATGTGTGTTTAGGTCTACGTACTAGCACACGAACTCCGAACTCGCCCCGGTTAAGGCTCAATTACTGCCTAGCTTAACTTTTCTTTTCTTTTCCAAACTCATGCCATGATCAAACAAACATTGTAGCATACCGTGCTGGCACTTCTAAACGGCCAGGGCTGAGGATTGGTATCGGGATGATCGAATCCCAAGTCCCGGAGCTGTGGTTACAATGGAAGCACCGGGTTACAGGACATGCCAGGGAATGCAAGCGCCCGAACTACCGCAGTCGGCGGGCTTCAGTCCACAAAACCCCTTATCCTGAACCGGCCCCCGCCACCTCCTAGGACTGCTTAGTCACCTATGGCTTTGTAAGCTATTTGAGAGCTGGTTCCAACGAGTCGGATGAGCCATTTCCGGATATCCGTACCGTATTCGTTCTCGATCTGTTGCTTATCTGCTCGAGTAATGCCGGGCCGGCTGCCCAAGGTAGGTTAATAGGGGCCGGAGGGAAAGTTTGATACCAGGTGCTCTCCCTAAAAAATAATACAGCATGGTGTCCGGCCGGTCCCAACTTTTACTTTCGTGGTGTGAAATAGTAAAATTCATCACGAAGCGCGCCAAACCAAAGGTATGATAGCTGTCAAACAGCTGTTGTTGGTAGCAAAATCGGACCCCTTAGATCTTAACTGACTCAGCACCTCCAGAGCTGCTGAGTTCTCAACGAATCACAAAATCTGATTAATTCCACATCCGGCTTAGTCTGTCCTGTAGCGAATCCTACCGTTTCACACCCAGGGATGATCCAAGTGCATCGGTTGGGTTCTCTCACTGCTTGCCCATCTTTCACAGACCAGTACCTCACCCTCCTTCTCGGCTTCCCATCCATCCTAGTGCTCACAACAACACCGGTACTGCGACCTGTTCCCAGCATTCGATCAATACGGTACTGATCCGCATACTGGTATTTATCAATGTCTTTACCCCTGGAAGAAGTTCGGGTTCATCCAGCCTGGTCCACCGTGATCGAGTTGCAAACTCCGAACCGGCAGGGTGCTACTCTCGTCGCGAAGAACAGGTCCGGCGGGCCGATCAATATCGCCTACGAAGTTCATGGTACAGGCCCAATTCATCTTGTGGTACGTATATTCGGTCATGCCTCCGTTGGAATGATTCATACGAAGCAGAACTATACTAACATATCCAATCAAAGTGGATTATGGGGTTGAATGCTCCCAAAATAGCGTGGCATCGTGTAAGTTACAACGGGCATTGCGTGCAAGGCTTTCCAATCCTCCTCCACCATTTCGCATGAGAACAGTCGGGATGAATTGTAATCTAATCCGTTTTTACCTGCTTTTTCCTTTTCGCCGGTGTTTTCATTTGGTGTTTCTAGCAAACCAGATATTTGTAAGTAGACCTTTCTAGCCCAGGATACTTTCTTTTTTCCCTCTCCCTTTTATTTCTGTCCGCCTTCTTGAAAAACTGAGCTAGTGGTTTATTCACTCATCAATTTGCCTATTCCATCTCTTCTCAATACCGCTATTCCTATTTTAAATCTTATTTATTTTATAAGCTAATTATCACGATTGCAACCTCGCTTGGTGATGATAGTGGTCATGAGCACAAAGACAAATATGTGTCATTGGTCTTTGATAATCGAGGTATTCGTGGTCCTATATTCCCTGAAGGAGATCTCCCAAAGCACATTTACCCCAAACGTCATTTTTTCCTTTGATAATTAGAGTCGCATACGATACTTTCAATTTTACTGGGGTAATTATTAACCCGACCCCAGGGGTCGGAGGCAGCGACAAGCCTTATGCTAGATACTCCACGTCCGAAATGGCAAAGGATGTAATCGACCTTCTTGAGCATGTGGGATGGACTAATCCAAACCAATTGCACGTGATAGGAGTGTCTATGGGAGGTATGTACGTTTTTCCCAACTGGTAGCCTGCGCGACTCTGTGCTTTGGCTTTCTAGGCGCAATTCACTCACTAGTCATGAAGGAATGATTGCTCAGGAACTGTAAGCCCACTCCCGGACCCCCTCACCCTCCCCGAATGATAAACCTTCCACCAGTTCGGGTTCCCTTTTTTTCCTTCTCACCCACTGTCTTGCCTACGGCGCTGCACGAACCTATACTGCTGCACTTATCCGATGGGTCTCATACCCCACCTCATTATCCTTTATTTGTCACCTAAACTTTGCGTGCTCTCCTTTCGTATCAGTTAATCAAGATTTCGATTAGGGCTTTCCTAATACCGGAACGAATCGCCTCTCTATGCCTGCAAAGCACAGCAGCCTGCCTTGTCAGCTCAATCGTAAGTTTGAATCCCTGCATGCACCACTATACGAACACGAATACGAAAGGGAAAACATTGGATCTCGCCTCTAACTTCTGCCCTCCTCCTTCTCCTCGATACAGCCATGGTATAAACATCTATATCGCCGCGCATACATGATTATGCCCAAATCATTGCCTGCCCGCCTCGCGGCCACTCAGGGAAACGTCTTCGCAGCAGCGTGGCTGAGGGCCCCCGACGACATTGGCGTCTTCCCGACCAACAGCGACAGGTATGTGGCGGAGGAGCTTTGGCGTCTAGAAAACCTCCCACCACCTGTCTACCAGGGCTTCCTCCTCCAGGGCCTCGCGGCCTCTTGGCACTATATGGGTCCCGAGCGGCTAAAGGTGCTCGGCGAGCGGATCAGGCACATCCTTGTCTGCACCGGCGACGTGGACGCCATGATCGAGTGCAAGCATTCCGACGTGCTCGTCCGGGGCATCGGCGCCGGGGGCAGGGTTGCGAAGAGGGTCTTCGAGGGCTCTGGGCATGCGCTCCAGTTCGAGTGTGCCAGGGAGTATAATTGTATGATTGAGGAGTTTGTCACGGCGGCTCATGAAGATGGTAAGGGGGCTACTATTAATCGGTGGATCTGAAATAGGGTAGGGATTTCTTTCGGGTTTGCTTTGGAAATGGCGTTTCTTCCCTCCTCTGGAGGGAGGGGGGGAGGGATGGGAAGGGGAAGGGGGAGGGGGCAGGGGGCAGGGGCTAATTCTTTGGATTCCTTTTGCTTAACTTAACACCACACTTATTGTCTCCTGATTGAAATGCATTATGCTTTTGCCCCTCACGAACAAACATCTGTGACAAATTACTCTAGCTTTATTTGCACAATGATGCACTACCGGTTCAAGTACCGTGAGTTTGGATTGGAGCTAAGCATCGCTGAGGGAAAGCTGGAGTGAACGAGCCAACCGGACGCAGAAGAGCCTGTGGGTTTGCCACACGGTGGTCGATCTGCCACGCTGTACTCGTAAAGGGACGAAAGGAAATGGTTTGGCGGAACAATAAGCCATTACGAGCGCCAAGCCGGCTCATAGAAGAACTTAAGGTACCATATTGGTGCAACTCCAACCCGATTCTTCGCAAAATGTATCCCAAAACGAAACCACCTCACATATCACACCACCTATCACGTGTGTGCTAGAACCCTTTCCCTCAAAGAACACAAAAACCACTTATCATAGGCAAAAATACCATACTCCCTGCTCCTAGAGAATCCCGTAAAAAGACCCGTTAAATCCTCTATCGGATTCCGTAGCGCAAAACAGCTGCACGAACCGCAACAGGCTCAAACAGAGCAGCAGCCCGGCAGAACCACGAATACCAACCAATGATATGCAGCTCATCCAAGTTATGCCCCGCCTAGAAACCACCCTTCCGCCCCCCCCCCCCCCCCCCCCCGCCGCCCACCGACCCCCCACCCCCCCCCCCTGGGCGTGCCTCCTGACACCGAGATACCGTAGACTATCCCAGTTCTTACTATGCAGTATGCATGGACTCCCTACTCGCGGTGTCGAAGCGTTTTTAAAAAAGACTGCTATTGCATACCACCAAAATTTGGCCTTTTTGCTAGGATCTCGGCCGGATGCAATAGCAGTCTTTTTTAAAAACGCTTCGACACCGCGAGTACTATTATACGCTTTCTCTGATCCCTGTTTTCGGTTAAGGTAAACTGTTCTATGCTTTTTCCTTTTTATAAACTTTTTTTTTACGCCTAGGGTTTCTATTGACAATTTAAGTTCATCAACCCATTCTTTCGGTCCTAACAGACTACCCTGCCCTGCCCTGCCCACCCTGTTGCTTATCGCCTGGGACGTGTGTACCTGTCAATTATAACTACCGTAGATCCATCCATTCATCACATTCACTGGGTTTGATCTTGAACGATACCCGGGAAACGCTAGTCCTTCTCTGGAGCTTCTATCTGCGAAGCTGGAGATGCCGGGGTTCGCGGAGATGCCGGTAGTGGGGTTTTCAAGAGCTGTGGGGTGTGTGATACGATATGGTGGGGGGGGGGGGGGACCTGCCGGTGCTGTACTGTACTATAGTATTTGTGCTCCCCAGTTTAAGTTTGATTGCATATCGCTTAGCCCCTCCCCCCCCCTCCCCCCACCTTACTTCCATACTCGCATCTTGATCAGGTCACACCCCCGCTCCAGCTTTAAAACTTTCCGTGTCCTGGGTAGTCATGGGATATCACTCGTCGGGAAAGTGCCCGAGGTGCGGGGGTGTCGGAGAGGTGGTGGGGGGGGGGGGGGGGTGGTGGGGTTTTGAGGGCGTGGGATAGGTGTTGGGGGTGGGGATCTTGTGTGGTAAGGGGTATGGTGAAGTGGAGGAGGGTGGAAGGGTATGGTGTTAGGCTCGTGCCTTATGGTGTGGCTGGTACGGTGCAGTGCAATATCTAGTCTACTAGTCTACCTCGACAAATTTGCCTGTAGCACCATACACCCAAGACATGCGACAAAAGTGGAAACTATACCACACTATATCGCACAGTCCTATGCAGTCCCCAAATTGCGCCCTCCTCGAGGTTTGACAACAACGGTAGCAAGGGCACTCGCCCCGAACATAGCATGAAAGAGTCCTTTAGAGTGCGGGCTTGGAATAAATTCCTACAGTAATTGTAAGCCATAGATAGAAGTTCAGATTCCAGCTTCGGTTGTGTTGTATCATATATCGTGATTGAGAACTTATGTCGAGAGTTTGGGGAGGGCAAGTCGTGCTCTCTATCTGTTCAGTGCAACATCGGTATATCCGGGCTTTGGCGGGAAAAGATAAGCCAAGCACCTGGATTTCATAATCAGGATGAGCGGAGGAGATGTGGTGGTGTAATATGTTATTATTCTAACGTACGGATGTTTTCCTCGCTTTGTTTTTTTAGTTACCTCGTTAGGGCATCGTGATCCCTCTGGCAGAAGCTTAACAAACAAGCTCCGAAACTTAATTTGTCACGTTACCCGGGTGCTTCTGTCGCTGCAATATCGTACCTTCTGTAATCGGACTTCGGGGGCCACGTTTTCGAATTCGGTCACACTATACAAATCATCCTCGGGGTATTTCACGGGATGTTTGGGGGTGTTTAGAGATGGTCCGGAATTATGTCTGTGACGATGTGGGAGGGTTTTCCGTGTTGACTTTAGGGTTGTTCCGGTTCGTTGCGTCGAGTGTCAGGTATGATACTATTATTTTTTTCTTATTCCCACAGAAGTGCCCTGCAGCTGGCAGCAAGGCGGTTACCGGCACGGTGCTCTCGAGTGCTTGAACCGGTACCGGTACAGTATCTGAAGAAGTTCGGACTGATTCAGAACTGAAAGGGTCGATCATATCATAACTCCCCTTCACCTCGCCAAACCGAATTTAGTATAAAATAAAGGCGGATCGCACTGGATGATACTTGTACTATACTTGTAGCCCTCGGTGTCCCCCCGGGAAGTTCCCTTCCAAACATGTACTCTAAAGCACTCAATAGCACTTTAACCGCTATTCGTCGTGAGGTGGTTGATGGGGACGAGCGAATTTCGTTTAGTCGACTTACGGTACCGGTATCCAGGGTGTTTGTTGGCTTAGTCATAGGTCTAGTTTGTCGGGAAGGAAATGGCCTCCTTCGGAGCTACGCAAGCCCGACAACATCTGCGAGGTGAGAGGGAAAAAGTCCATTTTTGACTCAACGCAAACACCCCCACCAAAACCCCACCCCACCATCCTCCCCACAGAACAACCAACGCGAGCCCTCCGGGAGCGAAGAGTGAGAGAGAGGAACATCGATTGATAAAACCATAATGCTCCCGCGGTCCCGAATCCTCACGAGGTATCCTACGGCGTGCCCGAGTGTCGCACGGGGCAATCTTTCACTTCTTCGCCACCGCTACCCACCGCGATGGTCCACAGCGGTGTCAAAAACAGTACGATTGGGAAGACTACCAGTGCTGGTCAGCGGGAGGAGGAGATGTTATGCTACCGTGAACAACAACAATGGTGATCCGGAGAAGAGGGGCAATAGGAAGCAGGATGGTGGGGGCAGTGACAGTAAAGGCGATAGGAAAAGTTCCGATCTTCCGCCGCTGGAGGAATTTAAGCCTCAGGATACGTTCGACAAGTTGCACCCGGAGTACAAGAAGTTGCTTGCGAAGGTTGCGGATGATCCCGAGACCATGTGGAATAAGTGGTCACCCGCGGAGAGGTTGTCGTTCGTGACAATACTCATCAAGAGTAAGGAACTTGGGGAGAGATTGCATCAACCCCCCGGCTCGGGCCTGTTTATGAAGGCTCTGAATAATCTTCTAGGATTTGGGCCTCCGAAGGTTGATCCCAAAAAGGATTCGAAGGAGGGGCCGGCCAGTGGGGCACCGCCGGAGGAACCCCCAGAAGATGGAGGAGAGAGAAGCAGCGGCGATAGTCAGCACAAAGGGAGACAGCAAGGGAAGAAGGAGGGTGCAGGTGGTGCCGGCTCGGGTTCAAATTCGTACGCCTTCAGATTGGATACCACTTCTTTAATAGTCTCGTCGATCCTCTCCTACATGATTTACCGGATGCTCCCGGGAGAGCAGTCGAGGGAGATCACTTGGCAGGAGTTCCGGAACACTTTTTTCGATAAGGGGCTTGTAGAGAAGTTGACTGTGGTCAACCGGAGTCGAGTGAAGGTCAACTTACATAGAGATGTTACCGCCCAGATGTATCCCGACTCCCCAGCTGCCAATGGGAACGTCTACTATTTCAGCATCGGATCGGTGGAGGCTTTCGAGCGAAGATTGGATGACGCTCAGAATGAATTGGGAATTCCTAGTTCCGAGCGGATACCAGTTGCTTATAAGGATGAGATTTCTTGGACTGGAACTGTACTTTCTTTTGCCCCGACCTTGCTGGTAATAGGCTCAATCTTCTGGCTGTCACGGCGTGCTTCGAGCGGATCTGGGCAGAGCGGGATTTTCGGCATTGGAAAATCCCGGGCCAAACTCTTCAATCACGAGACGGATATCAAGATAAAGTTTAAGGATGTTGCCGGTATGGACGAAGCAAAGGTCGAAATCATGGAATTCGTTTCGTTCTTGAAGCAGCCTGAACGCTTCCAAAAGCTCGGTGCCAAAATCCCACGGGGTGCAATTCTCTCCGGACCCCCAGGTACTGGTAAAACGCTCCTTGCGAAGGCTACTGCTGGAGAAGCCCAGGTCCCATTCTTCTCAGTGAGTGGTTCGGAATTTGTGGAAATGTTCGTCGGTGTCGGTCCTTCCCGTGTACGAGATCTCTTTGCCAAAGCTCGGAAGAGTGCGCCATGTATCATCTTCGTTGATGAAATTGATGCTATCGGAAAGTCACGTGCCAGGGCGAATATCGGGGGCGGTAACGACGAGCGAGAGAGTACGCTGAATCAATTGCTTACCGAAATGGATGGTTTCAATACTACGGAACAGGTGGTTGTTTTAGCTGGTACTAACAGAGCGGATGTTCTCGATAGGGCACTTATGAGGCCCGGGAGATTTGATAGACACATCATGATTGATAGACCAACCATGGACGGGAGGAAAGCGATCTTTTTAGTTCATCTTAGGAAGATTGTGACCTCTGAAGATATGGATTACTTGAGTGGGCGCTTGGCTGCATTGACTCCTGGTTTCTCTGGAGCTGATATCGCGAACTGTGTCAATGAAGCTGCTCTCATTGGTAAGCGCAGGCTCACATCATTCTCAGAATATGTTAACCAACTAATAGCTCTATAGCTGCACGGGGAAATGCCGACCAGGTAGTAATGACCCATTTCGAGCAAGCAATCGAGCGTGTCATCGGTGGTCTCGAAAAGAAATCGCTTGTCCTTTCACCGGAGGAGAAGAGAACGGTAGCATATCACGAGGTAGGGCTTCCCTTCCTCAAGCCCCCCGAGCCAGATAATAGCTTAACAAATACAGGCTGGCCATGCTGTTTGCGGCTGGTTTTTAAAATATGCCGATCCCCTCCTCAAAGTCTCTATCATCCCGCGTGGTCAAGGTGCCCTCGGCTACGCACAGTACCTCCCACAGGGAGAACAATATCTCCTATCATTGGCCCAACTAATGGACCGAATGGCAATGACTCTCGGGGGACGTGTCTCGGAGGAACTCCACTTCGACACTGTCACCAGCGGGGCCTCAGACGACTTCAACAAGGTGACCAGGATGGCGTCAGCCATGGTGACAAAGTGGGGGATGAGCAAGAACATTGGCACACTATACTACGACGACGACGAGCAGAAGCTGCAGAAACCATTCTCGGAGGATACGGCGCAGAAGATCGACTCAGAGGTGCGGAAGCTGATCGACGAGGCGTACGATAAGTGCAGGAAATTGCTCACCGAGAAGAAGGCGGAGATTGGGCTTATTGCTGAGGAGTTGCTGTCTAAGGAGGTGCTTGGGCGGGAGGACATGATTCGGATATTGGGCAAGCGGTAGGCGTGCTTATTAAATAAAAACGACTTCTGATAATTGTGAAAAGCTGACGATGGAAAAATAGACCGTTCGAAGAGAATAAAGACTTTGAAAAGTTCTTTGATAGGGGTCATACCTCTGCTCCTCCGTAAGTTCATTCTGTCTCCCCTCCGCCTATAAGCACCGTGTTAATTAAGAAACAAAAGACCCTTTCCTAGCGAAGCCCAAGTCCCCCCACCACCCCAACAACCCGGCGTCCCAACAACACCTCCATAGTCATTGCGAACCCACATTTTCTCTGCTCACTCTTCCTTCCGCCCTCCCACCCATCCATCCACTCATGCGTCCATCCATACATTGAATTTTAAATTCCTGTATATCAAAATTATAAAAATAAAAACTTGGCATATTTTCTGGATCAGGTCACACCCTTGCTGTCAGTAGGGGTTTCTTTTTTCTTTTTCGATTGATCGATTGACTGTATGAAGAATAGTACGCGCATTGATCTCCACCCCCTCTAGATTCATATAAAAAAACCCTCTCGTGGGCCTTTTGCCTATTGTTCTTCCCACGCTCTTTTTTTCGCGGCCCGATGGGTGGAGGTGTATTGTATTGTATTGTATTGTACCGTAGGAATGGAATAGTGACTACCTAATTGATAGCATGTGCTGTGCCGTACAGTGATGCTGGGATGTGATGTGCATCTTGCACGATTCGCAGGCATTATGGATCATAAAGTATCACCCTCTTTATATCGATGAACTCCCAGGATATTGCCACAGGGGAGGCGCGGCACCGCACAGCGCTTCAGCGATGCCGACGGCAACCGGCAACGGCGGCGCTTTAGACGGTATCATAGTAGGGCAGTGAGGGTATGGTAGGCATAGTGGGTAGATTTCATTGCAGCGGTGATAATATGGCACCGGTATGCTGGTATAACAGCCCCATGGGTCGTATCAACCTTAGTCTAACACTATCTTTACCCCTTCCATTGCATTCCATACGTCCATCTATTTGGCCGCGAAGTGTGGTAGCGGTAGTAGTGCATTTCCTCCACATGTTCCCCCCCCATCCCCCCGGTCTATCCTATGGGGAGAAAGAAGGAATACCGTATGTAACCTCGTATTCACAAATCGTCACTCGGTTCGGCTTACTGTTTGTGTTCTCTGGATGATTATAAAATACCTAAGTGGCGGGAAGATCGGTATTATAGTAGGGCGCTGATTGGGCAGGTACTATACCAACTATGCATAGCAAAGTGTTGTGAAGGTGCCTACGGGCCTCTCCGCCATGTCCTTCCAGAAGGCGGTCTTGCCATAACCAAGTTTCTTCTACTAAAGCACTGCTGCAGGTGTTACAAAAATGAGATGCGCTGGTAGCTATGCTGGACTAGGCACCCGGTGGTGCGCGTGGGCGCACACTTCGGACCTGACTTCCGCGAGTTTATCATATTCCGTCCAGAGCAGGAGTATTGGTACCAGCCGGTATCCGTTCGGCGGGGTGCCGTATCAGAACTATGATACTATGATATGGTATCGTGCTCCCTCCCACCTGGCGGAACCCGAATTTCCCATCCACCCCCAGCCCACATCACTACCTTATATTGGAGGGGTTGAGGACTCATAAAGTATAATAATATCATAATTCTGTATTGTAAGATTCTGAACAGGTAGGAGTGTGATGGGGAAAATGAATAACTACGGCTACAAGAAAAAGACCAAACAAAGAACCGGGGATACGAGAACACCTATGCAAATAAGGAAAGGAAGAAAGAAGGAACTAGTGGTGGTGGTGGCAATAATTTTTGTAAAAACGAGAGAGAAGGAGAGGGGGAGAAAGAAAAGGGGAGAAAACTCCATCGCCATATTACTACAACAACCACGGTATCTTGTGGGGTGTTTGTACTTTTGTGGGTATGTGCGTGCTTGTGTTGGGAGAGAAAAAAAAGCTCTATGATATCTTGTTTACACGTTTCTTTGCGATTTTCATCTTTTTGCCGACTCTGTTTTTTGTTTGTTAGCCACTCCATGTTATGTGCGGATGGTATAGGAGGAGCTAACTTGTCAACATCATGATCAAGATCCTCCAGCATCTTATTCTGAAGATCGATCTCCTCACCAATTGCTACCCCGATCTCCTTCATTCGACCAACGTTCTTTAGCATGCCCTCTACGGCTCTATCCTGCTCTTGCATGTATTGGTCATTAAGCTGTAGTACACCCTGATTATCTAGTTCCCTGGTATGTTCCGTTTCCGGCAGTGGTGCGCCGAGGACCCTGCCGCCAGTGAAAGTATTCCTACTTGCGTTGGCCCCTGTAAAGAGTGCACTCTTATCAGCTGCCATAGCGGTAGCGGAAGAGTTTTGGGCGGCCCGCTTGGAGGCGAGCGAGTTTGCTAGGGATTCTAGGCCATCCCGCTCCTTACGGGCTGATGATATCAAGTCTCTTCGTCGTCGGATCTCTCCGTCGAGTAGTGCCTTGACTTCCTTGCCTTCCTTGCCTGCCCCCCATCCGTTATTACCCCTTCCACCACTACCAACCTCTTTGAGTCCGTTATCCAACGCAGTGATTAGAGAGCCAACCTTGACGAGACAACGTTTAGCCCCCGCGGATGCCTCGTGCTGCTCCCCAGCTGACCCTGCTTGATCACGCTTCGACAAGTACATCCTCGCATCGTGTAGCAGCGTCTTCAATTCCCGATACGTATCCAACCACAAGGTTGGATCCGTAATCGGTCCTCCCCCTATACTCCCACCCGGCGTGTGTCCCAGAGGACTCGGGCCCAACGCGGCCGACGATCCAGCGGACCAATTCGCGGGCAGGTTCAGAAAGGTTCTCCAGGCAGGTGAGTCACGCCAGCGAGAGTCGTTCGAACGCAGGATTCCGAGGAGGTATTTTTCAAGCCCGTCTCGACGCTCCTCAGTCATCACGGGGTTGTTGACGGTCCGAGAGAAGTAAGACTTTGGCGGAAGCGGCTTGGGCGGCACACTGCCGACAATGTCGGTCAGTCGCGAGTGCAGTTCGGCGAAGTCATTGTAGCGCTTTTTGACGGTTATAGAACGGAGAGGGAGACGGAGGAGAATGTGATAGACTGTGTGTGGCTTCCCCGGTGATGTGGCGAGGGAGGTTGTTGGGATGGAGATTTCAAGAGTTGTCATAGTGGCTCGTGGCTTTTCGTCTGTTGAGGAATGGAAGAGAGCTGGGAGGAAGGGGGTATGTTTGCTCGTTGGAAAAAGTACCGGACCGGTGATCCCAGGGGATGTCGGGTAAGGCGAGACAGGGTGAGAAAAAAGGGAAGGATCGGGCAAAAGCAAGATCGAGCTATAGACTATTAGATAAGATCCCTCTTAGAAGAGTCGGGAATAAAATGGGTTGCTAGAATCTCTGTGATGCGATGATAGCTTTCTGGGGACTTGATAGTGTGGGGTGGGGGTTAACTTAACAGTAATGGGTGGTCCGAGTGGATGAGTGGTCAAGTATGCTGCTGCGGACGGGAAAGGGCCAAAAGCAAGCCTTAGAATGAGATGAGCTCCTCAAACCGGAAAAACAAGTGACACGGAAGCTTCCAAGAAGGAAAGAATCAGATTGTGGCAGGTAGTGAGAATGTGGCTAAGTGTGGCGGAGGAAACAACTGGTCTAACCATTAACAGAGCGGGGGGGAAAAGCCACAAATAGCAAATCGCCGCCGGAAGCCTGACAAGTAATCCCCGGCAACGTGACTTTCTTGCTGTGGTGCGTTCCGAAGCAAACCCAACACCAAGAAACTCGGTAGACTATTTGTGGCTACTTGATGTTTCCGAACAGCTCTTTAATCATATATCCTTTCCTCTCCCGTGATACCCTCCAACTCTAGTCCACTATATTCTTATAGCCCCCGTGGGAAACACCCGTTCGTCAAGTTTTCATCCCCTCAAACTATTCATCGGTCTTTTCCTAGCACAGATTTAGTCTCACTGCTTCTGCTGGCCCGGGGTTCATTTCGCCGGTGTCTGTCTGGCACTCTACGCCCGATGTTGTCGAGACCTATATCGTTAGTGTTAGTACATTGCTCGGCTCTCGTTACTTTTTGTTTGTTTGTCCTTAGCGGTTAACTGATACCTGCGTGTGATGACGTATAGTCCCGTCACTCTAAGGGAAGCTGCTCTCGACTCTCCAATATTTCGCGGCACGGTAGTTCACTATGGAGAACAGGTGGAGCTAGTCGAGAAATGGCTGGAGGGCTACTTGAAAGCTACCTTGAAGCTCTGCAGCGAGGTGAATGGCAAGTCCGAGGCTCCACCCCCGAAATACGATAGGGTTTGCTAACATAGCCGAATATAGGGCTCGAGGAAGTTGTGAACAATTATTTAGGGAAGGGGGTTCCTAATGGTCTATCCGAGTTGATAATTGATCAGGACTACACGCTACTCGCTATTAAGAGGTTTACGGAGGGTTCAAGAGGGTTTTGGGGAGCAGTTATAAATGGGGCCAAGAAAGTTGAGCAAACCGTCGTGGAACCCTTACTAGGGTTCCAAAGGTCGGAGCTTAGGGTATTCAAGGCAAGGGTCATGGGCAGACACTTTCTCATGAACCCTCACTCACAATTGTCTTTAGGATTCACGACGTTCCCTTGAGACCACTCAGGCGAAATACGATTCTCTTCTTGCCCGCTATGCTGGATTGTCAAAATCGAAAGAGCCTTCATCACTCCGTGAGGATGCGTTCCAACTCTATGAGGCTAGAAAGTTGTACATTAGAGCTTGCTTAGATTTCTGTGTTGCCGCACCCATCTTTCGTGCCTCGTTGGACCGTACCTTGACCAAAGTATTGTCAGACCAGTCTAGGAAGCAGATACGCCTCCGACGCGAAGGCACCGCAGTAGCCGAAAAATATGCAGTTGAGATGGATAGGATAAGGGCTTGGAGTGAGGGCATGGAACAGAGCGATAAAGTGTTTCGCAAAGAGCTTCTTATGGCAAGAAAAGAATTGGAAGAGAGGGTAAAACGAGAGTTGCACCCCGCCAGGGAGTTGGAGGAGTACGCAAGTAGCACAGTTCCTTATCTATCCAGCAAGGGGCCTGGCATTGCCCCAGAAGGCGAAAACATATCAAGTGAAAAACAGGGTTGGTTGTTTATGAGGACATTGACGGGTAAACCAACCCGAAGCCTTTGGATCAGACGCTGGTTCTTTGTGAGGGAAGGGATATTTGGATGGCTCATACAAGGATACAAGGGCGGTGGAATGGAGGAAAGCGAAAAGATTGGTGTCCTGCTATGCAATATTAAGCCAGCATTCCAGGAGGAACGAAGATTTTGTTTCGAGGTCAAGACGAAAGATACCACAATATTGCTCCAGTCAGAAACCCAAGCAGAACTTACATCATGGCTCGCAGTCTTTGAACAGGCAAAAAGGACTGCTGTCGAATCGGCATCCTCTACGGCATCAGCCCAAGCTTTCTCTATCATTCCACCCTCGGCTCCCGTTCCCGCTACTGAGCCGGCATACATAACAAAGGGCCATGATGGTAACAATGCTTCTTCACCACTCACACCACAACCAATAGGCAAAGATGGTATCTCTCTAAACCCACTGAGTGTGTCGAGACATCTCCTTGTCCACCGTGAGCGTGGGAACGATGATGAAGCTTTTGGAGTCGACCGTTCATTAACTATGCCTCTCAACGCCCTTGGAAGCGCTTCCAGAGGAACTTCCTTCGACATTAGTAGGAATGACAATTCAACCCCGGTGGCTTCGGGGACCCGGGAAAAAATTGCACAGAAGCTGGATATCCATCGGAAAATGGGACCTAACGAGCGAAATCAGTCTTCGGTGGTTCCACCAGCCTCACCAGGCAATAATAATGGTGGAAGTGGTGTTGGTATATCGGCCTTGATCTCTGCAAGCCATAACGCTTTGCCATTCCATCCGCCAGCATCGCCTCCACCTGATGGAAAAATTGTAGATGGACCTACCAGCCTTGCTCCAGCCACTTTGGTCAGTACACCGGCACCAGTTACGTTGTCAAAGGCGGCGATGGTAACATCGGGGCAAGAGCCAATAAACGATGATTTTGGATCTAAAGGTCACCGAAAAACTCAGAGTTTGGATGCAACTATTGGGCCCTATTCACCGGGTAGGGATAATGGTCTACCTGGAAGAAAAGACGAATACCCTTCGGGGTATCCTCCAGAGCTTAGGGCTCAAGATAACCATTTCAGAGTCTTGTTTCCTGGAAGAAGGCCTAATGAAACGGTATTGCTTGGTGAGTGATAGATTTTGTTTCCCACCTTTTGGTGTCCTACAGTGGCAGGGTTAATAACAAGCGCCCATCGGACAGTTTTCCGAGCAACATGGAGCCCAAATGATACACAGGAGCTTCCGGGCCGTTGCTACGTGACGGTTGACCATGTGTATTTCTACTCCCATTATCTTGGCCTTGTGTTTACTAGCGTGATACCCCTCACGTCTATTACTGAAGTGAAAGCTGCTCCTGGAAAGGACTGCGATTACCTGTTCTTGCATCTTGACCCCGAAGACAAAGATGTAGGAGTTGACCAAGAGGGACATGAACCGCACATCACGATCAAGATATTCTTAGAGCCAGTAAGGCTCTTGCAAAGGCGTTTGCTCTTTTTGGTCAAAAACGCCAACGCATCGAACGAAGACGAACCTCCGAAGCTCCCAGCTAGAAAGGTCCTAGAGAGGCTTATCGCATTGGAGCGCGAAGTAGAGGAGCGGACTGGGACTGATACTGAGAGTTGGGAAGATGTGGGGATTGTAGATGTGCACGACGAGCTCGAGCGGAGGAAGCGTGCGGGCGAGCTGATGAGAGTACGGATTGACGGGTGGGTTGTTGCTTCGAGACGAGACCTGAAGTCTGATACTGAAGCAATGTCTAGTGATAATCTAATGTCTCACCCAACTGCCACTCAGAGAGGCATTGACGGTAGGGTCGGGGGGGTGACTCGCTTTAAATTCCCTTCGGCGCCGGTCGTCTACGAACCTGATGGAATGGATAAAAAAGCGTTTGAACGGGAGTTTGAGGTTTCGCCGAAAGCGATGTTTCACGTCATGTTTGGAGACAAATCGGCTGTTTTCCACACATTATACCACGAGAGAACAGCACGGTGTATGAGTTCCTGGCAACCGCAGAACCCTTACGATTTCGGTAAAGCAGATGCTGACTGCCTTGCTTGGTTCCACAGACATTCAACAGGGCGCATGGACCCAGCTAGCTGGTGGAAAGATGAAGCGGGAATTCAAATACCAGATCGAGTACCATGACATTTTACGTAGGTCCCCGAAACTGGCGCTAGCTGCTTGTGCAGTGCTGATAAGAGACATCTAGGGAGATTGCGGACATCAAATGTGGTCGATCATCAAACAATCGAGAAACAGGACGATCATTTGTAGGCTCCTAAACTGCTTGACGATCCTTAAATACATGGGGTATAGTAGGCTAACCTATCCTTAGGTGTTATATAATCACGGACCGAAAAACACCCTGGCATTTGCCTCACCGCGAGCATTTCATGCTTGTTAGCAAGGTGATCATTACTCACGTAGCGAAATCAAAGTGTAAATTATCCATCTGGACTGCTGTCGAATGGGAAAAGGAGCCGACGTTCTCAAAGGGTAGGCCATCCTTTCATATTAGAAATTATGGGGGCGGTTTGGTTGATGTAACATTGGCTGTCGCAGGAATTATTCACAGACAAGCCCTCAATGATCTCGACTTAGACGCCCTTGACCTAGGAGATGTCGTCGCAGATCAGGCACGGAAATTAGGTTCTCAAAGCCGCATAGATAATATTGTGGACGTCTTTGGGGGGATAGGCCAAGAAACTCCAGGCTCCTACCTGACAGTAGGGGGGTTGGACGGTGCGCCTCTCGCCTCGGATCTTGACCCAAGAGCCCCGAGGCTACCGATCGCCCACAGGTCCCTCTCCCAGATGATGCTGGAAACTGGCTTGAGCTTTCTCGAGAGCGCGGTGTCTAGCCTTATGGTGTGGACATTCACGGCTCTGCAAAAAGCCTGGGGAATCGCATCAGCGCAGCGCATTATCTTGCTGTTTCTGTCCATATCCCTCTTGAGTAACACAATGCTGAGCTCGAGATCTACGGTTTCATACTGGAATGAAAGGAGAGCCGCAAAATTTATGAATGCCGTGGGAGTATCGCCTAATGGAATTATGTCCCGAGCCGTTTATTTGAAGGATATGGATGAAATGGTTCTTAATGGCACAGATTTGGTACACGATAACTCTAGCCAATGGTAATATTTGCCAAGGCCCACTCGTCAACCCCCGCCCTGCTATTCGAAACAACACGTACTGACAGCCTTGCAGCTATGTGAAATTTAGAGAGCTCGCCAGTTTCACTGATATGGACGCAGATGCGGCCCTGGCCAGCAAAGGATTTTTTAGTGCTTCGACTCGTGCCACCGCAAAAAGACTCCGGCTCTCTAGGCAGCATCTTGGGTCGTACCGCCATGACTTGCTCGTAGCGATGAGAGTTGTCAATAGCTTGGAGAGAAACATGGTGCACGCCGAATGGGACAATTGGCTTTTCGAGGAGACATCTAGATGCAAACAGGCACTCTTTGTTTTGAGTAACCGGAAGCCGCTGACCGGAAGTGTCGGTCAGAACAGCGCATCTGAGGGTGATGATAGAGGAGAGCGCAGCGAAACTGCAAAGTGGCTTTCAGAATATTGCGATAGTTGCAATAGAGAGCGGAGTGAATTTGATGCCGGACGACGTCTCGGTCTAGCGTTTCCTTAAGTTTTTTTCTCTTCTTTCTTTTTCTCTCTCCCCATATCTTATCTTGTCTAGGTTAGAATTTCCTTTGTTCTATTTTGCGCCGTGCCTTTTTGCATAGGTCAGTCGGTGATATGGCTAGATGGTGCAGCACCAGTCTCATCCATTCGTTATTAGGCTCTCAACCTTGATTCCAATCTGCTGTCATACCTTATACTTTGTGCTTAAATTCGTCATTCCCCTTCTGCAGGAGTTATTTCTTCTCTTTGCCTCCTTTAATTCTGTCCTATCTTCCGTACGAGTAAGAAGCCTGTACCGTACTTGCACCTTATACATACCGCACCGGTGGATGGAAAGGCCTAATGCCCTTGGTGTTAGCATTGTTGTAATGAGAGTTGGGGTTACGACTAGCAGCCCAAGAAATCAATCTTGAGTCTCTAACAACGCTGGTATCATAGCAACTACGAAGCAAACCAAACACCATTCCAACCGAACCAAGCTCCTGATATTGCAAATAGAGAGTTGCCGTAGAGAAGCCCTCTTCTTCTGCTCCTTCCATACCTTACTGTACGCTACTATGTCCGAGTCTAGCACGGGAGCATTACATCCGGTACTCGTATAGTATACCCATCAACTATTTTACCGCAGCATTATATTATGCTCCGGGTGAATTCATTTCATCTCCATCTCCGTCGCCATCCTGATGAGAAACTGGCCAGCCTCATCCTGCAAAGCATGATCAATCACAAACAGCCCCAATCCCCAAAAATTGCGAAATAAAAACCCAATTCAATGCGCTTCCCTCCCCCGAAAAGGAAAAAAAAAAACTTTATTTAGACGTGAAGCAATTATCATACTCACACTGCCCTCACACACCGACCGAGCGAACCCGGCCGGCCCGGAAGTACAATAACATGCAAGCCTCTCGCAACACACCGCAGACATCGTGCTCTGCCAAAACCTGCCAGAAATATAAATAACCCATCAATGGGGCTGGCGGTTGTGAGATTTGCCTTTTTACTTATTTACTTGTTTACTTGCTTACTTTTATTTTACTTGCTTGCTAACGGTAGCGCACTTGTACCACGTTGCTTATCTTAGCAATTCTGAAACAGGGGTAACCGTAAGTTTATCGAGCTTTTTTGTTCGGCAACTCTTTTTCTTTCTTTTTCTTTCCTTCTTCTCTCCCTGCTCATTCTGGCGGTGCTGGGGGGCTTATGGTGCTTACTGTACTCGTACAGTAACTGTACGGTACCTGTGCTGTGCGATTGTCCGGTTAAGCTCCGGTGGAGATCATTTATTGGCGAGATAATCATTGCTGCAGTACGGTAGTTGGCCCGGAGGGCAAGGGGGTTCTAAAGAACACAAGAAAGTCCAGGAATGGAATAGTCTATGGAAGGATAAGAGTTATTCGTGGAAACATCCATCCACCCACTCAGTGAGAAGTAGCCCGTATCATAGTCCGAGGCTTGTTTGTTTGTTTGTTTGTTTGTCCGTCCGTCCGTCTGTTCGTCCGTTCGCTCGTTCCAAACTGTGCAGTATCATACGTGCGTGCTTCTGACCGGCCACGGCCACGGACGGATAGACGAACAGACAGACGTACGGGCGCTACTTTTGTACTTCGGCGGCTGCGGTGGATTCCATTACCGTAATCCCCCTCCCCTATTAAGACAACTAGCTCCACCGAACTCTCTTATTCGGGGCTCCGCGATGTATGGTTAAGATTGTGATTGTTGTTGTTCGCGCGTATGTGTGTGTGTGCGTGCGTGCGTGCGTGGTTTTCAGTCAGTTACTATTATATATACTTCTGCGGTTTCGTTTCGGGATGTTTCTGTTTGTGTGTTGTGTGGTTTTGCATGGTTTCCCGCTAGAACTTGACTACGGTACCCGTGCGGGGGGTGCGCGGTAAATTCATTATATATATGTGCAGTACGGCACGATCACGAGTTTGTTGTTGGGATTCGATTTCGGCTTGGACCGATGTCCGTGCTCCGATTTTATTTTATTTTTGCTGCTAGTCTATATAGGGTTTAGACATTTTTCTATTTTTTATCCACGGTATTGTGGTGGGAAGAAGGGGTGGAAGTACGGGGCTTTGGACGTGAGTTGAATGCAAGTGTCTTTACTTCCTACAGTGCGGTGCTGTGTGGTGCTGTAAGTCAAGATCTACTGCAACGTCTTTTCGTTTTTGTGATATTATAATATTACCGTACTTGTATGATGATATTTTCTTTTTCATCCTTTTTGCTCAATTCCTGTCTGCTGGGTTCCTGAATGAATGGATGAATCGGTTTATGATATGGGGCAGTCTGGGCAATGCCGTGCTGGCTGCGTGGGAAGTCGTCATTCTTTCTATAATAAATTTGTATACATACTGTCGATCATGGTCCACCCTATGTTAAACTTGCACCTAATCCACACACACACACACAGAAACCATCGTCTCGACTGTAAACTTTTTTCCCCCTGGTGCTGGAGCCGATGTCATTCCTTCTTTTTTTTTGATTTATTTTTTTCCATTTTACCGCCGAACTGGCCGCCCGCCTGTCAAATAAACTTCCGCGTTTCTTCTGACTGTATGTGGGTAGCGCAGTTCGCCCACCGCTTGGGCCGAAAGGTGCGAAAAATGGTTATGGTTGGGGTAGGGGGTAGGGGTACGAGTACCGTTGAAGTGGCAGACAGTTAGTTGACAGGGATGTTTTTTGTATTATTTTTAGAAAGCGAAAAAAGGCACTTGGACCTTAAAGAATTTGATCATAAATCTACTATCAACCAAAAATTGACTTAGACTACCGGTACAGATGTGGCTATATTATGAAGTAGGTTTCCCCAATTGCAGTACAGTAAACAAAAAAATTACCCGGTCAGATTAGATCAGATCAGGTACCTATCATAGCCCGGTGCCGCGATGATGATGGTTATGATGCGAGTAAGCACTCCATTCCCCCGCCGCGCGAAGGACGGCGGAGGAGAATGGATATATTGAACCGGAGGTGCAAAAGGTGGGGGTTGGTATTTGGGGGAGTTTGACGAATAGGGATTGAAGCGAAGTGAAGTAACGTGCGCGTATCATAATGCTGAGACTAAGAAAGGCGGGGGGGCGGCGGAGGGGACTGACTAACTTAGACTAGCCTAGAACCCAAACACCCGCTGGCAAACTCGTTACCGTACCGTATGTTCGTTATGAGTTCCCCCCCCCCCGTTCGTTTGTTAACCTACAGCACCTGTTTCCTGTTTCCTGTTTTCCTATACGGTGCTACACCTGTACCATAACATCCCAACCCCCTCCCTCCTTGACCCCAGGAAAAAACAATTCCTTTCCCTCTCTTCCTTCCTTCCTCCCCCTTCCGCCCACCCTCACTCACTCGCACCCTACTTGGATGAACAAAAGAGAGGGAGAAGGGGGGGAGGAAACGTCCGGACTGGGCAGGTAAGCCTGGTGCAGGTACTGTACCGTATAGACATTTCATATTCCCACCACAGCAGCAACCCCTGTCTCTTTTCTACTCCAGATTTGGGACTGCCATACTGTACCCACAGACGTAGTGTTACATTTCCAATTTTGGGATACGCCATACTTGTATGGATGGGTAGATGTATGGGCGCACAAACGAGATCGAAAGAGGTAGTACGTCCCCCATCACAAAAGCAAATGTCTAAGACAAGACAAAACACAAAAAAAACCCCCGAAGGAAAAAGGAAAGAAAAAAAAGAGGGAAGCAAGTGACAGGTTGTGGTATGGGTAGGTAACTAGCTAGAGGTATCATACAGTATTGTACATGCTGTTGAGAAAGGATACCGGTAAGTGCAAGCACCAAAGCGCCAGATGCAGGAGTCAGTCGACCCAGATCCACGGAAGCATGCACAATTTTGTGAGATGGATTGATGCAATGTGATGTCGGACTATACTTAACTTAGGTTTGCCATGATAACTAACTGACTTGACTATTATAACAAACACAAACAGAAAGTTTGTCGCTCAGCAGGAGGAAAGGAGGAGGCAAAGGTGAGGTAAGAGGTAAGAAGTATGAGGCTAAGGTTGGTAAGGTAAGAAAGGGAAAAGATATGATATATTGAGCGGGTATCATACCAACTATCACTAGAACTGGAACTGTATGTATGTGTGTATGCAGGTAAAGGTAATACCATTGTCTACGGCGGTTCGCTAGCTACTAATGTTTATTTTCCATCTTCATCATCATAATCATAATCATATGGGCGGTGGTCGAGTGAGTGGGAAAGAGAGGACACTACCTTGGTTGTCGTTGTATCATACCGTACAGAATGTCATTTCCACCCCCAGTCTCAATCCGTAGACTACCCTAAATGCAAACAACCCCGGAGTAAGGGAACTTTTGCACTAAACAGGGTTATTTGGTCGGATTTGGTGCGGTCTGGCTTTTTTTCCCTCCATCTCTCTCTTTCCAAATCACAGTTAGTAGGCAGAGAAAGAGAGAGGAGAGACATGCACATGGTCAATGTTACGGTCGTGGGGAGCGAACCTCCTCAACCTCCTCCCGCTAGGGATTTTCCGTTTTAGGAGCCATGACAATACCGGTACGAGTACTCGAGTAGAGTCAATCGGTTTGGTGACCGGGGGCCTCTTTTTCTTTCCTTCTTTCTTTTTTGGTGAGATTTTTGTTTCCTTCTTCCTCTTCTCCCGCATGTTCCTGGTTTGGGGCTTTTTAGAGCTTGCACCACCACCTCATCACACCCATTGGCCCTGCCAAGCTTACTCCATGCCGCATCGAAATGCACCTGCGTTTTCGCGATTGTTTCGGGTTGGTCTCAAGCTAATCTTCAACTCACCATCTATTTGGCTTTCTTGTGTTTTGGGTTGCGAAGCGGGCTGTGGGGTGAGTGAGAAGGGGGAGGGGGGAAGGGGGGGGGGGTGAGAGCGAGTGATGGGGGTGGAGGTGCTAGGGGAATCTCCGTTCTCGTTTCATGTGGGTATCAGTCGATGCAACCCGAGATGTTCACACTACACAACAGACGATCCCGTGAGACTGTGCTGCTCCCGGAATCTCAAATATTTTTTCCTTTTTTTCCTTCCTCTTTCTTCTTTTCTTGTCTGGTTCTTTTTCCTTTTTTCTTGTCGTTGTCACGGCGCAAAATTAGCTCCTTTGGATGGGGGACTAAGGCGAGTTGAGTGAAGCGGCTGAATGGTTCAGGATCGTGTTTCGTGGAGCATGTTGTGGGCTCCCTCTTCCTTCCTATCATATCTCTATTCATTCTTTTTTATTTCATTCTTCCAAATAATTTGCTGATAGAATAGGGTAGCCTTACCAGACTAGAACGGGTAAGATTGGTTCGATCTGGGATATTTCCCCGTAAACACTCTTCGCTGTCATCCCAATAGTCTAGTTGCGGGAGATGCCTTGGTGGGAGGAGCATCAGCATCAGCATCGGCAGAGAAGAGGTCGAGATGTGAATGTGCTGCTCCACCCGGTTATTCTGACGTTGCGAATCAACTACGGCACCCTAGTGCGATGGGGCGGGACCTCTGACGCTACAGTCTGTGTGTGGCTACTTTTGTCAAAACTGCTAATTCTGCTATCATACTATTATACAAAATTGCACTGCTTGTGTCTAGGGTAATGTCCAACCCCCCCCCTACCTCTCCAGAGTAATGGGAAGAAAGGCGAAATACTAAAAAATAAAAAATATATAATCATCCCTGGTCATTGAGGAGGCTCCTGCAGATCGGGCTGGGTACCAGAGCCTCGATTGAACCTTCCAGCGGCTCCAGAAAATTCGGTTGACAGGGGAGGTATGGTATTGTAGACGCTGAACCGAATTTAAACTCTTTTTCGGAGTGAAGTGAGGGGGGGAGGGGGAGAGTAACATGGAACATGTACAATACAGCGACCTACTGTGAGCGCTTCGACCAGGTATCGAAAGGGACATTTGGAAACCTAGTGGAAGGGCCCGCCGTTCGTGCTTACAATATAATCTTTTGGGAGGGCATCCTAACTACTTCTTCCTACCCCCCTCCTCTTTCCCATCTATCTCTTTCTCTTGTCCTCCATCGCCAACTCTGTCACTCTTTTCACGAACCAGCCCACCGGTTGGATTTTGTTTAGTTTTTCTTTTTCTTTTCTTTTTTTTTTCCTTCTTCGTTCTTTTTAGTCCGTTATTTTTTTCGACCACTACTAGTATATCTTTTTAATTGTCCTCCGAGAGCTGGCCCTCTCTTTCCGCATCCGTGCTTCCCTTCACCTTGGTCAACAGGTTGACGACGTTCTTTAAACTCTTTAATATCTTGCCTTCCTCCCTTAGAGGTCGCACATCTACATTCTCTCCGGCCGGTCCGATCATTTGGCTCTGGGTTTGCTTCAGTATATACATCTACTACCTCCACTGCTACTGCTTGCTACGGCAACGACGACGGGTGCTGCTACTACTACTTATTAAACTACCATCATTACTACTATTGCAACTATTATACTACTGCTACTGCTTCTACTACACAACTATTACATACCCACGCACAACACATAAATATTCGTACATACACACACATACATTTGCAACATCTTTTTCTTTTTCTTTTCTTCCCTTTTAGTTTTACTGTACCAGTAAGTAGTTTGATCATTCCCCCATAAGCTCTCCTTGCTTCCTCGGCCTATGGTTCTGCTTTAGGGTGCTGTAACCCGGCGGGATGGGCAGATGGAGACTTGGGATACAGATTGAGATTGAAATTACGATCGTGCTAACGGATGTCTGCATTTTCAGTTATTGTCTTTGTACTACTTCTAGAGGTTGAACATAGATGAACGCGCTCACCATGGATTCAATTCTTGCACAGTGAGTTGGAACTGAGAAAAATGCCCCAAGAGAGATAGAGAAAGGGCCTCTTGCGATTGCTCTATTTCACTTTGCTGCTGCCCAGATGGCTAACGATGAACTTTTTTTTTTCCCTAAGTAGCCAACGAAGTGCTCCCAAAAACCCTTTTACCATTTCTCAGCCTCCACAATTCAGGCTCTCAAACCTGGCAGATACTTTCCCTCGGACATTCCATCCAGCTATGGGCTCTCCTCTCCCAGAGTCCTTTGCCCTGTGGCCGCCGACCCCTCGCACGAATGGAAACAGACCTGCGACGGTTCATGAGACTAACTTTTCATATTCTCTTCCTGAAGAGTGCTCAGCTGCTACTACGTCTTGGGATCCAAATTGCATGTCTATGGGATTGCCCTCTGAGAACCGCAATATGGAATCTAGTGGGGCGGACATGTCCCAACAATATGAAGACAACTCATTAGATAGTAGGTTGCACCCAGGGAGGGAGGGGACCATAGAGGAAAGATAGTATGACTTTCAAAGCGAATGGTTACTGATATTAAAGCTTATAGGTAATGATTGGAACCGCCCCCGTGGGGGTGACTATAGTTCAGTGCTGCGTAACCTGGACAATGATGTGGACCGTCTGGGGTCCAGCTATGGGAGCAGCAGCAATGGCACAAGTCTACTCGATCCTCACTACCCATACTCCACACAGCCCAGAGACGGTGAGGGTTTGAGTTTGAACACCAACTTCCCTCGCCGTTTATCAGATGCCGCTTCGCTGTCGAGTGCAGATGCGCTGGTATCAGCATCGGACATGCCCTACGACGATTACTCTTCGTACGAGGGCTCAGCTGTGACCGACTACACCCACAGAACACCACTGACAATGTCCGCTACTTCCACGCCGCTTTCACCTGTAATGTCACCACGCCAGGCTAGCCAGATGTCGGCTCGTAGTGGTAGTAGGGGCCGAGCTTCACCTTCCCCGTCTCGCGCCCTAAATGTTCGATCTGCGCCGTATCCTGCTGGAGGCAGGGACGCAGGGAACAAGAGGTGGTCCACCGGATCCTTCCTACCGGGGTCGCAGGCTTCGTCTCCGTACGTCGGCCACGTAGATCCGCACTTGCAATCACACTTCAACTCCCACCACTCCTCGCCAACATGCTCCTCCGCACACCCCGCCCCGCACCAACTCCTCCTCTCGCACAACCATGGTTTCCCCCGAGCAAACGGTTTGCTGCCTAGCTCATACATGGATGTTTCATCATCACCGCACGACTGCCATTCGCAGATACCGAACCACCTCTTTGTCAAGATGCTCCAGTCCAACGCAGCGGAGCACTACCGCAGCCACTACACTGACCTCACTGAGCCCCCAGATCTCTACGCTTCCCTGAACGAGGAGCAGATCCCGCCTCCTCCGGAGGACATGGACCCCGAAGACCCGGACCTCAAGCCCCACGAACAGGAGCTTAGATTCGAGGGGGACCTATACACACCAAGATGGGTCCGCGGCCACGGGAACAAGCGCGAGGGATGGTGCGGGATCTGCAAGCCTGGGCGCTGGCTGGTACTGAAGAACTCTGCGTTTTGGTACGATAAGTCCTTCACCCACGGCATTAGCGCGGCCACCGGGCAGAGGTTCCTGGAGCCCGAATCAGTGAGGAGGATGGAGGGGAATCCGGACGTTTGGGAGGGTCTATGCCATTCGTGCAAAGACTGGGTCGCCTTGGTTAGCAATAAGAAGAAAGGGACCACTTGGTTTAGACATGCTTATAAGGTTTGTTTTGCTAAAGAAGTTAGAAGATTAGAAATTAATTAAAGACGAGACGCTAACTATTCGGCCAATCGGTTTAGTGCCATACACATCCTAAAATCAAAGACGCGCCAAAGCGGAGGAGGGAGAGCAGTCAAGGCAAAGCCGCTGCAGCTGTCGCGGCTGCCAAAGCAAAGGTGGACGCCATAGGGATGAATGGGATGCATCACGAGCTGATGGGATGAAATGCCCTTCCTTTCCCTACCTTCTTTGCCGTCTCCTAGTTCAATGATCTTTTCCACTTCTTTTTTTGCACCTTCCCCTTCGCCTATGTTATTTTTTTTACGGACTCTCTTGCTTTTTATAACGGTCTCTCTTCTACCCTCTTCCCCTCTAATGAGATGGATACGTAGCCCAATTCTTTTTTTCTTTTTCTTTTTCTATTTATTTTTCTTTCCTTCCTGCTTTATAACTGGTCCGGAGTGTTCGTTTTGGAGACATTTTTCTTCTTTTCTTTTCTCTCTTTCTTTTTGGTTTTGTTTATGGCGAGAGGGGGGCATTTATGTTATGTGGAAAAGGAAGGAAGGAAGGGTCGTGTTTCATCATAACTATTTCTTTTTGTCTACCGGTTTGCATATGGTTTTACGTCCTAGTATCCATCTCTTCATCGAGTGGTTTTCATCGCCATACCCAAACCCCCTCTTCTGGGGGGTGGCTTTTCTTCCAAATAAAAAAAATTCGTATTATATTTCCCAGGAATTTGTTTTTATCTCTCTCTCTCTCTCTGTGTGTGCGCATGTTTTGCGTGATCGTTTGTGTTTCGTTTCACTTCTGTTTCCAAACAACCCGTGCTCAGAGCCCTTTTATCTTTATTCTTGCGAGATATTGGTTCAGGGTCGGGTTGGAAGGTCAGGGTACGGCATTTTTCTGAAGCGGTTGTCGGTCCGGGTCATTGGCGGGCGGGGTTTCGGGGTTTATTGATTTTTGTGTTCGTGTTTTTTTCTTCCCCAGTCTTCCTATTTGTTCTGTAGAGTGGGCTTTTATGATGGATGGCTCTTCTCTTTCCGAATTCTGAGCTCCGATTATTTTTAGTTGGTTTTCCTTTACCCAATCGTTCTTCATCTGTATTTTCCTCAGCGTTTTTCTATTTTTCTTAAAGTCAATTGTCCTCTTTCTCTCCAGTTCCTTGTTCCTTTTTACCTATGATAGACAGAATTTAGCGGAATAAAAGTCAAAGCAAAAGAGAGCGTCGCGAGCTGCGGGCTCCCGTTCTGTTTTTAAGAGTTTTATGGAGTTTCGTTTAGCTCGAGTAATTTGTCCGCGTTTCGTTGCTGGGTTATGATCCGAAGACTAGGCAGTGTCAGCTTGGGAGAAATTGTTGCTAGAACCTTCGATCAGGCGGGCTGGGGAGGTTTTTTTTTTTCCCTAACGGGCAAAGCCTCAAGTCAAAAGTCAAGGTTCAAAGCGGCCGCTGGGCTTCCTTTCCACCCAAACCCCCCTCTTCCGCCTGTTCTCTTGTTCTCTTGTCCTCTTGTCACCACTCCCTCTTCCCCTTCCCCGCCCCACGAAATCTGTATTTCTTACTTTCCAGGTTAATCCACTAGCCGGACCCTATCTAATTTTGCCATTGCACTTGGCTTCTCCAACCTTTCAGTTTGGGTAGTATTTATTTCATCCCACCGCCGTCGCCTCGTACTCGGGACACTCGAGACTTTGTCAACTGTTTTTCTCCTTCGCTTTCCTTTTCCTTCCTCCCTCTTTCCTTTTTGCCTTACACACCAAGGCTTAGTCAATAAAACCGCACACACACTAAAACAGCACCTATGTCTTCTATGGACATCGATTCTGGGCCTTCGGTAACCCTAGGAGGACTAGGAACATCAACATCTCCGTCCCTAGCCCCGGAGACCCCAGCCAAGACAAACGGCGTAAACGGCACACATTCGCTCCCCCCGGACCCACCGAGGGAAGAGCTCGACGGAGAGACATACAAACAAGCAGGCAACAAATTCTTCAAACAAAAGGAATATGGAAGGGCTGTCGAGCAGTATTCCAGAGCCATAGAGAAGGAGCCTGAGAATGCCACATTTCTATCTAATCGTGCGGCTGCCTACATGTCAGCAGGAAATTTTAACCTCGCTCTAGATGATTGCGTACAGGCCGATCGTCACGCCCCGGATAACGCAAAGACATTGTTGAGAATGGCGAGAATCCAGGTGGCTTTAGGGAGGCCGGAGGACGCTTTGGAGACGTATGACAGGATGAATCCCCCGGCTAGCAGCAGGGACAAGGCTCCCGCATCTCAGATGAAGCAGCATATTAAGACTGCTGAGGCTTCGGTAGCTAATGGGACTGCGAGCTCTATGACGCTGTTCGCTATTAACCAGGCGGAGGATTTACTGGGCACCGGTGTCGAACCCCCGAAAAAGTGGAAACTCCTTCGAGGGGAAGCAAATCTCAAGATGAACACCGCGAATTCACTGGGGGAAGCTCAGAACGTCGCGATGTCTCTTCTTAGGCAGAATGCACAGGATCCCGATGCCTTAGTTCTTAGGGGCCGAATTTTATATGCTCAGGGCGAAAATCAGAAGGCTGCCCTTCATTTCCAGGAAGCTCTCAGATGTGATCCCGATATGAAGCAGGCTAGGATATACCTGAAACGGGCACGGGAGCTTGAGAAGAAAAAGGAAGCTGGAAATGAGGCGTTCAAAAAGGGTGATTACAAAATTGCCAGGGAGCTCTATTCTGAGGCTCTGGCTGTTGACCCTTCGAATAAAGGGACTAACGCCAAGCTGTACCAGAATCGTGCCGTCGCCAACACCAAGGTCTGTTAACTTATTACCCTAATAATTGGTATTAGACTAAAAGTACCTTGCCAGCTTCAAAATTGGGAAGATGCTCTCTCGGACTCTGACGAGGCTATTAAGCTCGACCCGACTTACACCAAGGCCCGCAAGACCCGGGCAAAGGCCCTGGGGCAGATGGGCAATTGGGAAGAGGCAGTTCGCGAACTCAAGGCGGTGGCCGAGGCCAACCCAGGAGATAGTAGCATCCGGAAAGAGATCAAGGAAGCCGAGCTAGAGTTGAAGAAGAGCAAGAGGAAGGATTACTACAAGATTCTTGGTGTGGATAAGACAGCCACCGACACAGAAATCAAGAAGGCCTACAGGAAGATGGCCATGTTACACCATCCTGATAAGAATCCCGATAACGAATCTGCGGCCGAAAAGTTCAAAGGTATGTAGCTATAGTCACGTGATTGTGCAAATGCCACTTATGAGACCTTGCACAAAGCTCACACTGACCTGAACGATCGTGCTATAGATGTCGGTGAAGCCTATGAGACTTTGTCCGATGCACAGAAACGGGAGATGTATGATTCTGGTGTTGATCTACAAGATGATGACATGTTCGGTGGTGGTGGTGGAATGGGTGGAATGGGTGGAATGGGTGGTGGTGCAATGAATATTGACCCCAGTAAGCTAACACCTGATTGATTCCTTGTTTCGTCCGGTTCAACTGATGTTTTTCGCCCTTAGACTTATTTTTCAACATGATGGGTAATATGGGAGGCGGTGCTGGCGGAGGCTTTTTCCCCCCCGGCGGCTTCCCAGGCAACGCAGGAGGAGGGAGAAGAGGGCCACGAGGTGCCCCAAATTTTCCAAATTCATTCACATTTTAAAGGAGTGGAGTCTATTATTGCGGTGCAGGGCAATTTGCATGGAACAAATGTGTTGTCAAAAGGTTCTCCGAATGCTGAACGGGATCTATTTTGTCATTCATCCCTCTCTTCCTCTCCTCTTGTGGTGTCCTAATGTATTTCAAACATGATTCTCGTTATTGAGTCTTAGGTGGCGCTAGTTTCTTACCCGATATTCCTTTCTTGTTGTCATCTGTTCATCCTCATTCTCCTTCTCTTCTTCCTCCCCTCCACCCGGCGACTTTTTTACGTCGTCTGTTTACTCCTTTTCTCTTTACCGTTGTGTTCAGCATTATCTCCTTTTCACACTCATATTTTCTTTCTTCCTCTCGTGTCTTCATCATAGGGTGTTTTTTTTATATAAACATTGGTGGGTTTTGCTATGATTGGTTGGTCAGGTACTGGTGTGGCAACTAGGTTAGATGGTTTTTAAAGGCGGAGGGGAGAACGATCAATATTGTGAAATTTCTTGCCGCTGTTATTGTTGACAGGCTATGGTATTCGAAAGGCTGGCCCTTCCCTTCATATCATACAAATTTAAATGGTGACAAGTAAATAATATCTTAAACGTCTGACTGACTTACCGAAGAGTAACCTAATTTCTCACGTAACCCGCGCTCCCGCCAATTCAAACATCCTTCTCCTTGTTCAGGCCTGTTTCACCTTATTTCCCTCTCTCCGTCACTTCCTCCTTGTGTTGCACGCCTGCAGGGTTAGGGTCCATCATAACGTAATTCTGGGCGCCAATCCAATCCAGTCCAATCTGCTGCAACTTTGCCAGGCGTCCGGGCGGCATCTGAGGAGACCAGTGCCGGCTGGCGAGGTCAAGAAGAAAAAAATAAACGCGGCTAGCGGCTCGGGCTCCTTTCGGACCAGAACGCCTTCCTTCCTGCTCCCTTCCTTTCCTTCCTGCCTTCCCTCCCTCCTGACACGCCGGCATCCTATTCTCTTGTATTCTTAGGGGCTGTGTAGAAACGGAACTACATCATAACTAATTAACACGTAACTTTTTTTCCTTCTTTCTTACACCTTCCTTACCTTACGGGGGTACTCGTCTGTTCTTTTCAAATACTCTCCATTTTTACCTTATCATTTATTTCACTTTTCGACCGCTCACACTCCACTACGGTTAATAATGTCGATTCAAGATCGCACGGGCGAGTTCCACGCCCTCACAACGTCGGCTTCCAAACGGCTCAACAGGAATAATCCGAGTGGAGCGCATCAGCGATTACTCGGGCAGAAGAATAAGAATGGGGGAAGAGATGAGCAGATGGGGAATAGCGGGGGCGGTGGGAGGGGTGAGTTCGCTAGGAAAGCGAGGGATATTGGGAGGGCTATTACGGATACTATGGGGAAGTTAGAGAAGCTTGCGATGCGTGAGTATTCTCTGGGGGTGGGGAAAAAGGGGGCTGATGCGATGTGATGCTGATGTGGGCTGGGTGAACAGTGGCCAAACGCAAAGCACTCTTCGATGACAAACCGGTCGAGATCGCGGAACTCACGTACATCATCAAGCAGGACCTCTCGGCGATAAACCAAAATATAGGGGCTCTACAGGCGCTCTCGCGCCAGAAGAATAACGGCCGTAACGAGGAGGGCGAGCACAGCAAGAACGTTGTCGTCATGCTCCAGGGCAAGTTAGCCGATGTGTCGGTTGGGTTTAAGGAGGTTCTAGAGGTGCGGACGAAGAATATTCAGGCTTCCAGACATCGGACGGATCAGTTTGTGTCGAACGTTAGGCCGAGCTCCGCTGATCGTTTGTCTCACCCGGTCCCCTGGTCCCCCCCACCCCCACTTTTGAGTGCTTCGTTGGTATGGACGTAAAGTTAACATTGGTGGTGATGACAGCAACGGTTTTGCAAACTTCACATTCACCATTGTACTCCACGCCGTCTACTACCCCCCGGCCTAACCATCAGCCTGATTTATTGTCCCTAGACCCGAACCCTTCCTCGTCGGCGCTATCGGGCCCCGCATCGGCGCAGCAGTTGGCACTGATGGAGGAAGGGTCCTCGGCAAACTCTTACATTTCCGCTCGATCAGAAGCTATAGAAGCTATTGAGAAGACTATCACGGAGCTAGGCGGCATATTCAGCCAGTTAGCGCAGATGGTGGGTGAACAGAGCGAGATGATTCAGCGCATCGACCATGAAACGGAGGACGTTGTAGCGAATGTAGAAGGCGGGCAGAGGGAATTACTCAAGTACTGGTCTAGAGTGAGCAGTAATCGGTGGTTGGTGGTGAAGATGTTTGGAGGTATGCACACATGCTCCGCTACTATATGATAAAGTTTCGAAACTGACGACATTCCATATAGTTCTCATGATATTCTTCCTTCTCTGGGTATTAATTAGCTAAACGTTTCTTTTCTTTTCTTTTCTTTATCCACTCTTAGCCCTCAACCTTACGTTACTTTATCACTCTCCGTCGGGCGTTCTTTTTGTTTTAGAGGAGAAGCAACAAAACTAAAGAAAACTGGCGAAGCTGCCTGTCCGCCTACTAGGCCGCATAACTCAATATTAATAATACCTGGGGTATATATATATAATTGCCGTTTTTTTCTCTTCCTTTTCTTTCCTCCTACCCCTCTCTCCGCCTCTCTACCACACTCTAGGTTTCTTATAAGTTCGTGGCTTTAGTTAGATGGCGTAGTTCCCCTTCTTTTCCCCTTTTCCTTTTTTTCTTTCACTTCTCTCCGAATTAGTAGGGAGCGGTGCGGGTGGGTGGGCGTGGTACTAAACCGATGTGCGTATGTATGCATGTACATACCTATGATGGCTACAGCAAGTATTTCCGCCTGTAAAGTTAGGCATAATGTGCGGTTAACCTATATCCTATGCAATCACAGACGTTCTATAGAATTTGGCTCCGTAAGGTGGTAAGTTTTTCCCGCGAGCAGAGTGGTCCAAAAACGACGACTTATCATTCTCTCGATCAATCTCGACAATCCCTATTGAGCCCAACCCACCCTAGCCCCTAGCACGGTAAGATGCCGGAGAGGACGTAAGCAGCCTTTTCTTCCGCCTACTATACCAAAGTCGAGTGAGACTCTGTGATTGCAATTAATGAATGAATGAATGAAAAACGGAGGGAGGTACAGTATCGTGACATTGATATCTTATAAATTTATTTTTCGAGATTTATCTATTCCCCGCAGTGCTAGTGGTGGTGCCGAACCTCCCCCCGATACACGGCGTCGAAACCGCAACCCCCCCAAAAAAAACATGACGTCTTTGCACTTTTTTCTGGAAGAAATATCCATCTATCGAGTGATATCAAAGAGAGCCATTACGTTTTACATTTTCATGAAGGTCAAGTTATGATGGTATATATATAATTTTCCTTTTTCACAAATGGAGGACTAAGCCTATTATGAGGGTGAGTTACGATATGATACTAGTGGTTGTGAGGTAATGCAACATGTCGGTTTCTGTTGCTGTAATTGATATCCGGTATTTGGAGTCGTGTGATGATGGATGGAATTATGGAATTGCGCCTCTATGGGGGTTGGATTTGGCAATTATGAAATAGGGTAGGCTCTTTAGGATTTGGTACCGTCGGCACTGTAGGGGATATTGCGTGGGTGTGAGAGGGGGCGGGATTGATTGATTGGGTGTGGTGAGTGTTATGGTATGTATGGCGTAGCTGATATACAAGTTTTTGGTATCGTGACGGTATTTAGTTGTCAGTGGGTGGAGTTGGTGAATGTTGTTAATTATTTTGCCAATCTCTTGGCATGGTTTAGCAGTTGGATTTTTTAGAGTGAGCGGTTTTATTCATATCATGGAACTTTGGCACTGGGTATCATGGAGATTTTTGATGGGTATTTTTGGTTGTATCGCGGCCGGAGCTACTACCTAGTCCGATGTTATTTCGGCGGTCTTTGGGGGCTAGGACAGATAATCCCGATGCAGCAATTCAAAACATCATCGGGACGTTTTTCTGACAAACTTGTTAGATCCTACTTTAGGCCCAAGTCCTCAGAGCCACAGGGCCTCCCACTCCTGCATCTAGTCCTTGAATATGTCACGAGGTCATTAACTCCTTCATTGCTAATTCATAGCTCTTGCAGAGGTAACACACCCACGACGGTTATAAATGCAGACTAGAACTTTCTGTCACTAAACTAGATCTCCCTGCAGAAGGAACATTGCGGGAGTTAACAAACCAGGAATAGTCTCTGCCGCTCAACCGGCCCCAGTAGAGGGTGTCAATGGCCTATCATCCTCTCGATCTGTCCAATGCCACTCACCGCTCTCTATTCACAGGCCTAGGCACGTAATGAAACCGCCAACAAATCACCAGGACCTCCCCCCAAACGCATGAGAGATGCCAAAACCAAAGCCTGGCGTCGGAAAGACATAGTCTCAGGAAGACACGAGACAAACCCATCAGCAGAAAGCCCTGAGCACAGACTTCATTACCCTCAATCGACTCCCAACGGATGTGAACCCAGAGCAACAGCCTTGTATCTCCGTGCTTCCCTGCTGCCATTTTCAGCCCGAGCTTTACCCGTCCAAATAGTGAACGCCAGGAGCCCCACTTAAAATATTATTGGTATCCCCTCGATTGGCACGTGTCTCCTCCCCGGTCTCATCCCGTCCCTCACAGATTCCATTTCTGGGCCCTGCTGACAATGTATCTCTCTCGCTCTACCCCCATCCGAGGACGAGAGCCAAGGGGCACCACAAGCGCTCCAGACAGTTCTCCCCTACTCTTTGGTGACTCTGTCTCTGATGATTTCTCTTGTGCCTGTCTACAGTTTGCCCATCTCAAGCACACCCGTCTCAGCCAAGATAAAAGTGAAGCTTGCTCATGAGAAGAGGATTCAACTGTTACATTCAATTGCGCTGTAATGTAACATAAAACTCCAGTCCATTATCAATAAAGTCCAACCTCAGGACGCAGTGAGAAAGGGGGGGGGGGGTAACAATAGCGTGAGCACCACATGTATGAGAAAGACCGGCGCCAATTTAAACGCTTTCCTCGTCGTTGGTGCTCCCGGCGTCCGTTTCGATATCCCTTTTCACATGCTGGGTGTTGCTGAATATCACGTGATAAGGTGATACGAGTGATCCTCCCTGATTCACTTCATTTGCACTGGTTCCACCAGAGATTAAAGACGGGAGGCACCCGGGAACGACTAAACTAGCTAGCAATGAATATCAAACATACCCCAAAGTTGCACTGATATATTCCTTCCTTCTTTCAGCCCTTGGAAAAAACTATGCTTTCGGTGGCGTTCAGGACAATATCCAGTCTAAGACCTATAGAAATGCCCCACCTTGCGGCGCATGGTTCATAGCTCTTATGGCGTAAGGCCTTCGACCTTCAAGTGATGAAAATTCCGCATCCCGTCCGCTCTGCGGTGAACAAGCATCACACCGCCCCGTGAGTGCTACAATGCGGTGATCAAGGGGAATCCCAGGTGGGAACTTTTTTTTTTTTTTTCCCACATGACCACAACCACCTTTAGGAAAGGCCAATCCTGTTGGAAGTATTACCTCAGTGTGATTATTTGGTACGAATATGTTCGGCCAGTTGTCAGGCAACTTGGGACATGTGGATGTAGGAAATGGCAGTGGTCATATTGATGTATAATATTCATACTGCGCACTGCTATAGGTACGGCAGTCTCAAGCGTGTCTGTAGGCAAGCAAGATAGCAATCGTCTCTCTCTCTCTCTCTCTCTCTCTCTATCTTTCTTTCATTTACCAGTCCCATTACTTTACGCTTCAACTCCGGCCGTTTCTGTATGACCTCCGACAAATCCCTCCTCCCCCCACCGAGTGAGTCTTCATGTTTATTAGGCGGTGGTATCCGTGGAGCGGAGTATACAGGAAGAGCCTGAATAGGCAGACCTTATGTTAGGATGTCGGACCTCTCCTCGTATAGTCTAACTTTTTTTTTCCTTCTACTTGTCACAGAAAGCACGTATCCCGTCGTGTTCTCCGCCCCCTTCACCGTGTAGGAAATTTTAGGCTACCAAGCACACGACCCCTCTACCAGGTTCCTGGGTTCTGCTCTCAGGAAGAAGAAAAAGAGAGAAACTAAATAGCCAACAATGGATACAAAACAATACCTATCACCTCTCTTTAACAAACAGCACTTCAATATCACTACACTCACCGACGCCAAAGCGGGAAAAATCCCCCACCCATGCTCGCTCTGAGAACATCGATATTACCTTGGGGCCTTACTTCTGCACAACAAGTCCAAAATTGCAACACGATGCGTCCTTCTCCTAAACAGTCATGCTCTGGATGCTTACTGCGGCCACGCATACATGCCTTCTCTTTGATAAGCAGACCGCGCTCTCCGATATATTGTAATTAATCATGTCAGGCAAGATATCTGGCACGCATACGCTTAGGGCCTTTTGGTGGATTATATAAGAGTGGGCCAATTAGCGTGACATAATATTATTATGGTGGCTACAAACATGGCTTGCAACCAAGCTGGTAAACTGGCCAATCATAATACTCAACAATATGGATTACATAAGGAAGTCTGGACTCTGATTGGTCACCTTACATTTTGCTTGGTTGCTAACCATGGTTTGTAACCACCTAACCACCAGAATATGTCACTCCAAACAGCGCCTAAGTTACCGGTAGTTGGGGTCCACGGCCTTATCAGCTTAGGCAGTGGCGAATTAAAAGAGTAGTTAGGGAAGGGGAGGCGGTTGTGTGGGGCCTAAAGCCCGTTGTTTGAATTGATGATTGCTAAAGGTGTGCTAGCAAAGGGGATATGATCATCCGGTATCACTCGGTATTGACTCCTATTGAGGGGTTTAAGGAGGTCAGAGGAAGCCTAGCCGCCAGAATCCGATGTTAATATTGGAATCAGAGAGGATCTGGATGATTGCCTGCCTGCTCTCCTACCCAGGGAACTGTGGATCCTAACGTGCCAAACCTCCTCAGGTGCTATATCATAGCTTCGCCATTTACCAGACGTCTGGACGGGTTACCGGTACTACAAATTCTAGAGTCCTCATATGCGATGATGCTTCCAAAGTGGGGAGCCATATCATATGCTGAGTACGTAAGCTTTAGGTAGCGTAGTTATGGGAGAGTCAGAAAGGCTCTTAGCACCGTACAGTACACTTCCTCCGAGTATTCCCGCCACCTAAAGGAATGGGGGCCTGCGGACTCACAAGGAATGTTGGGATCTGCTTACCACCTAGCATATTTCTAGTCCTCCTCCTCCCCCTCCTCCGCCTCCCGTGCCCCCCCCCCCCCCCTCCATGCAAACTGTGGCCCTCCGGTACCAATATTCGAACCAGCAATCCACATCCACTAGTCCACCTCCACCCACCCTCCCCGAGCAAGCAAATACCGACACATAAAATTATAAGCCCCTGTAACCCACAGACATGCACGATCTGCATGGCGCAACATGAAGGCTGAAAGTGCAATATTACATTTCAAACAATTCTAGAACGTGTAAAGAAGTTATTTCGTTACTTGTTTTTTCGGATTGAGAGTGGGGGATGGCTTTTGTCAAGATGGATCTTGCCTTTGGTTTAGATTTGGTGGGGGGATGGGAGGAAGAATGTGTCACCTAGCTTATTATGCCGAAAGCAAAAGGTCGCGTGAACGATTGTGGTGGTAACGCAGTGTAGTTTGTTTTTTGAGTGAGTCGCGAGAATCGCGGGAGTCTCTCGCTTGGTTGCTTGGTTGCTGGGTTGCTGGTTTGCTTGGGAAGAGGTGAGGTGAGAGTGTGGTCACGTTTCCAGGTCGGCGCAGGTTTGTTAATATGCCGGTATCTAACTTAGTCGGTATATTCTAATAAATAAGAGGGCGGTGAGAAGTCCTCTGTGTGAGATGATAGCGACGAGCACGAGAGAGGGGGGGGATATGAATTGGAGTAATCTTATAAGGTAATGGAGTACCGGTAATCACCGATTTAGAGGGTACTTGTACCCTCTATATACGGTACTAGCAGGTACGTCAGTGAATATTACATCTCGATATGGAGTCTTTGGTAATCATGCTCTTTCTGGTAGAGGATAGCCACTTGAATAAATGGGTAAGCAAGTGAAGTACGAGTACAGGAGGAGAGTAAGCGTTGGGAAGGTACTATGCGCTTCACAAATTTTGGTGATATAATCAGAATCACAAAAAACCAAAACTCGGTAGCACACACTCAGCTTCCAGAAGAACAAAACTACAAGGCGTGAGATAATACAACGACCAACCTACCCATAGCCCCCAGCCAAAGCAAAGCTCCATGCCATTAATGAATAAACAAAAATCACACCAAGGTCTACTCCCAAGATCGCTACGCTTTGCAAAAACGGACCGCCGACCTCTTGCTGTAATTATGCGATAGCAGTCCTTATCACAGTCGCCATGACATTACAAGTACCTTCCTCATTCTCCACCACTCAATCACTACCCCCAACCAAAACCAAGTCAACCGCTAAATAAAGCAAGCCGATAACAACCAGCCTAGGCGCACACGAAAATCCCCCGCAATATCACCATAGATACGCACCACCACCACGCCCAACTCTTCGGAATTAAAGCCGAGTGACGACTCGTGCTCTGCCGCTCCTTTCCCATCGCAGCTTGCCTCCCAGCGTCCAGCCTTACCCAACTCAATGACACATAACTTATCACACAGCGTCACCCCGCTGAGGTGATGGGGTTCTTTGGATACAAGGTAGCGAGGGGCTGGGGATAAGGCTGATCTGTGCTCCTATCCGAGCACGTGCAGAGTGGATAGGGTAGGGGTATCTGGAAGATTTGTCGGGGATATCCCATCCACTTTTCTCTCGATATTATATTACGGCGGAACCAAGGGTGATCACCATCCGGTGTGCTGCAACTCTCGAGTACCGTGGTTGGGGGAGGGAGGGGGAGTTAGCTGACCTACCAGCGGTGGCCTATAACGGTAAAAGACAGAAAATTAGAATTAGAAGGAAAAGGTCACTCGTGACTAACCTAACGTCATCACCAGGCTTCCCCCATAGTACTTGGTCGATCCAGCGCGTGGAAAGCTACCCCGCGCGTTTCGAATCGTACCCGAGCAGAATGGAGCAGAAACACATAAGGCAAATGCGAGTACGTACCGGGAGATTCGCAATCGTACCGTCACTAAATCCCTAGAACCGAACACCCGCCCGCGCGGTACCCATGACCAACTTCGCCTAAGGCACGTCACTCATGATCACTCGTTACTTCATTGCGGCACAGTGCAGTGCTGTACCTCCGATTGGGTTGCCGGACAGATGCCGAATCGCACTAAATATTGGGAACTTCCGGGTCAACATGATAACATTATGATAATTCGCCAGGTGTCAACGAGAGGCATTATAAAATTTAATGAGAGCATTAGTGGAGGGTGGGAGGAATGTATTGTCCCAAGCCTTCCAAGAGAAAAAAATCTATCTTTCGGATCATTCTTCTCGTTCACGGCAGGAAGCTATTTCTGATGATCCCATGCGATTCTCTGTAGAGACAAGAGTTATGTTTTCTGGTTCTTAATGCCCCCCCCGAGTACTCGGGGACAGTGCTGGTATGTATCACAATAATATGCAAAAGATAGATCCCCAACTCCAAATTCATACCACTTCATCTGCACTCAAGATAAGAACTGGTAAAAAATATAAAAAAATCGCATTATAATAATAATAATTTTTATTTTTTTCAGACACTTGAATATATTTTTTACCAGCACTTTTATTTTTCCAAAAAAAAACCCCTCATCCCAAAGCCAACGGTAAGGAAACGCCAGAATAACAGTGGCTTGAGAGCCATTCTTTTTTGGTGTGATTTGGCTTCCGTCTCATAACCCAACAGAGGATATTGGTAGATCCTCCTCTCCGCATTTCATGTTGTAAATGGGGAGTGGCACAAGATTCTTGAGCTGACTATGATACCTGTTGAATAGAAAAAGAAAAAGAAAAGAAAACAGTCCATCACGCGGGAGGTCCGGTTCGGTTGGGGATTTTGGTTAGGCTTAGCTTTCTTGCGGGGTGGTAGAATGATAAGGCGGGGAGGGATGGCTATTTATTTATGTGGTTTGGATTGAAACGGGGTTTTTATCCTCGGAGGGTTCGCGTAGCGCGGCCAGTGAGTCGGAGTGGGGTGGGGTCCCCGGCGGGGTTGGATCGGGTCGGGATGCCGGGTTGGGATAAGTTGGTGATGGGGGATATAATTGCCGGGAAATGTGTGATGAGCGTGAAATGAGTATTTCCGATGCCAGAGATGGAATGGAATGGATTTCTGACTATTGTCTTGTCTTGTCTCGTGTGCAATGTACCAGTAATGTAAGGCAGCGAGGAGGTACTCGAGTACTGTATTACCTGCATGCGTCCTCGAGGGGGGGCCTGTCGGTGGAGATTTGGTCGGGCTATCAGGGAAGGGCGTGTATGAGGTGCCGAAAGTACCAGTACTGTGGCCTTGGAGTGTAAGTGTACGGCATCTTATGAAGGGGATGGAGGGAGAAGGGCGAAGGGGAAGGGGGAATCAGGCTGCAGGTACGGCTCGCACAATGGGCGCAACACTTGGGGCTGGTTTGGCTACTACCATACCGGTACTCAAGTATCCGACGCATGGCTGTGAGTGGGGGTTTGCCTTACTGTAGGCACGGTTCGTCTGTTAAATGAGGTTGGAATGAATTGCGGATCAGACCATGATGTAATAATTCCGATGTTCCCTCTTCTAGGAGCGAACTTCGCAAAGAGGCTGAGGAGAAGTCACTGCCAAGGTGTTAGTCTCAGCACAACCCCTGCGCTGCTGACCGACCGGTGCATGGACCAGCAGCCCAAACCAAAGTTCGGGTGATTCCTCGTGAAGTTGGCCTCCGTCTGCCCTTTCCTTTTCCCAACTTCCACTACCTACCATCCCTGTCATCTGTAAATTACTAAGCGGAAATTAACAGGCATTCCGATTCAGCATTATGCATAATCTTCCACACGTTGTGATCTCCGGTGTATTTTCTTTTCTCTTTCCCTTTTTATTTTCTTGGGAAAAAGAGGTGCACTACTTATGCACTGGGATGCTCTGGAGGAAGAAGAGGGTTTGCGAAACGAACTGCGTTCGCAGACCGCTTGGCCGCAAGTTGCTCCAACCAATGAAAGTAGATCAAGATATTGACTGTGAGAAGAGAGGGCATAAAGAGGAGGATGGGGGGTAAGAGCAGGAGGCCGAAGAGGAGTGAAATAGTTATTTCCCTCGAATCTAGACGGAGCCGGCATGAATCTATCCACCTTTGCATTTTTTTTCACACTGTCCCCCTCCTCCTCCCCTCCCTCATCCTCATATTCCCTCCTCGTGGGCCAGTCTTGTTTGAATCCTATCCGCAGCCTTTTGTCTAAGGTTTCAAGGCATTTCAAATCTTGGTGGGTGTCCTCTTCCGTAATACCGGTAGGGGATTATCGCTATTGAATGCCTTCTGAGCCACAATTGGCGGAGAGTTGATGTGTGAGGGGCGGAAAGTGGGCGAGCAGAAATGGATGTCTCGGTTACTGCATTGAGTGTTTTGTCACACTTGGATGATGGATGTGCCAGGTGCGGGTGACCACTCCTCACCTAACCTGAGCTAGGCTTTGACGGTCGGGAGAAGCCAGGACCCTCTCCGGCTCCCGTTCTCCCAGGATGGGGTCGCCACGGGTAGACCGACCGAAAGAGCTGCAATCTGCGGAATTCCTCTCTTCCCTCTCACTTGCAGGTCAGCCTCTTCCTCCTCCTCTTCTCTTCCCCCCTTCTTGACCCTCCCTCCTGCTTCACTCCTTCCTTACTGAAGGAAACCCTGCACAAGTGTACATACCGGTACTAGTACTTGTACATCTCTATAATTCTCTTTCTCTGTTTTAGACAAACCTCCATTTCTTCCCCCCCCTCTCTCTATCTCTTTCATTTCATCGAACACGTTGTTTTCCAGTGGACGTTATCTGGCATACAGTGCTCTGCCGGTATCGTGCATCAATTAGCCTCTGCACCTTTGACTGTTCATCCTCGCTGTCGTGTCGTCCATCTCCTTATTGGACGGCTTTGTTGGTCGGGTCTGGATTTGGCCATGTTATGTTCTGGAAGACGATAAATTCAACCCGGGAGGAATTTGGAGGAGAGAGGAAATAATAATAATAATACAATATTCAGTCTCGGGCAAAAAAAGACTACTCTCAAAAAAAGGAAAAATAGGGAAAAAACAGACCCAAAAAAGTGCACAACCCCGTTTGCCTCCTACATTGTTTCCGCCACCTCTTTCTTCACCCTTTCCCCTTCCTTTGGCCCACGAAACATCCCTAACATATGGGTTCGTGTCCCTTCGTGTTGCATCCATCCTTTCTCACTCCTTAGTGTCGCTGGCTGGCTGGCGTTTCTTTTGTTTCTAAAATCCTACTGGACAATACATTTCCCCTTCTCCCTCTTCCTCAAACTACTCAACAGCATACAAAAGATAAAAAATAGAAAAAATATCCCCCCCCCGCATCCCCGCTGTCAACCATATCACCTGCTCCACCCCTTGGTCGACTCTAGTCCATCCTCACTCCACGCTCCGTCCCCGTCCATTTATCCTTCTATCCCTTCCCACCCCTCCTCAACTCGCCTCATTCACACTCCCCTGTTGAGCCCTGTTGAGCCGTTGAGGTTTCTGCCACCCACACACCACAAACCCCCAATATTACACATACCTAAAATCAAACCCCCATCCTAAGCCCTCCTCCTCCTTTTCTTAATATCAACCGTTATCATATCACTCTCCCCCCATCCTCTTGAAGGTCTCGTGGTCTGTTCTCCCCCTCCTGACCCGCCACTCATTCCATTATCGGCTGCCCAAAAGTTTGCTTTCTGGTTCATTCATTCATTTCCTTGCTGTGTTTCCTTGAATTCTTCACAGAATACCCTTCCCTTCCTTCGGTTCAGAACAAAACATGCCCAACACCCCTGTTAATTCACCATCCCGGCCAAGGTCGGCACTCAGGCGTCTGCCGTCGTACAGATCCCTTTCGTTTTCAGCCAGCAAGCTTTCTCTCTCACACGTCACGCCAGACCCTGCGAATCGCTACTTACTGAACAAAACTGATGGCTCCTCAAGGATAGAGAACTTTTGTTCTCACCCCATCAAGAGCACTAGAGGCGGTGTTCGAAAGCTCCTACAAAAGGCTTCCCACTCACTTCGGTTTACCCACCGCAATGAATTATTAGACGGTATGAAAAGAGACAAGTGTCCTGGTACGCTGGGGGATGGTGAGAGTGGTATTGTTATAGACGACAAGGACAATGATTGCTTCTATGCTATTGACACTACGGTAGCTAGGAAAGGTCCGTGTGTGCTTTAAGAATTCTCCGGAGGTTGTCCCTCTGTTTGGCGGCTCATCGCTAACCATTGTTTTCTGTAGATTTCGTCAAGTTCCTCCCCCCCGAGATCACTGCCCATATCTTCTCCTTCCTGGACCATCAGAGCCTAGTAAATTGCGAATCCGTATCCCGTGCCTGGATGGTAGCTGCGCGCGATCGTCATGTATGGCGCAACGTCTTCCGCGCTGAACACGGTCCGTGGAAGTCGAAGCCCGGGAATGATTGGAAGAGGATGTTCAAGGTCAGACAGGAGCTTAATCTCAGGTGGACGCAGGGGCGTGTCACCGCAAAATATCTCAAGGGACATACCGACAGCATCTATTGCGTGCAGTTCGATGAGTAGGTTGCAGTGTGGAGCTTTTTGCCGCCCCGGATTGGCTGACTTTTGGTGTTACAGTAAGAAAATTATCACTGGTTCGAGGGATAAAACCATCAGAATCTGGGATATTAGCACTGGGGAATGTATTAGGGTTCTCGGCCAGGGATCCCGTTTTTCGTCGCCACCGCCTGTTGCTAACACCGACATCGCGGCACCGCGCACGAGCTCCCCGGACTACCATAGAGCATCGGTCCTTTGTCTCCAGTTTGACGACGAGATACTCGTTTCCGGATCATCCGACTACACTTGCATAGTTTGGTCTGTGCACACTTACACGCCGTTGATGCGGCTTGCACATCACACTGCTGGTGTGCTCGACGTGTGTTTTGATAAGAAGTATATCGTTTCATGTTCCAAGGATACCTCCGTTTGCATATGGGATCGTAAGACAGGAAGGCTCTTCCGCCAACTTACTGGACATCGAGGACCGGTGAATGCAGTTGCCATTCGTGGGAATTTGATCGTCAGTGCTTCGGGTGATGCCTTGATTAAATTGTGGAATGTAGATACTGGAAAATGTATCCGGGATTTCACTGGTCATAACAGGGGCTTGGCGTGTGTTCAGTTTAGCGAGGACGCTAGGACAATCGTTAGCGGTGGTAACGACCAGGATATCAGAATTTGGGATGCTGCTAGTGGGGAATGCGTCAGGACCCTAGTGGGACATCAGTCTCTGGTTCGCACGCTGCACCTGGACTCCAGGAATAGACGGATTATCTCGGGATCCTACGACCAGGTACGTTGTCATCTTCCAGCAATGCTCGCTAATATCCGTGTCAGGTGCTAACCGGTGAAAACAGAGTGTGAAAGTTTGGGACTTGGATTCTGGGAAGCTTGTCCTCGACATTCAGCGGTTCCATTCTACCTGGATTTTGTCCGCAAAAGCCGATTATAGGAGGATCATTAGCACCAGTCAGGATAACCGCACCCTGATGCTTGATTTCACTACTGGAATGAAAGACCTGGAAGTCTTGGAGTAGCCATCCCACCCAGGATGCAACCGTCGAATGCGGGCTACCGAGACACAAACGTCAGACGTGGGTGAAAACGTGGGTTGTACGATGCAATGTTTAGTCTCCTTCGTCAATTTTTATATTTGGTGCTTTATTGCTCGTTTCTCCAGGCTCCCTTTCTCCCTTATACCTTATTTCAGTATCGGTCTCCCTTTTTATTTATATATAAGGTTCCTCGTCGGAACATAGGCGTACTGGGTCGTTTTCTTCTAATACTTTTCTGGTTTCAGTGGGTGGGAGGCGGTTTTGATATCTCTTGTTTGGCGGCTGCTTTATTGTAGTTTTTATTTTTTTATTTTGATTATATCTCCTTTCGTGAATCTGGCAAAATTAGAAAACGGAGATACTAGAGATTATTATTCTTGTTTTTTCTTCTTTTCTTTTGTCTTCTACTCCCTTTTTAATCATACTCCTTTCGTGTGCTTTTAGGCTACGACACTTGTATCTGGTGGTTTTCCTTCCCTTTTTCTTTTTGTTCCGCCTCCCATCTTTTTAATCCCTTTATACCTATTTGGCGGGGTCCGGTATAGTTTGGTCGGTTGGTAGGTCTGGCATGACCTGGTTCGGTAAATGGCATCGCTATGCTATGGCAGGGCGACACATACGCTTGCTAATGGTTGGCTTGAAGTGTGTCGTGTTGTAACCTTGTTACCAGTGAAGAGAAAACTTGTAGGAAGAGGCGAGGGCGAGTGATTGGTTGTGATTTGGGATGATGTGGGATTGTGGTTGTCGGTACCCTTTGCGCGCTGACCTTGGTACGTATTAGATGGCACTTGCCCAAGCAAACCTTAAACTACCCTATCACATATCATCTCGTTATAGAATGGATCCGATGATTCTCTCGTTGACCGTTTCATCGATCTCTGTGTTCGCTGGATACTCCTACCACGCTATGCTGCCTTCTCTTGTTGCAGGAATGCACACGTGTGTGCCACGTATGCATTCCCGTGCTCCGATGATTTCCTTACGTCTGCTTCCTTACAATAATAATATTACAGTGCAATAAATAAAAAAACTCTTGTCTTGTTTGTTTCGCATAACGCAATTCGTACATAACATATCTATCAATATGCACGATGGCATTGCTAACTTTACCCATCCAATCCCGAGCTAGATTTCGGAAACTTTTTAACTCCTCCTATATAACATATGGTACTTTGCAATCGCATTTTTATTATCGTAGATATTAAAGTTATATCTTATGATGGGACCCGGAGCCGTTATTATGGGGGAACAGGGACGGAACGGAACGAAAAAGAGAAAAGAAACCACCCCACTAAATTCCGCGAATAGATCACAGGGTTGCAAAGCCAACCTTCCCGGCCTCCGCTGGGTACGGTAGCGATACCGAGGAATTCATAGGCTCGCGTTCCGACTTAAGTTGGACGTTGTCGACGTGCGGTGGTGTTCGGGTGTGCTTTGCCGCATATCCGGCGAACACAACTTGTGATATTGACATTCGTATGATACTGTGGACCGTTTATTGCTCGGGCGGTTGCTTGTCGTGCTGGCTGTGGATACGGTAAGTATATACATAGGTGCCAGATAGACCGAAGCCTGGAGAGCGCTCCCGGCTGGGCCTTCTTTTTCCTTCCAAATTTGTGGGTTTTCTGTACTATAGTTTGTCGTCGATGGGGTTTGCGCAGTTTGCGCTTTTGGGGGAATGGTGCTACTATCACTGCTCTTATCTGTGAATAGTATGATACCGTATGTTAGAGTCGGGGTTTGGTGTAGGGTGGGGTGGGGGTTGGTTGGTTGGTTGGTTGGTCGGTCGGTTGGTCGGTTGGTTGGGGGGTTTGTTTTGGTTTTTATTTATGATATTTATTTCGGTGATATGGTTGCACGTGCCTGCGGGTTGTAAATAATGGGTTTGTTGGGGTAGCACTATGCGCGACTTGGTTTCTTTTTTTTGTTTTGTCGAGTCTTGTGGTTTATTCGGAGGTATGATATCGGTATCACTGAAAACACATCATAAGGAACCAAAATTTGGAGTCTCTAGAGTGCTGGTTTGCATCCCCGCCCCTTGGTCAATTAGAACGAAATCTGTACTAACGGGTGGTTAAAGATCTGGTGGATCTGAAATTTGGATTTCTATGGCAGGTTCCTTTGTTCTGTGGGCAGTGCTTGCTGATCGGCATGGCCCACCCCAAGGCTGGGGTCAAGCACCAAGAGTTTGTCTGGGCATCCATGCTTTGGGGATTGCCAATTTCATATTGCTGTGGTCCATCTGATATTGCGCCATATGCTCCAGTATTGAAACATCAGAGTTGGGGTGTCCAGAACCACTGTTTTACCAAGAATTGATTTCCTTGCCCAGATGGTTGAGTTCTAGTGCAAAGAGCGTCATTTCAGTCCAAAAGTGGCCACCAGCGATGACTTTTGCCAGGACACTGCAGCTAGAGGAAAACCCATGGCAGCCCTTGAAACAAAACAAACCCACCAACGGGGTGGGGGGGGCGCTCCATTGATCAATGATCGCCGGTGTTGCATTACGCACTACACCCCATAACCACCTTGGGTTCCCCACTAGGAAACGCATTGACGCACGAGATGTATCAAGTCCCGTTGAAGCATTTCTTACCTCTCCCGTACCTCATGCCATTACTGGCCGGGCAACATCATGGCTTTAACACAGCGACGCAGCAAAGTCCCGAGGTTAGTGGTCCGCCCGAGCTCGCAAACCCGACACCACAGTCCCCACGACCTACTGACGCTAGTAGGGAGGCTTCAGCCCGCGTGACCAGGCCGTATACGTTCCTTTTATAAATACCGTTGTTTGCTCCTTAAGCCGAACGCAAGGTGAATCTCCGAGTTGGGTGCCAGCCTCGTGTAGCGCCCTCCCAACCGGATGACAGGCCTCGCCGAAATTCGACCGACGTGCGCGGACCGTCCTCTCGGGCCGGTGGCAATGCTCGAGGCAGCAAAGAACACCGCCTCGCCTCACAAAGGGTATTAACCTTCGCTTCGCGATACCTGCGCAGGGCCACTAGGCCTCTGCCCCCGCAGGCCGACCACGTCTAGACCCAGCTTCCCCCTGCGTCTTGCAGACCGAGGGGCCTACTGGACTTACCAAGCTCCCCGTCAGATTTCTCTTCACACGGGATACGGCCTAAAGCCGAGCCCAGGGCTGACCTGTCCAAATCTCAGCAAATCACACTTACTGGCTTGACCCCTCAGACACTTGAGTGTATCCCGTTTACGGTCTTTCTAATATCTGACTACGGGTTCGGGGTCATAATTTAAGGCCACGAGGCGGTTTCGCTCACAGCCGCGATGCCACTGGACCAGGTGCCTAGTCCGCAGACTCCACGCCTTGAACGCGGTGAGGTCTCTCCTAGGGTCCGCGATACCATGCCGCGTACTATTCCCAACCCCGCTATGGACCACCAGGGGTGGAGGAATTGAACCCCCATGAGATTCGGTCGGTTAGTAATTAGGGTAACAGAGGGCTTGCTTGCCCTGTCAGTGGAAGCCGTTACCAGCGCCACCGTACCCCCTGCCTTTTGATACCCTGTCCAGTGTCTCCCAATCCTATCGTCCCTCTGATAGGAACCAACCACACATCTTCCCTCAAAACAAGAAAAGCAGGCGGAAAAGGAAAACACCTCTAGTAGACACCAAAATTGTAGCGACAACTGATCCCAATTTTCATTCTCCGGTCGCAGGGCATCGAGACGACCTTGCTCTCGTTTTGACCAAGGAACCATTGATATTTGCCGGGGCTAGCTTGGAGCATTCTTGGCATTCGGAGAGATGCTTTTGTTTGACCCGAGCCTATGAAGCTCCAAAGTTCGGCTTGGGGGGGGATCGTGATAAAAAAACGTGGTGTTTAACCCCACATTCACCTTCCTAAATAGGAAGGCGAAACGTGGAGCAAGGAAAATTGGTGGTATGGAGCTTGGTATGCACGACTGGTGAGGATTAGGCACTTATATCATAGTATCTTATGTATATATAACAAGTAAGCTCATCCACACCCTGGCAGGTTCTCCCCCGTAAGAGCACGAGTGAGAATTCGAGATTGGCTTATTTGTCTGCGGCTTAAGCCGGTGTTACTTGCAGCGCACTAGAGCAGATCGACACGCGATAATACCTTTTGGGGGAAAAAAGACTGAAAGTTGGGATTTTGTGAATTGCTTATTGCCAGGGGGGGGGATACGTGGGAGAGTAGTAGTTTGCTTCTAACTTTACTTTGAAGCCGGGTCAGTTTTGAATCTGTATTATTATTATTATGAAATCTGTCGGATGATGGGAGCGTTTTTATTAATACCCTTCTTTGACCAAGCGAGTTGTGAAAGTCGTGTAGAATTATTGTGGATGGGTTGGTGGGGGCATTGTGCTGTATCAATGATAGGTTCGGAATCCAGTACTATGACGCTATTATTGGCCATGGAAATGATAGGCCTGGATGTTTTCCCGGGAGTGAGTTGGTAAAGTTTTGAACTGTTTATCAAAATCTCCTCGGCATATCCCCACTGTGCCCTCTCTCTCTCTCTCTCTCTCTCTCTCTCTCTCTCTCTCGGCGCAAGGGGTCCTCTCAGCACTTAGAATATCCTCTCCTTTCTGGTTAAGATAGTAGGTTAGTTGTAGGCGTCGATTTCTTTTTATCGAGCGAGGTATTTTCCCTTCCTTTCCTTTCCTTCTTCGTTGGAGGGGTTTTTATATATCAGGGGTATATCGTGTGTATGCCTTTGGGCCCCATTTGATTGTGGGATTCGTAGGGCTATGATAACCTATTTTCGCTCTTACCGGTATGTTGTCGGTATATCTTCCCCTCATATTTGTGGCGTTGGTTTTACTGGAATACTATACTGTCCTCGTTATATTATCATACTTCTTTCCGTCATCATTTCCAGAGCGAATCTGACAAGGAGTGCTAATATTGTAGAAGGACGGTAGCACGCTTCCATGGGAACCTGCTGGATATAACTACTACTACTAGGCCCGTAGCCAGAAACACACACCCTCTCATCCCCTGGATTATACTAGTTGGGGGTCCTTGAACACCGGCAGTGCCCTTCCGGCATGCCTTATGTGATCCACTTATTCTGGACCGTCCCTCCAGTCTTGCACGCTGTTAGCTAGTATACTACATAGTTTGGTACCTTAAGAACCCATCTACAGGGGGTGCCTAGAGAGGATTCTCTGAGTGCTAAAGTGTGAATTTGGTGTGAAGGAGAACAGCTACTAACCCAGCATCGTAACATCTAGCTTTCCTTTTTGCCAACACAGCATCTGAATCCTCCCCACTTTCCTAGGCCGTAAAGCATTAGACATACACACGGGTGCTCACCTATGTCTGTATCAGAGTTTTTCATCACGGTATATAGCGCTGTATACAGCAGAACCACCCCTAAATCATGATACTTTTAGTTTGCATGCGCACCCGATATCGCACGCCCTCCGGGTATAATATCCGGCAACTGCCCCCCATCGACTCCACTTTACCATCGAGTATTACAAGTCCCCTCACCACACACCCCCAATCCGAGCCCCGAAGCCTTACCTAGCTGAGACAGTGCGTAGATACACTGAATTGTTTCTAAGCCATCACATTACTATAAAATCATAAAATGACCTGATATCAAAAAAATCAAAACCCCCGTCTTCTTTCCCTCCCCCCCCAAAACGGAATGAAACTGTCTTTTACTATTAGACATAACTAACGACCTCTTTCACTTACTTATAACTTACTGTACTTACTAGATAGAACCGTCAGGGTATCGGTTAGACCTCCCAAACTCCGACCCTTCCGCTTGTCGTTACCGGAATTAATTAATTAGTTCACTTTCACGCCCGACGCTCTTCCGAACCTACCGTAAACTCTTATACCATCGTCAACCCCCCCCCCCCCTCCACACACACAAAGCAGAACCCCCTCAACTATCATCACCACCGCATGCACATAGCAGCCCCTGCCCGCCCCACGCATAGCCCATCTAACACACAAGCCACACGCGCCGTAATACCTACTTTAACCGCCGTGCATACGCGGCTCCCGGCGGTGTTGGTGATCTCTCTCTCCTCCCTCCCTTCCGGTTAGCTGACACTCGGCATGATTGGGCAAGTGGAGCAGGGTTGTGCGGCTGCCGTACCGGGGTTGGCGTGACCACCGTGATGATTGATGGGTCATAGGTTGTTGTGGAGTGTGTGGGGAGGTGGGGTGCGGTGCTAGTAGGGTATTGTGCAGTTCATCCGGGGGTTTGGTTGCTGGGTTTTTGAAGTCGGCTGAGGGGTTATTGGATGGGATGGGGGAGGGGGATTGGGCTATGGGTAGTTAGATTCTGATTATTCGGGGGCCTGGGAGGAAGACGGGGGGGGGGGTCACTGGTGGTGGTGGGGGTTTGGGTATTTGTTTGCTGGCTGATTCTGGTGATGTCTTATCTGACCCACCGCTGTATTGATACGGTATCATAGATTACCTTCCTTCTAGAGATAACTTGATATGGTATACTCGTACACTAACTCTACTGGTTATCCCCTTCGCCTCATAATATGCCATACTCAACTCAATAATCACTATATCATTCCTTTCCGAATAGCTATCCCATTGTCAAAACCCGGTCCCCCCCCCCTCTTACCCCACCACGGATAACCGACCCCCCAACCGAACTCCTCACGAATAATCACTCGCCCCCCTCGGAGATAATCCACTGTAGGTTGTCGCATCACGGAACACTCCCCACACACCCATTCACCCACTCGTTTCATCATTCATCGAGCACAGTCAGACCAGAACCACCGTCATCACCCACCGCATATCTCGCACGATCGTGATCATGATCAGCCCGTTAGTGCACTTACCATACCGCAAGACCCCCACAAGCCTCCTCTCGCCTCCCCCTCCCTATCCCTCATCCGGCACGGTACGTGGGCTATACCAGTACCAGTACACTGTCCGCAAATTCGTGCGCGGCGGAGGGAGGAAAATCTCTCAGCTTCACAAGCTTGCGCATTTATCCCAAGGTAATCTACCGGATTGCCAAAGAATACGGTAGTGAGATACGGTAGGTGAACGGAACGGATCCGTGGGTTTGGATGAATTTATTGCCGGGCTGCTACAACTCTCGTATCTCCACCATGGTACTCGAGCACTGTACTACCCCTCCAAAAAACTGGAGGGGGGTGTGGGGGCGGAGCTGAAGCTGGTCAAAGCTATTCTCCGATTTGTGGGCTTTAGTTTTTGTAAGATGGGTGGTGGAAGCTGAAACGTCGAGGGGGGAACATTTTCTGGCGGCGCTTAGTGTAGGTCTGATGATAATCAGCTAACGGGGTTTTTTTTTCTTTTGCTTCCACCGTGGTACCGGTATGTGCGAAGCCGCAGGGTGAGTGTGCCGACCTCCAACCCACCATGAATGATTAAGCCGCTTAATTCATCAAAAAAAAAAGGATCTCAGACTGCCGGCGCCAGGTTTGACCCAGGGGTGTTTAGTTTTCTTTTCTAGCATACCTAACAATTCTATCTGTGGCTTGCGAGCGATTATCTTGCCAAAAGATGGGGTGCGGCAGGTTGAGGCTCTTCCTCCGGGGTTTCACACGGGCAAATCAACACATGTGTTGATTCATGATCTCTTATCAAGCAGACAATCACTTTCCTCCTTCGGTTTGTGTAGTTTCAATTGCGCAATAATCGGCAGGTTTGTTACCGCATTTGGTGTAGCCTCACCAAGATATTCCCAGAGACGGTTAGCTTGTAAGGGTTGATCCGGCAGCTCTCAGTCGAAACAAAACACTGAATCGCCCTGGCATCACGGCAAATGTATATATTTTTTCACAAGGACCCCGCAACTCTCTAGATGGTGATAAGGCGGAAACTTTTATGGAATCCTTTGGGCTTATGCTCTGGCTGTTGAGCTACTCGGGTATCGTAGGGGAGTTTGAGGTTGGCCATATGGGGTTGGCCGGGGGTTGATTTGCGTTGTGGCGCACACACCACACACACCCATTGGGGAGCGGAACGGTTAGATCTTCTTTGACATTGGGGTTGGTGTGCTCCGCTCCAGTGGGAAAGTATTGATTGGTTGGTTCGGCTTGGTTGGTGGTATTCCCGTGATTCGATGATTTGCTTTGCTCGTTCGGACGTGCATGCGATTGCCTTTTGTTGATGTGAATGACTGACTGTATTGGTAGCAGCAGCTGCTGGTGGTGGTCGAGATGAAGATTCTAGGCTGCTCTCGAGTAAAAGAGCCTGTCTGGGGGGGGGAGGGGGGGGAGGTTTCATTTCTTGTTTGCGGCGCTCTGTTTGGATGATGGGATATGAGTTGATTTGGCCTGTGATTGATCGTTTGGAGATTTCAGACCGATGGGATATCATAGGGGAGTGGGTTTGATGGGTTGAAAGAAGGAGGAGACAGATAGACTAAGTTGAACTGATTGAGCGATTGAGTTCAGTGAGTGGGAGTGCGACATGGCGGACGGGTGTGCTCCTCCCTCATCAGGAGAGATCTGCTAAGCAACCAGCCGTCGGTAGCAGGGCGTGTAGCAGAGCAAGCAAGAAAGCAAGAAAGCAAGAAAGCAAGAAAGCAAGAAAGCAAGAAAGCAAGCAGGACTGTAGCCAAAGCAAAAGCAGGCAGAAGCATAGAAATCAGACATACAGGAAGGACAGAGAAACCCTCGGAGTCCTCTCCATGCACCACACCCACCCTACCTATCACAGACCACCTACCGTACCTCCCTCTGTCTACCTTGTCCCACCTCCTCCTCCGCCGTCCCCTTCACCTCACTCACCTCCCGCTTTTTCCCCCCACAAAAACACTTAGGATTGCCTTTCTCTGGTAAAGCTTCTGCTGGGAGCCTTTCCGCGAGATCTTGAACCGATCTTTTAAGTTACTCTCCAGCGGTTACCACGCTGTTTACAGTATTGGTCTTTTATTATCGCACTATTTCCTTCTTCAATCTTCGTATTATTTTTTTCCTGCTTATCACGTCCTATTTCCCATACAGTAACTCGAACCCTTCTTCGCCTGGATACATCGTCTATATCGTCGCTCTGTCGTCGGGCATAGCCATCCATCCACGCAGGTGGGTACCGGTACGTCCATCTTGTCTAGTAGGGCCCCTCCCCTCATTTATTGCACTCTGTTCCTCTCCTCCTGCCCTCGCTTCATCCTCTCCTCTCGTTTAACTCACCCCACATCCTGTCCCTCCTTCTTCCTTTGCCCACAATCTGCGGTGGCCCACTATCATTCAATAGTTAGCCCTTGTGCCTTTCGTTCACGAGATTTCCCTTGTTCCTCTCGTTCTTCACCAGTTCAAATAGGTTCCACTCGCCCCATTCCCGCATTGTCCTCTTTGACTCCACGCACGACTATCATTCCCCTCCCTTCTATTCCCCCCCACTCCTTTTTCCCCTTCCCAATACTATCGTCATCCTCGATAAGTCAAGCATCCCTGCACTCCCCTGCCGCTAGTCCTTGTCTTTGACCTCTCCCTTACCTTTGAACCCACCCATCGCATTATCTTGACGAACCCCCGCTCACTCTTCCTCCTTAGCCGAGTACACCGACACGTCGCTCTGACATCTTTCCCTCAGCCGTCATCCCGAAACGAAGATAAGAAATCTCACCGGGTCCCTTTCGTTTAGACTTACTTTTCGATATACTGTATTTACTATTATCCTTACCAACCACCTATCTACCTGCCCTCTTCTCGACGTGCTGTCAATCGCCGGAGCAATTGCCATTACAACCGCCGATCTAGATCGCAGAGTCACAACACATTGACGAAAGTTTAACGAGGGGCAAGAAAGAAATTCCCGGAATTCTAATCTTGCAGAGAAAGCTGTATCCGATCCCTACGACGTGAGTTTTCTCCCTTTTTTCCCTTTCCTTTTTTACCTCTTTCTTCCTTTCTCTCCCCGCTATTTTTTACCCTCTCTGCTCCCTTGCTACTGAAAGGCCCGTGCCTCTAAACTGACCCTCCTTCTCTCAAAGGTTTTCCTCCAGGGCACCCCTCAACATTGTAGTCACATATCCAATTTTCCAATACCCTCCGCCGAATCGTAAAGATACTCGGACACCGGTCGGTTTCGCTATCGTAAATACTATCCATGTCGGCACCTACACAGCTTCTGCGACCAATGAATACCCATAATGGACCCGGACCTAGAGTCCCCCGCCTGGGCCTTTCGATCCCGCCTCAAGCTAACCCAAGACCTGTCGGCGTCCCCCAACTAGCTGGCCCTGCACGTGGCCCCCCTCAGTTACGTCTGGCTACTCCCGGAAATCCTAATGCCAATGGAATCCAGCCGGTAGAGCAGAGACGCGCCCAAGCATATGCTAGTCCGGTGAATACCGTTAGCAATCAATACTCGGCTTTAAGTTATGCTATGGGGTTGAAAAATCAAGTGCGGGGTTCTCCAGAGGCTGCTATTCCACGGACAGCTAGCCAGGAAGGTACAAACAAGAGGACTATTAATTGGGACAATGATAATTTAGATGTGGAGGACCTTGAAGATGAGGGGTGGAAGAAGGCTAGTGAGGACGGGAGGATCGTAGAATTGGGGGGGTTGGGTGAAGGAGCTGGGGGAGCGGTTACTCGCTGTATGTTGAAGGGCGGGAAGACGCTCTTTGCTATGAAAGTACGCATAATTTCCCCTTTTCTCCCGATGCGGGGTTGAGCTTGGCGTAATTCTGCCCGTTGGTATTGATTACACGAGATACGAGCGTGGTTTGGGACACGTTGTGGGTGCCGGAGAGTGCCTATTTAGGGTTTACCTTTTTTACTGACTGGGATATTGACACAGATCATCACAGCAGATCCTAATCCCGAAATTCGAAAACAAATCTTCCGTGAATTAAGTTTCAACAAGGAATGTAATTCACCTTATATATGCAGGTACTTTGGCGCATACACAGATTTATCTTCTGCCACGATTTCTATCGCCATGGAGTTCTGTGAGGGTGGAAGCCTGGATAGTATTTACCGAGAGGTGAAGAAATTAGGGGGAAGGACGGGAGAAAAGGTTTTGGGGAAGATTGCTGAGGGGGTGTTGGAGGGGCTGACGTACCTGAGTGGGAGAAAGATCATTCATCGAGGTTAGCTAGCCCAAGGAGTTTGATATGCCAATCCGAGAGCTAACTCTATTCGATAAAAATCAGATATCAAGCCGTCCAACATCTTACTGTGCAGAGATGGACAAGTAAAATTGTGCGACTTTGGTGTCTCTGGAGAGCTTATTGGATCCAAGGGGAATGCGGATACCTTTATCGGAACTTCATACTACATGGCTGTAGGTTTGCCTTATGGTCATTCTTAATGTGTTAAATATGCTAATGGTCTTATTCAGCCCGAGCGAATCCAAGGGTTCTCCTACACCATCACCTCCGATGTCTGGTCTCTTGGCGTTACCCTTCTCGAAGTGGCCCAGCACCGTTTCCCATTCGGCGAGGAGAGTGACAGCACTAATGCCCGGTACAACCTTATTGATCTTCTTACCTATATTGTTCAACACCCTATTCCAGAATTGAAAGATGAGCCCAATCTTAAGATTAAATGGAGCCATAACTTCAAATACTTCATCGCTTGCTGGTATGTTTGTTGATTTCTGGCTTGGGGGTAACTGTGCTAATCGTATACTTTGTAGTCTCGAGAAGGACACTCAGAGACGTGCTAGCCCATGGAGAATGTTGGAGCACCCATGGATCATGGAGATGAAGAATAAGAAGGTCAATATGGCCAATTTCCTTTCCCAAGTTTGGGACTGGAAATGAGAGGTGATGTGGGGTTTCAAAAGTTTTTCTTTTCTGGGGCGCAAAATCGGGAAGTGGCTTTTCATGTTCAAATTAAGGGTGTCCTGTTTATTGTTTGTAAGACGGGAAGAGGATAAAGTATCTCTCTCCTGCGGTCAGCATAAAGCTTTGCCTGGTTACCTCCCTTCTCATTTTTATATCGCTTTTTTTTTACTATTGGATTATTTTTATATTGCATCAGGATGTTTTTTTCCCCCAACCATTTTTCCGCCATTTTTTCATGATCATGTGTTTCACGATAGGAGTGGAGTGGAAGAGACTCTCAGGGAGTCTGTAGTAGTCTAGAAATAAGATTTTTATAGTGAGAAACTAGTTACTGGATCCGGACGGCACAGTGCCGGGGCGCTGCACTAGTACCGCGCTTGCAGGAATAACCTACCGCACTATGTCCAAGTACAATAGCTACCGCCATGTCGACACTTACCTATCATTGAGCTCCTCTCGCACGCTCGCCTGAACTTGTGGTAACAAGCGGGAAGGAGGGCCCTTATTTAGCAGCCTTCATTCCCTTCAAGCTACCGTGTGGTAACCCCTCCTCCATGAAGGAAAGCCCCCAGGAAGCCTTAAGGTGGAAGAAACAAATGTCTCGGCGAAAAAAAACAAAAATACCATTTCCCTTAGCGGTCATGAGTTCCCTAGCGCCTTATGCACGCACTACCAGTACGAGTACAGTACTACACATCCTAATATCAACCGCGGGCGCTATCATAGCATGGTAATGTAGGCATGATACGAGGGAAAAGCAACAAGGCGATCGACGGGCCGCACAGGCCAGGCCGGTTCCCTCGAGCACCGGGGCCTAGGGGCACTTGTAGGCGCATCCATCCCGCAGAGGCCGTCGTGGTGAGGGTGAGTGAGTGAACGGGGAGAGTTTATTATAATATTATTATTATAGCTCCCCGGGGAGTGCTGGGGGTGTTGGTTGATTTGGTGTAATGGTATATTATACGTATACTGGTATACAAGTATCATAAATATTATTATATATAATATTCTAGATGTTTTGAGTGATGGCACGGGCGGGGGGCGGGAGGGGAAGGAAGAAGGCGCCGATGATGGATTTTGGTATGATAGGATAGTATCGTTGGTGAGGGGTTTGCTTCTATGTTCTAACTACGGTAACTTGGCGGGCGTTCAGTCTAGATTAGTAATTGTATGTTGGCTTGCCAAGAGTTGCTGGTCATGCTTGATAGGGTGGCAATGTATTATTATGGACGAATTTCCCCTTGCTTGCTCCTGGGATATGGTACAGTACTCGAGTACTAGAATTTTCACTTAGGGTGCTAGTGTCGTACTTTCAAAACCCTGATGTTTCTGCGGGGAACTTGAGAGGTTCATCTTTTTCTTTTCTTTTCCTCTCTTTTCTGTTAATAGAGGGTCATCATCATCATCATCATCATCTACCATCACCTGATATGGCCAGCAGTAAGTTTATAATTCCAATGCTTGTGGGAGTTCTGGGCGAAGGAATTTCTTGAATGGCTTAGAGCCTGTTCGGCTATGATACTATATACAACGGTTCCGTTCCGTTCTCCCATATCATATGATACAAACGACCTTTTTTTCCTTCCGTTTCAAAACGGAGAGAAGGCCACTCCCACAGCAGAAACGGTCGCCCCAACGGAACGGAACCGTTTTATAGCCAAACAGGCTCTTAAGGATATTGATGTTTTCCCTCGCCGGGTGTGCTTTGGATATGGCGCGGTATCATAACTGAGGTTCCTTCACTGTATGTGAAAGAGGGCCTAGGGTCGAGGATGGAGGTGGCTTTTAAGCCGTGCTTGCGTGGAGCACGCTACTTACGATACTTGCAAAAAAAAACAAAAAAACACTTGGGATCCGGGGGCTAGTGGGGTAGAATTGTTAACGCACAGTACTATAGTAGAACTATCGGCATCGAGCTAGGGGTAGGCGCCTAGGCTTAGTTTAGGAAGTCTGGAGTTAATAGGATCGCAAAAAGGATCCATGGTTGATGGATTCTAGCGGTGTTATAGCACATCTGAGCGGGGGTGAGCATGTGCGGTGTCAAGGAATGGCTGGGTGCGAGAGCTGGCACATGAAGGAAGGCCGCGGGGGCCGCCGGGGGATGGGAAACTAAAAAGGGGTTCTTTCCTGTTTGTTGGTGGTGGTGGTGGTGGTGGTGGTGATATTATCGTGTGTCTCTGTCGTGTGTACTGTTCAATTATTTCGAGGAGGTCGGTCTGATTGAATTGGCTTGAGGAGGGTTGGACCTGTGTTTTCGATGGGGGAGGGAAGTAGGCATGAGGTTATTGGTAGAGAATGGGTTCTTGATGGTACTAGGGGGGGTTGGTACTATCGCCGGATAGATATATGCTCCTCTTTGCTGTGCTCAGTAAGCCTTTCTCTATTGACGTTTGGCTCGAATGTATGGATGGTGACGATAGTAATCCTATGAAGCTAGGTATGATGCTAGGTAGTGGAGAAAGGTTCCTATCATTTCTGGTCTGACTTGATTTGATCCGGGTGCCCGGCTGGTATGGCCTTAGGACCTGCTCGTATGATGCAGCGCCAGAAGCCGTGGAGGGAAAGTGTGTAACCCCCCCGGCCACAGAGCAGCTCGTTCTACTGTACTGATATTGTGTGATAACTTATCTATCACGTTGCAATACCAGCACGATGTTGCCCTTCCTCCGCTCTCGCCCTCCAGGCGCTCCGGAGTTGGTGGAACAACGTTAAAGTTACCCCGATACTACTCCAACATCTCATCACGGGTTTCACCCGCCACACCGTAAGTCTTATGACAGTACGGGTCAGATTGAAGTCCAGAATCGCAGGGGGGGAGCCAAAGTGAACGAGCCAGCTACCGCAGACGTCGGGGAGGGTGTCGATTTGCTACATCAGAAGGTGGATTTGTCATACTGCAGGTAGAGACAGGAAGAAACCCTATTCGCCAGAATTGTATAAGCCCCCCCCCCGCCAATCAGGCTCATACTAGAACCCACTGTCCTGCAGAATCTCAAATAATTGAACCGCGTGCTAGGAGGCCGGAAATTCCCTTCTCTGGCAAAACATGGCAAATGGGGAGTTACCTGGCACCTCTGAAAGATGTGTAGAAATAAATAATATAAATAAATAAATACGGCCCAATAGAGGAGGCATCACACTGGAAAGACATACGGTATTGTCCCCACTGGGGGCACGGGGCCCAACTGGTGACGGATAGGGATACCTAGCGGGCGGGAAGTGAATTCGTTAAAGCAGAAGATCTATAAAACTAAAATCCGCCCGCCACTAATCCTTGTTCGTCACCCGCTTCGTCGGGCCCCCATGTGGAGACTCTAACTCACAATTCAATCATTTGAGATTTTACGGCATTCTAGAGGGAATGAGTGCGTTCAATTCTCTGGAACCTGCTGTCAGCATGGGCCTGCCAGTTGGAAAGTTCCCTTTTCCATTTCTTTCTTCCATTTCTTTTGTTTTTTTTGAAGGGGGAGGAGAACAAATTAAGAAATGAAAAAAATGAAAAAAATAAAAAAACAACAGCAACAATACGAAGGGGAAATGCAAAAGGTGCTGCTGACTGCATCTATGGAACTTGCCGTAAGGTATGAATGATAATAATAGCGGGCTTGAAAAGCCGTTGGAGTGATATTTGACGCTTTCCCCCCTTTTCTTACGCCAAGACGAACCCGTCAGCGCTTTGGCCACTCCACAATTCCCAGCGTACTGTACCCGAATGCCTCATGGCCAAGGCGTCCAAATTTCCACTTCAATGCGCCAATCTTGGCGTCAAGACATCCGGGCACTTTAGGACTTGTCAAGAGCAGTGCTAGGCAGTGCGACTTTACGAAAAGTTTGGTTGGAGCTGTGATAGTTGTTGGAGAGATGATCGTGATGACAATTTCATCAGTTCATTCGTTCTTGCTGGCTGCCATAACAGCACCCAGCCCCCAGTCGAAGGAGGTGATGCAAGTTTTGCGACCTCAGTTCAACTAACTACTTTAGCGCGCGTGTAACGCTTATTTCTTTTGTGTAATGGATTCGGCGGGATCCACGATACGGTGCTTGAAAACTTGGCACTCTAGGGTGGTTTTCCTCGGCCGGGGTCTGGAATGAGCCTACCCTAGAATAAATCGCTGAATAACTGGACCATGTACTGTGTTGTTGAACATTCCGTACTTTGGAGAAGGGGTGGAAAAGTGGAAAGGGCGAGATATTGTACTCTGTCTGCCCTTCTAGGAGACGTTAGAGAAATGCGAAAAAAAAGCTTAACCCCACCAAAGGGGTCACTCCAGTGGTCTGGCGCTTTGTCGGATTATTTGAATTTCCAGGGTATTCGAACGAAAACACTGGTGGACAGCTCGATTGAGTTATGGGTTGATTGGTTGATTGATTCTTGTGTTGTTCGGTTTTGTTTTTTCCTCAGTCAGGGGGAGGAGGTCTGTCGAACTCTTGGTAAAGACAGCGGCTGGAGCAAACACCGTCCTCTCAGTAGCCGAGAAGGCTCTGTCAGAGGAGGTTGGACAGACTTACCCTTAATACCCGGCACTGTACATGATAGCCTCGTTCTCTAAAACCCCATCCATTTATCTATATATCTGTATGATATCAGTCGCTTCCTAGCTCACTAATATAGAGCATTCCAAGATTAGGAATATAGCCTTGAACGGGAAAACCTATAATCAGCTCACCCTGGGCCCTCTATAGAGTACAAGGATTAGGCATGAAAAAGTGGTCCCCTGGCCAGTGTCGAAGATATATAATTGATGGACGAGAGACTGAAGGTTTGCATTTCTTGACAAGCAGGTTGCAGCATGAGAGGAAGTAGAGATCCCATCAGTGTCGTGTTTCTCGCGTGTGCTGTACCGCTGCCACTCGCATTTTAGTCATGCACCATACCATTCTTCTATGTTGACCCTTATCTCCTGCAGGGCTGCAGCAGCAAAACATTGAAAATGTCGTGCCGCCTCTCAATGCTTGAGACTAGATGACTAAGGGGTCTTTCGAACAACTTTAGTATTCCTCAGTTACTTGAGTATATTAATTAGCCTGAGGGTGGTCAGGTAGCTAATATTAGCAATAGCCTGAAGTATGATATACAAATCCGCGAAATTTGAGTTATCAGCAAAAAGCAGTTTATTAACCGCTGCCCTAAAAAACGACACGGACCGCACAACTTTTTCAATGTCGTGCTGGTCTAGGAGATAAGTTACCATCGGGGTTTCGGCCTTCATGTTGCACCCCACCCCAATCCCTTCGTTCGTGCCCGAATTTCAGAACCTTTTAGCGTTGCACTAATAGGATAGAAAGGACAGGAAGGGTAACGATAGACAACCCACCAAGATAAATTAAAATTAGGCGAAGTACTCGTACTTGT
>Ga0307513_10000123_pt1 | contig 108854 bp, 97 predicted proteins | sample 15_EM_MG_FD_202174 | JGI IMG/M metagenome (GOLD analysis project Ga0307513, IMG submission 202174) | Populus trichocarpa ectomycorrhiza microbial communities from riparian zone in the Pacific Northwest, United States - 15_EM | ecosystem: Host-associated > Plants > Roots > Unclassified | place...
TCGGCACCGGTCAGAACGCCGGGAAAGAGCAGCAGGACGTCCTCCAACACTGCCGAACCCCGCACCACGCGACCCGGGACAGCCATCGCGTGCAGGGCGGCAGACTCGACCGCCCGCCGGCGGGCGGTGGCCGCGAGAGCCGTCGCGATCCCGGCCACTCCTGCCAGCAGGACGGCGGCGCCCGCCCCCAGGAGCAGCAGCTGGGCGCGGGCCGGCTCCGCCCGGTCCAGCTCACTGCGCCGCTCGGCGCGGGTCTGCACCTCGATCACCTTCAGCCCGGCCTTCGACAGGCGCGCGCGGGAGTCCGAAGGTGCCATTTCGCCGAGCCAGACCTGGAAGTCGAGGCCGGAGCCGCGAGGTGGCTCGATCCGCGACACCAGCCCCAGGTCGACCATCGCTCCCCCGTCAGCGCGGGGAAGCACGGGCGTCCGGCCGACGATGGAGAATGGAAGTTTGCCCCCGGTGAGAGTGCTGCCCTGTACCAGCTGCCGGGTTCCGATCAGACTCAGCCGGGTCTGATCGCCGACGATCGCGGGTACTTCGGTCGGGACGTCGCGACGCACAATGCCGGGCACGGTGCTGGAACTGGCCTGGAAGCGGATCACCACACCGTCCTGGACGCCCTCGCGTTCCCCCAGCGTGCTCGTCGTCGCGGAGTCGGGCACCGACTCGTCGACGCGGGCCGGCCGCCACTGGTCGGCGGAGAACGGATACGTCTTGCCACCGATCTTGAGCGAGACCAGTTCGACGCTGCCGGAGATCTCACCGACCCCGGCCCTGCGCGTGACAAAGACGCTCGCCACCGTGCAGCCCTGCGCGCACGCGGGCACCTGGGCGGTGAGGGTGCTGCCGGTGCCCTGTGGGTCGAGCACCCCGAGCGTCGTCGACTGCACCTGCCCGTTCGGTTTCACGACCCGCAACTGGGCGCCGGCCTCGATGTCCGTGGTGCTGTACACGTAGGACGCTGCGACGACGATCGTGGCGGTGCTTCCGCGCACGACGAGCGGCTGCGGGATGCGATCAGGAACGAGCTCGTTGAGCCCGCGGGGGCGCGCCAGCGCTCCCCGGGGAACCTCGAAAGCCGCTTCGAAGCGCGAGGAATCGACTGCGAGCAGCGCGTTCGTCCCGTCGCCGCGTTGCACGGCCGCCATCGCCCAGCGGCCCTGCGGGTCGACCTCCCGGGTGGCGGCGACCAGGTCGGCGGTGCTCACCGGCGCGACGTGGACAACCCGCTCCGCGCCGACGTCGAGCCGGGCCTGCGCCTCCCGCTGGGTCGCGGTGACCACATAGGCCCCGGCCGCGAATCCGCTGACCGCGGTGGCAACGGTGACGAGGGCGGTGACGTGGGTCAGGGAGGCCTGCCGGGCCAGCTGCCGGACGGCGAGGTACGGGCCGAGCGACCACCGGCGGCTGCGGGCCACAGCCGCCCGCATCAGGACCTGCACGGCGCCGCCCACGACCAGGCCGGCGGCCAGCCCCACGACCACCGGGGTCAGCAGCGCCGGCAGCGCCGCCTGCGCGCCACGACCGAGGGTCAGCACCAGCACCAGCCCGACCACTGCGAGGGTGAGCAGCACCGCGGTGGCGATCGGCCCCGTCGTCCCGGCCTGGGGCGACTGTCGTCGCAGCTGGTCGGCCACCGGTATCCGCAACGAGCGACGCGCGGCGAGAATGCAGGCTAGGACGGAACCGGCGGCGGTTGCGCCGACCACCCACCAGACCCCACGCGGCACGAGGACGGGAGTGCCCACAAGGAGCACCCGGCCCGCCAGCACGCGGACCGCGGTCCAGGCACCGAGCAGGCCGAGGGGCACCGCCACCAGCACCAGGCAGACCGGTTCGGTCAGTGCGTGCGCAGCCAGCCGCGCACCGCGCAGCCCCCGCAGCTTGGCCAGCGCCAGCTCCCCGTCCCGCGCTGCCACGCTGACCGCGACGAGACCGAACAGCACAACCCAGCCGAACACGACGATCTGCAGTCCGACGAACGTCGCGGTGTCGGCCACCAGTTGCCGTCCAGGCACCGACCCCGACACGGTCTCGGCGGCGCTCGCCGACCCGTTCACGATCCGGCTGGTGGCGGCGAGGTGAACGGCCTGCTCGGTCAGCTGCCGGGCCACCCGGTCAGCGTTCGCGAGGGTGATCGCGCCGGGACGGAGCACCCGCTCCAGGTGCACGCGCACTCCGACGGACTGCAGCGAGCGGATGAGTTCGGGTCGCACCAGCACGGCATCGAGACCGGCCGGAATTATCTCGCCGGCGAGGCTGGCAGGTGGCGAGTACACAAAATCCTCACTGTCGAACCAAAACCGGCTCGTGGTGCGGACGGTCTCGGCCCGGTACACGCCGGAGACGGTGTACGTGCCGGGCGCACGGTCTCCCGGCTGAGGGCGCTCGGTCAGCTCGGGAAAGGTCACCCGGTCACCGGCGTGGACGTCGAGGAGATCGGCCGAGAGATCCGACAACAGCAGGTCGGTGCGCTTCGCCGGACACTTCCCGGACACCAGCTCGACCTGCGCGCAGGCGCCCTCGCGACTCACGAGGCTGCCGAGCGGAGGCTTGCTAGCAGGCTGTTGCACGCTGCTGGCACCGGGAAGCTCCCGACGCACCGGCACCACTTGCAATCTGCGAGCCGTGCTGAGCATCTCGGTGGCCTCGTCGAACAAGCCGTCCAGGCCCGGCGGCAGCTGGCTCTCCGTGCCCACGTCGAACTCCACCTGACGCGGCGGCGGAGGGGGGAACGTCAGACCCCCGTAGGCGTCCGTGCTCCCGGTCGCGGTCCACGCCAGCTCGCTGACGCGTGCCTCCTCGAGAGTCCGCGCCAGTAGTGACGCCTGCGAGGCCCGACCCCAGAGCGGCCCTGCCGCGGCGCCGGCGACGGTGACCGAGGCGCACAGCACGAGGACGAGGGACGCCCAGCGGCGCCACCAGATACCCCGCGCCAGCAGCGCCACCCCTCCGCCCACGGACGCAGTATGGAGCAATCAGCCCCGAGCGGCAGCCGCCGATGGATGTTCGCTGCCTGACCATCAGCGGGAATGATCCGATGGTGCTTTCCTTATCGCGGATTCACAGTGGCGATGAACTCCGGCGTCTTCATGATCTCCAGGCCATCGGTCACGTCGAGTACGAGCGTGCGGGCGTTCGGGGCCACCGGTGACCAGTCGCTCGCCTCGCCCGACAAGGCTCGCTTCGTCTGGAACACCAGGGCCGGGCCTGCGTACGGCCGCGGATCGTAGGTCTCCTGGGCGAAACTGGCTGCTGCGGTCACGGCCGCATGCCAGAAGAAGTCGTCCGGTTTCACGCCGTCGAGGTTGAACACGTCCAGGCCGGGGGCACGCAGCCGCGCACAGCCGTACGGCAGCCGCTCCGGCGACACCGGCCCACTCGGCGCAACCACGGCCACCCGGTCTCCCGGCCGCAGCCGGAGCGGACGGTCAAGTGCGGTCGTCTCAGCCAAGCCCACAATTCTATGAGCCTGCTCCGTGAGCCGTCGTCGCTGTTCGGCATTGTCTGGCACGCACGGGACTGGCACGCTCAACCTGCAGCAGCGGTCATTCCTCAGGCCCGGCGCCAGACATCTGTGGCATGGCCAGCCTGGACGGACAGACGAAGACCACCTATTCAGCCACCGTGTAGGCACGCAATACCGTGTGCTTGGCCCTGCTACCGGCCTGGTCAGCACCGCTGTAGCGAACATCGACCTGGGTACCGCTGAGCCCGGCGTTGTTCACCACACCCTGGTACTTTCCGCCGCCGATCGACGTCAGCTTCACAGGCTTCCAGGCACCCCCGACGGGTCGAATCTCCAAGCCGGCCGACGTGATCGGCGACTTGGTCGCGTTCTGCACCTGAGCGACGGTGACGGTCACTGTGGACTTGCCGGCCGGGAGCGTGCCGTTGATACCCAAAGGCAACGACAATTGTGCCTGCACGATCGGCAGCACCAGGCAATCCTCAGCGATCGCGCACTCCCACTTTGAGGGCAGCTTCTTGCCCACATCCTCACGCGAGCGGAAGGTGAGCTCGGTCTTCGTCCGGGTCGACTGAACCGGGTCGACCATTCGCCGGTCGACATCGAAGACGACCCGGTACGTGGATTTCTTTTTCGGTACGTCGAAATACTGGCCGCGGTAGTCGTTGACGTCGGCCATCAGTGCGTCGTTGCGGTACAACCGGAATCGGGTCACGGGCACACCGTCCTCCGCCCAGTGCCGGATTGTTCCGCGATGGGCCAGGGAGCTGTCGACGAAAGGCGTGAGGTGAAGGTACATGTACCCGTAGGCGCGACAACCGAAGCACCATCCACCATCACCTTGGAGCGGAATCGCTGCCGTCAACGGGCCTTTCAGCCAATAGTTGCGGGTGGCGACACCGGCCACGTACGGCCGATCGCGGGTAAAGACGTAACCGTCGTCCCAGGCGCCGTAGTTCGAAATGAGGAAGTCCGACCAGACCGCGTTGCCACCGAGGGCGCCGACATATTCCGCGCGGCGCGTCCCGCGCGGCAGTGGCTGCAGGGAGGCAGCGGTTCCCACCTTCCCGAATATCGGTGCCCGGCCGAAACCGGCTGTCCGGGGCGGACCCTCGCCAAAGTACGCCGCCGTCACCGGGGTGAGTTGGGCATCGGTGAATGCGTACTGCCCGGTCGCCGGAAGTCGCATCTCGAGGACAGCCAGATGATAGACGTAGGTGGGGACGGCAACAGGTTCCACCAGTTCCCAGGAGAAAGCCGCGCGCAAGGCCCCGACCGTGGCTGCCTTCGTGGGGGCGAACAACATCCGCGTGTCGCGGTCCAGCGCGAAAATCAGGTTCAGGCCGGCGTTCTTCTTCGCATCCGCCCGGTACCACGTGAAGTTCCAGCTACTGAGTGTGGCTTCTTTCGGCACGGTCACGGTCGGCTCAACGGTCGCAGTCCGGTAGTCGATGGCCACGGTCTGATTCGCCTTCGTGACCTTGAATTCATTGACCGCCGCCAGGCGGTAGAGGAACGTCCCCGCCGCCTGGTTGTAGGTAAGGTGATCGCCCTGCAGGCTGTAGGTGCCTTCCGGCACACTGACCGTGGCCTTGCCGTCCACAATCTTGACGAACTCGTTGTAGCGGCGGGCGTCGTCGACATTGATCAGGGAAACGGACCCCTGAGCCTCCGGCAGCCCGTCGGGTGCGATCGTCGTGATCGTCAGTGTGCGCATCACCGCCGTGGCGGCGGCGCTTCGCACAACCGCCGGTGGGCTCGATCCCTCCACGCTGAGTTTCGTCAGACCGGTGAACAGCGACGTCCGATCGGGCCAGCCAGCGGCGCTGTCAGCCTTCCACTGCGCGGTCAGCGCTCGGCCGAAAGTCGCGGACGACGCCCGGGTCAGATATCCCTTCGCGACCCGACCATCAACAGCAGTGATGGCGACCCCGGGAACCGCCGGAGCAGCACCGCGGTAGGAAGCCTGGATCGGCAAGCGGTCACCTTTTCCCGCCGCCGCGCTCAAGCTGGTGACGTCGAACAGACTCTGGTCGAGGAACCGTCCCAGATAGGGCTCGGCCACCGCCGGCATCACGTACGTGTGGCCGCCCTCGTGACGGGTAATCACCGGCCCGCCCCGCTCACCGTTCGCCGCCGGCAAGATGAACACCGTTTCCGCACCGGGCTTTCCGGTCAGCCGGACGCGCTCGCCGGTTGGCAGGGTGACGGCGGCCGACGACCCCGAAGCGACGGCTGTGGACTTCGCCGTGCCCACGGCCCTGCCCACAGGGGTCGGTGCCGGCTCGAACGACGCGGCAAGGGCACCGGCCGACGACACGGTCACGACAAGACCGGCCACGAGCGCGATCGGCAGGCCACGAACAGATCGAGAGCGCACGCGGTTCGACTCCTTGACATCGCGGGTTATGACCGTGGGCGGATCCCGCGCGGACTGAAGGTCGATCACGCCTGAGCTGCTCCAAGATCAACCCTATGGCCCATTCGGTCGATTTCGGCCAGATTGTGGTCTCATCTCGATCTCGCTCCCGGTACGCAACCCTCACCGACCCACTTGGTCTCAGCGGATGACCCCCGGGTCAACATGCACGCACATGCGAGGGCGAAGGCGGGTACCAGTGACCATGGCCGCTGGCACCCGCCGATGTTCCGACGGTGGTGCCTATTCGTTGCCGGGGGCCGTGGCGCCGTACCACTGCTGGCGCGTGGCGGTCTCGCTGCACGTCGCCAGGTTCACGACGGTGGGGTCCGAGGAGGACGTGATGCACAGATGCCGGCTCTGCTGGGTCCAGGAGCCCCAGCTCTTGAACACCCGACTGCCGTTGCTCTGGTAGAAGACCTCCCAGATCTGGTAGTCGCCACCGTTGCAGTTGATCACCCAGGCGGCGTTGCCGACATTTCCGGCGTGACTGTCCAGGCACCGACCTCCGTCGTAGGTCTTCAGAAACACCCGGTCGTGGTTGCTCGGGCTGTCACTGATCTGCTGGATCCGCCAGACGTCGATCCCACCGATCTTGGCCTTGCCTTCGCCGGAGGGGTACGACAAGTAGTGACTGGGACCGAGGTAGGCGTTGTAGTAATACTTGAAGCTGTCCGCGTGGGCCGGGCCGGCGAACACGAGGATCGAGGCCACGAAGGAGAGCAGGGCTCCCAGCACCAAGCGGGTGCGCAGGCGAGCACGACGTGCGGTCATTTTGCTGACCTTTCGTTGAACAGTGGGTAACGGGGGTCCGGAACCCGTCACCGAGTTCGTGAGAAAGATGCTGGTTAGGACGCCTGCCGACAACACCTTTCAGGCAAGGATGAAAGGTTGGTGCCGATGAACCCAGCATGAGTGAAACAACAACCGTCTTTGCCCGATTCGTTCTATCGCATGCGGCCGCCTCAGTCGTGCCCGGCGGCGGCCCGCTCGTCCCGTTCGCGATGACCCGGATGCCCGACGCCCGTGGCGACCTCCATCGCTTCGCCGGTGATCTCGAGATTGGGCAGGAAATGGCGCGCACCCACATCCGGGACGCCGTCGGGATCGCACAGGGCGCGGTCACATGGGACGGCTATGTGACCGGTGAAGGGCAACGGATGGACGCCGTGATGGTCGAGGCCTTCGGTGCCGGGGAGACCGAGAGCCTGATCATCGCGCAGCGGTATCGACGCGGCGGTCTGCTCAAGCGCCGATGGGAGACCTACGGGGATCCGGTCTTCCTCGGCAATGGCAAGCCCCTGTTCTGATCGCCGCCTCGGAAGCTGCCAATGCAGCCGTCACCCATTCGGCTGCGGACGAGCCCGACGCCGGGCGGCTAGCCTGCCCGCGTGGTGTCCCGCCGGTACGTCGACCTGATGAACGGACGTTATGCCCGGATCATCGCCACCGCCTGGGACGGCGCCACCCTCGACCTCCAGTACGACGGCGACGAGTGGACCGCCACGCTGACCGTGCGCCCGTCACCGACCCGCGATCGGTTCGTCAGCGGTGCAGGCGTGACCCAGGAGCTCGCCTTGAAAGCGCTGGAGACGGAGCTTGGGCTGGAGCGCTGGACCGGATAGCCGCCCACCGGCAAGGTGCCTGGGCGAGACGCAACCAGCACAGGCACGATGCCATCAATGTGCTGATGGGACTCGACTGTTCACCGGACTTGCCCGAACGCTCAAGGCACGTAAGGCTCTTGTCATGGTGCCGATCTTCAGGAGGTCCGGAAATTCACTGCGGAACCAGCCGTGAAACCGGGTGCTGACCTGCGTCCGCCGCTGAGACGACCGAGCGGCAACTCCGAGAGCGCCACCGGAGCATATTTCCTCAGCTTGGTCGGCAACCTGATCATCGGCTACTTGACTCTCTTTCCGCTGGTGATGCTCGCCCTGGTGCTGGAGAACGCATATTCGTTCTCGCCGGGTTGGACGGGTGATTTTTTCGGCCTGGATGACGATGAGGTACCTCTCCTGTTCCTTTCTTCTCTGATTCTGCTGCTCCCGCTGGTCTCGGCCTTCCTGTTGGGCAACATACTCATTCACCGCAGAACGACGCTCTCGCGCTTGAAGTACTGGTCCATCGCTGTGGCCGAATTTGTGCTGCCGCTTGTGATTTCGATCCTGATCAGTGCGCTCTGAGGCATCGACCCGCTGGCAATATTCTGATTCACCAGTTCTGACAGCGGTTCACGCCCCGGCACGGCAATCAATAATGAGAAATGGAGCGCTTCGCATGGGTATGGTCGGACGATGACATCCGAAGGGACGACAACGACCCCGCGGTGATCCGGCAGAAACGCATCGACGACCTCGAGTTCGCCGATCGCGTCGCAGCGAACGTGGACGAGATCATCGCGATCATCGTGGCGGCGGAAGGACGGGAGGAGGCAATGGACCACGTCGGAGAACTGCTGGGAGCGAGTCCGGAACAGGCGCACGCCCGGCTCTCCCGGTTCTCGCTCTTCCGGCTGACGCGCGCGGCACAGACGCAACGGACCGAGAAGCTGAGGCAGTTGCGCGGCGAGCCCGGACCGCAGGAGCAAGGCACCTGAATGAGCCCTGGTCGCCGTCTGACGTGTTCGGGCAGCTCGAAGCAGCCGGGAAAGCGTGAGAACGTGGCTTGATCGAGGCCGGACCGTGACGTCGTTCGGTGAGCATTTGCTGATGACAGCGCCCGATCGCGTTCGACCCGTGCGCACCGGGGACCTGGTCCTCCCGACCGAGGCTCTGGCCTGGTTGCTGCACCCGATCACCGTCGGTGCGCTGGCCCTCTTGCTCCTCAACGATCACCTGCTCAAGGCGGCTTGGCCCGGGGTCGTGACCGGCAAGCTGAGCGATTTCGCCGGTCTCGCCCTCACGCCCCCCGCCATCACCGCTGTTCTTGCCCTGCTCCTTCCCCGGCTGCCGGTCCGCAAGGTCGCCGGTACGGCCACCCTGATCGTCGGGATCGGGTTCTGCCTGGTCAAGGTGACCGTGCTCGGCGCCGCGTGGGCCTCGGCCGGATGGTCATGGGCTGCGGGGCCCTCGACGGTCCTGCGCGACCCCACCGACCTCCTTGCCCTGCCCGCGCTTTCGGCTTCGTGGTGGGCTCTCGCCCAGGTTCGGCGCCATCCGCTGCCTGGACGTGCCGCGTCCCTCGTCTTCACCGCGATCGTCCTGCCCATCGCCGGGCTCGCGATCCTGGCGACCACCCCCGCGCCCTATCCGTCGGCGAACGAGGTGATCGTGCAGGACGGGCCCAAACTCGTGGTGCTCGGCAGCGACATGGGCGAGTCAGACGCCATCGTCACCACCGACGGAGACAGCTGGAGCAATCTCCCCGATAGCGAGGTATGGCGGCCGCCGGGCGTCGACGGTTCGACGCAGAAGGCGTGCGTCCCGGCCGATCCGAGTCGCTGCTATCGAATAGTCCCGGGCCGACTGGCGGTCGAGCAGACGGATGACGGTGGGGCCACGTGGAAGACTGCCTGGTCGATCTCGCCAGGACGGCAAAAATTTCTGGCTCGAGCCCATCCCGATTACGGCATGGGTGTCGCGCATGTGGCGGCCCAGTCTTTAGGGGTACTCCCGGTCGGTGACCAGCATGTCGTCGTGGTCGCCGCCTGGGACGAGAGCGTCATCCTGCGGCATCCGGACGGGCGTTGGGAGCGCATCGGGTATCCGACGCTGGGCCACCTGGACCTCGGGAACGGCCCGACCATCGCCCCGGCGGCGCTGACGGACCCGGGGCAACGGATCGCGATCGAGTACGCCTACCTGGCCCTGGGACTTTCGGGTGGCCTGCTGCTCGGTGGTATGGCCGCCTCGTCTCGCCGGTCGCCGGCCTGGTGGGTGATCCCCTTGGTTACGGTGGGCTTCAGCTACTTCATCGTGCTGGTCTCGAGGATGGGTGCACTGCTGGGGGTGCTGTCCTCGATACCCGCCGTGCTGACCCTGATCACGATCGCGCTGTTGCTCTGGTTGACCATCCTGTGGTCCACCGGCACGCTCACCTTCACCCGCGCGGTCGTTTTCGCGGCGCTGGTGGTGATCGCCTTCGCCCTGGACCGGCGTCCCATCGTCGAATGGTCGAGTGGACAGATCGACTCGTACGAAGCCGCTGTGCGGACCGCGACGCAGCTGGTGGCCGGAAGCGTCATCGCGATGACCCTGGTCGGTCTGGCGTTCCGGGTTCGCGACCACGTGCGACCGCGAGTAGCACCGATCCCAGCCACCGGCCGGAAAGCCGGGTAGCCGGACTCGAACCGACGACCTGCTCACTACAAGGGCAGGATCTTCCGGACCGCGGTCGGTGCCTGATCGCCTTACCCTGACCCGGCTCGTCTTGGTTTACCCTTCGCAGGTGTTCGCCCTCCCCGACGTGCCTGGATACGTCATCCATCAGGTGCTCGGTCAGGGCGGATTCGCGGCCGTGTACCTGGCCACCCAGGTCGCCGTCGGCCGGGAGGTCGCGGTCAAGATCGACAACCGGGTGCTCACCACCGACCGGGACCGGCACCGGTTCTTCCGCGAGGTGAACTCGGCCGGCCGGCTCTCGGACCACCCGCACGTGGTCGGGCTGTACGACGCGGGCACGCTGCCGGAAGGGCGACCGTATCTGGTGATGGAGCTGTGCACGGGCGGGTCGCTGGCCAACCTGGTCCACGAGCGCGGCAGCCTGCCACCGGACGAGGTGCGGGACATCGGCCTGCGGATCGCCGATGCCCTCGGCGCCGCCCACCACCTGGGCGTCCTGCACCGCGACATCAAACCGGGCAACATCCTGATCAACCGGTACGGCCTGGTCGGCCTGGCCGACTTCGGGCTGGCCTCGATCCTGGCTCCGGACAGCGAGCAGTCCGCCACCCTGGAGGCACTGACCCCGGCATACGCGGCCCCCGAGGCGTTCGCGCTGGTCGAACCGGCTGCACCGGCTGACGTGTACTCGCTGGGCGCGACTCTCTACACGCTGCTGGCCGGCCGTCCTCCGCGATTCCCGGACGTCGGCTCGCCGAGCATCCCGACGATTCTGCGGATGCACCACGAGCCGATCCCGGCGCCGCCGTGGGTACCGGCGCCGCTGATGAACGTGATCCTGCGGTCGCTGGCAACGGATCCGGCCGCCCGGTACCCGGACGGCGTGGCGCTGCGGGACGCGCTGGCCCAGCTCCCGGCCGAGGCCGGAACCCGGACCCTGCCGTACCAGCCGAGCTTCGATCAGTCGAGCTTTCCGTCGCTACCCTCGCCCACCCTGCCGTCGCCGCCGACCTTGCCATCTCCTTCGCCATCGGTGGCTGGTTTCCCCGAGGCTGTCCCAGTGCCGCCGGCTCGGTCGGCGCCCGGGTTCTCGCTCGGGGCCGGGTCGTCCTCGCTGCGGATCGCCGTCGCGACGCTGCTGGTGGTCAGCGTGACGGTGGGGGCGCTGTGGATGCTGAAGCCGTTCGGCTCGAACGGGGTCGAGGTGCAGGACGGCCCGGGGCAGAGTGGCGCGCAACTGCCGGCCGAGCCGGGCGGCCAGGCCGAGTCCGGGCAGACCGTCGACGGGGTCGATTTCGGCGTCACCACCACCGCCGCCGATTGCGCCGCGGTGGGCAGCGACGGCACCGGTGGCCGGTGCACAAAGGACGCCGAATGCTGGTCCGGGATGGTGGTGATCGTTGGCAAGGTCGAGATCACCCGGCAACCGTGCGAGGACCTGCACCGCTGGGAGACCTTTGCGATTGCCCCGCTGCCCCTGGACGCCCTCACCTCGAACCAGCGGACGCTGGCCGCTCACCCCACGGTGAAGCAGCTCTGCAACAAGAAGATGATGTGGCGGTCGCGGCGCGCCCAGCTGCAGGTCCCGGCCTCGAAGTGGATGGTCGACGTGCTGCCGCCGAGCGAAAAGGCCTACCAGGAAGGCGCCCGGGTGTACCGCTGCGTCGCCGCGATCATCGACCGGAACGGGGACGGCACGAAGGGCAGCGCCTTCACGGCCGCGACCTGACCACGTCCCAAATCGACGAGCTGACCACCTCCTCGAGCACACACCCGCATCCCACAAGCTTCGAGGCGCTCCGAATGCCGCTATCGTCCGGCCGGTGAGTATCGAGGTGAGCGAGTACGACCACCGTTGGCCCGATCTGGCCCGGGTGGTGAGCGACGAGATCACCGCCGCCCTGGACGGTGCGCTGCACCACATCGAGCACATCGGTAGCACGTCCGTGCCGGGCCTGGCTGCGAAGCCGCTGATCGACCTGATGTCTGCTACCACCGCGTTGGCCGACGTCGCGAGCCGCGAGCCGGCCCTACACCGACTCGGATACCGCCTGGTTGAGACCGGCATGCGCGAGCGGCTGCTCTACCGGCGCGACGGCGGTCCGATCGCCGTCCACCTGCACGTCGTCCTGCTGTCGTCATGGGCCGAACGCAACGAGCGGCTGCTCCGGGACCACCTGCGCCGGACGCCGGATGACGCGGCCCGCTACGCGCAGCTCAAGCGTGACCTGGCTGCCACCGGGCTGGACCCGGAGGCTTACACCCGGGCCAAGACGAACCTGATCCAGGAGCTGACGGACCGAGCTCGGAGCCGCCTCGGTATGCCCCTGGTCCCGGTCTGGGAGGACGACGAGACCGGCTGAGGCTCAGCCCACACCGTGCCGCTGGCTGCCGAGGGAGCGCTTGACGCGGTTGGTTCGATCTAGGGCTTCGCCACTGATCGCACGGTGTGGGCCGATCGCGTCGCGATTCCAGCGATGGCCATGTCGAGGATCCGTTCGCGTTGATCATCGGAACCAAACGGCGAACTGGTAACGCCGATGACGAATCGCATCACGTCATCAATGCTCATGTCCGGATTAGCATCCCCCGCATTCTGGGCGCGGGTTAGCAGCGGGCCGCCGAAGTCGTAGAGCGCTTGCCGGCACGCGGCAAACGCTCCAGACTCGCGGTCCAACGCATCGAGCAGTACTCGCTTCGTTGCCATGTACGTGACGAAGTGTCGCACCCAGGCAACCAAGGCCGGCCATGGTTGTTCGTTCTCTGCCAGACGGAGCGCGTCTTGGCACAAAGAGTCGACCTCGGCGACGTAGACGGCTTCGATGAGGTCCTCCCGCGTCGGGAAGTTCCGATACAACGTCGCCGGTCCGACCCCAGCACGGCGCGCGATGTCCTCCAACGAGGACTCCGTGCCGTTGTCGGTGAAAGTCGCGCGCGCAGCGGCAATGATCGCGTCGAAGTTACGGGCAGCGTCGGCACGGTGCGGGCGTCGCTTAGCTAGCAGGTCGCTCAGCGCCACGTCGACGCCCTCCTCATTCGGCCGCCTCTGCGATCGGGCGAGGGGCGTCTGCTTCAGTCTATTGGGGCGGCTGCCGGCCCCCGGGGCCGCCTCTGTGCCGATCAAGTACGTGAAACCGGCCGACCTAGCGCTCCTCGGGGGCCAGTTCAGTGATGGCGTCGACTTCCGCCGGGGTCAGTCGGAGAGCGGCAGCAGCGAGATTCTCTTTCACGTGCTCAACGCTGGTTGTGCCCGGAATCGGCAGGCATCCGCGAGTGCGGTGGAGTTGCCAGGCCAGCGCGACCTGTTGTGGAGTTGCCCCCAGCCGCCCGGCGATCGGGTCGACCACGGCATGGAACGGTTCACCGGCCGGGCCGCCCGGCAGGGCGCCGGGGTGCCAGGGCGAGAACACGATGCCCTTGTCCTCGACCACCTTTCGCACGGCGGCGCCGTCCCGAACGGCGACGGTGTACTGCACAGTTACGGCCGCGATGTCCGTGATCGACAGGGCGGTCCGCAGCTGGTCGGCGCTCGCGTTGGACAGCCCGATGTTGCGGATGATTCCGTCCTGACGCATCCCAGCCAGCGTCTCAACGGTCTCCTCGAAGGGAACGTCGGTCATGGTCGGAGTGTGCAGATAGTAGAGGTCAATGTGGTCGAGGCCGAGTCGCCGCATGCTCATGTAGGCGGCCTGGCGAAGGTAGTACTTGTTGCCGACCGCGCTCATGTCGGTGTACTCAGGTCCGCCCCGGACGAAGCCGCCCTTGGTCGCAATCACCAGGTTGTCCGGGTAAGGGTGCAGCGCCTCGCGGATGAGTTCTTCGTTGGCGTGCGGGCCGTAGACGTCAGCGGTGTCGATGTAGGTGACGCCTTGGGCGACGACCTCGCGCAGCAGCGCGATTGCCCCGTCGTGGTCGGGGTACTCCCCCCACACCTTTGGCCCGGTCAGTTGCATCGCGCCGTAGCCGATGGCATTGACCGTGAGATCACCGCCGATCGTTACGGTGCTCGGCAGTTCTTGGGATGGCTCGCTCATCATGTGCTCGCTTTCGTTGCTCAGTTGGTAGTGCGTCGCGTCGAGGATCAGTGGGCGAGGTAGCCGCCGTCGACCGGCAGAGCGATGCCCGTGACGTAGCTGGACTTGATCAGGCCGAGCCCTTCGTCCTCCATGCGGAGGCATGCTCTCACTTTACCGGAGCCATGCTCTCACTTCAAGTGAGAAAGTGGACGGCTGCACTGGTCTTCAGGTACGGCGGGCGGGGCCTTTTGAGCGTGGCCACGGGCCGAGTTCCGAGTGGGTGACAAGGCCGTCTCGCGCTCAAGGGCTCGGCTCGCCCGTCGATCTCTCCCCATGGACAGCGGCAATCCGGCGGCCGGCTGGTACGAGGACTTCGAGGATCCGACCCAGCTGCGCTACTGGGACGGCCAGACGTGGACCGCGCACATCCAGCCCCCCGCGGCGCGGCCCTACCTGGCCCCGCTCGGGCAGCCGACGCAGCCTGTGCGGCGGCCGACCCAGCCCGCTCAGCCGAACCAGCCCGCTCAGTCGAACCAGCCCGGATCAACTTGGTCCGCCGAACCCCGACCCTCGCGTGAGCCGGCATCGGTGGGATACCCGGCCTGGGACCACCGCACCCCATCGCCGGCCCGCCGGGTACGACCCATCCCGATCGTCCTGGCCCTAGTGGTGCTGCTGGCAGGCTTCTTCGGTGTTCGCTCAGCCCTGATCCACGCCACCGATTCTCTCCAGCCCGGTCTGGCCCAACCGGAGGTGAACTCGTCCACTGCGCCTTCTGCGGGCGGAAAGACCAGGAAGACCGGGAAGGTGGTCCTGCCGAATGCGCTGACCGCGACCCAGCCGGCCGGCCAACCCGTGATCACCCCTGCCGGCGCCAAACGGGTCTTGCAGGAGATGTGGACGGCCCGGCACAACGCCCTGACCACCTACGATCAGCCGGCCATTCGAGCGCTGGACACCGGCTCGGCGCTGATAGGGGATCTCGGCGGAGCCGAGTGCACGTGCGCCTTCGGGGACTCCTACACGGAGTCCCGCGTCTTCGTACCCCGGCAAGTCCGCTATCCGGCGCACTTCGTCACCATGGCTCAGACCGAGACCTCCGACGGTGAAGCCTTGGTGGTGGTGATGGCCTTCGCCCGCTCGAGCGTGAAGACCTCGTGGCAGCTGAGTCTGGCCACCAGCTTTGTCCCGGTCCAGCAACTCTCCGACTGGTCCGAACCGCCCACCGACGCCGCCGGATACGCCAGCCCTCCGGACGTGTCCATCCGCTCGGTCGCCGGGCCGATGCCCCGCCGGCTGGCCGAGTACTACCAGGCGGCCAAGGACACCGGGCGGGTGCCGGCCAACCCGTTCGAAGCCAGCTGGTGGACAACCGATCTCGTCGCCAAAATCGCGGCGCATCGCCAGGATCGCGGCCAAGCCAACAATCTGCGTGGCCACTTCGCGTTCACCGTGGCGCCGAAGGACCCGCTGTTCCTGGTACTCATCGGTGAGCGCGACGCGATGGCCTGCGGCGTCGTCCATGTCCGCATCGTCTACACGGGCTATCACGGACGCTTCCCGCACCAGACCGCCGACCGGCTCAACTGGGGACCAGCGCTGGCCCCGGGTGACTACCGGTCGGTCACGACAACGGGGGTTTCGCAGACCTGCTTCTTCATTCCGAGCACAGGTGGTCTGACCACGGCACTCGGCGGCGACTACCGCAACGAAAGCATCAGCAGCGGCGTGCCGCTGAAATAGCTGCGCTGCCTTCGTGCATATCGGGCGCGCCCGCCAACACGTCAAGCAGCACGACGGCGGGACCGTACGTCAGCTCCCAAAGAGCTCCAGGAGGGGACGAAAGAGCACAGCGCGACGAGACGTGCGCCGGGGAACGAGCTATGCCCCGTCGTTGTCATCGCGCAGGGAATGGATCATCCTCTGCAGGATCCGGAACGCGTCTGACTGCTCGGTCTTGGTCATGCCGGCCAGCATTCTGACCTCGACGGACCGGACCGCTACGGTCGCCTTCGCGAGGCTGGCTCGGCCGCGAGGCGTGAGCCGGGTGGGAAGAACCTTTCCGACGGGTGCCTGCGCAGGCCTGGTCACGTAGCCGTCTCGTTCCAGGGCCTGGAGCAGCACGTTCATCGACTGCCGGGTCACGAACGCGCCCCGCGCGAGCTCGGAGTTCGACAAGCCCGGTCGTTGAGCCAGCAGCTCGAGGCAGGCGTAGTGCGTCACGCTCATCCCGAGCGGCCGCAGCACCTCCTCCATGGCTGCGCGCAGGGCGCTCGACGCCTCTTTCAGCAGGTAGCCCAGTGACGTCTGCAGGTCGACACCGTCTTGACTCATGTCAGTACTCTGACATAGATTGATCTGTGTCAGAAAACTGACACGAAAGGAAGGTGCATCATCGTGCCCGCCACCGGCCCCGACTTCATCTCGCTCCAAGCTTGCGACCTCGCCGCTTCGCAGGCGTTTTACGAGCAGTACCTCGGCCTCGTCCGCTCGCAGGCCGGACCTCCACATGCCGTCGTCTTCGAGACGAAACCGATCGCGTTCGCTCTCCGAGACGTCGTTCCCGGCACCGATCTGGCATCCGTTGCTCAGCCCGGCATCGGTGCCGCGATCTGGCTGCACGCCACAGACGTCCAGGCCATTCACGATGCTCTCGCCGCCGACGGTCACACCATCGTCTCCGCACCGATCGACGGTCCCTTCGGTCGGACATTCACCTTCGCCGACCCCGACGGCTACCAGGTCACTCTCCACGACCGCGCCTGATAGGCCAACCGGTCACTCAGATCGATGCCCAGGTTCTACCCGGATCTTGGTGCGCTGGCATCCACGGAGGTAGGCCTCAACGACACTCGACCTCCGCCGGACTGTGTGGTCCTTGCCCCTGAAGCTCAGCCGCCAGTCGCGGAGAAGTGCATGTAGTCCTTCTTCGAGGTGTACGTGCCACCCCACTTCCAGCCGATCGAGCGGAAGGCCCGCACCGGCAGGGATCCCGGGGTATTCATCCCGGCTCGCGTCGGCGTGCGCTCCCGGTAGGCCCCGGCCTGTCCGGGGATGATCGTGCGCCCGGACAGGTAGGGGTTCTGGAACGGGTTCAGATCGATCGCCAGCCCGTAGGCGTGCTCGGACCAGGCGGTCTTGGACCCGGTCACCGCGCGGCAGGTGAAAGCGCTGGTGTTGTTCACGTCGCCGGGGCCGGTCCCGTTCAAGTCGTTCGCGGTCACGATGCGCATTCGTTCGATCGGCCAGTCGGCGGCGAACAACTGCCGGAACACCTTCACCACCCCGCTCGCGGCGCTGCGGTTCACCAGCATCTCGCCGGTGTGGGCCCGACCGTCAAAACCTTTGAAACTGACCGTCACGTAACGCAGTTGATCCGGTGTCACCGGACAGGGGAAGGCCCAGGAGGACCGGTCGAGCACGGCCAACGGCACCGGCTGGATGCTGGAGTGGAAGCGCCCGTCGGGCGGCGGCAGCAGATCCGTGGTCGGAACCTGGCGCTCCCCCGGCCCGGTGCCGCCGGTGGTCGTCGAGGCCACGCTCGGGGTGGCCGTCGCAGGCGGGGGCGTGACCGCCTCGGAGGGGTATGGAAGCGTCGCGGACGAGGTCGGGACCGATGCGGATGCGGGCAAGGTGGGCCCGACGACCGAGACTGCGGTGGCGGTCGGCGCCCCGATCGGACTCGCCCCCAGCGTGCCGACATTGCCCGTCCCGGACTCGGTCAGCAGGAAACCGATGACACCGGCCACCAAGAGCGCTCGGGCCAGCTCGCGACGAGCCGCTGCCCTCCCGATCCCCTCCATATCGACCATCATGCCTCGTTGTGCCATGGTTCGGCGGCCGTCCGGAGCGCAATGGTGGTCTTCAGGAACGCGACCTCGAGGTTCGGGTCAGACCAGGTCACCGGCCAGCCGGGCGTACCGGCCAGCCCGGGCGATCAGCTCCTCGTGCGTACCTCGCTCCACGATCCTGCCCCGGTTCAACACCAGGATCTGATCGGCCTGGCGCACGGTGGAGAGCCGGTGGGCGATGGCCAGCGTGGTCCGCCCGCGGGACAGCTCGTCCAGCGCCGCCTGCACGGCCCGCTCGGTCTCGGTGTCCAGCGCGCTGGTCGCCTCGTCGAGCACCAGGATCGGCGGATCGCGCAGCAGCATCCGGGCGATGGCCAGCCGTTGGCGCTCCCCGCCGGAGAACCGGTATCCGCGCGAGCCGACCACGGTGTCGTACCCGTCCGGCAGGCTGGCCACCAGATCGTGGATCCGGGCCGCCCGAGTCGCCGCCTCGATCTGCTGGTCGGTGGCCGCCGGCGCCGCGAACCGCAGGTTCTCGGCAATCGTGGCGTGGAACAGATAGGTGTCCTGGCTGACCAGTCCGACCGCAGCCGAGACGGCCTCCAGCCGCAGGTCCCGGACGTCGACGTCGTCGATCCGGACCGTCCCTTCGCTGACGTCGTAGAGCCTGGCCACCAGATAGGCCAGCGTCGTCTTGCCCGAACCAGTCTCGCCGACCAGGGCCGTGCTGGTGCCCGGCGGGATCAGCAGGTTGACGTCGCGCAGCGTCCAGTCGCCGTCCGGCTCGTACCGGAACGACACGTGCTCGAACTGGATCTGACCGCGGACCGGCCCGAGCGGACGAGCACCGGGCCTCTCGACCAGGTCCACCGGCAGGTCCAGCACCTCGAAGATCCGGCCGAACAAGGCCATCGAGGTGGCGGCGGCCAGCCCGATGCCCTGCAGTGCGGTGGCAGGGGCGACCAGCCGGTTCAGCATGCTGGCAAACGCCACGGCCGTCCCGATCGAGAGCGTGGCCGTGCCATGGGCCAGGCTCACCCCGGCCACCCAGTAGACGATCGCCGGGATCATGGTCAGGCTGGCCCGGCGGCTCGACATCACCCAGCGACCGCTCATCGCCGCGTTCATCTCGGTCTGCGAGAGCTGCTGAGACTCCCCGGTGAACCGGCGAGCCAGCTCGCCCTGTCCGCCGACCGTCTTGCTGAGCAGGACTCCGGCCACCGAGAGCGACTCCTCGACCAACGCGGTGATCCCGGCCAGCCGGCGCTGCCGGCCACGGGCGATCGCGCGCCGCTGCCGGCCCAGTCGCAAGGTCAGCAGCAGGAAGAGCGGAACCACCAGCAGGCAGATCAGGGCCAGCTGCCAGTCCATGATCAGCGCGGCGGCAGCCACTGCCAGGGCCGCGAACGCGTTCTGCACCGTGCCGCTCGCGGTGTTGGTGATCACGTTGTCCACCCCGCCCACGTCGTTGGCGATCCGGGACTGCAGCTCCCCGGCCCGAGTGCGGGTGAAGAAGTGCAAGGACATTCGCTGCAGGTGTTCGAACACCCGCACTCTCAGGTCGTGCATCACCCGCTGGCCGATCAGGTTGGCCAACCAGGTGGACAGCACACCGAGCGCCGCGGTCAGCGCGGCGGCGGCGATCATCCCAGCGGCCAGCCAGCTGACCAGGGCGGCGCTGCGCTGCGGCAGCGCGCGGTCGATGATCTCGCGGAGCAGGAACGGCGAGATCACCCCGCTCACCCCCTGGGCCAGGGCGACCAGCACCAGCGCGGCCACCGACCAGCGGTAGGGCGTGAACAGCCCGGTGACCCGGCGCCAGGGGGTGCTGTCGGCTGTCTCGGCCTTCTCCGGCAGCCGGGCGGCGGTGACGGCCGTCATGATCGGGCCACCACATCAGCCACGACCCCGGCCACCGCTTCGTCCATCATCTGGGACGCCGGTTCGTGCACTGCCGGCGAGGCCTCCACCACGGCCAGCCGTTCCATCAGCCCAGCCGCGACGACCAGGATGTCCCGCTCGGCCGGGCTGAGCTCCTGTTCGATCACCCCGGCCAGCCAGCGCTCGCGCGGGCGCATCTCGGCCTGTAGCGCCTGGGCCCCGGCCGTGGTGATGGACAGCAGGTACTGCCGTCCATCCCCCGGATCGCGGGTACGGCCCAGCTGCCCGGCAGTCTCCAGCGCGGCCAGCGTCCGGGTCAGCGACTGCGGCTGCAGCCGGAGCTGATCGGCCAGCTCGCGCGGCGTCATCTCGCCGACCATCCAGAGTCGGCCCAGCACAGCAGTCTCGGTCAGGGTGAGGACGCCGGCCCGCTCGGCCCGGGCCCGGGCGGCCAGGGAGGTGGCGCCTCGCCCGATCCGGGCGGCTGCGGCGATCAGTTCGGGGCCGGGCTCCGCGGGCGAAGCCGACTGGGCTCGGTCCGGGCGGTCTCGATCCACACCTGCTAGCCCTGCTCGAATAGTACGCACGTGCTCACAATATGTCTTGATTTCGTCTGCGTCTATTGCCCGATGGCAGAAAAGTCATACGCTCTTTCGTAGTTCTCTGTCGTCAACATGATCACCATGTCTCCGCACGCCGTCGGGAGGCGCGGCGCCATCCTGGAACCTGAACGGTGCTTGAAGTCAAGCTCGCGGAAGACGTGGCTGAAGCGGTCCTCTGCGAGCCGCTGGGGCACCGGCCTCGTGGAGGATCGAGGCCGGTGCCGCGCGCTCGGTCGCTAGGGGCGGTTCTTCAGCGCGTGGGCCACCAGGGCGTTCGCGTGGCCGTGGCCGAGGCCGTGTTCCTGCTTGAGCCAGGTCACAAGTTCGCCGTGCCGGGTTAGCTGGGTGTTCGCGTTGATCAGATCGATCCAGTACGGGATCGGGTGGCCGTACTTCTTCTCGATCGAGGGAAAGTACGAGGCGGGGCCTTTGGCGTCCATGGCCGGCTCTTTTCAGGCGGTGCGCACGAGGCGGGCGGCGGTCACGCTTATCCAGCTCCATGCGGTGATCACCCCGAGGAACAGGGTGAGCGCACCGGCCGTGCCACCGCTGAAGGCCCATACCAAGCCGGCGGCGAACAGGACAGCGCAGAGCCGGCCGACCCTGGCCCACGCACCGGTGAAACGGCGCGCCAGGACGGAGCATAAGACGATCATCGCAACGAACGAGACCGTACCGGCCAGGTTGTGCACCACGGCGTGCCAGCTCATCGTCGAAGGAACCCCGTCGGGCGTCCCGGTGGGGAACCCATCTGCGGCGTCCATCCGGAAGAGGCCGGCGATGATCAGCCCGACACCTTGCAGGGCCAGCAACCGCGGCCCCCACACGTGGCCTGGTCCTTCCTGCAGAACGCGTTTCACCCCGATGGCACAGCCGAGCATGAGGGCGCCGGTGACGAGGAACGTGGTGATCTGCACCCAGCCGAGGTTGCCGTTGGCGAGGACGCTCGCAGGATGCCGGGTGATGGCGTATCCGTCCCGGGTTGCTGCCTGAACGAGGACGGCGGTGGCAAAGACGGGTGGGGCAGCGGCCCCGCCGATCAGGAGCCGGGTGGTGGTAACCCTGCGGATGCGGGAGGGCTCAGCGGTGCGGGCGATGGTGGTCATGGTCGGATCTCTCCTTGATGTAGGTGTCGGGTGACGCTCAGGCGGCGGTGCGGTACTTCGCATTGCTCACGCCGCTGGCGAGCACCTCGCTGCTGAGCAGCGACAGCGGAATCCGCGGACCGTCGATCTCGAAGAGGCGCTCACCGGTGCCGACGAGGATCGGGTGGACGAGCAGGTGGAGCTCATCCACGAGACCGGCACGCAGCAGGGTCCGGGTCAGGCTGATGCTGCCGGTGACGAGGATGTCGGCACCCGGCTGCTCTTTGAGGGCGCTGACCCCGGCGACGACGTCGCCGCGCAGCACACTCGTGCCGGCCCAGACCGGCTCGCGCAGGGATGAGGACACGACGATCTTGGCGGGCTTGTTCAGCTGGGCGGCCACCGGGTCGTCGGCCGGTGCGGTGGAGAACGCGGCGGCAAACGCCTCGTAGGTCACCCTGCCCAGCAGCATCGTGTCGATTTCGGCGTTGACCGCCCACATGGCCCGGTAGAGCTCCTCGTCGGCGTAGGGGAAGTGCCAGCGTTCGGGGGCTTCGACGACGCCGTCCAGTGAGATGAACTCCGCGACGATGATCTTGCGCATGGTGGTCTCCGTTCGGTTTCGGCGGTCGGGCTCGACCTGCCGTCACTGAGGACAGCGAACGGCCCGGGCCCGGATCGACACCGAGGGCGAACTTTTTCTGAACCGTCGCCGGCCTGATTCAATGGCCCGATCTAGGCTCCGGGAGGGAACGGTTCATGCGGTTTCTGATGACCATGAACGGGGGCGGCCCCGCAGCCGACGAACAGCTGTATGCCGAGATGGGCAAGTTCGTCGAGGAGCTCAGCCAGGCCGGCGTGCTGCTGGCCACCGGCGGCCTCGACCCCGCCGGTACCCACATCAGCGCCTCGGGCGGCAAGGCCACCCTCACGGACGGGCCGTTCACCGAGGCCAAAGAGACGATCGTCAGCTTCGCGCTGCTCGACGTCCGCTCGAAGGAGGAGGCGTTGGAGCTGGCCCGCCGGTTCTGGGCGATCGTCAAGGACGGTGAGGGCGACATGCGCCAGGTCTTCGGACCCGAGATGTGACGCACCCGGCTCAGGACCTCAGCGCCCGGATCGAGGTCGTCTGGCGGCTCGAAGAGGGCCGCATCATCGCCGGGCTGACCCGCCTGGTACGCGATGTCGGCCTCGCCGAGGAGCTGGCCCAGGACGCGCTGGTCGCCGCGTTGCACGAGTGGCCGGGCACGGGCGTGCCGCCCAACCCTGGCGGCTGGCTCATGCTCACCGCCAAGCACCGTGCCATCGACCGGCTACGCCGCGACGACCTGCTCTCGCTCAAGCTGCGCGAGCTCGGTCACGAGGCGTTGAGCCACGAGATGGACGCGGGCCTGGACGACTTCGACGCCGTCCTGGACGACGGGGTAAAGGACGACCTGCTGCGCCTGATGTTCACGGCCTGCCATCCGGCGTTGTCTCGCGAGATGCAGGTCGCCCTCACCCTGCGGGTGCTGGGCGGCCTCAGCACCGGCGAGATCGCTGGGGCGTTCCTGGTACCCGAGGCGACCATCGCGCAGCGGATCGTGCGGGCCAAGCGGACGCTCGCCGACAAGCGGATCCCGTTCGAGATACCGGCCGGCACCGAGCAGGCGCAGCGCCTCGGCGCGGTGCTCGGCGTCGTGTACCTGATCTTCAACGAGGGCTACGCGGCCACCGCCGGGGAGAGCTGGACACGCCCGCAGCTGTGCCACGAGGCGCTGCGAATGGCCCGGATGCTCGCGGTGTGGGCACCGGACGAGGCGGAGGTCCACGGGCTGGCTGCGCTCCTGGAAATCCAGTCCTCGCGCCTGGCCGCCCGCCTCGGGCCCCGAGGGGAACCCATCCCGCTACTGGAACAGAACCGCGGCCGCTGGGACCAGCTGCTCATCCGCCGCGGCTTTACCGCACTGCTGCGCGCCCGGCAGGCCGGACCCGCCGGACCCTATGTCCTGCAGGCAGCCATCACGGCGTGCCACGCGCAGGCCCGCCGCGCAGATGACACCGACTGGGGGCGGATCGCAGCGCTCTACGACCAGTTGGCCCGGCTCCTGCCGACACCGATCGTGCAGCTCAACCGGGCGGTCGCGGTCGCCATGGCGCGCGGGCCGGCCGAAGGTCTGGCCATCGTCGAAGCGATCCAAGGCCTGCAGGACTACCACCGCCTCCCCTCGGTACGAGCCGACCTGCTCGCACAGCTCGGACGCACCCAGGAAGCCCGCACCGAACTCGAACGCGCCGCAACGCTGACGGTCAATGCCCGCGAACGCGACGTCCTGCTGGCGCGGGCCAGGGCCCTGTAAACACAGACACACCAGACCTGTTGGGATCCCGCCTCGCACCCCGGATCCTTATCCGAGTGCGAAGCCGAAGGCTCTGGCGCGAGCTGCGCGAAGCGCAGGTCGGTACGGCCCGTCGTCTGACCGGCCGTCCAAATAGGTCGTGGAAGGGTTTCGGGCGCGCCGTCATGCACTCCGAGTCAGGTAAGTAGGTAGCTGGCGGGTCGGTTGGCGGTCACCGGCTCACTTGATCTCGGCGGATGACCCCGCCGCCGGGTCAACGTGCGCGCACAAGTCGGAAAGCTAGGGGGAGCTGCCTGTCGGACTCGAACCGCTGACCTGCTCATGAGGAGACACCGCGCGGGGGGTCACCGCGCTCCGACCAGTACTGGGCGCACAACTGATCGGAGTGTTCGGCCGTACCTTCTCTCGCCTCAGTACGTGGGCATCTGCCCGATCACCTTGGTCGCTGCCTCGATCATCTCGGCCGCGGCCGGGATCGCTTCAACAACGTCGACCGACTGCGCCACGGGGTAGTCGGGTGAGGGGTACTCGGTGTGGTTGCGCAGCGGGCGCATCCAGGTGAATGGCCGGAAGATCGCACCGAGAGGCGGGTCCAGTTGAGCCAGGACGACGTCCAGCAGAACGACGTGGGCGCCGTCCCCTCCGGCCCGCAGACCCTGATTGACCAGGATCGCCGCCAGGGCCTTGCGAGCACCGTCCTTGTTCCCAGCGCAGGATCACGACGCCTCCAGATCGACTTCAGCCAGAGCAATCGACACTAACGGTCGGGACCGCAAGGTCTTGACGAAGAGATCCTCACCCCGATCCCAGACCTCGGGTGACACTCGCGTGATGTTGACCTCGCGATGCAGACGACGGGTCGCTTCGTCCGCGACCAGCCCCAGGACCGCACGGGTAACGTCGCCGATGACCACCACATCAAGATCGCGGGGTGCGGCCCCCGGCTCGCCGAGACGCCGGGCCGCCCAGGAGCCGTAGATGAAGGCTTCCCCCACCCCGGGCACATCGGCCAACACGTCGTGAAGGACGACGAACGGCCCGTACGTCAGTTCCAAGAGCTCCGCCAATGGACGGAAGAGCACGTGCTCGGCCTGCGCCCGCACCAAACGCGCCTGACCAACGCGCCGCTCCAGCAGCAGACCGGCAGCGATCAGTCGGGCCACCTCGGCATGGACCGTGGACAGGCTGACCCCGACACGATGCGCGATCTGCGTGAGCGAGTACTCCCGATCGGGCTGAAGGAACAGCAGAGCGAGCAACTCGCCCTGTGCATCCGAGCGCAGCAGGGGCGTGAGCACCGGAACACGAGACTTCACAAAAACCGAAGATACCTTCAGCTTATGCGAATAACAACCGCGCCACGTCGAACAGCACGCAACTACCAGCCAGGTTCACACTCATATCGATTCCGTTCAGCACTCAAGCGGTGGCGGGACAGTAGTTCCAACCTCCGAACAAGGGCAGCAGGACGGCCGATCCTGTCGTCCACCCAAACCAGCGCACCCACGGGTCCACCGCTTGACCTTGTCGCAGCGTCAACGTTTGTACTTATGGCATGCGTATCGGAGAACTCGCGAGCCTGGTCGGCATCACGACCCGAGCCGTACGTCACTATCACCGGATTGGCCTGCTGCCGGAGCCGACGCGCCAGTCCAACGGTTACCGGGAGTACTCGCTGCGGGACGCGGTCGAGCTGGCCCGGGTTCGGCGCCTGTCCGAGCTCGGACTGAGCCTCGATGAGGTCCGGGCCGTGCTGGCCGAGGACGCCGGCCGGGATCTGGTCGAGGTGCTGCAGGAACTCGACGCGGACCTGGCCCGGCAGGAGGAGGGCATCCAGCAGCGGCGCGCCCGCCTGGCCCAGTTGCTGCGGCAGGCGGAGAACGACGGCCGGCTGTCGTCGCAGGCGCCGGTCTCGCCGGAACTGGCCGCCCTGTTCGAGGAGATGGCCCGGACCGCCGACCGACTGCCGGGACCGGAGTCCGCGATGGCGGCGAAGGAACGCGAGCTGCTCGCCCTGCTGGAGACCAGCGCTCCGGACGGTCATCAGAACTGGCTGACCGGCCTGATGGAGACGCTGAGCGCCGATCCGGACGCCGTCTCCCGCGCTTACGTGGTCTACGCCCTGCTCGACGAACTGGCCGACGCGTCCGAGACCGATCCCCGGGTTCAGGCCGCAGCCGTCGCCATGGCTGACAGCATGCCGCCGGAGACGCTGATCGCCATCGGCGCAAGCGAGATCCCGGACCTGGACGCAACAGAGGGCTTCGCCGCAGTGTTCTTCGCCGACTTCTCACCGGCCCAGACCGCCGCCGTCCGGCGCGCGCTCGAGCTGCTGAAAGAGCGGGCCCGATGAACCCGCTGCGCACGCTGGTCCGGTGGTCGTTCGCGGCCATGGTGCCCGGTGAGCTGGTTCTGATGCTCTGCCTGGCGTCCGGGGTCGGAGTCCCGGAGGGGGCTCGCCGGGCCGTGGAAGCGGTGCTGCTCGCCATCGTCGTGGCCGCGAGCGTCGTTTTCACTGCCGACTACCGCCGGCACCGACGGAGCGGGCTGCCGCCGAAACCGGCCGCCCACGCCGCGCTCGCGGATACCGTCCCGACAGCGGTCGGCAAGCTCACCGTCCACGAATTTCGGCTCGGAACAAGCTTTCTGCGTTGGGTGGCCCGCCGCGGTCCGCACGGTGTGCGTCCCGGTGACGTCGTGGTGCCCTACGCGAGTGGGCAGATGGCCGTGCTGTACGTCTTCCTGTTCGTGTCAATCATCGAGACCGTGGCCCTGGCCCTGCTGATCCCGTGGCCGGTGGTGCATGCGGTGACGCTGATCCTCGACCTCTGGGGCGTGTACTTCGTCATCGCCCTGCACGCCTCCTGCGTGGTCCGCCCGCACGTCATCGGGGCCGACGGCTCGCTGCGGCTGCGATACGGGGCACTGCTCGACATCCGGATCCCCGCCGGACAGGTCGTGTCGGTCCAGCGCGAACGCCGTTACACCAACAGCAAAGTGGGGACCATCGACCCGGACGGCACCGACCCGGACGGCGTCGCCGACCTGCCGGTGGCCAGCGAGACGACGATCACCGTGCAACTGGCAGAACCGCTCGGATACGTTCGCGTGCTGGGCCGGACCGCGCAGGCCCGAACGTTCCGGTTCTACGCCGACGACCCAGCGGCCGCGCTCGATGCACTTCGCGCCACCCGCTCGCACTCCGCATGATCACAGCCCATACCAGTCACCGAAGTGGCCCACTTCCCCGGTTCGCACGATTTCCCGCATGAGTTGCCACGCATGCTCGAGCGTCACGACGAAATCGCCGGTGAAAATTGCGAGATCGTCCATGATGAGGATCTCGACCGTCGCATCCGGAAACACAGACCCATCACCATGAAGCAGCGAGCCGCCCGAGGGCTCATGACGCTCTGACCAGGGCTGGACGCTCAACTAGCCGCACCCGGACGACGCAGCGAACAGGGCGAACAGGACCGTTGTCCCACGACCTGTCCCACGCGCCCGGCCCAGATCACCTGAGTCAGTTGAGGTCCTCCCCCTCGATCGTCCCCTCCGGCGTCAACCACAGCAGTGTGGGCCGTGGTTCAGAGGTGTACTCGATGTACCCAAGCATGATCGGACGCTGGTCGAAGCCCTCCAGATAGGGACCGAGCCAGCGCAGCGCCGGGATGATGGCCTCCGGCCAGGACTTGATCCCCCACCGACAGGTCACCGTCCAGCGACCGGTCTCGGACCAGACCATCTGAGCGCTGGGAGTGATCGACACACTCGCCGATTGGCGCATCCATCTCGCCCAGTCGTGCCGCCAAGGCTGCGGGTCCTCGGCCGGATCCTGCAATTCGTCGGTCGGCTCCCAGTCGTCCTCGTCATCCTCCTGAAACTGCAGGGGAGCCGGAAGTACCGGCGCCTCCCGGCCGTGCCAGTACGGCGGCGAGGGAACCGCTAGCGCCGAGAACGCCGACAGAACGTGTTCCGGAGTGTCCGAGCGAAAGGAGAAACCGAGTACCACCTCGGAGAAGGAACCCATGTCGCCACGCTATCCAGACACGCGACCCGAAGGGCTGCATTGGCTCAAATGCCGTCTACGAGAACGTCCGCCACCGACACCCGAGATGTCCCCATGCTCGATCTTGGAGATCCGCGCCTGGGACACCCCTAGCGTCTTCGCGACGCTCGACCGCCTGAACCTGCTCGATCCTGCCGGCGCGGCAACCCTGGACACCGGCGGACCGCCACAAGGCCCGTACGGCCCGGTCGAGATTGTCATCATCAGGCGCACCGAGGATCAGTGACAGCTGATAGAACCCGCCGGTCCAGTCGCTGCCACAAGATGGGAGGCTTTCATTGCGCGGGCGTCCCTCACCTGCTCGCGATCCTCCCCTCAACAGGGCCAGCGCCCCAGGCCAGGGCCCACCTGCGTCTTGTTCCAGCCTGTTCAGCCAACCGTCGGTGGATCGGGACCACTTGCCTTCCTGCCGACTCATAGCTTAGTTCTGGCTGAGGAAAGCGCCTTCCCATGCTCGGGTCAGCGCCACCAGGCGGTCGGCAACGACTGGAGCACTACCACTGAGAGAGGGTTCCGATGCGTAATGTTCGCGCCGGCCCGAGCATCGCCGCCTGCCACACCGGCGGCGATGCGATACGCCGCTCCGGCTGTGTGAAGTCGCTTTCCCTTTTGGCGCACTGAAATTTCGGTAATTCTGGCAAAGCCTCGCCAACGCGACCGTGCCCAGGTATCACTTTGGGTAAGCGCTTACCTAAAGCGGTGCGTCCCACTCTCAACGATGAAAGTGAGAAACCCCGATGAAACGATCAGTCGCCCTACGGTGGATAGCTGGAGGAGCCGCCGCTATCACCAGCATCGGAATCGTGCTGCTGCTGCCGGCGACCCAGGCTCTGGCCGCCGACAACCTGAGCCTCGGCGCAGGCGCCGACGGCTCCAGCAAAGCCAGCGGCACCAGCTACGGCAACGTCAAGGACGGCAACACCAGCACCTACTGGGCGCCGAACAGCACGACCGGTTACGTCTCGGTCAAGTGGAGCAGCGCTACGACGGTTTCCTCGGTCGTCATCAGGCAGGCCTCGGGTGGCGGCTCGATCAGTTCCTGGCGGCTGCTCAACGCCGACAACGGCGCCGTCCTGACCAGTGGCAGCGGCAGCCCGAGCACCATTTCCTTCTCCTCGATCTCGCTGAAGAAGGTCACCTTCGATATCACCAGCGCTTCCAGCGCGCCGCGCATCTCCGAATTCGAGACCTACTCCAGCGGCGGCGGCACGACACCGACCACCAGCCCCACCGCCGGCCCGACCCCGACCAGCGGCACCGGCACTCCGACCGGCTCGTGGCCGTCCTCGGCCGGCTCGGTGAGCATTTCCGGCACGGTCTCCGTCTCGGGCACCTTCGACGGTGGCATGAAGACCTACTGCTGCATCGGTGACGGCTCGCAGAGCGAGTCCCAGGACCCGATGTTCGAGATCGCCAACGGCGGCACCCTGCAAAACGTCATCCTCGGCTCCCCCGCCGGTGACGGCGTGCACTGCTTGGGCACCTGCACCATCAGGAACGTTTGGTGGAACGACATCGGCGAGGACGCCGCGACCTTCCTGGGCACCAGCGGTGGCACCAGCTACGTCATCGGCGGCGGCGCGAAGAACGGCAGTGACAAGACGTTCCAGCACAACGGCAATGGCACCGTCAACATCTCCGGCTTCTACCTCAGTGGCGCCGGCAAGCTGTACCGCGGCTGCGGTAACTGCACCAACTCTTACCAGCGCAACGTCGTGGTCGACAACGTGCTGCTGACCGGCGTCGATTATGTCGTCGGCATCAACACGAACTGGGGCGACATCGCCACCATCAGCCGAGTCACCGTCAATTCCGGCGCGGTGGTCTGCGGCATGTACAAGGGCGTTGCCAAGGGCAGCGAACCGAGTTACCTCGGCGAAGGCTGGGACACTAACAACTGCAGGGTCAGCAAGAGCGACATCACCTACAAGTAGGTCGTGGGTACGTCCCGGAGAAGGGCGCTCACCGCGAGGTGGGCGCCCTTCGATCCGGGACCCGCAGTACTTCCTGATTGCATTACTGCCACAGCTCCAGTGCTAATGCTGAATCAGGACAATCGAGGGCCAGCTTACTCATGGGACACGGCCGTGTCCCACGGCCCAAGATCAACGCACACCCGCTGGGCGCTTGACCTGGGGTTCAGGGAGAGCCGCCTGTCGGACTCGAACCGACGACCTGCTCATTACGAATGAGCTGCTCTGGCCAACTGAGCTAAGGCGGCAGTGCATCCTGCGAGCAGGTGGCACGGTGGACGAGTATACGTGCTCGCCGGACCTCGCCACGCCGCACCGGCCCGGATCCGGAGCGGCTACTTGCAGCGGGTGCCGTCGGCTGGGACGGCGCCGGTCAGCAGGTAGCCCTCAACCTTGCTGTCAATGCACTTGCTGCCCTGGTTGTACGCGGTGTGCACGGTCCCTTCCCAGGTCAGCAGTCGCCCCGAGGATAGCTGCGAGGCAAGCGCTTTCGCCCACTCGTACGGGGTCGCCGGGTCGCCCACGGTGCCGACCACCAGGATCGCTGCGGCGCCCACGGCGGACAGCGCTCGACGTGGAACCACGGCCTTGAGCGGCCACTGCGAACAGCTCAGCGCACCCCAGCCGATCGCGCCACCGAGCGGGGGAAATTTGCGCTGTAGTTCGGCGGCGTCGGCGCCGATCTGTGCGGGCGTGCGCGGCTCCGGCACATCCAGGCAGAAGATCGCCGGGTTCGCGTCAATCGTCTGACCGTAGTGACCCTTGGAGTCCCGCTCCAGGTACATGTCGGCCAGCTCCAGCAGCGAGTTGCCCTGACCGGAAAGCGCCTCGGTGAGCCCGGCGGTCAGCTGCGGCCAGAGCTGCGAGGCGTACAGCGCCTGGGCGATCCCGGTGAACATCAGGCTCTGCGTCAGCGGACGCTTCGGATCGCTGGTCTTCAGCGGAGCCGAGTCGGAACGCTCGACCAGGGTGCCGATCTGGGCCAGGCCGTCCTGCAGCGAACCTCGCAGCGGGCAATCGGACCCGGACTGGCAGCTCTCGACATAGGCCTTCAGCGCCCGGGAGAAACCCTCGGACTGCCCGGCCACGTACTGCTTCGCGGTGAGCGACGGGTCGACCGCGCCGTCCAGCACCAGCCGGCCCACCCGCCAGGGGAACGTCTCGGCGTACCAGGCTCCGATGTAGGTCCCGTAGGAAGCACCCAGGTAGGAGAGGACGTCGTCACCGACGATCGCCCGGAGCACGTCGAGGTCGCGGACGGTACTCAGGGTGTCCACGTCGCCGAGCAGGTCACCGGTGTTCAGCTCGCAGGCCGCAGCGAACCGCTTGACGTCCGCCACAGATGCGTCCAGCTCGCTCTGATCGTCTGGCGTCGTATCGGCGGCGACATACGCGTCCAACTGCGAATCCGGCAGGCACTCGACCGGATCGGACTCGCCGACCCCGCGCGGGTCGAACCCGACGATGTCGTAGCTGCGCAGCAGCGGCCGGCCAAGCGCCTGCCGCGCGGCCCGCGCATAGCTGATCCCCGAGACGCCTGGTCCACCCGGGTTGACCAGCAGCGATCCCAGTTTGGTGCCCGAGGCGGGCAGTCGGGTGGCGGCGATCTCGATCGTCTTGCCGGCCGGCTTCTTCCAGTCCATCGGCACCAGGACCTTGGTGCACTGGAAATCGTCGCCGCAATCGGTCCAGTCGACCTTCTGCCCGTAGTACTTGGCCAAGGCCGGATCGGTGGCCGGATCGGTCACCCCGGCGGGGGCCTTGGCGCCGGTCGGCAGCTTGCTGGTGTCGACGCTCGAACCATCGTCCGAGGTCGGGAACGTGCACGAGCTCAGCCCCAGAGCAAGGGCCAGAACGGAAAGGACGAGAGCCCGGACGGCGGGCCGACCGGAAGCCCGGTGATCGCGGCGGATCATGCGGCCGGCCGAAGCTGAACCATCAGCGCCTCAACCGCGAGCAGCGGTGAGACGTTCGCCTCGATCCGCTCCCGGGCCTGCCCGATCGCCTCCATCCGGCGCAGCGTCGCGGTCGGTGTCGAGGCCTGCGCCTCGGACCACAGCAGGTCGGCGAGCTCGGCGTTCACCAGTTCCACCCCGTCGACGGAACCACCGGCATCAATGCAGCCGAACTGCAGCACCAGAACGTCACGATAAAGCGAGAGCAGGTCCACCAGCGATCGGTCCAGCACGTCCCGTTGCGCCCGGGTGGCCCGCCGCTTCTGGTTCTCCTCCAGCTGGCGGACCTGGGACCGGACGGCCGGCGGCAGCGTCGCGAGCCCCTCCGCACCGAGCGAGTGCAACAGCGCTGCCCGCTCGACCGCGTCCCGCTCGGTGGTGCGGGCCTTCGACTCTTCCGCCGCCACCTCGACCAACTGCCCGGCGGCCATTACAGCGGCCCCCACACTGCGCAACTTGGCCGGCAGCTTCAGCACCTCGCGTCGGCGGATCCGGGCGCCCTCGTCCAGCGCCAGCCGGCGAGCCAGGCCGATGTGGCTCTGCGCGGACCGGGCCGCGAAGGCCGCGACCGCCGGGTCCGCACCGTCCCGCCGGACCAGCAGCGCCGCCACGGCGTCCACCGGCGGGATCCGCAACCCCACCCGGCGACACCGCGAGCGGATCGTCACCAGGACGTCGTCCGCACTCGGCGCGCAGAGCAGCCAGACCGTGCGCGGCGGCGGCTCCTCAATCGCCTTCAGCAGGACGTTCCCGGAGGAGTCGTTCAGTCGGTCGGCGTCCTCGATCACGATCACCCGCCACCGCCCGGCGGACGGGCTGCGCTGTGCCGTGGTGATCAGCGGACGGACGTCGTCCACTCGTAACTGGACATGCTCGGTGGCGATCAGGCTGACATCGGCATGCGTCCCGGCCAGCGCGGTGAGACACGGCTTGCAGTGCCCACAGCCACCCTCCGGACACTGCAGAGCAGCGGCGAACGCCCGAGCCGCCGTGGATCGGCCGGATCCGGGCGGGCCGGTAAGCAGCCAGGCGTGCGTCATCCCGGCGACCGAGGCGGACCGCGGACCGGCCTCGACCATCTGCGCGGCGGCGCTGACCGCGTGCTTCAGCGTGAAGATCGCAGCTTCCTGGCCGACAACGTCGTCCCAAACCGTCAAAATGGCGTCCTGATTCGCTCGGATACTCGTTCGGGTGCTCGGCTCACCGGTGACGTCCGGTTCTGGGGCCGGATGGATCGTCCGACTCCGTCTCGTCGTCCAACTCCGATCCTGCACTCGAAGTTCTCGGGGACAAAGCGGCAGCCGCGGCCCGCTCGGCGGCGGACCTGGTGCCCTGCCCGGCACCGGCCGGGAATCCGGGTACCAGTGGCAACCGGATGACGCCATCGCCGGGTGGCTGGTCGGCCGCTGACGGACCGGCATGTGCGTTATTGGCGGTCCGGGTGACTGCCTCGGCGGCCCGGGAGATCGCCTGCACGTCGTCACCGCCTGGACCGCGGTGGTGATCAAGCACCGGCAGCTTCTCCGTCACCGGCTCCATCGCTGCCGCTGCGACCAGGGCGGCCTCGGCGGCTCGGCGCTCGGCCTCGTTCCGGCTGTGGCTGCTCTCCTGCGAGCGCAGCTCACGGTCGGCCTCTTCCTGGAGTTGGCGCTCGGCTTCGTCCCGGGCTCGGCGGCGGGATTCCTCGCGTTGCCGGGCCTCCCCGATCCGCTTGGCCCGCAGGTCGGCGTCCATCCGCAGAACCTCGGCCTCGGCCGCGGCGCGACGCTCGCGGCCCTGCTCCTCCTCGGTCAGGCGCTCCTTCAACTGGGCCCGGCGGCGCGCGGAGATCGGCAGCACCTCGCGTACCCGGCGACGGATCAGCGCCTGGATCTCGTCCACCGATAGCCCGGCATCGACCACCAGATACCGATGCGGCTCACGACGGGCCAGGTCCAGGAACCGGCTCCGAACCCGGGCGTGGAAATCGTCGGGCAGCGACTCCAGCTTGTCCGCGCCGTCCCGGGCCTGATCCCGGGCCCGACGGGCCTTGCTGATCACTGGATCGACGTCGAGCAGCACGGTCAGATCGGGCACCAGCCCGTCGGTGGCCCAGCGCGAGATCCGGGCCACCTCGTCGCCGTCCAGATCCCGGCCGGCTCCCTGGTAGGCGACGGAGGAATCGATGTACCGGTCGGTGACAACGATCGCGCCGGTCTCCAGCGCGGGCCGGACCAGCGAACTCACGTGATCGGCCCGGTCGGCGGCGAACAATAGCGCCTCGGCCCGCGAACCCAGCTCGTTGCCGTGCCCGAGCAGTACCTCCCGCAGCCGGAGCCCGATCGGGGTGGCACCGGGCTCCCGGGTCAGCACAACGTCGTGGCCCTGGTCATCGCGTAGCCATTCGGCGAGCAGCCGACCCTGGGTGGACTTGCCGGTGCCGTCGCCGCCCTCGAGAGCGACGAACACACCCGGATAGGTCTGGCGCGCGGATTGTGCGGGCTGATCGCGGCGGTCGGACCAGATCTGCCGGAAGTCGTGGCTCAGTCGAGCCCCGGGCCGGTCGTCCATCTGCCGGTACGCGGACACCCCAAGGGTGATCATCAGTAGCGCGGCGAAGAGGAAGACAAACGCCGCGCCGTTGTAGGTCACCTGACTGGTGTCGGTGAAACCGATGGTGTGCCGGCCGATCAGGGCGGCCAGGGCCGGGCCCGCCGCAAGCACCGTGATCAATACCACCCGCGCTGCCGAGGCGATGAAGGCGAAGGTTCGCCCGCGCACCGAGTCGTCCACGGCGAGCCCGAGCAGGGTGTAGCCGGTGACCCAGGCGATCCCACCGCAAGCGCCCAGACCGACCGTGAACAGGAACGCCATCACGATGTTCGGGATCAGGGCCAACGCCGCGAGGAACCCGCCGGCGGCGACCAGGGCGAGCCCGAACAGCCGGTAGCGGGAGAATTCGTGGAAGACCCGTGGGCCGCTCCACATCCCCAGCGCCAGGCCGAGGAAGACCGCCGCGAAGAGCGCGCCATAGCCCGGCTGACCAGCGCCGAGGTCCTTGACGAAGGTCTGTGCCAGGCCGATCACGAAGCCGGCCGCGGCGAACGCGCCGAGCATGCCGATCACCAGCCCGCGGACCAGCGGGGTGCTGCCGATGAACCGCCAGCCGTCGATGATCGAACGCAGGACCGAGACCTGGTCGGCGGCCTCGCCGATCCGCTGCTTCGGGATCGGCAGCCGGGAGATCACCGCTCCGGAGATGATGAAGGTGGCGGCATTCACGTAGAGCGCGAGGTCGATCGGGTTGGTCTGCAGGCGCTGCAGGAAGTTGTCCAGGATGCCGTTCAGGAACCCGATCCCGGAGAACACCAGCGCGGCCACCGGAGCGGTGCCGTACGTCGTCACCAGGCTCATCTGGTTGGCCGCTTCGAGCCGGTTGCGCGGCACCAGGTTCGGCACCGTCGCTTCCTTGGCCGGCATCCAGAACAGCGCCAGGCACTCGATCAGCACGGTGGCGATGAACAGCCACTCCAGGGTGCCGACCAGGGGGATGGTGATGAACAGCAGCCCGCGTCCGACGTCACCGGTGACCATCACGAACTTGCGGTCCAGTCGATCCGCGAGCGCGCCGGCCAGCGGGCCAAGCAGGACGGCCGGCGCCAAGCGGAGGATCAGTACTCCGGCCACCGCCAGGTTGGCGCTCGCGTACGAGCTTCCACCGAGCTGGCTGGCCAGTGCGGTCGTCGCCAGCAGGCCCAGCCAGTCACCGAAGCTGGACCCGGCGAGCGCCAGCCAGAGCTTGCGGAACGAGGCCACTCGCAGCACGGCGGCGATGTCGTGGTCCTGCTCCGGGATGTTGTTGTCCCTGACCGGGTCCACGTTGTCCCTGGCCGTGTCGACGCCGCCGTCGGATGACGGCGGAGCAGCGGACGGCGTGCGCGTACGCCGTCCGCTGTTTTTACCGATGCCCCAGGGTGTCACCGGGCCAGGGTAACGGTGGCTGGTGACAGGACGCGGATCACTCCGAGCTGACCGTTGCGGTTTGCTTGGTCGCCGCCTTCTTCGTACTGCTCTTCTTGACCGTGCTCTTCGCCGCCGTCTTCTTCGACGCGGTCGACTTCACGGCGGTAGCCGCCGTCTTCTTGGCGGTTGTCTTCTTCGCCGGGGTCTTCTTGGCCGCCTTCTTCGCGGTCCGTGGCGCAGCCGCGCGCTTGTCGGCGAGCAACTCCGCCGCCCGCTCCAAGGTGATCGACTCCACGGCGTCGTCCTTGCGCAGGGTCGCGTTGGAGGTGCCGTCGGTCACGTAGGCGCCGAAGCGCCCGTCCTTGATCACGATCGGTTCGCCGGTCGCCGGGTCGGCGCCGAGCTCACGCAGTGGCGGGGCGGTCGCACGGCGTCCGCGCTGCTTCGGCTGGGCGTAGATGGCCAGCGACTGAGGCAGATCGATGCTGAAGATCTGGTCCTCGGTCTCCAGCGAACGCGAGTCCGTGCCACGCTTGAGATACGGCCCGTAGCGCCCGTTCTGGGCGGTGATCTCCTCGTTCGTCTCCGGGTCGACACCGACCAGGCGAGGTAGCGAGAGCAGCTTCAGCGCCTCGTCCAGCCCGACCGTCTGTTGGGTCATGTCCTTGAACAGACTGCCGGTCCGCGGCTTGGCGGACTTCGGCGCGTCCTCCGGCAGAACCTCGGTGACGTAGGCCCCGAACCGGCCGTTCCGGACGACGATCTCCCGCCCGCTCTCCGGGTCGTTGCCGAGCACCCGGTCGCCGTCGGCCTGGGTCTCCAGCAGCTCGCGCGCCTTCGCCACGGTCAGCTCGTCCGGAGCGATGTCGTCCGGGACGCTGGCCCGCTTCGGCTCGCCGTCCTCCCCGGTGACCTCCAGGTACGGCCCGTACCGGCCGACCCGCAGGACGATGCCCTCACCGAGCGGCACCGAGTTGATGTCCTTGGCGTCGATGTCACCGAGGTCGTCGACCAGCGGCTTCAGCCCCTGCGCGACCGGACCCAGCGGCCCGCCGTTGACCCCTGGCGCTCCCACCGCCAGCGGGTCGCCGAAGTAGAACTTGGACAGCCAGTCGCTGCGGTTCTCCTCGCCGGCGGCGATCTTGTCCAGGTCGTTTTCCATCGAGGCGGTGAAGTCGTAGTCCACCAGCCGACCGAAGTGCTCTTCGAGCAGTCGGGTGACGGCGAACGCCAGCCAGGTGGGAACCAGCGCGGAACCCTTGCTGGTGACGTAGCCCCGGTCGACGATCACGCTGATCGTCGCCGCGTAGGTGGACGGCCGGCCGATCCCGAGCTCCTCCAGCGCCTTGACCAGGCTGGCCTCGGTGTAGCGCGGCGGCGGCGAGGTGCTGTGTCCGTCCGCGGTCAGGTCCCGGGCGTTCAGGATGTCGTCAACGGTCAGCGCGGGCAGTCGACGCTCGTCGTCGTCCCCACCGCTGTTGCGGACCTCGTCCCGACCCTCCTCGTAGGCAGCCATGAAGCCGCGGAAGGTGATCACCGTGCCGGAGACGCCGAAGACGGCGTCGCGCCCGTCATTGGTCGGCGCTCCGAGCCGGATGGTCGCCGTCGATCCGCGCGCGTCGGCCATCTGCGAGGCGACGGTGCGCTTCCAGATCAGCTCGTACAGCCGGAACTCGTCGCCGCGCAGCTCGCCGGAGACCTGGGCCGGGGTCCGGAACGAGTCCCCGGACGGCCGGATCGCCTCGTGCGCCTCCTGCGCGTTCTTCGACTTGCTGGCGTAGACGCGCGGGGCGTCCGGAACGAACTCGGGGCCGTACAGCTCGGCGGCCTGCCGCCGGGCTGCGGTCAGCGCCTGATCCGACAGCGTTGTCGAGTCGGTCCGCATGTAGGTGATGTAACCGTTCTCATACAGCGATTGCGCCACTCGCATCGCCTGCCGAGCGGAGAACCGCAGCTTGCGGCCGGCCTCCTGCTGCAGCGTGGAGGTGGTGAACGGGGCCGCCGGACGCCGGCGGTAGGGCTTCTCCTCGACGCTGCGGACCGTCGGCCGCGCCCCGTCCAGGGCACTGACCAGGATCCGGGCGGCCTCCTCGTCCAGGTGGACGACGTTCTTCCCGGTCAGTTCGCCAATGTCGCTGAAGTCACGCCCGGTCGCGACCCGAACGCCGTCCAAGGCGACCAATCGGGCCTCGAACTCACGGTCGGTCTCCGCGCCCTCAGCCGGGGCGAAGGTGCCGGTTACGTCCCAGTAGGACGCGGACCGGAAGGCCATCCGCTCGCGCTCGCGCTCCACCACCAAGCGGGTGGCGACGGACTGCACCCGGCCGGCCGAGAGCCCGGCGCGGACCTTGCGCCAGAGCACCGGCGACACCTCGTAGCCGTAAAGCCGGTCCAGGATCCGCCGGGTCTCCTGGGCATCAACCAAGCGCTCGTCCAGGTCCCGGGTCTGCCCCAGGGCACGCTGAATCGCCTCCCGGGTGATCTCGTGGAAGACCATCCGGTGCACCGGAATCTTCGGCTGCAGGACCTCCAGCAGATGCCAGGCGATCGCCTCGCCCTCACGGTCCTCATCGGTGGCCAGGAAGAGTTCGTCCGCGTCCTTCAGCGCCCGCTTCAGCTCGCTGACCTTCTTCTTCTTGTCCGCATCAACGACGTAATAGGCCTCGAAGCCATTGTCGACGTCGACCGCGAATTTGCCGAAGGGTCCTTTCTTCATATCCGCCGGGAGTTCGCTCGGCTGAGGCAAGTCGCGGATGTGTCCCACGCTGGCCTCGACATCGAACTCCGGACCGAGGTACTCGGCAATCGTGCGGGCCTTACGAGGCGACTCGACGATGACGAGACGCCTGCCGGTCGCAGCCTTGCTGGTGGCCACAGGCTCACCTTTCCTGACGCTCACTCGACGCTGGTAGGCGTCACTGATTTCTGCGGATCGCCCTCCATGGGGCTGGTCCGCCTACCTGTCCATCCACGTGAGCCAGCCGACCTCAGAGGCGGAATGACCCGGTCCAGCACGGTAGCCGGTTCCGGCCCCGCTTCCTGGGTATCACATCTCTGCGGCGAGAGTGACACGGTGAGTGACGAGGCGCCACCCCCATGGGTGAAAGATCAAGATCGTCCTGGAGTGTGCACGATCACATCCGGAAGCGGCATGATGGTCCTCGGCGTCACCCGTTGTAGGCCCCTCTCGGGGGTTATGACAGGGGGTGCTGGGACGGTTTGATCCCGACTTGAGAATAATAAAGGGTCTCGTACGGACAGGTACGTTGACGTCAGGTTCATCGAAGGCCTGACATGGACGTAGCCTCTGGCGAGACCATCTGCCACCATCAGCACACGCTGGACAACAAGGGTGTGCCACCCACTCGGTCGAGACGCGACGAAGAAGACGCGGATCGGCCACCACGGTGGGCCAGGCGACCGGATGCCACCTAAGGGTGGCCGCAGGGAGGAACGCGTGCCGCGACACGGTTCGGCTGCTCCGGGGGCCGACGTCGAGAGCGTCCATGACGCTCCTCGGGGATCGTCCATGGCCGGGTGGTCCATTCGCCGCAAATTGGCAGTGTTGGTCACCATCCCGCTCGTCGTGCTGCTCGTCGGCGGCGGCGTGCTGGTGGCTTCACTGGGTGTGCAGTACCAGCAGACGCGAACGGCGAGTAACTACGCCGATGCGATTCTGCCGGCGCTGGGCACCACCAGGTCCTTTGACAGTGAGTTCAACAACCCAACGGCAAACCTGACCCGCGCCGCACTGGCGAAGGTTCGGGCCAACACCGACGGGCAGATCAAGCAACTGCGCCCGTATCTGGACTCGCTGAGCAAGGGCGATCCGACCGAGTCCAACCTGCCGAACAGCTCGCAGAAGTTGTTGGACGAGTTCGAGAACCTGCCGAACATCCGCAAGGGCGTCGACAAGTTGATCGCCAACGGCGCGCTGGCTTCGCCGACTCCGGCGACCGCCGCGATCGCCGTCTCCCAGGTGAGCAGCGCCACTGCCATCCTGCGGAAGTCGGCGCAGGACCTGGTCAACGCCCTGACCGGTGAGCTTTCGGTGGTCTCCCCGGACCGCGACGCGGACAAGAACGCGACCTTCGTTGCGAACATGAGCCGGTTGCTGGAGGGCGCGGTCTCCGAGGACGCCCTGTTCGACGGCCTGATCAGCAAGCAGACCACGCTGAACAACGACCGGTTCGCGACGTTCAACGAGTTGACGGCGGCCCAGGAACAGGCCCAGCAGAACGCCACGACCGCCGGAACCCTCGCGCAGCAGACTCAGCTCGTCGCGCTGACCAACCAGGATTCCGTGTTGGGGCAGTGGCGGACCTCGCTGACCGAGGCGCTGAACAACGATCAAGCCTCGATCGGCGACCAGGGCGCCTGGGACCGGTTCGCCGGCGAGCGACTGGCCGCGATCAACAGCATCCTCACCCAGTCCGCCAACGACACCCGTTCGGCAGCGGACGGCGCCAAGACCTCCGCGCTGTTCCGGACGCTCGCGGTCGCCGGAGCTGTGCTGCTGACCTTGCTGGTGGTGTCGGCCCTGCTGGCCGCCATCGCCCGCACGGTCACCGTGCCGTTGCGCCGGCTGCGGGCCGGGGCCGTCGAGGTCGCCAGCGTCCAGCTGCCGGCCGCCGTTGCTCGGATCGAGCAGGACGGCGTCGGCGCCGACGTATCGCTGCCGCCGGTGCTGCCGGCCGATGCCTACGCCGGGCCGGAGACCCTGGAAGTGGCCCGCGCGGTCGACGACCTGGGTGCCGAGGCGGTCCGCCTGGCTACCGCCCAGGTCCGCCTGCGGCGAGCGCTGGACGAGGCCTTCGTCAGCATGTCCCGGCGCAGTCAGTCGATGGTGGAGAAGCAGCTCGCCATCATCGACGAGCTGGAGAGCCAGGAGCAGGACCCGGACCAGCTGCGGAATCTGTTCCGGCTGGACCACCTGGCCGCCCGGATGCGCCGCTACAACGACAACCTGCTGGTGCTCGCCGGGTCCGCGGTGCGGACCCGGGCGACCGCACCGGTCAAGATCGCCGAGCTGTTCCGAGCGGCGACCAGCGAGATGGAGCAGTACGAGCGGGTCCGGTTGCAGCCGGTCAGCGGTGCCTCGATCGCCGGCACCGTCGCCGGCGAGCTTGTCCACCTGCTCGCCGAGTTGCTCGACAACGCCGCGATGTACTCCCCGCCGTCCAGCGCGATCGTGCTCTCCGCGGCCTTCACCGCCGACGGTGGCCTGCAGATCGAGGTACTGGACGCCGGGGTGGGGATCAGCCCCGGTGAGCTCGACCGACTGAACGGCCGGCTCACCCAGCCGGAGGCGATCGACACCCAGGTGCCGTCCCGGATGGGTCTGTTCGTGGTCGCCCGGCTCGCCCGCCGCGGCACCTTCGGCGTCATGCTGCAGGCCCGGCCGGACGCGTCCGGCACGGTTGCCCTGGTCCGGGTGCCCGCGACCCTGGTCATCGGCGCCCCCGGCAGCACCGGCGAGCAGCCGGTGATCCCGCCCAACCTCGGGATCCGGCAGACCGCTCCCGCCCCGGGCGGCCGGGGCAACACCGGGCAGTACGCGGCTTACGCTCCGCCGTCGGGATCGAACCCCGCACCGGCCATTCAGCGCGCACCGGCACTCCCGCCGGGCTCGCTGTCCCCGGCCGCCGCTGCCGCCGGAGCAGCCGCTCAGGCAGCAGCCGGCGTCCGCTCGGTGGCCGACGGCAACACCAACGACGGCAACGCATCCCTGCCGCGCCGCCGTCGGGTGGCCGGCAACGGCCCGAACGCCGGGCTGCCTCCGGAGGCCGCAGCGGCCGCCGCCAACCCGGCGACCGGCCTGTTCACCCCGATGACGCCACCTGCACCGATGCCGGAAGACGGGCAACGGTCCACCGGCGCGACGGCAATGCGGCGGCCCCCGGCGGATCCGCCGGCTACCGCGCCGACCGGAATCGCCGGGCTGCAGAACCGGGCTCGGGACCTGCCCACCCGGGGCAACGACCTGCCCACTCGCGGCAACGACCTGCCCACTCGCGGTCGGGACGTGCCCACCGGGAGCCAGGAGCTACCCAGTCGGGGTCGCGATGTGCCTACCGGGAGCCAGGGGCTACCGATGCGGGGCCAGCCCCAGCAACCACCGGCAGCGCCCCAGCCGTGGGACGCCCCGCCGTTCTCGTCCCAGCCGGTCTATTCGCGTGAGCAGTACCCGCAGACCGGATCGCAACCGATCACACCGGCGCCCAGCGAGCGGAGTCTCTTCGACACCCCCGCAGCCGGCATCACCGGTCTTCCCGGTCTGGCCCCGCCGGTCCGGCGTGGCCCGGGTGCGCCGCTACCGACCAGGCCCGGATTCGGCAGCCCCGACCAGGGCGGTCAGGACGAACAGCCGGCCGAGCCGCAGTCCTACCAGGATCCGCTGACCACTCCGACCGGGTTGTTCCGGGCGGCGCCCAACCAGGGCGTCCCCACCGGTCCGATCGGCCAGGAAGACAACTCGAACGGCTGGGACGAGAACCTGCCGACCGAGCTCGCCGCCCGCGCCGCTGCGGCGGCCGGATACCGGCCGAGTGATCCGAACCTGCCGATGATCGGGGACGATTTCAGCCCCGACTTCAATGACCCGACGCCGATCTTCGACCAGATCTCGGTCTGGTTCACCGCTGAGCCGGAGCCCTCGCCGGCTGTGGCACAGTCGGATGGCGACCAGGTCATCGATCTGCGCAGCGAGGACGAGCGTCGGCCTTCCAACCGTTGGGCGTCCCTGGGCGACCAGCGCTGGTTGGCCACGAATGCCAGGGCCGCTGCGGCTCCGGACACCGAGGGCACATTGGAGACCGGGCTGCCGAAGCGCCGCCCGGGCGCCAACCTGCTGCCCTCCGCGGCAACCGCCGCGGCCAACCCGGTGCCGCCCGCACGACCCGCTCCGGCTCGGCCAGCTGCGGCCGACCGGTCGCAAGGCGAGCACGACGAGCAGAACGCGCAGGAAGCAGCAATTGTGCGCGGTCGGCTGGGCAGCTATCAGCGCGGCTTGGCGAACGCCCGTAAGGCGCGGACCCAGTCGAGTCAGGCCCCGGCGTTCGACCCGGTGGGCGCAAGCTTGTTCACCGTCAACAGCGAGGCCGGCGACAACGCCGGCCGGCCATCCGGGGAGCAGGGAGGAGACCAGTGAGCACCGGTACCGGTACCGACGTCACCTGGCTCGTCGATGGGTTTGCACAGCGAGTTCCGGGGGTGGCTCACGCCGCCGTCGTATCGGCGGACGGGCTTCTCGTCGCCAGCTCGGTGGGTCTACCCAGAGATCGAGCAGACCAACTGTCGGCAGTGGCCTCGGGCCTCGGCAGCCTCACCAATGGAGCCGCGATGTGCTTCTCGGCGGGAGCGGTCGTGCAGACCGTCGTCGAGATGCAGGGCGGCTTCCTCTTGCTGATGGCAATCTCGGACGGGTCGTGGCTAGCAGTGCTGGCGGCGCCCACGTCGGACATCGGCCTCGTCGGGTATGAGATGACGCTTCTGGTCGATCGCGTTGGGCAGCACCTGTCGCCCGAGCTGCGTCAGACCGGCCACGGTGGCTCGCTGCCGCCCGCGTGACACCGCCGATGGACGATTACTCCTCACCCGAGGGCAGCGAGCCGCCCTCAATGGTGCGACCGTATGCCCGTACTGGCGGTCGCACCCGGCCCGTGCACGATCTCGACCTGGAGGCCCTGGTGGTGACAACCGTCACCGGCCAGGACCCTTCGATGAACGATCTGCTCTCTCCGGAACACAGCACAGTGATCGAACTGTGTGAAGAAACGATCTCTGTAGCGGAGATCGCTGCTCGGTTGCAGACCCCGCTCGGGGTTGCTCGTGTGATCATCGCGGACATGGTGGAACTGGGCCTCGTCGAGGTGCTGGCCACCGCGAACGCCTCAGGGGACGAACGTGATCCCGCATTCTTGAGGAGGGTGCTCAGTGGCCTTCAGCGGCTCTGAGAGCCGGGCCACCCGGTCGACGAAGATCGTCGTATCCGGTGGATTCGGAGCAGGAAAGACCACCTTCGTCGGGGCGGTGTCGGAGATCATGCCGCTCCGCACCGAGGCGGTGATGACCCAGGCCAGCGTTGGACTCGACGATCTGTCGGCGACCCCGAACAAGACCACCACCACGGTGGCGATGGACTTCGGACGGATCAGCATCGACCAGGAACTGGTGCTGTACCTGTTCGGCTCACCTGGCCAGAACCGATTCTGGTTCATGTGGGACGACCTGGTCCGGGGCGCCATCGGCGCGGTCGTACTGGTGGACACCCGTCGGCTGGAGGACTGTTTCGGACCGATCGACTTCTTCGAGGCCCGGAACCTGCCCTTCGTGGTGGCGATCAACGCCTTCGACGGGCTGCTTCGGCACCGGCCGGAGGACGTCCGGGAAGCCCTGCAGCTCGGTAGCGAGGTGCCGGTGCTGGTCTGTGACGCCCGGGAGAAGGAGTCCGCCAAGCAGACCCTGATCTCGGTCGTGGAGCATGCCCTGGCCACCTGGAGCCGCGCCTAGCAACCCCAAAAGCCCCGGCGCGGCCGTGACTTGATCGTGCAGGATGACCCCCGCGCCGGGTCATCCTGTACGACGAAGTGCGGGCGCCCCACCTCCACGAGCGAGGGTGAGAACCCGGCCGGCGAGGGTCAGCCGGGCAGCAGCAAACCGTCCCGGATCAGGCCTCGGACGGCGGGCAGGAGTTCGCCGGTCAGGTCCGCCTCCGGGACCTCGAGCAGGACGGCGAGAGCGTCGCTGAGCTGCCCCACGGTCAGCTCTCCCGAGCAGGCACCGACGAAGCCGGCCAGCGCGGTCGAGGCCTGCACCGCCCGCCCGGCGCCACCGCCCTGCCGGAGCAGGATCACCGACGGGTCCTCCGCGCCGGGCAGGTGATGGCGTTCCTCGGTGACATCCTCGGCAACCCGCAGCGCCGAGGACAGCAGCGCTGCGTCGTCCCGGGCCGACAGCCAGTCATGAGCGGCGAGCGCGGCGGCCACCTCAGCGCCGGTCGGCAGCCCCGGACCGGTCCTGCGCTCCTCCACCCGGCGCAGCCGAGCCAGCGTTTGCGACTGAGCGGCGTCCAGCGGCCGCCTGAGCGTCACAAGACCGAATCCGACACCCAGGACACCTCGGGCGGCAAAATCGGACAGCCAGGCGGCGTACAGCTCGTCAGCGTCCTTGCTCAAGTGCTGACCGGCGTCCCGAATCCAGGTTTCCGCATATTCGGCAGGGTCCTGGAGCTCACGCTGCACGATCCAGCCGTCCAGCCCGGACTCGTCCAGCCAGCCGCTGACCCGGTCGATCCAGCCCTCGTCCTTGCGGTCCTCCCAGTTGCCGAGCAGCTGGGCGATTCCGCCGGGGCGCAGCACCTCGCCAACCCCGGTGATCAGCCGTCGGACCAGCTCGTCGCCGACCAGGCCGGCGTCTCGGTACTCGTAGCCGGCGCCGGGGATCGAGCGCGGTGTGATCACGAACGGCGGGTTGCTGATCACCAGGTCGAACCGCTCGCCCCGGACCGGTTCGAGCAGGCTGCCGTGCCGGGTTCGCATCGTGGTGCCCTCGATCGTGGCGGCGTTCAGCAGCCAGTTCAGCTCGGCCATCCGCAGCGCCCGGGCGGAGGTGTCGGTACCGACCACGGATGTGGCATGCCGGGCCGCGTGCAGGGCCTGCACCCCGCAGCCGGTACCCAGGTCGAGTACCCGCTCCACCGGCTGCCGGAGGGTGCTGCGGGCCAGCGTGATCGAGGCGCCGCCGACACCGAGCACATGATCCTCGGCCAGCGGTCGACCGGTGGCCAACTCACCCGGATCCGAGATCAGCCACCAATCGGCCGTGCCGAGGGCATCGACCGCGGCATACGGGCGCAGATCCACTAAGGATCGGAGGGTGTCGTCCGGTCCGGAGCCGGACTCCTGGACGAGGCCGAGCTGCACCGCGCCGTCGGTACCGAGTGCCGGCAGAGCGGCCGCCAGCCGACGCCGGGGGACCTCCAGACCGAGGACGAAGACACCGACCAGGGTGGCCAGTGGCTCGTCGGGGTGTTGCTGGACGACCAGGCGCGCGGGCAGGGACTGCTCCCGGCCGAGAGCACCGTGTGCCACCGGACCGAGCAGTTCGTCGACCGCGTCCACGGTGAAATCGACGAGGTCAGCACGAAGCCGATCGGCCCGCTGCAGGTGCGGCGGGTCGATCGGCTTCGGCGGTTCAGCCATGTGCGGTACTCAGGCGGTCTGGCTCGCCACCGGCTCGACCGGCAGGTCGGCGTTGACGGGAGTGTCGCCCATGCCGCTCGATTCGCCGTAGTCCACGGTGCGACGCTTCGTGATCACGATGGCGATCACGATGATCAGCGAGGCGCCGAGGGCGATGCTGTAGCGCAGCCACGGCGAGGCGTCCTCGCCGATGGTCAGCTGCACGATGGCCGGCGCAATCAGCACCGAGACCAGGTTCATCACCTTGATCAGCGGGTTGATCGAGGGGCCGGCGGTGTCCTTGAACGGGTCACCGACGGTGTCACCCACCACCGTGGCGGCGTGTGCGTCCGAGCCCTTGCCACCGTGAGTGCCGTCCTCAACGATCTTCTTCGCGTTGTCCCAGGCGCCACCGGAGTTGGCCAGGAACACCGCCATCAGCGCACCCGCGCCAATGGCTCCGGCCAGGTAACCGGCCAGCGGGCCGATGCCGAGCCCGAAGCCCACGGCGACCGGGGCGAGCGCCGCCAACAGGCCAGGAGTGGCCAGCTCACGAAGCGAGTCCCGGGTGCAGATGTCGACCACGCGGCCGTACTCGGGCTTCTCGGTGCGGTCCATGATCCCGGGGTGCTCGCGGAACTGCCGACGCACCTCGAGGACGATCGCACCCGCGGCCCGGGTCACCGCGTTGATCGCGAGACCGGAGAAGAGGAAGACCACTGCCGCCCCGAGCAGCAGGCCGACCAGCACGTTCGGCTGGGTGACCTCGGTGTTGAACATCAGCACGATCTTCGGGCTGGGGTCCGTCGTCATGGTCTTCGAGGCTTCGGCGGCCGCAGCCCGCCAGGCGTTGGTGTACGAACCGAACAGTGCGGTCGCGGCGAGCACGGCGGTCGCGATCGCGATCCCCTTGGTGATCGCCTTCGTGGTGTTGCCGACCGCGTCCAGCTCGGTAAGGATCTGCGCGCCCTCGCCGTCGACATCCCCGGACATCTCGGCGATGCCCTGGGCGTTGTCGCTGACCGGGCCGAAGGTGTCCATCGCGACGATGACGCCGACCGTGGTCAGCAGGCCGGTTCCGGCCAGCGAGATGAGGAAGAGCGAGAGGAAGACCGAGACCCCGCCGAGCGTGAAGGCGAGGAACACCGCGGCGGCGATGATCAGCGTGGTGAAGACCGCGGATTCCAGGCCGAGCCCGATGCCGGAGAGGACGACAGTGGCCGCACCGGTGGTGGAGGCGTCGGCGACATCCTTGGTCGGGCGCTTGTCCGTGCCGGTGTAGTAACCAGTCAGCCACAGGATGATGCCGGCCAGCACGATGCCGATCATGACCGCGGCGAAGGCAATCACTCGCGGGTCGCCCTGCAACTCGACGACGCTGCTGTCACCGCCGACGAACTCGGAGAACGAGGACGGCAGGTAGAGGAAGGACGCCACGGCGCAGAGCACCGCGGAGACCACGGCGGAGATGAAGAACCCACGGTTGATCGCGGTCAGGCCGCTCTCCCCGGGCCGCGGCCGGGTGATCAGCACGCCGAGGACGGCGGTGACCGCACCGATCGCGGGCACGATCAGCGGGAACACCAGGCCGTCGGCACCGAAGGCGACCTTGCCCAGGATCAGCGCGGCGACCAGCGTGACGGCGTAGGACTCGAACAGGTCGGCCGCCATACCGGCGCAGTCACCGACGTTGTCACCGACGTTGTCGGCGATCGTGGCGGCGTTCCGCGGATCGTCCTCCGGGATGCCCTGCTCAACCTTGCCGACCAGGTCGGCACCGACGTCGGCGGCCTTGGTGAAGATGCCGCCGCCGACCCGCATGAACATCGCCAGCAGAGCGGCGCCGAAACCGAACCCTTCAAGCACGGACGGTGCGTCGGCCTTGTAGATCAGCACCACGAGGGAAGCACCGAACAGGCCGAGGCCCACCGTGAGCATCCCGACGAAGCCACCGGTCCGGAAGGCGATCTTCATGCCCGAGTCGCGGTCGTTGGACCGGGCGGCCTCGGCCACCCGGACGTTGGCCCGGACCGCCAGGGACATGCCGAGGTATCCGATCGAGGCCGAGAACAGCGCCCCGACCACGAAGAAGATGCCGCGCCCGATCCGGATGTTGGCATCACCCGGCAGGACGAACAGCACCGCGAGAACCAGGACTACGAACAGCGCGAGCGTCCTGAACTGCCGGGTCAGGTACGCGGAGGCACCTTCCTGCACAGCCTTGGCGATCTCGCGCATGTTGTCGGTGCCGTCAGACGCGGTGAGCACCTGCCGCCGGAAGACCACAGCCACAACGAGCGCGAGCACCGCGATCACGAACACCACGGCTACCAGCGTTTGATTGCGGCCCTCCAGGCTCACTTCCGCGACGTTCGTGGCAGCTACCAACACTGGCATCCGTCCTCCTCGACGTGTACCACGGATCCGTCACCCGTCGCGGGTGATCGTTCGAGCACAGCGACTGGGGGTTGACGGTTCCGCAAGCAGATGGTGGACCGCCGGATTTCCGGCGAGTCCGAACTCGGCGGAGTCTACGGAACGTGACGGTCACCACCAAACCGGGTGTGGTGTGTCTCGGGTCACGGTAGCCGGTTCCGGGGTGGCCGAGCCGGCGACGGCCACCATTCCATTCGCACCCGCCCCCCCTTGCCACCTGCACCGTTGAGGACTTCCACGGCATCCGCCAGGCCCCGCAACAGGGCCAGGACTACGGGCTCGTCGTCATCCCGGCGGGCCGGCGCGGCGTCTGCGACCTCGACCGACAACCCCGGACCGACATCGTCCACAGTGAGCACGATGGGCGCCGAGCACTCGGCGGCCTGGCACCGACGGACCGCCCGGGCACACGCCTCGCCGACTGCCAGCCGCAACTCGTCGAGCCGATCCTCGTCGAGGTGAGCCCGCCGGGCGACCGCGACCGCGACCAGCCGGGCCGTCCTCACGTGCCCTGGCGTGGGCGGAAATCGAAGCTCGACCCCGAGCACCGCCGCGCCCGTCTCAGCCCCGGTTACGCCAGGCCTCCGGGCGGGTCACTGCCTAACGGTCCTCCGGCCGCGGGCTGCTCCAGACCGGAGGCGAGGGCATCACTCAGCGAGGTGTGGATCCGGAAGACCTTGGTGAGCCCGGTTATCCGGAAGACCTTGAGAATCTTCTCCTGGTCGCACACCAGCTCCAGCGTGCCGTCGTGGGAACGAGCCCGCTTGAGGCCGCCGACCAGCACCCCGAGCCCGGTCGAATCGAGGAAATCGACTCCGCCCATGTCCACTACGAGGTGGTACTCACCCTCGGCGACCAGTTCGTTCAGCCGTTCCCGAAGAGTGGGCGCGGTGTACACGTCGATCTCGCCGGTGACGCTGATGACCGTGCGGACGCCTTCGCGTCGGGTCACCACGCTGAGCTCCACTTCGTTTCGCCTCCCGAATGCATTGCTGCCCGTCCCGCCGTGTGAGCTGCGCGAGCCATCTCAATCCCGGACGTGCTTTGGTGGCATTCAATCACCAGTGTGACTGCAATGACCTACATCGCCCACTGCGTGTCACCGCAGCTACGCGAATCCGGACATCAACCACCGATGGACGGCCTGTAGCGAAATGCTCTGAATCGAGAGCAACCTGCGGTTTGAGCGGGGCTGTGACCCAGCAGGTGGGGCGAAAGCCCGCGCAAGTCGGGCTGTTCCTGATCCATCGCGCGGGGGGCGCGGCTCGCCGCGGGTGCTGACGGTGAAGGCTCGCTCATCCTGGCCGGCCCTGACCGGCGCGAGCAGACCCTCGGGCCGGGCCGGGCAGACCGCCGACTGCCAGTTCGACGTCTACCAGCACCGAGCCGTCACCGAGGATCCGGCACCGCGTGAGCCGGCCGGCATTGGCTGCCGCGACCCGACGCGCCCGTTCACAGGCGTCCGGAGCTGGTGCCACGCTCGCGGCCGCCAGCGCCGAGAGGTCGGCGATCGCCCCAGCTCGATGTCGCGCGACGATCGCGCTCGCCAACGTCAGCGTCACCGTGATCAGGAACCCGGCCAGCGCCATCACCACCATCAGCACGGTTCCGCTGCCGCGGTCGGTCGGCTCAGGCAACTGCGCCACCGATCGCCGATATCGGGACCGGCCCCGGCGGCATCGCTTCACCCTGGACCTCCTCCAGTTGCGCGACCGAGCTCGACCGTCGGCCGCCCCGGCAACGGCAGCCGCACCCGAGCCGTCACCTGTACCCGCACCAGATCTCCGGCTGTGGACAACTGCACCGCGGCACCCTCCGGACCGGCCGCGCGGGCGGCGGCCAGCGCCACGGTCGACGGTTCGTGCCGGGCCGCCAGCCGGGCGGCGGAACGGGCGGCATCGATGCACCGCAGTTTGGCGACTCCCGCTGACCCGGCAGCCAGAACTGCCGCCAGCAGGAGTGCCAGAACCGGTAGAACCACGGCGAATTCCGCCGTGACCGATCCCCTGGACCGACCGCCCGACCGACCGTCCATCAGACGCTCAGCGCCCGCCGGATGAGGCCGGTCAAGATGCCGGCGACCTCGCCGCCGCCGACAATCTTGATCAGCAGCCCGCCGAAGGTGACCGCGGCCATGGTCACCATCGCGTACTCCGCCGTGGTCGTCCCCTGGTCTGCCGCGCCGAGCCGAATCGCCCGGATCCTGTTGCGCATGCCATCTCCTCCGAATCCGGCAACCGGCCGGTGCGGTGCCGCGAAAGCGGCGTGGCATCAGGGTTTCTCCGTTCGGCGTCGGGTGGACCGTTGAACCCGGATCTGTGGACGAGGCGGCCGTCGCCCAGACTGTGGACGGAAGGACCACCCCAGAACCACTTTCAGCCGAGGACCAGATCCAGGACCACTGGCACCACGCCGAGCAGGATGAATGCCGGCAGCAGGCAAAGACCGGCCGGGACGACGAGCAGCACCTCGAGCCGACGGACGGCTCGCATCTGGGCGGCGGTCTGCCGACGCCGCTCCTCGGCCGCGGACCGGCGGATCAGGATGGTCGGCGGCAGGCCGGACCGGGCGGCCAGCCACAGCGCCTCCTCCAGCACCGCCGTCAACCGCTCGGAACCCGCCATCTCGTGGCCCGTCACCGCTTTTCCTGCCGTCACCGCTTTTCCTGCCGCCACCGCCCTTCCCGTCGCCGCCGTCCCACTGACCGGATGACCCACCCGGGCGGACGCGCTCAGCAAATCGCCGCCTCGCGGATCACCCGAGGCCTGCAATGCCGCCCCCACCGATCGCAATGCCGCCGACGGCGGTGCCCCGCCCTGGACCAGTGCGGCCACCAGATCCAGGACCAACGGACCCGGCATCAACCCCGACATCCACTCCGGGCCCGGACCAGCCGAAATACCCGTCGCCGAAACGTTCGGCGTCAACCCCGTCGATGTCGAACCCGTCGGTGTCGACCCCGTCGATGCGGCCACCGATGCGCGCGCCGGTGGCGGCTTCTGCACCGCGAGGGCGGACCGCAGCCGGCGGCTCACGCCCCGGCCCGGGATGCCGAACGGACCAGCCTGGATGACCAGGCTCGGCCTGCTGACCAGAGCAGCCCGCCGCAGGCCGTGCAGGCCCAGCCCAAGGGCGTGCCGAGCAGCACGGCAAGAACGTTCACCCCGATCAACGCTCCGAGGGCCACCCCGGCCAGCGGCAGCGCGGCCAGCACAGAGGCCGTCGCCCGCGGCCCGGCCAACGCCACGTCGCGCTCTTCCGCCTGGCCGATCTGCGCCAGCAGACCGGCGCCGACCTCGTCCAGGACCAACGCTGCCGGAGCGCCGGAGCGATCGATCACCTCGGCCGTCACCGCCAGCCAGCCGAGCGCCTCGACGCCGGGGCCGGTCAGGCGCAGTCCGTCGGCGGTGGACCCACCGACCGCGAGCATGCCGGCGACCACACCGGCCGCTTCGGCGGTGCGCCCGTGACTTTCGGCCAGCACCTGCCAGACCCTGGCCGCCGGCAGACCCGCCCGGGAGAGCGCCGCCACCCGACCGCAGAGTTCGGCCGCATCGTCGCGGGAGAAGCTCACCGCGGCCATCCCGCAGGCAGTCCCAGCCGACGGCTCAGGCCCGGCCAGCCCGGACCAACCGAGCCGGGATCGGTCGGATCCGAGCCGGCGGTCAGGGCCGGTTGCAGCACCAGCTCCCCCGACGATGAGCGCTGCACGGCAGCGATCTCCACCACTCGGCGCCGGGCTCCGATCCGCTCCACGTGCACGATCGCGTCGAGCGCGGCCACCGCCTGGGCCCGGACCGCCGACGGGGAGAGCCCGGCAAGGGCACCCAGCGCTTCGAGCCTGGCCGGTACGTCGGCCGTGGTGTTGGCGTGCACGGTGCCGCAGCCGCCCGCGTGGCCGGTGTTCAGCGCCGCCAGCAGATCACGGACCTCGGCTCCTCGGCATTCACCGACCACGAGCCGGTCGGGACGCATCCGCAGCGCCTGACGAACCCGATCCTCCAGGGTGACCGATCCTCGGCCCTCGACATTCGCGTGCCGGGCCTCCAGCCGGACGACGTGCGGGTGTCGCGGCCACAACTCACCGACGTCCTCCACCAGGACCAACCGCTCGGCCGGTGCCGCCAGCGAGAGCAAGGTCGCGAGCAGTGTGGTTTTCCCGGCTCCGGTACCACCGCTGATCAGGAAGGCTGCTCGGGCTCTGACCAAGGCGATCAGGACCTCGGTCCAACTCGGTGGCAGGCACCCGGCAGCGACCAGCTCCGGCAGGTCGAACGGATTCCGGCGAAGGATCCGCAGCGAGATCAGGGTGCCTGCCGGGGATACCGGCGGGATCACGGCGTGCAATCGGATGCCGTGATCGAGGCGGGCATCCACCCACGGCGCTGCCTCGTCGAGCCGACGTCCGCTCCCGGCCGCGAGCCGAACCGCGAGCGCCCGCACCTCTTCTTCGCCGCCGAGCCGGCACGGCACTCGGGTGAGTCCGGCGCCGCGGTCGAGCCACACCTCCCCTGGCCCGTTGACCAGCACATCGGTGGCTCCTGGCTGCTCGACGAGCGGTTGCAGCGGGCCCAACCCCCACAGCTCCGCTCGAACCCTGGCGGTCACCGTCAGGACGTCGGCCGCACCGAGGACTCGGCCAGCGTCCACCGCCGCCGCGCCGACCATCGCCATCAGTTCGGCCTCGTCCGGTGCACCGCCGACGGCCAGCCCAGCGCGCAGCCGGGACAGCACGCCGGCGGTCACCGCCTCGATCATGGTCATCAGGCTCTCTCCCGCTCCAGCTCCAGTTCGGCCAGCTCGCACGCCAGCAGCTGTCGGCACAGGGTCGACAACGGGCCGCGCGCTCGCAGGCCGGGCGGTTCACCGCGGTCGAGGGCCGCCCGCAGGCCCGGTTCCGGTTTCAGCCAGCCGGCCAGGGGCAGCCCGAGCGCATCGGCGATGGCCTCGGCGCGCAGTCCGGCGTGGGCGGGGCCGCGAACCACAAGGCGGACGTCGGCCAGGTGCTCCTGCAAGCCGGCAGCCACCCGCCGGGCCGCTGCCGCCGCCCGGACCTCGGCGGGAACGACGAGCAGCGCGAGGTCGGCAGCCCGGACCGCCACGATCGCTGTGGCGTCCAGCCATCGCGGCAGATCGAGGACAACGATCCCGAACTCCTGGATCGCGGTGTCGAGGACGGCAGTGCCGGCCGCCTCCGGCACCTCGATCAGATCCGGCGATCGATCCCAGGACAGCACGTGCAGGCCGTCGACGACCGGAACCGCACCCAGCACGCTGCCCGGCAGCAGCCGGCCGCGCGCCGAGGCCAGATCGGGCCACCGCAGGCCGGGCTCGTCCTCGGCGCCGAGGAGCAGATCCGCCCCGCTGCCCATTCGGTCGACCTCGATCAGCAGGCTCCGAGCGACCCGCGCTGCGGCCCGGGCCAACGCTGCGGCCAGGACGCTGGCACCGGCTCCACCACAGCCACCGGTGACGGCGATCACCAGGGCTCGACGGTCGGGGCGATCGGCCAGCCGGGTCAGCCGGTCCAGCAGGCTCTGCTCGGCCTCAGGCAGCAGCACGACCTGTTCGGCCCGCAGTTCCAGCGCGGCCCGCCAGAACCGATCTTCCGGCTCCGCGGTGGCCACCAGGATCCTGGGCACACCAGCGGCCTCCGGGGGCAGCAGCGGCTCGGCGAGCCGATCGGCGCCCAGCAGGACGAGCCCAGGTGGGCCGATTCCGGCCGCTGCGGCCAGATCGTCGTCCGATCGGACCGCAAGGCCGACCGACCCGGCCAGCCGAGCGGTTGTGGTGACGGTGAGCTGGTCGTCGGTGAGCAGTAGTACCCAACGGGAGGTCATCGCCAAAGCCTGATCGGCGGCCTTCTCCTCGATCCGGAGCCCACCAGGATCTGTGGATAAACCCGGGGTCCTGCGGACTGTGGAGGAGAGGACCGGCCTCGCCGTTTCCGGCTGCGGCAAAATGCGACGGCCCCCGCTGGGGGGGAGCGGGGGCCGTCTAGCCGGTCCGGCTCGGGGGGGAGGAGTCGGACCGGGCGGGCACGGCAATTAAGCCGGCTCCGCCAGTCTGTACCCCCGTTGGCACCTCTCGCAACACTTACGAGCGGACGGGGTCCAAGAAGACCGAAATTGGTCGATGGTTCAACTGATTTGGGGGGCAAATCCGACATTTGGCTACGGATCTCCACCGGGGCATGTACGCCATGTGACGCAGATCCAATTATTTCGGATCGCGATTCGCCGGCCCAAAGCGTGCACCGCAGAGCGGCATCCAGGCGATGCATAGCCGATCCACAGCCCGATGCGGCCGAGCGTGATCGAGCGATCACGCAGGGCTCCGACGGGGATAAAGCAGACGTGCTCTGGGAAACGAAGAGGCGGCGCACGCGACGCGCACGGGAACCTGCACGGGAAGGAGGCCCGATTCTCAGGGCGTGCACCTATCCTGATCCCGTGACTCCCGCCTCGGAACGCAGCGCGGCGTTCTTCGACCTCGACAAGACGGTCATCGCGAGGTCGAGCACACTCGCGTTCTCCCGGCCGTTCTACGCCGGCGGCCTGATCAGCCGATCCGCCATGCTGCGCAGCGCGTACGCGCACTTCTTCTATCAGGCCAGCGGCGCCGACCATGATCAGATGGAACGGATGCGGCAGTACCTGTCGCGGATGGTTGCCGGCTGGGACGTGCAGCAGGTCCGGGACATCGTGGCCACCACGCTCTCCGAACTGATCGCCCCGCTGGTTTACGAAGAGGCCACGGCGCTGATCGCGGAGCACCATGCAGCGGGCCGGGACGTCGTCATCGTCTCGGCGTCCGGCTCGGAGGTGGTCGACCCGATCGGAGCGATGCTCGGCGCGGATCATGTTGTTGCCACTCGGATGGTGATCGACGACAACGGGCGGTACTCCGGGGACATCGAGTACTACGCCTACGGCGAGAACAAGGCGACCGCGATCCGAAGTCTGGCCGAGGAGAACGGTTATCCGCTCGAGGAGTGTTACGCCTACAGCGATTCGGCGACCGATCTGCCGATGCTGCAAGCGGTCGGCCATCCGTATGCGGTGAACCCGGACAAGGCCTTGCGCCGAGAGGCCGCGGCCCGCGGTTGGCCGGTCCTGGACTTCAATCGGCCGGTCAGCCTGCACTCGCGGTTTCCGAGCGCGGCAGCGGCCCGGGCGGCCGCGATGGGTGCCGGGCCACGCGCCCGCGCCGCAGCAGCCGAAATGGGTACCGGCCCCGCCGTGGCGGTCGCCTTGGGTGCGGCCGGAGCCGCGACCGCAGGCATCGCGGGCATCGTCTGGTTCGCGAACCGCCGCCGCGAACGCTCAGCCGTCTGACCCGACTGTGATCCGCGGCCTTTGATGCAGCGCCCGGCGATCCTGAGCCTCGTTCAGAGGGTCAGCCGGCGCACGCTCGGTCTCGGTCTGGTCGCGCTGCTCACCCTCACCGTGGGCTACGTCGGCCAGGGTTCCTGGGGGGTCGGAGTGGCTACTCCGAGCGCGGTCGGTGCGATCGTGACGGACGTTGTCGGCGGCGCGGGTAGCCGGAAGCCGGTGCGGGCCACGATCTCGCTGGCGGTCACCAACGTCGGCACCGACCAGATCCGGGTGCTCGGACCGGACTCGAACGGCAGCGGCACGGACGTACTGGCACTCACGCCGTCCGATCTGCTGGTGGGCCCACGAGTGATCGGCCGGGTTGACGCCGACGTGGAACTCGACTGCGATCTCCCGGGGCCACTGCGAATGCCGGACCTGCGGCTGGAGTTCCGCGACGGAGCCCGGCGGGCACTGTCCATCGGCGGCTCCGCGATGTTGCTGGAGGCTTGCTCGCGGGCGGCACCATCGGTTCGCCCACTGGTCGCCGCCATCGAGCCGCCGCCGCCCGCGACGACCGGAACGCCACCCACGGACGATGCACGTCTCGCCGTCCGGCTCAGTTCCCCCACCGGACGCCGACTCGACGTCCGGGCGATCCGAGCCGGTGGAGCCGTCCTGGCGATGTCAACTCCGGTGACGATCGCCGGGAAGGTGTCGGCCGTCGTCCAATTGACCGCACCCAAGACCTGCCCGATGCAGTGGCAGGTCGCCGGGATCCCCAGCGCCCTGACCGTGGACGTGGACCAGGAGGCACCGCTGGGATCGGGGCGGACAGCGGGTTCGGTTGCCGAGTCCGGCGCGACGCTACGGCTGCGGTTGGGCCCGGACCTGACCTCCTGGCTGCTCGATACCTCTTGCGCGGCAGCATCATGACGCTGCCGGCCTGGGATCTCGACGCACCGGTGAACACCGAGCGGGTGGCCAGCGGCTCGGGCCCCGGCTCCGGCTCCGGCCTGGTCCTGGCGCTCGCGATCGGCCTGGCCGGCCTCGGACTTGGAAGCCTGGTCGGATCGGCCCTGACCCCGCCCGCGGCGCCACAATTTCCCGCGACCGCGACCTTGAACATCCGGGACCTCTACGTGGACACCTCGGCCCGGGCGCCGACTACCGGCCCGAGCGCCGCACCGGCGAACGGTCCGATACCCCGGATCGGGGACGCCGTCGTCGTGCTCCGGCTTCAGGTGGACAACCCCGGGGCAGGACTGATCCGGGTGACCGGCCTGGAGTTGAGGGGCGTGACCCGGGCCACCCGGGTGCTGCCGCTGGACCTGCGGGTGGCCGGACACAGCTCAGCCACGGCTGACCTGACGGTGCACCCGGACTGCTCGCCCACCCGGGAATCGGTGGGCGTGCGGGCCTGGCTGAGAGTCATCCGCACGGGGAAGTCCGACCCCGACGTCGTCCGGATCGCGCCGTCCCGCACGCTGATCGCCTCCGGAGGGCTCTGCTCGGACCTGGAGAACGAACTGCCGAACGGCTGGCGGACGCCGCTGCAGGTGATCACCACCCGGCAGGAGGGGCTCGACCTGGAGATCACCATCGACGACCTGTCCGGCGCTCGACTGGCCGGAATCCTGGTTGACGACCAGTTGCTGCCCACCGTGTTCGTTGGTGATCAACTGCTCACCACCTCGGCCAAACTGCAGGTCGGCCAGGCCACGAAACTCCGGCTCCGCGGGCCACCGCCGTGCATCCCGTTCAGCGGCAGCACCCCGATCCCGTCCACCGTGCGACTGCTCGCCGAGGGCGATCAGGGCATCCAGCAGCAGTTGGTGGTGGTCGGACCAGCGCTGACCCGGTGGTTGCGCCTGGGTTGCGGCAATTGATCCACTGCTGATCCACTGCACCGGAAGGCAACCGCCCCGAATCGGACCGTTCGCCGCACGATCGGTCTACTACCCGCCGGTAGGGGTTTATCGAGGCCCGCCACAGGAGGTAGACAAGAGGTAACGATCCGCCAAAGGCCCACGGGGGCTACGGATCGCGCGGACAGCACGGTAGGTCGGTACCCACGCGCGGGCAGTCCACGTTAGGACCCGTCGTCACGGGCTCGTCCCGTTTCGACGAAAGCCGAGGCGCGCCTGGTAGCCATCACCGTGCCGGGTGGCGGCGCCCTGCTGCGGGGCGCCGCCACTGCTGTCTGCAGCCAGTCCCCTCCGGCACGGCGTACCGTCCCGTTTCCGGCCGTCGCCGAGGTACGTCGGCGCGACTCTCAAGGGTCCCTCCCGGGCGGCGTGATAGCAGTCTTCCGGCACGGCGTGTCACTAGTTCGGCCGAACGCCGTCACGGGACGTGTTTCCCGAATAACCTCCAGTCATGAAGATCGCGCCTGGTGACCTCGGCTACGAGCGTGTGAAGCTGGAGGTCACCAGGATCGCGACCCTGGTCTGCGTCACCGCCGCGCTGTTCGTCGTCGTCGATCATCAGGGCCCGTATCCGACAACGATGTTCTTCCCGCCGGCCGGTGCGGTCTACGCGTACCTGGTCCTGCGCGGCCCCACCGGAGTCGCCGCCACCACCCTGGCGCTGCTGCTCGGCAACGCCATCACCCTGCCCCGGCAGTTCGCCGCCGACCCGCTCGCCGAGGTCGCGAATGCGGTGCTGATCTCGGTACTGCTGGCGATCACCGCGTACCCGTTGCACCGGATCTGGCGCCGGCGCTCGCTGCAGGCTCCGGTGTTCGGCGTCCTCACGGTGTTTGTGCTCGCCGGCCTGCTGGCCGCTCCGCTGCTCACCGCCGCCGGGACCTACGCCCTGGCACTGCTGATCGGGCCTGGGGTCGTGACCGTCGACCTGGCTCGGATGGTGCTCGGGATGACCTCCTCGATCGCCGCGCTCGGGCCGGCCTCAGTGGTCGGTGCGCTGGTGCTGATCGGTAACCCGCCGGCTCTACTGCGGACCCGGGTGGACGGGCGGCGAGAAGCGCTGGTCCCGGCCGCGGTGATCGTGCTCGCCCCGGTCCTGGCGCTGGCTCTGCCCGGAGCCGGGCTGCAGGAGCTCTGGCTGCTACCGCTGGCCGCCGTCCCGTTGATCTGGATCTCCGGCACCGGGGACCTGGTCCGTTCGGCCTTGGTCCTGGCGATCGGTGCGCTGGGGCTGGGCATCCTGGCCCGCGGTCTGTTCGGCGACGGCGCCGAGCTGTACCGGGCGCAGGTAATGGTCCTCGGCTGCTCGCTGGCCACCCTGTACGTCGCCGCGGCCTGCATCACCGAGGCGGCCACCCGGACGCAGGAGAACGCCGCGAGCACCCGGTGGCGGGCCCTGCTCGCGGCCGCGCCCGCCGTGGTCACCCGGATTGCCGCCGACGGGAGCTGGCAGGCCGAGGTCGACCCACCCAGCACCGAACTCGGCGGCAGCGCATTGCCGGAGCAGCAGCGGGCCGAAGTGACCGCGGCGATCCGGGATCGGCACCCGCGCACCCTGCGCTGGCAGACCGCGGATGCGGACGGGCGCAACTTCGTCACCCGAGTCACCCCACTGCCGGACGGCGAGACCCTGGTGGTCACCACCGAGACGACGCTTGCGGACGCCGCCGAGGCGACCCTGGCCTGGGAACGCACCCATGACCGGGAGACCGGGCTGCCGAACCAGGACCTGCTGCTGGCCACCGCCGAGCGCGCGCTGACCACGAGCACCCCGGCCTTGCTGTTGGTGATCGACTTCGATCAGGTCACCCGTCGGGCGCTGATGCTGGGCGGGGATGGCGCCGCCGCGCTGCGCGAGCTGGCAGAGCGGATCCACACGGTCTTCGAGCCGGCCGTCATCGACCTCTCCGTCCTGGACCTGTCCGCCAGGGACGTCCTGGGGGTTTCCGGACCCGACCCCGTGGACCGGACAACGGTCTCGGACCGGACAACGGACGCCGCGCTGGTCGCCCGGACCGGTGACGACCAGCTCTCGGTCCTGGTCCCGGGCGCGGAGCAGATCGGTCCGCTGCGTAGTTCGCAGCTGCTGCGCGCGGTTTCGTCGTCCCTCGATCTCGAGGTCGGTCGGCTGCGGGTGCACGGCAGTGTCGGGATGGCGACCGTTGCGGCTCCGTTAGGGGCCCGCCAGGCGCTGCGCCACGCCGCCGTCGCGGCCCAGGCCTCCCGTGAGCGTGGAGCAGCGAAAATCGTCATCTCCGATGGGCTTTCGATCCGAACGGCGTCCGAGCACGCCCGGCTGATCAGTGCCGTGGTGGCCGCCGTTGAGCGGCGCGAACTGGAGGTTGTCTACCAGCCGGACGTGCACCCGGAACACGGCACCCTGCAAGGCATGGAGGCGTTGGTTCGGTGGCGTCGACAAGACGGATTCTCCGTCTCCACTGATGATTTCGTCCGGATGGCCGAAGAAGCCGGAGCGGTGGCGGCGATCGACGACTGGGTGATGCGGGCCTCGCTCACGCAGCTCGGGATCTGGCGGCGAGAGATCGGGATCGCCGATCTGGAGCTGGGGATCAACGTCAGTGCGCTGTCGCTGACCAGCGACCTGCCGCAGCGGCTGTACGACGAGTGCCGGAACAACGACGTCCCACCCGGTCTGGTCCGGCTGGAGGTGACCGAGACAGCGCTGGGCGACGACAGCACGGCGGTGGACGTTCTCCGCGAGGCACGGGCGCTCGGTTTCCGCATTGGGCTGGACGATTTCGGTACCGGATACGCCTCACTGTCCCGGCTCCGCACGCTGCCGGTCGATGTGATCAAGCTGGACCGCAGCTTCCTCGCCTCGATCGCCGAGGACCCGGCCACCCAGACGCTGGTCGGCATGATCCTCGGCCTGGCCGAGCCGCTGCACCTGGACGTTGTGGTCGAGGGGGTGGAGACCGAGGCCCAGCGCGAGGTGCTGGTCGAGCTGGGATGCCAGCGGGCGCAGGGCTTCCTGTTCTCACCCCCGGCCGGGGCGGTCGCGATCCGGGAGATTCTGCTCGACGGCGCCCCGCTCGGCACCCACCAACCCCAACCCTGAATTGAATTTGTTCGCGAGCCAGTCCACTTTGTGCGTGGGCGCGTTGGTCAGTCGGGTCGCCTTGGGACAGTCGCCGTCAGTGGCGCAACTTGAAGTCGGGGCCTAGGGCGGCGGGGACGTTTGGGTGGTGCTGGTCGTAACCCTGTGCATCGCACTGCATTCCGCCGTTGATGCAGGTTTTCACCAGCGCCGCCTGGGTGGCATCGTCCCAGGCGTTGAAGAAATCGTAGTGGAAGGTGAAGCCCTTTCCGCTGGAGAGCTTGACCTTGGACATGTCACCGTTCACCGGGTATGGGATCTTGAACTGCAGCATCGGCAAGGCCACCGGGTGACTCGCAGTGCAGCGCCCCTTTACCGGATAGGCCATGTGGCTGTGGTGATCGGGCACGTCCAGGTGCACGCCGTCCCAGCAACTGGGGGCCACCAGCCGGGCGATCAGCTTGTTGCCGGCCGGGCAGGTCGCCGGGATGTGCGTCACGTCCTTGCCGCTGACGCAGGACCAGAAGCCGTGGGCGGCGAACTCGGACTCCGTCGCCTTCGGGCTGCCGGCCACGAACCGCAGGCCCTTCGGGAACGGCCGAACGCTGGTGTAGTCCTTCACGTCGGACTTGTAGTACGTGATCGTCTCGATCGGGTCGATCACCTTCGTGCCGTTGGTCAGCGTCGGCATCCAGTAGGCGGTGCGGTCCGCCGGAACCTTGCAGGACGTCGTGCCCTTCTGCAACGACGCCAGCGAGCTGTTGGCGTTCGTGGTCTTGTTGCCGAAGAAGGTGTGGTTGTGCGAGGCACCCGGCTGGCCCGGGAAGACGATCGGGTCGTCGGCGCGGTGGGCCGTGATTCTGCAGTTCACCTGGAACTCGTGATACTGCCGGTTCGGCGGGTTCGCCATCGACGGTTTGACGCCGGCCAGGGATCGGGAGGCCAGGATCGGGTCGGTGACCGGCGCGGGGAGCATGGCCATCCCCGGCATCGTGGAGGCGGGAGCGGTGCCGGCCGGAGCGGTCTTGGATGCCTTGGCACTGGCCGCGGCATGCGCGGCGGCGTGAGCGGCGGCACCGGTTGTGGTCGCCGGGCCGGCCCCGGTCGAGGTACCTGGCGTCGGCTCATGGTGGGGGGCCTCGGCGCTGGCCAGCTTGGTTCTCGCGGCGGAGTCATCGCCACCGAACCCGCCGACGATCACCGCACTCAGGGTGGCGATCAGCAGGGTGCAGGTGAAAATGCAGACGGACAGAAGCGATGGTGGACGAAACACGAACCCTCCAGGACGCGGCCTTCCCGGTGGTGAATCTGCCGCCACCGGCTCGCGGGTCACGCTAGGCAGCGGCGCCGATCCGGCGGTGGGTCCGCAGGCCCCGGTCCGGCCCGACGAGGACCCACTTCCCTGGGACCTCCGCGGGATCTCCGCGGAAACCTCGGCAAAAGCAGCTCAGTCGACGCCCTGCCAGCGGGCGACCGCCTCGGCGCGATGGCTGACCCCGAGCTTGGCGTAGACGTGGTTCAGGTGGTTCTTCACCGTCTTCTCGGTGAGCACCAGCTCGTCCGCGATCCGAGCATTGCTCAGGCCGCGCACCAGCAGGTCCATCAATTCCCGCTCTCGGCGGGTGAGGTTGAATCGGATCCGGGCCGCCGATTCGCGTTCGGCCCGGTTGCGCAGCTGCCGGACCGCGACCGCTGCGGCGGACGGCGCCAGCCAGGCCTCACCGTCGGCGACCGCGGACACCGCCCGCAGCAACACCTCTGGCAGCAGGTCGGCATGGGTGAGGAATCCGCTCGCGCCGCGGGCCAGCGCCGCGCTGACCACGTCCGCGCTGCCGTCGGAGGTGAGCAACAGCACCCGGGTCAGATCCGCGAGCTGGGAAAGCACCTGCAGCCCGTCCACCACCGGCATCCGATAGTCGAGCAGGGTGACGTCGGGACGGAGGTTCGTGACGACGGCCAGCGCCTGCCGGCCGTCTCCGGCCTCGCCGACCACGTCCAGCCCGCCGACCTCGAGCAAGGCCCGCAACCCGGCTCGGACCATCGGGTTGTCATCGACGATCACCACGGTGGTGACGGGCCGGGGGTCGACGAGCGGGTCGGTCATCGTGGCGGCACCCGGTTCGACGCCGCCAGGGCCGCATCGACCAGTGACGAGTCGGTGATCCGCGGCGCCCGGATCACCACCTGGGTCCCGCTCGGCTCGGACCAGATCCGCAGCTTGCCACCCACCCCGGCGGCTCGTTCGGCCATCCCGACCAGGCCGTAGTGCCCGGCGCGAGCGAGCTCGGTGAGGTCCGCAGGGACGCTGAACCCGCCGCCGTCGTCCTGCACCACCAGCTCCAGACCGGTGCGCTCGGCCGCGAGCACCACCCAGACCCGGCCCGCACCGGAGTGTTTCGCGACGTTGCCGAGCGCCTCCCGGGTGATCCTCAGCAGTTCGTGCCGCACCGGCATCTCCACCTCCACCTCGGTCAGCTCCAGCGTGACCGGGATCCCGGTCTGCGCCGACCAGGTCCGGACCAGGGACTCGACGGCCTGGTCAACTCCCGCCTCCAGGTCGTCCGAACGCAGCGCTCCGAGCAGTTCCCGGGCTTCGTCGGCCGCGGTCAGCGCGCCTTGGGCCACGGTCGCCGCGAGTTCGTCAACGAGCTCCGGGCGACGCCGGACCGAGGCCGGCAACGCCGAGGCGGCGAAGGACAACCCACGCAGCGTCTTCTCCACCGAGTCGTGCAGCTCTCGGGCCATCCGGCCGCGCTCGGCCGCGACCGCCGACCGCTCGATCGCGTCCAGCGCCGTCCGAGCCAGCGTGACGTGCCGCAGCACCGCCGTCCTTGCCGTCGCCGCAGCCAGCCCGACCAGCACATACAGCGTGGGGACGCCGGTCAGGTAGACGGCGAGTGAGGACGGCACGGCACCGGCCCGGATCACCCAGGCGACGATCAGGTACCCGGCCACGGTCTGCAGAACCCAGACCGCACCGGCGCGCAACCCCATCACCACGCCGAGCACCGCGGCCGAACCGCAGGAGAAGGAGAAGTACACCGGGCCGCCCTGCATCACCATCACGATGGCCGCCCCGGCCAGCAGCTCAACGGCGATGAAGGCCCAGCCCAGGGTCACCGCTGAGGGTCTGCGGGTGAGGACGACAAGCTCGGCGGTGGTGACCGTCGCCGCGATCAGGGTGCCGATCGCCAGCCGGGCCGGATCGGGATCGATCAGCGCGGCCGCGACCACCAGCATCAAGGTGGCGGCCAGCCGGAGCAGCAGCACGTACCGGCACAGCCCGGCCACGCCCTCGGTGGCCCCGAGCACGGCGCGCCTCGGGTCGACCGTCGGCCAGGTCATCGGTGCAGCATAGGCTCTGCCCCTGCACGACCGGACGAAGCGATCGATGAAGGGTGAGCGGACCATCGAGACGCCCGCGAACTGGACGCACCGGCAGCTGGCACTCGCGGCGCTGCTGCTCGTCGCCTTCATTGCTACCGCTGCTGTGGTGCCCGTCCTGATCGCGCCGTCCGACCCCAAAGGCGTTGCGGCTGCCGCCCCCGCTCCCGCTGAGCCCACCCCCGCCGGCTCCACTCCGGCCCCGACGCCGAGCAGCACTCCGACGCCGACTCGGACGGTATCGCCGTTTCTGGTCCGGCCCGCCGTCCAGCCACGACCGGTGAAGAACCCGCCGCATCGGATCTACCGCGAGTTCCAGAGCATCTGCGCGCTGGCCCGGCAGAGCAGCAAGGCACCGCTGGCCGGCCTGGCGCCGGCCGGCCGGAAGGTCGGGTATCAGTTCGCCGGGAGCACCTCAGCGGCCCTGGCCGAACCCGGCAGGCTGCCGTCCGGGTCCACGTCCTGCCTGACCGCCGGTGACCGGTCGCTCTACTGGACGCCGATAGTGCGCCAAGGTCGGCAGATTCTGCGGCCGGAGAGCTTCGAGGTCTTCTACAAGGCCGGGGTCGATGACTACACCGGCGTCCAGCCGTTCCCGACCGGGCTGCGACTGATCGTCGGCGGCCCGGCCGGCGCGGCGACCGCGCCGGACCAGGGCCGGGTGTCGTGGTCCTGCACCGACTACAACGAGCCGACTCTGCCCACGCCGGGGACCTGCAAGGACGGCGACCGGCTGACCATGCGGCTGACCGCCCCCAGCTGCTGGGACGGCGCGCACCTGGACGTTCCCGGTCACCGCGGGCACCTGACCTGGCCGCTGACGGGTCGCTGCCCCGGCGGCCACCCGGTCGCGGTGCCGGAACTGCTGCTCCGGATCGCCTACCCGCTGGACGGCACCGGCGAGCTCACGGTGGATTCCGGGCCGGACGAGGAGTTCGGGTTCGGCTTCATCGCCGGCTGGCAGCGGGCAGCGCTGGCGAAGCTGCTGAAGACCTGCATCAACGCCGGCCAGCTGTGCGACGCCAACGGGTCCCCGTCCTGACCTCGGCTAGGACAACGGGCTGTGGTCGCCGACCCGGCCGGCCAGCACGGCGTCGCAGATCAGCTGACCCTCGCCGGCACCCTTGACCACGGCGTCCGCGCAGTGGATCAGCCAGCCGGCCACACCGTCGGGCCGGCCCGAGGCATAGCCGAGCAGCGCCTGGATGTAGGCGGGACCGGCGTCCAGATGTGCGGCCTCCCAGACCACCACGCCCATCGGGTCCAGCCCACGGCCGATCACCACGGCCCGCGCGGCTGCCCGGGCGACCACGCCGTTGCCCGCACTGAACGGCCTCGCGGTGATCACCTCGGCATGCACCAACGCGGCCACCACCAGCGCGGGGGCCTGCGCGGGGGCGGACAGCAGGTCGCTGATCCCGGCCAGCCTGGCGCTCAGGGCGGTGCCCATCGGCGCTTCGGCGGGCTCGCCGATCCCGTCCCCCGGCGGCTGCAGGCCCTGCCGGGGCCGGCCCAGCTCGGCCTCCGGCAGCAGCCCGGCTGCGGCTGCCACGTGCAGCCGGGCCAGCGCCTGACCGGGTGTGGTGGTGATCGTCTTCTCCAGCTCTCGGGCCTGCGACAGCGCCCGCAGGGCTCCCCCGGCCAGTCGGCCGGAGGCATCGTCCGGCAGCGTCGCGGCGCCTCGGGCAACATCCCGGATCAGCGACACCGGGTAGCGAGCCCCCTCCAGCGCCGCGGAGCAGCGGGCCGCCCGGATCGTCGCCTCCGCCCGAGCCTCAGCGGTGCGCTTGCGCAGCGCCGGATGCCAGCGCAGCGCGGTGCAGGCCTCCCGAGCGGCCTGCACGGCGTCGTCCACGCCGGGCATTCCGGCGACCCAGGTCAGCTGCTCCGCGATCTCCGTCATGACCGGCGACCCTACGCGGCCACCTCACGGCCACTCCGCAGCGAGGGGATGCCCTAGGTTGCACCCGTGGGCGGTGCGGCGCTGGACGGCTGGATCCGCGCGGCCGGGGTGATCGTGGTCCTGACCGTGCTGGTGCTCGGCATGCTGCTGGTCCGGCGGGTGCGCCGGCATGCCGATCTGGGCACCGACGCCGAGCGGGCCACCTTTGACACCCTGCACACCGCCTCGCTGGCGGCGCCGCCGCTGCGGGAAGGGCTGACCCCGATCGGTGCCCGGCGGGCGGTCAAGCACCTGCGGGCGCTGCTCGGCACCTCCGCGGTCGCCCTCACCGACGCCGCCAGCACGCTGGCCTGGGACGGCGCGGGAGACCACCATTCGGCCGCAGCGATCCAGCATGCGGCCGGGGTGCTGGCCGGCGGGCGGACGGCGGTCCTGGACGCCCGGCAGATCGACGCCGGTCAGTTCGACGGCGGCTGCATGGTCCTCGACTGCCCGATCCGGACGGCCGTTGTGGTGCCGCTGACCGGCGGGGACACGGTGGTCGGAGTGCTGATCGCCTACGGGCCGGCGGTCAGTGCGGGGCTGGTCCGGGCTACCGAGGAGGTGGCGAAGTGGGTCTCCAGCCAGGTCGAGCTGGCCGAACTGGACCATTCCCGGACCCGCGCGATCGAGGCCGAACTGCGCGCACTTCGCGCCCAGATCAGCCCGCACTTCGTCTACAACTCGCTGGCCGCGATCGCCTCGTTCGTCCGCACCGACCCCGAGCGCGCTCGCGAACTGCTGCTCGAGTTCGCCGACTTCACCCGGTACGCGTTCCGGCGCGGCGGCGAGTTCACCACCCTGGCCGACGAGCTGCGCAACATCGAGCGCTATCTGGTCCTGGAGCAGGCCCGATTCGGCGACCGGTTGCAGGTCCGGCTACGGATCGCCCCCGAGGTGCTGCCGGTCGCCGTGCCCTTCCTGGCGATCCAGCCGCTGGTGGAGAACGCCGTCCGGCACGGCCTGCAGGCCAAGGAGGGCGTGGGGCACATCACCCTGGGTGCCGAGGACCTGGGCGCGGAGGCGCTGATCTGGGTGGAGGACGACGGGATCGGCACCGACCCCGACCAGGTCCGCCGGGTCCTGGCCGGGGAGACCGAGGCCGACTCGGTCGGGCTGGGCAACGTGGACGCGCGGCTGCGGCAGGTCTTCGGCGACCGCTACGGCCTGGTCGTCGAGACCGCCCCCGGAGCCGGCACCAAGGTGAGCTTTCGCGTCCCCAAGTTCGCCCCCGGCGTCCACGGTTAACCGGCGCTGTGGCGAGAGAAGGTCAGCTTGAGGACGACGAACCGCAGCAGCGTGGCCAGCGCATTTGCGGCCATCAGCACGACCAGCTCAGTGGCTCGGCCCGGGTCGCCGATCGCATGCAGGGCGGCCAGCGCCCCGCTGGTCAGGGCCAGGCCGGCAGCGAAGGCCAGCAGCCCGACGGCATGGTCGCCGAGCACCCCCGAGGTGCCCCGGACGCCGAAGGTCAGCCGCCGGTTGGCCGCGGTGTTCGCGACCGCCGTCAGCAGCAGGGCGAGAGCGTTCGCGGTGAACGGACCGGCCAGCGGCCGCAGCAGCAGATAGAGCAGCGCGTACGCGGCGGTACTCGCCACCCCCACCCCGGCGAACCGCAGGACTTGCTGCCACTGACGGCTGGGGGCTGCCCCGGAGGGGGCCTGGCGGGTCGGCAGCGCGACGTCGGTGGTCATGAAGATCAGGCTGCGCATCGAAGGTGTGCGCGAGCTGGATACCACTTGTGAAAATCACATGTTCACAGCTGAGGGCTTGGCCCCTACTCTCAACCCTATGGCGACGACGCCAAGCCCCCTGCGTGCGCTGATCGTGGACGACGAGGCCCCGGCCCTGAGCGAGCTGGCCTGGCTCCTCGGGCAGGATGTCCGGATCGGCCGGATCCGCACGGCCGACAGTGGTGCCCAGGCGCTCAAGGCATTGGAGAGCGAACCGGTTGACGTCCTCTTCTGCGACATCTCCATGCCCGGCCTGGACGGGCTCGACCTGGCTCGGGTGCTGGCCCGGTTCAGCCACCGCCCGCACTTGATCTTCGTCACCGCCTACGACCAGCACGCGATCGAGGCGTTTGATCTCCAGGCGGTCGACTACGTGCTCAAACCGGTGCGCGCGGACCGACTGGCCGAAGCGGTCCGCCGGGTGGTCGAGGCCGGTCGGCCCGCCGATCCGCCGCCGTCCCCGGCCACGGACGAGACCATCGCCGTCGAGCTCGGCGGCGTCACCCGGTTCGTCCAGCGCTCGGCCGTGCTCTACGTGGAAGCGCAGGGCGACTACGCCCGGCTGCACACCCCCACCGGCAGCCACCTGATCCGGGTGCCGCTGAGCACCCTGGAGGAGCGCTGGGCCTCGGCCGGGTTCATCCGGATCCACCGCAGCACGCTGGTCGCTTTGCCGCACGTGGACGAGGTGTTGATGGACGGCGGTCGGTTCCACGTCCGGCTCGGCGGGCGAACCCTGCAGGTCAGCCGGCGGCATACCCGCCAGCTGAGAGACCTGCTGATCCGCGGTGCCGGCCTGAACCGGCCGGCCGGGATCGGCGTCACCCGTTCCGCCGGCGTCGGCCTGACCGGACCGGCCAACGGATGAACGACCGGTCCGTCCGACCACCGCAACGCGTCCGGGTGACCAGCCCGCGAATGGTGGCCCGCCCCCGGCCGGCCGAACGCTCGGCCACCCGCGAGATCGACGAGCAGACGGACGTCGGTGAGGTCTACATGACCGCCCTGCTGCGCTCGCAACTGCGGCCCGGGCTGGCGTTGTTGGCTGTGGTGCTGTTCGGGCTCGGCGGTCTGCCGGTGCTCTTTCTGTTGCTGCCCGAGGTTGCCGCCTACCCGGTCGGGCCGGTGACGGTGGCCTGGCTGATCCTCGGGGTCGCTGTCTTCCCCGCCCTGTTCGCCGCCGCCTGGTGGCACGTCCGGACGGCCGAACGGGTGGAACGCGACTTCACCGAGATCCTCCGCCGACGGTGACCGCCTCGTTGGCGGTCGCGCTGGTCTGCGCGGCCACCCTGGCGCTCGGCGCGCTCGGCCTGCGGCTGTCCCGGACCACGAGCGACTTCTACGTGGCCAGCCGGACGGTCAGCCCACGCTGGAACGCCTCCGCCATCGGTGGCGAATACATCTCCGGGGCAAGCTTTCTCGGTGTTGCCGGACTGATCTTCGCGGTCGGCAACGACATGCTCTGGTACTCGATCGGGTACACCGCCGGCTACGTGGTGCTGCTGGTCCTGGTGGCGGCCCCGCTGCGCCGGTCCGGCGCCTACACGCTGCCCGACTTCGCCGAGATCCGGTTGCGCTCCGGACTGGTCCGGCGGACCGCATCCGTGCTGGTGGTGGGCATCGGCTGGCTGTACCTGCTGCCGCAGTTCCTCGGTGCCGGGCTGGCCTTGCAGACCGCGGCCGGCGCACCACGCTGGCTCGGCACTGCGGTGGTGGTCCTGGTCGTCGTCGCCAATGTGGCGGCGGGCGGGATGCGGTCGGTGACCATCGTCCAGGCGTTCCAGTACTGGTTCAAGCTGACCGCGATCGGGCTGCCGGTCATCCTGTTGCTGCTGGTTTGGCACGGGGACGGGTCGCCAAGCCCGGCGGCGGTGGCCGGGCCCGAGTGGTCGACCCCGCTGAGCGGTTCGGATCACCCGCTGTACCGGACCTACTCGCTGCTGCTGGCCCTGCTGTTCGGCACGATGGGCCTGCCGCACGTACTGGTCCGGCTCTACACCAACCCGGACGGCCGGGCCGCTCGCCGGACCGTGTTCGCGGTGATCGGCCTGCTCGGTGCGTTCTACCTGTTCCCGCCGATCTATGGGGCACTCGGCCGGATCTACGCCGGTGACCTGCTGGCCGGCGGCAACACCGACGCGATGATGCTGCTCCTGCCGCAGCGGATGCTCGACCAACCCTGGGCCGATCTGGTCTCCGCGCTGCTCACTGCCGGCGCGTTCGCGGCCTTCCTGTCCACCTCCAGTGGGCTGACGATCTCGGTTGCCGGAGTGCTCAGCCAGGATCTGCTGCGGGGCCGCTGGCGGGCCAGCGTCAGCGGATTCCGGGTCGGCGCCGGGCTCGCCGTGGCGGTCCCGGCGGCGCTTTCCCTGCTCGGCCTCCGGACCGGGCTCGCGGACACCGTCGGTCTGGCCTTTGCGCTCGCGGCGTCCACCTTCTGTCCGCTGCTGGTGCTCGGGATCTGGTGGCGTGGGCTGACCCGGGCCGGCGCCTTGGCCGGGCTTATCGTCGGCGGAACGCTCGCCAGCACCGCGGTGCTGCTCACCGTTTCTGCCACGGTGAGCAGCGGTTGGCCGGCCGCGCTGCTGAGGCAACCGGCGGCCTGGACCGTGCCGGTGGCGTTCGGCGTGATGGTGCTGGTGTCGCTGTGCACTCCTCGGCCGGCCGGGGTAGGGCCGATCATGGTCCGGCTGCACGCGCCCGAGATTCTGGATCTTGATCGCGGGGAGACCCGGCTCAGGGAGGATGTGCCGCCACTCAGGCACGCAGAACCCGCCGCGAAGGACGTCTGAGCCCGGGTTTCGGCGACTTGTGCGTGCCTGACTGGCGGACCACTCGTCGCGCGCGATCGACCGCTCGTCGCAGAACCGGGTTCCGCACGTCGACGTCCTCCGGCCGTCGGTCGCAGCGACCGCGCGCACCCCTTCAGGTCCCGCGTGACCGGGCTCACAGTGTGCGTGTTCGACCGCAACGCCGCGGCCGAACTTCCTGCCCTGCACCGGGCGAGTAAGGAGACTGGGATGTCCACAGAACAACCCATCCGCCATACCGGCGGCACCGGTTATGAGGAGGTGCAGGCCAGTGAGGAGTTCCAGGACCTGCGCCGGCGCTTCCGCCGGTTCGTCTTCCCTCTGACCGGCCTCTTCCTGGCTTGGTACTTCCTCTACGTCGGGCTGTCCGCCTACGCCCCCGATTTCATGAGCCACAAGGTGTTTGGCAACGTCAACATCGGCCTGATCTTCGGTTTGCTGCAGTTCGTCTCGACGTTCTCGATCACGATGATCTACGCCCGCTGGGCCGACCGCGAGTTCGACCCGACCGCGGACCGGCTCCGCGCCCACATCGAGGCCGGTGAGGTCAAGTGAACGCCGCAATCCACGCCGCCGCGACCGAGGACATCGGCAGCCCAGCCGTCAACATCACGATTTTCCTCGTCTTCGTCGTGATCACCCTCGGCATCGTGATCCGCGCTGCCCGGAACAACCGGACGGCGGCCGATTACTACGCCGGCGGCCGGGCTTTCACCGGCCAGCAGAACGGGATCGCACTCTCCGGGGACTACCTGTCGGCGGCCAGCTTCCTCGGCATCGCCGGTGCGATCGCGACGATCGGCTATGACGGGTTCATGTACTCGATCGGCTTCCTCGTCGCCTGGCTGGTAGCCCTGCTGCTGGTGGCCGAACTGCTGCGGAACACAGGCCGGTTCACGATGGCCGACGTGCTCAGCTTCCGGCTGCGGCAAGGGCCGGTACGGACCGCGGCAGCGATCTCCACGCTCGCCGTCTCGTTCTTCTACCTGCTGGCCCAGATGGCCGGTGCCGGTGGACTGGTGAACCTGCTGCTCGGTTTCGAGGGCACGGCCAGCCAGAACCTCACGATCGCCGCGGTCGGCATTCTGATGATCATCTACGTACTGGTCGGCGGGATGAAAGGCACCACCTGGGTGCAGATCATCAAGGCCGTGTTGCTGATCGCCGGCGCCGCGCTGATGACGATCTGGGTGCTGGCCAAGGCCGGGTTCAACCTGTCCGCTCTGCTCGGTGACGCCGCCGCGGCGGCTCCGCAGGGCGCGGCCGTGCTGGAGCCGGGCCTGCGCTACGGGCTGACCGGAACAACGAAGCTGGACTTCATCTCGCTCGCCCTGGCCCTGGTCCTCGGCACCGCCGGCCTGCCGCACGTGCTGATGCGGTTCTACACCGTGCCGTCCTCGAAAGAGGCTCGCAAGAGCGTGGTCTGGGCGATCTGGCTGATCGGCATCTTCTACCTGTTCACCCTGGTGCTGGGCTACGGCGCGGCCTGGCTGGTCGGGCCGGAAAAGATTCTCGCGGCGCCGGGCAAGGCGAACTCGGCAGCACCGCTGCTGGCGTTCGAACTCGGCGGCACGCTGTTGCTGGGGTTGATATCGGCGGTGGCGTTCGCCACCATCCTGGCCGTGGTCGCCGGGTTGACGATCACCGCGAGCGCATCGTTCGCCCACGACGTCTACTCGAACGTGATCAAGAAGGGCCAGGTCCGGGCGGACGACGAGGTGCGGGTTGCTCGAATCACCGCCGTCGTGATCGGCCTGCTGGCGATCGTTGGCGGGATCGCCGCCAAGAACCAGAACATCGCCTTCCTGGTGGCTCTGGCCTTCGCGGTGGCAGCCTCGGCGAACCTGCCGACGATCCTGTACTCGCTGTTCTGGCAGCGGTTCAACACCCGCGGCGCACTCTGGAGCATGTACGGCGGGTTGATCTCGTCGATCGGGCTGATCATCTTCTCGCCGGTGGTCTCCGGCAAGGTCGACGGCAAGACCGGCGCAAGCCTGTCGATGATCACCGACACCGGGATCGACTTCCACTGGTTCCCGTTGGAGAACCCCGGCCTCATTTCGATTCCGCTGGCCTTCTTCCTCGGCTGGCTGGGCACGGTGACCAGCCGGGAGGTCGGTACCGCCGCCAAGTTCGCCGAGATGGAGGTCCGCTCGCTGACCGGCGCCGGCGCCGAGAAGGCGGTCGAGCACTGAGCCCGGCCTGATCGGCCCCCCAACTCCAGTGCGGCCGCCTTGCCTTCCTCCAGGGCCTGGGCGGCCGCACTGGACTGCTTTTGGGCGCCAGGCCGTGTTACCGGCCGATCGAACTGTCCCGGATTCGATCGACTTCCGGCACCGGCCGGACCCAGGCGTCCCGCGCGATCAGCACCTCGCGAAGCACGTCCGGGCGATCGGTGATCACGCCGTCCACACCCTGATCCAGCAGGCTGCCGATCACCGCGGCATCGTCGATGGTCCACACCATCACCCGCAGGCCCAGGTCGTGCGCCATCGACACCAGGCGCGCGGCGTAGACCGGAAGAACACCGTAATACCTTGGGACATGGACGAATTCGGCCTTGCCGATGCGGCCCACCAGGCGGCCGATCGCCGAGCCGGTCCGAGCCGCCAACGCCAGCCGGGTCACCGAGGTCCAGCCGAGCGCCGTGCTCAGTTGCGGACCGCCCCGCTCCCGAGCCGCGGCCAGCAGGCGATCCGAGCCGCCGGCCAGACAGACCCGATCGACGGCCCGATGCCGGCGAAGCACCTCGATCACCGGGTCGAGGGCGGTCGAATCCTTCAGGTCCATCATGAAACAGGCGTCCGGGAAGGCTTCCAGCACGTCGTCGAGGGTGGGCACGGCCTCGCCCTGGAACCGGAGCGCGCGCAGGTCCGCCCACTGGGTTCGGCGGACCGTTCCGGGTACCGCGAGGACCCGGTGCAGTTTGCTGTCATGAAAGGCAACGCAGACGCCGTCCGCGGTGATCTGAATATCGGTCTCCAGGTAGCGGAAACCGAGTGCATGGGCCCGGCTGAACGCGGCGAGGCTGTTTTCCGGCGCCAGGCCGGCACCACCTCGGTGCGCTACCGGGTACGGTCCTCCGTTGCCGACATATCGGGTCACAAGGCGAGCGTGAATGCACAACATCACCTGGGAACCTGTGTCGCGCGAACAGGTCGGACCGTTCAGATGAACGCTTAACACCAGCACCGTTCGCCGCACCGCAGAGCCCGCACACCGCGCCGATCCGGAACCGACCGGTCGGCGGGCTCGCATCTGCGGATGGGACGATTAAGGTCGAGTGCCAAGACCGTCCAGACGTCAAGCTTCCAACGCCGGAGGGGATCCGATGACGAACGAGACCCTGTCGAACCTGATGCACGAAGAGCGCCGTTTTCCGCCTACCGCGGAGTTCGCCGCGGCGGCGGTGGCCCAACCCTCCCTGTACGAGGAGGCCGCCGCGGATCGGCTCGGCTTCTGGGACGCCCAGGCCCGGGAACTGAGCTGGGCCACCCCCTGGACGCAGACCCTGGATTGGAGTGACGCGCCGTTCGCGAAGTGGTTTGTCGGCGGCACCCTGAACGTCGCCTACAACTGCGTCGACCGGCACGTTGAGGCCGGCAACGGCGACCGGGTCGCGCTGCACTTCGAGGGCGAGCCGGGCGACACCCGCAGCATCACCTACGCCGAATTGCAGCGTGAGGTCTCCAAGGCGGCCAATGCGCTGATCTCGCTCGGCGTCCAGACCGGCGACCGGGTGATGATCTACCTGCCGATGATCCCGGAAGCGGTGATCGCGATGCTGGCCTGCGCCCGGATCGGTGCCCCGCACTCAGTGGTGTTCGGCGGCTTCTCTGCCGAGGCGCTGCGCAGCCGGATCGAGGACGCCGACGCGAAGATCGTGATCACCTCGGACGGCGGGTACCGGCGAGGGGCGCCGGCCGCTCTCAAGCCGGCCGTCGATGCCGCGGTCGCCAAAGCACCGACGATCGAGCACGTGCTTGTGGTCCGCCGGACCGGACAGGACGTGCCTTGGGACGACACCAAGGACGTCTGGTGGCACGACGTCGTGGACAGCGCGAGCGACCAGCACGAGCCGCAGCCGTTCGACGCCGAGCACCCGCTGTTCATCCTCTACACCTCGGGGACGACGGGTAAGCCGAAGGGCATCCTGCACACCTCCGGCGGCTACCTGACCCAGACGTCGTACACCCACCGCAATGTCTTCGACCTGCGGCCGGAGAACGACGTTTACTGGTGCACCGCCGACATCGGCTGGGTGACCGGGCACAGCTACATCGTGTACGGACCGCTGGCCAACGGCGCCACCCAGGTGATCTACGAGGGGACGCCGGACACCCCGCACCAGGGTCGGTTCTGGGAGATCATCCAGAAATACAAGGTCAGTCAGCTGTACACGGCGCCTACCGCGATCCGGACGTTCATGAAGTGGGGCGAGGAGATCCCGGCGAAGTTCGACCTCAGCTCGCTGCGAGTGCTCGGCTCGGTCGGTGAGCCGATCAACCCCGAGGCCTGGATCTGGTACCGCCGGGTGATCGGCGGGAACCGGACGCCGGTCGTCGACACCTGGTGGCAGACCGAGACCGGCGCCATGATGATCAGCCCGCTGCCCGGCGTGACGGCGGCCAAACCCGGCTCCGCGCAGATCGCCCTGCCCGGGATCAGCATCGACGTGCTGAACGAGGCCGCCGAGTCGGTGCCGAACGGGTCCGGTGGTTACCTGGTGCTGACCGAGCCGTGGCCGTCGATGCTGCGCGGCATCTGGGGCGACCCGGAGCGCTACAAGGAGACCTACTGGTCCCGGTTCGCGCACATGTACTTCGCCGGGGACGGCGCCAAGAAGGACGAGGACGGCGATATCTGGCTGCTCGGCCGGGTGGACGACGTGATGAACGTGTCCGGGCACCGACTGTCCACGACCGAGATCGAGTCCGCCCTGGTGTCGCACCCGAAGGTGGCCGAGGCCGCGGTCGTCGGCGCCTCGGACGCCACCACCGGCCAGGCCGTGGTCGCGTTCGTGATCCTGCGCGGCAACGCCGGATACGACGAGTCCCAGGCCGAGTCGGTGATCGCCGAACTGCGCAACCATGTGGCGCAGGAGATCGGGCCGATCGCGAAGCCTAGGTCGATCATGGTGGTGGCGGAGCTGCCGAAGACCCGGTCCGGCAAGATCATGCGCCGGTTGCTCAAGGACGTCGCGGAGAACCGCACCGTCGGTGACGTCACCACGCTGGCCGACTCCGGCGTGATGGATCTGATCAAGAAGGGGATGTCCACCCCCGCCGCCGAGTAGCCACCGACGCGCCGCAGGGGAGGAACAATGGCCTCCGGGATCGATGGACATCGGTTTCAGGAGGCATTGCTCCTCCCCTGCGGTCGTTCCGTCAACCCAGCCGGCCGGCAAGGTCGGCCCGGGTCGACTCGTCAGCAAACGCTGCATCCACCGAAACTCGTTCCAGGGCAGCCAGTTCCGCAGACGAGAAGCCGAGCTTGTCGCGCAGCACGGCGCGTTCTGCCGACATCGGCGAACCGGTCTGCACCGGGTTGTCGTCACCAAGGACCACCGGCACCCCGGCCCGGGCGAACCGCGCCGCCGGATGGTCGCCGATCGCCGAGATCGCACCGGTGAACCAGTTGGACGTCGGGCACATCTCCATCACGACTCCGCTGTCGGCAGCCCAGGCCAGCAGCTCGGGATCATCCGCAACGTGAGCACCGTGCCCGATCCGGCTGACCCCGAACAACCGGACCGCGTCCCGAGCGGCCTCACCCGGCGCCGCCTCCGCCGCATGGCAGGTCAGCCCGAGCCCGGCGGCCCCGGCCACGGCGAACGCCTCGACGTACGGCTCCAGCGCCGGGTACCTCAGTTCGTCACCGGCCAGGTCGAAGCCGACCACCCCGGCACCGGCGAACCGCGCCGCGACCTTGGCCACCTCCAGGTTCAGCTCGGCCGGGTGATGCCGCAGCGCCGCGAGCACCACCCCGGCCGGCATCCCGGACAACCGGCTGCCCTCGAGCACGCCGTCACAGGCCGCCCGCACGACGTCGTCCAGTTCGAAACCCGGCCGGGTGTGCGTGGCCGGGCCGAAACGCAGCTCCAGGTAGTCGACCCCGTCCGCGGCGGCGTCCTGCACCGCTTCGCTGACAATCCGGCCGAGCCCGCCAACGCTGCCGAAGAACGGATACGTCGCCGAGACCTTGGCCAAGAACACCGTGAGGTCGGCCGGGCCGTCCATCTGCAGCGCCTGCTCCCACCCACCCTCGGGCTCGGGCAGCCCTGCCTTTGCCGCCAGTTCGGCGGCGGTGCCCGGGCGCACCCTGCCCTCCAGGTGGGTATGCAAATTGATCAGGAGCTCCTTGGCCATGCGCCCCATCCTGCCCAACCCACCCTCAAGATCACGAAGGCTTGGAGCGACGACTACCGGTGACACCCGGCCAGGCGGGCTGGTACCGGGCTTCCGCGGGTGGCGGATGGCGCACTCACGTCGAGCATTTGCGATCGAACCAATAGGCTCGCACCTGCGGCGGAACGGCCGCAGGCATCCACCGGGGAGTCGCTGATGGCCGAGGAACGCACGCTAGGTCAACTCGTGGCCGAGGCGAGTCAGGATCTGTCCGAGCTGGTCCGCTACGAAGTGGCCCTGGCGAAGGCAGAGATCAAGGACGATGTCGCTCGCGGGGCCAAAGCCGGTGGGATGTTCGGGGTGGCCGGATTCCTCAGCCTGTTGGCGATCATCACGCTGGTGATCGCGGCTGCCTACGGGCTGACAGAGACCGGCCTGCCGGCCTGGGCGGCCTTCCTGATCGTCAGCGGCGCCCTGCTCTTGATCGCGGGCCTGCTGGTGCTGATCGGGGTTCTGCTGATCAAGCGGATCAAGCCACCGGAGCGGGCGATCCGCTCCACCAAGCAGACCCTCGCGGCCGTCCGAGGCGGCCGCAACGGCGCCGCCACCTCATGACCGGCTCGTGACCTGGGGAGCCTTACCCGACATCGGCACCGACCGATCGGCTGAGGGAAACCGAGCGCCGGTGACAACAAGCGTGGACGCCGCCGACACCCTGATCGACGGACCGTGGCGGCACCGGTTCATCGCCGCCAATGGGGCACGGTTTCACGTCGCCGAAGCCGGAACCGGGGTCGGTCCGCTGGTGATGCTGCTGCACGGCTTCCCGCAGTTCTGGTGGACCTGGCGCCACCAGCTGCCAGCGCTGGCCGCGGCGGGCTATCGGGCGGTGGCCCTTGACCTGCGCGGTTACGGCGCCTCCGACAAGCCGCCGCGTGGCTACGACACGATCACCCTGGCGGCGGATGTCGCCGGAGTGATCCGGGCGCTCGGTGAGACCGGCGCGGTGATCGTCGGCCATGACTGGGGCGGCTGGCTGGCCTGGTCGATGCCCGGCCTGGCGCCGCGCGAGACCCGGGCGATCGCCGCCCTGTCGATGGCCCATCCGCTGACCCTGCGGACCGCGCTTGCCCGGGACACCGCCCAGCGCCGAGCCTGGCGGCCGGTGCTGGAGTTCCAGGTGCCGATGCGCCCCGAGCGCCAGCTGATCCGCGACGACCGGGCAGCCCGCCTGATCCAGGAGTGGTCGGCGCCCCGGCCGCCCGGAAGCCCGGCCGAGCTGTTTCCCGATCGGGAGGCCCTGGAGGTCTACCGCCGGGCGATGCGAGTGCCGTTCGTCGCGCACAGCTCGATGGAGTACTACCGCTGGGCCCTGCGCTCGGTGCCGCGCCGGGACGGCCGCCGGTTCGCTGCCGCGGTGCAGGACCGGATCACCGTGCCGGTACTCCAGCTGCACGGCGAGCTGGACGAGTTCGTGCTGCCCGCGACCGCAGTCGCCTCACACCACCGGGCCGGTACCGCGCTGAGCTACCAGCTGATCCCCGGGGCCGGGCACTTCCTGCCCGAGGAGGCCCCCGAGCAGGTCACCCAGGCCCTGCTGAGCTGGCTGGGAGCCCTCCCCTGACCGGGGGCGACGGCCAGGGTCAGCCGTTGGTGCAGCCGCCGGTGCTGACCGCCGACTTGAGCCGCTGCCCGGCCTCGATCACGCCCCGCGCCTCGTCCAGGGTGAGGGCGTATCCGGTGCTCTCGTCGTCCAATGATTTCGCGAACACGATCCCGACCACCTGACCGGCCGAGTTCAGCACCGGGCCACCCGAGTTGCCCGGCTGGACCTGCACGAACAGCGAATAGACCTCGCGGACGGCACCGGGCCGGCCGTAGATGTCCTCACCGCTGGCCCGGACGATGGACCGGACCCGGGCGGCGGAGGCCCGGAACGGCCCGTCGTTCGGGAATCCGGCCACCACGGCCGGATCACCACGGCGCAGGTCGGTGCCGAGCGGCAGGGGGTCCGTCCGCAGCGACGGCACGGCGAGCACGGCCAGGTCACGACGGGAGTCGAAGGACACCACCCGCGCCGGGTATCGCCGTCCGGTGCCGCCGACCTGAACCCGAGGGTTCGTCACGCCGGCCACCACGTGGGCGTTCGTGACCACCCGCTGCGGACCGATGATCACGCCGCTGCCTTCCTGACCTCGCCCGCAGGAGGACGCCTCACCGGTGATCTTGACGACGCTGCGCCGAGCCTTGACCACCGCCGCCGAGGACAGCACCTGCGGGTCCGGAGCCAGGACCGGGGCGATCCGCTCCGGGCCGACCCCGGCGAAGACCCGGGGGAAGGTGTTGCCGCCGACGGCGTCCCGGAAGGTGTCCGCGATGCCGACGAACTGGCTGGGCACAAGCTGGTCGATGGCCTGGATCACCTTGGACGACCCGACCGTGCGGGACAGCACCGGAGACGGGGTGCCGCGGACCGCACCGGCGACGAACCAGAGCACCAGGGAAACGGCGACCAGCCCGGCCAGCGCGCCGGCCACGTGGTCTGCCCCGGCGAGCGGGCCGCTGGGGACCGCCTCTCGCACCCGACCGCCGACCATGGCCCCGGCGAACTGGCCGACCCAGGCCGTGAGGATGACCGCGAGCAGCACGATCACCGAGCGCTGCGGCCCCGACTCCATGCCCCCGAGCAGTAGTGGCGCGATCAGCATCGCCAGCACCGCTCCGCCGACGAAACCGCCGAGCGAGAGGACACCGACCACGAGGCCCTGCCGGAACCCGGAGATCGCATATCCCAGCATGATCAGCAGGAGGACGACGTCGATCACTCGGACACCCGCTCGTCGAGTTGTTCATTGAGTTCCTGGATCAGCGTCCGGCCGCTCAGATACTGCTCCGGAACGTGGCGACGGCGTTGGCCGTCCCACGGCAGTTCCAGCCCGGCCAGCGAGATCAACCAGCTCAGCACGCCGGCCGTGAAGCCCCAGACGAACAGGTCACCGACCTCGAACCCCGGGCTGGAGAACCCGCTGGGGTGCAGGGTCTGGAACCGGTTCGCGGGATCGACCAGCCCGGCGATCGGCACCCGGACCACCCGGGCCACCTCGGCCGGGTCGCCCGGTGCTACCGGCGAGGGCCGCTCCCACCAACTGAGCACCGGCGTGACCAGGAAGTTTGACGGCGGAACGTAGAGATCGGGACCGGTCACTCGGATGTGCACCCCGGCCGGGTCGAGCCCGGTCTCCTCCACCGCCTCACGCAGCGCCGCCGCCTCCGGCCCGGCGTCCGCCGGATCGAGCTTGCCACCCGGGAAGGCGACCTGACCGGCGTGTGAGCGCATCGCCGCCGCGCGCTGAGTGAGCAGTACGTCCGGACCGTTCGCCGACGTGCCCGGTCCGAACAGGACCAGCACGGCCGAACGCCGGACCGAACGCTCGTCCGGGGTGATGCCGAACCGGCCGAACGGCGACTCCGTCACCTGATCGACGGCGGTCACCAGGTCTTCGAACCAGGACGGCGGGACGGCGGGCTTCACGCGGGGACCACGCCGGTATCGGTGTCTTTGACCAGCTTGGCCGCCTTCACCGGATCGGTCTCGCCGATCCCGTAGGAGGGGCAGAGCGAGCTCACCGGGCAGGCCCCGCAGGCCGGCTTCTTGGCATGGCAGGTCCGCCGGCCATGGAAGATGATTCGGTGAGACAGCATCGTCCAATCTTTACGCGGAAACAGCGCCGCTAGTTCACGCTCGATGACTATCGGATCATCCGACACCGTCCAGCCGAACCGCCGGGAGAGCCGTCCGACGTGGGTGTCAACGGTGATCCCGGGAATGTTGAAGGCGTTGCCGAGGACAACGTTCGCGGTTTTACGGCCGACCCCGGGCAGGGTGACCAGCTCGTCGAGGCGGTTCGGCACCTGGCCGTTGAAATCGGCGACCAGTCGGGCGCCGAGCTTGAGCAGCGAATCGGTCTTGGCCCGGAAGAAACCGGTCGACTTGATCATCTCTTCGAGCTCGGTCCGGTCGGCGGCCGCGTAGTCGGCGGCGGACGGATACCGGGCGAACAGCGCCGGAGTGGTCAGATTGACCCGCTTGTCGGTGCTCTGCGCCGAAAGGATGGTCGCCACCAGAAGTTCCAGTGGTGTAGTGAAGTCGAGTTCACAGTGCGCGTCCGGGTAACGCTCAGCAAGTAGGCGATGAATCCGTCGCGCTCGACGGGTCAGCGCTATCGAGCTCTCCGTCACTATCTGTGGAGCTTTCTGCCCCGCTCGCGACATCACCGGTTCAGGGTACGGGTCGGCGACCGTTGCTCGCGGCCCCGGTGTCCGATCAAGGGGCAGAACGGGACCGTCCGCCGTGAGGGTGAGCGGTCGCCCGGGCGCTCAAGGGAGCGTCGACGGCCGACGATCTGATCATCGTCAACCGGTCGCAGGCTCGATCGGACGCACACTGTGGGTAAAGGAGAAGACGTGGCCTTGGGCCTGACCGATCCGCTCACCGCACTGTCGTTCTCGGCGATGCCGGTAGCGGAATTGGCCGAGAACCACCGCGGCTTACTGGCCGCACTACGCGAGGCGGACCACTGGCGGAGGCTGATCATGGCGAGAATTGATCTCGCCGTCGCCTCGGTCGCCGATCTGGAGGACTTGCTGGTCCCGCCGAACGCGGCCAGCTACGGCAGCCCGTGCACCCCGCCGCCGGGACTGCGGGATCTGCTTGGGATAGCCCGGCTGGAGGAGCTCGATGAGCGGCTCGGCGAGGCGGCGCTGCTGATGCAACTGCGCCGCGCCCTGGACGACTTGGCCGTCTACAACGAAACCCTGGCAGCGGTCACCGACGAGGCGGCCAACATGCTGGTCTTCCGGCTCGGTATGGTCGCCTAGGCAACTGAGGCATTGCCCCAGGGTGTGCGTGACCTGCGGGGTGCGGCAGACTGCCTCCTGGGTGGGGCAGTAAGCCCTGCGGAAACGCCCTCGCAGGCGTGGGCGAAGGTGAGGAGAAGCAGGTGGACGACGACGTCGTGCGTCAAGCGCCACTGTTCGCTGCGCTCGATGATGAAGCCGCCGCGGCCCTACGGGCCACGATGGCTCGCTCGGAGGTCGCCCGCGGCCAGGTGCTCTTCCACGAAGGGGATCCCGGCGACCGGCTGTACGTGATCGTCGAGGGCAAGGTGAAGCTCGGTCGCGCCTCCGGCGACGGCCGCGAGAACCTGCTGGCGATCCTCGGACCGGGCGAGATGTTCGGCGAGCTCTCCCTCTTCGATCCCGGCCCGCGCAACGCCACCGCCACCGCAGTGGCCGACACCTCGCTGATCGGGCTCGGCAACGACGACCTGGTCACCTGGCTGACCGGCCGCCCGGATGTCGCCCGGCAGCTGCTGCGGGCCCTGGCCCGTCGGCTCCGACGGACCAACGAGAACCTCGCTGACCTGGTCTTTTCCGACGTCCCGGGGCGCGTCGCGAAGGCGCTGCTCGACCTCTCCGAGCGCTTCGGCCGGCCCACCGACGACGGCCTCCGGGTGGCGCACGACCTCACTCAGGAGGAGCTCGCCCAGCTGGTCGGCGCTTCTCGGGAGACGGTCAACAAGGCGTTGGCCGACTTCGCCTCCCGCGGCTGGCTCCGGCTCGAGGCACGCGCGGTGGTCCTGATCGACGTGGAGCGCATGCGCCGCCGCGCCCGCTGAGCCCGACCCGAATCAGCGCGGCTGGCACGGCCCGATTCAGTTCTCTTCAGCCCCGCCGATTCAGCTCGGCTCGGTTTGATCCAGATAGTCGAGCTGTGCGCGCACGCTCATTTCGGCCGCCCAGTGCAATGACGGGTCAACGTCGGTGTAGACCACGGCCACCACCTCCGGCGCGGTCCGCGCCCCGCCCGCCAGCGCCTGCCTGACCTGCTCCAGCCGCGCCTCCCGGTGGGTGAGATAGCCGCGCAGGACGTCGGTCGGCTGGGCCAGCACCGGCCCGTGCCCCGGCAGCAGCAGCTCCACCCCGGACGACGCGCAGAGGTCCCGCAGCCGGGTGAGCGAGGTCAGGTACTCGCCGAGCCGACCGTCCGGATGCGCGATCACCGCAGTGCCCCGGCCGAGCACGGTGTCGCCGGTGAGCAGCGCCTGCAGGTCCGGCAGCAGGAACGACAGCGAATCGGTGGTGTGCCCCGGCGTCGTCACCACGTCCAACCGCAGGCCGTCCAGCTCGATCACCTCGCCGTCAACCAGTCCCGCACCGCCGTATTGATGTGCCGGGTCGAGCGCTCGGACCTCGGAGCCGGTCAGCTCCGCGAACCTGCGGGCCCCGGCGCTGTGATCGAGGTGTCCGTGCGTCAGCAGGGTGGAAACCACCTGCACTCCGCGCTCCTCGGCGGCCTGCAGCACGGCCCTCAGATGCCGTTCGTCGTCCGGCCCGGGATCGATCACGATTCCGCGCTTCGACCCGGGAGCGCTGATCAGCCAGGTGTTGGTGCCGTCCAAAGTCATCTGTCCGGGATTATCGGCGAGCACGCATCGAATCGATTCGCCGACCTCCCCACCGTGCCAAGACCCGGTAGATGATGTCGTTGTCACCCGTCAATGCTACGTGGTCGTCCTTCGGACCCGTGATCCCACCTTTCGCGCGAGGGCTGTCCGCTGCCCAAATGTCACTCATTTTTTGCTGTAAACGTGCAGCTAGCCAGCATCTGGACTGACTTTTGTGCCTGATCATGCGTCACGGGTGAGCACGTATCGGCACGATAGGCAGTACCGTGCTAACTGAAAGCGACTGACTCTATGACGGGGCGTCAACGAGTTCACGACGCGGGCCAATAATCGCGGACCTAAGACACGGGGATGACGATGGGGGCGCAAGACTCTTTCACGATCGACGAATTGGCCGCGGCTGCGGGAATGACTCCGAGAAACGTCCGGGCCTACCGGACCAAGGGGCTTCTTGCACCGCCGATTCGAGTCGGCCGGACGTCGCAGTACCGGACAGCGCACCTGCACCGACTGCGGGACATCCGACAGCTCCGGGATGCCGGCCTGCCACTCAAAATGATCATCGAGGCGGCGCACCGAGGCGAGGATCTGGGTCCGGACGGCGCGCTCTGGCTCGCCGCCGGCCGCGCGCCGATGACGGAGAGCCCGAGATCGGCCGCGACGCCGGCGTACGTGGCCGATCCCGAGGCCTACGCGATCATGCAGACCTTGACGAACCGCGGTGTGACGCCCTCAACCGTGATGCTGCTGGCCCTGCGCACGGCCCGGGCCAGCAGCGCGCTTGCCGCCGACCTCAGTGACCTGCTCGCCTCGGAGGCGGAGGAGACCGCGCTGGCCGCCGAGCAACTGCTGCCACCCTCGAAGGCCGACATCATCGACCTGGCGACCGTGATCACCAGGGAGATGCTCGGCCAATCCCTCACCCCAACCGCGCTCCTCTGACCCACCTCGAGGTGTGCCCGGCCAGGGCAAGGGGTCAGGTCGTGACGGCGAAGACCATTTCGATCTCGACGGGGGCGCCGAGCGGGAGTGCAGCGACGCCGACAGCGCTGCGGGCGTGCACTCCGGCGCTGCCGAACACCTCGCCGAGGAACTCGCTGGCACCGTTGATCACCAGCGGCTGACCGGTGAAGGAGGGGTCGCTGGCGACAAAGCCGACGACCTTGACCACCCGGACGATCCGGTCCAGGTCCCCGAGCACCGATTTGGCCGCCGCCAAGGCGTTCAGCGCACAGATCCGGGCCAACCCGGCGGCCTCGGACGGATCAACCCAGCCGTCGCCGCCGCTGCCGACCCGACCTGCCACCGGCAGCGCGCCGTCCACAAAGGGCAGTTGACCCGACGTCCAGACCCGGTCTCCGTCGAGGACCGCCGGAACATAGGCGGCCACCGGCGGAACCACGGCCGGCAGGGTGAAGCCCAGCTCGGCCAGTCTGGCTTCGATTCGTCCCGTCATCGCAGAGCCAGCTCAGTCGAGCGGACGCTTGAGATAACCGACGATGCCCTGCCCGTCCGGGCCCGGGACCACCGTGACGAGTTCCCACCCGTCCTCGCCCCATTGATCGAGAATCTGCTTGGTCGCGTGAACGATCAGCGGCACCGTGACGTACTCCCACTTGACCATGCCCGGAGCCTATCCACCTGGCCGCACCGGCCGCAGCCCCGCTCCCCTCCGGATCACTCGATCGATCGTCCGGGCCACTTCGGCCCTGTCGCCGAGCGAGCCCAAGCGACGCTGTTTACCCTGGTGATGTGGCTTCCCCCGGTTCCAGCACGCGCTCATCCAAACGCCCGAGCTCTCGCAGAACAGCGTTCGACGACCACGAGAGCGACTGGAGCGGAGTCCGGCTGCACATCGTGACCGGAAAGGGCGGCACCGGTAAGACCACGGTCGCGGCCGCCTTGGCCCTCGCCCTGGCAGCAGGTGGACGGAAGACCCTGCTGATGGAGGTCGAGGGCCGACAGAGCATTGCCCGGCTGTTCGACGTCCCGCCGCTGCCGTACCAGGAGACCCGGGTCGCGGTTGCGCCCGGCGGCGGCGAGGTGCACGCGCTGGCCGTCGATCCAAAGGCCGCGCTGATGGACTATCTTGACCTCTTCTATCACCTCGGCCGAGCGGGCCGGATGCTCGAACGCTTCGGCGCCGTCGACTTCGCCACCACGATCGCGCCCGGCATGCGCGACGTCCTGCTCACCGGCAAGGTCTACGAGGCGGTCCGCCGCCGGGAGACGCTGAAGGCGGCCCGCGGCGAGCCACAGATCGAGCAGCCGGTCTACGACGCGGTGGTGATGGACGCCCCGCCGACCGGACGGATCACCCGCTTCCTCAACGTCAATGAGGAGGTGGTCGGGCTGGCCAAAGTGGGCCCGATCCGCAACCAGGCGAACTCGATCATGACCTTGCTGCGCTCCAAGCAGACCGCCGTACACCTGGTCAGCGTGCTGGAAGAGATGCCGGTCCAGGAGACCTCGGATGCCGTCACCGAACTGGGCGCCCTCGGGCTGCCGGTGGGCGCGGTGATCGTGAACATGGTCCGTGAGCCGTTCCTGCCCGAGGCCGCGCTGGAGTCGGCCATCGACGGCGATATCGACCGGGCCGAGGTGCTGGCCGGGCTGTCCGCGGCCGGGCTCGGCCGGCGTTCCCGGGCCACCGGCAACGACACCTCACCCGCAGCACTGGCCACCGCGCTGCTGGAGGAGGCGGCCGCGCACGGCGCCCGGGTACAGATGGAACGGGACGAACGAAAGGAACTGATCGCGCTGAAGCGCCCGACCTACGAGCTACCGGCGTTGGCCTCGGGGATCGACCTGGGGGCGCTCTACGGCCTCGCCGCCACGCTGACCGAGCAGGGTGCCGCGTGAGCGAGCCCGGAGGCGCGTCGGCGTCTGGACTGAGGAGACGCAGCCCCACCGAAGGTGCGGAACGGTCGACGAGGGAAGACGCCGATTTTGCGCCGCAGGGCTCGCGAACCATTAATACAGCGAGCGAGAAGCGGCGCGCCGCGCCCGAGCGAATCGAGGGCTCGTGAGCGTGACCATTGCTCCCGGCGTCTTGGACATGGACGCCCTGCTGGACGACCCGCAGACCCGGATCCTGGTCTGCTGCGGCTCCGGCGGGGTGGGCAAGACCACCACGGCCGCTGCGCTCGGTCTGCGCGCCGCCGAGCGCGGACGGCGGGTGGTGGTGCTCACCATCGACCCGGCCCGCCGGCTCGCGCAGGCGATGGGCCTGGGCGAACTGGACAACACCCCGCGCCCGGTGGCCGACGTCGACGACGCCAAGGGTGGTCGGCTGGACGCGATGATGCTGGACATGAAGCGCACCTTCGACGAGGTGATCGAGACTCACGCCACCCCGGAAAAGGCCGCCCAGCTCCTCGCGAACCCCTTTTACCAGGCACTTTCCAGTTCCTTCGCCGGCACCCAGGAGTACATGGCGATGGAGAAGCTGGGCCAGCTGCGAGCTCAGGCGGACGGCGACCCGGACGGCTGGGACCTGGTTGTGGTCGATACCCCGCCGAGCCGGTCCGCGCTCGACTTCCTGGACGCCCCGCAGCGACTCGGCTCGTTCCTGGACGGCCGGTTCATCCGGATCCTCAGCTCGCCCGCCCGAGTCGGCGGCCGGGCCTACCTGAAGGTGATGTCGGCCGCCGTCGGGACCGCGACCGGGCTGATGACCAAGCTGCTCGGCGCCCAGGTGCTGCGCGATGTCCAGACCTTCGTCGCCGCGCTGGACACCATGTTCGGTGGCTTCCGGGAGCGGGCGGACGCCACCTACAGGTTGCTGCAGGCTCCGGGGACGGCGTTCCTGGTGGTCGCCGCACCGGAACCGGACGCGCTCCGGGAGGCCTCGTACTTCGTCGAGCGCCTGGCCGGCGAGCAGATGCCGCTGGCCGGGCTGGTGCTGAACCGGGTGCACTCCGGGCCGGGTGAGGGCTTGTCGGCGGAGCGGGCGCTGGCGGCGGCCGAGGACCTGGACGACGCCGGCGAGTCTCCACTGACCGCGGGGCTGTTGCGGATCCATGCCGATCGGATGCGACTGAGTGAGCGGGAGCAGGCGGTCGCGAGCCGGTTCTTCCAGGCGCACCCCTCGGTCCGGGTCGCCCGGGTGCCGGCCAGGCCGCAGGACGTGCATGACCTCGAGGGGCTGCGCGGCGTCGGCGAGGATCTCAGCCGGGCCTGACCTGCGGAAGCGCCCGTGGTGACCCTCCAACCACCACGGGCGCTCCGACTCGACCAGACTCGTTACCGCTGGCCGTGCCCCATTAGCGTGCTATTGCATAACCCCCGTCCGTTTCCACCCTTTGGGCGGAACCCCCCGACAACCACGTACCGGTCAAGCCCTGCAGCGTTTGTTGTCATCAGCCCGCTTGAACGGAAACGTTCTCGTCCAGCAGGTCGATCAGCCGGACCTGTTCGGCCCGGGCGGTCTCCAGAAGGCGCCGCCACGACTGTACGTTCGGCCGTCGGCGCAGCAGCGCCCGGCGCTCCCGCTCGGTCATCCCACCCCAAACCCCGAATTCGATCTTGTGGTCCAGCGCGTCGGACAGGCACTCCGTCCGCACCGGGCACGAAAGGCACACTGCCTTGGCCCGGTTCTGCGCTGCACCCTGAACGAACAGCGCGTCGGGATCGCTACTCCGACATGCGCCTTTCGCTGCCCACTGGTTCACCGTCACACCCATTTCCCTGGCCCTCCCTGGACCCCCGTGGGTCCGCACTCACCCCCGAGCCGAATCCCTCTGACGATGACGTTAGGTGAGCACCCCTTACGCCAATAAGGGCCGGATGGATGAATCGCCATCGGCCGAAGTGACGATGAGTTACTCAGCGCAATCGTTTCGTTACAGAAAGTATCGGATTCAGCGTGTGTGTCATCGGCCTCTCACGTCCATCTGAGTGATCGAACCGACTCTGTCTCAAGGGTCCGTAATCAAGCTGTGACCAGCGCGCCTTCATCCACCCACGCACTGCCCGACTCCACCCGGACACCTCTGAACTGACGATCGTTCGAGCTCTGGATTTCGTTACGCCACCGATTCAGGCCGCTGACCTGTTTCAGGGCCTCCACGAGTGCCCCGCCAAGGCACCCGCCGGCGGCACTGTTTAGGAGTAACGCTCTGCATAGGTAGATACCCGTTCAGCCCAACAACTTCGCAGGCGCCTACGGCGCCGATGCCTCGCAGGTTCACCGGATGCCCAGGCGGAGCCCAGGCTTTTGCACACCCGTTTGCACACTGAGGCGGCAAGCCCAGGAAATGTCCTCGCAACGGCTTAAGCTATGGGCCATGCCCTCGGCCCTCCGCATGCGCAACGTCCTCGGCCTGCTCGGCGCCTTCGCCGTCACGAGCATGGCTGGCGGCGTCCTGGCCGCTGGCCTCGCGATGCCTGCCGTTGGTGCCTCCGGCGTACTGGCGAAGAATTCGGTGACCTTCTTCGACTCGCTGCCGAGCGAGCTGACCCAGCCTCCGCTGGCCGAGGGGTCCAGACTGCTCGCCTCTGACGGCTCGCGGATCACCACGTTCTTCGAGGAGAACCGGGTGAACAAAACCCTCGCGGAGATCTCGCCATTCATGCAGGTGGCGATCGTGGCGATCGAGGACTCCCGGTTCTACGATCACGGCGGAGTCGACCCCAAGGGCCTGGCTCGGGCCGCGATCGTCAACAAGATCACCGGCCATACCGCCCAGGGTGCCTCCACGCTGACCCAGCAGTACGTGAAGAACGTGCTGGTGGAGACCGCGAACGCGAAGGGCGACAAGGTCGCCCAGCGGGAAGCCACCGAACAGAAGGCCTCCCGCAAGGTCCAGGAGATCCGGTTCGCGGTCGCCCTGGAGAAGAAGCTCTCCAAGAGAGTGATCCTCAACAGGTATCTGAACATCGCCTGGTTCGGCGGCAAGATCAACGGCGTCGAGGCGGCGTCCAAGTACTACTTCGGGACGACGGCGAAGAACCTCACCCTGCCGCAGGCGGCCACCCTGGCCGGGATGGTGCAGAACCCCCCCAAGTACAGCCCGGAGAAGAACCCGAAGCAGTCCCTGGAACGCCGCAACGTCGTGCTCGCCCGCATGCTCCAGCTGAACAAGGTCAGCCGGCGGGCCTACGACGTGTCCAGGGCCAGCAAGCTCGGCGCGAAGATCACGCCTACCGCCAATGGCTGCGCCAACGCCGGTAAGAACGGGTACTACTGCGAGTACGTCCGTCGGCAGATCATCGACAACAAGGCGTTTTCCATCCTCGGCAAGACCCCCGAGGAGCGGGAGAACACGCTGAAGCGTGGTGGCCTGACGATCAAGACGGCGATGAGCCCGAAGATCATGAAGGCCGCCTGGGCGGGCCTCACCTCGACCATCCCGACCACAGACAAGAGCAAGGTCGCAACCGCCAGCGTCACCGTGCAGCCCGGCACCGGCCTGGTGCTCTCGATCCAGCAGAACAAGCTTTACGATCCGGCCGAGCACAAGGGCAACAAGAACACCGGGACCCAAGGCATCAACTATTCGGTGGACAAGGAGTGGGGTGGCGGTAACGGCTTCCAGACCGGCTCCACGTTCAAGCCGTTCACCCTCGCCACCTGGTTGAAAGAGGGCAAGTCGTTGAACGCGGTGGTCCCGTCCGGCTCCGGGGTGGCCCCGTTCAGCTCGTTCAAGTCCTGCAACCCGGAGTTCGACAAGCACCAGAGCTACAAGTACTTCAACGCCGGCGACGGCCGCTCCAGCGGCTCGATGAGCGTCTGGAACGGTACGGCCCAGTCCGTGAACGGCGTCTTCGTCTCGATGGAGAAGCAGCTCAATCTCTGTGACATCCGCAAGACGGCCGAGAGCATCGGCGTCCACCTGGGCGCCACCCGGGACGACTTCTGCACGACGAAGAAGAACGACCGGACCGACCGACTGCCGAACTGCGCGCCATCGCTGACCCTGGGCGTCGCCGACATCTCGCCGATGACCATGTCTGCCGCCTACGCCGCCTTCGCCGCCAAGGGCAAGTTCTGCGAGCCGATCGTGGTGACCTCGATCAAGGACCGCTACGGGAAAGCGCTGCCGGTCCCCAAGGCCAACTGCAGGCAGGGGCTGGACGAGAACATCGCCAACACCGTCAACCTCGGGCTCAGCAAGGTCCTCACCTCGGAGGGGACCGGCGCCGCAATCGGGCCGCTGCCCGGTGGCCGTCCCGCCTCCGGCAAGACCGGAACGACAAACGACTCGGTCGACACCTGGTTCGCCGGCTACACCCCGCAGTTGGCGACCACGGTCTGGGTCGGCGACCCCGAGACCTACAAGGTCGGGGACCACTTCGAGCGCAAGACCCTGAACGGACGGACGATCAACGGGCGTTACAAGGCGAACGTGTACGGCGCCACGTTCGCCGGCGTGATCTGGAAGAAGATCATGGTCAAGGCCGTCGAAGGCACCGAGATCAAGCACTTCGCCGACGCCGACAGCAAGCTCCTGGTCTCGCCGAAGAAGGAAGTGCCGGACGTCGACGGAAGGTCGGTGGACGACGCCAAGTCGATCCTGGAGGACGCCGGCTTCAGGACCACCACGAGCAACCAGCCGGTGAAGTCCAAGTACCGGCCCGGCAGCGTCGCCTCGACCTCCCCGCCCGGCGGCTCGCTCGTCTCGGCAGGGATCACCATCACCATCACAGTCAGCGCCGGTGGGGGCGACGGCCCTGGCGCTGACCCTGGCGACGGCGGTCCTGGCAACGGCGGAGGGGACGGCGGAGGCCGAGGAGGCGGACGCGGGAACGGCTGATCTTCGGCGAATCCGCGAAACTCGCCGGGATCCCGGCCACCGCGTGGTCGACCGCGCGTGGCAGCTGGGCGGCCAAGCGCTTGCGCAAGGCCTGCACCTGGCCCGCCACCTGGGGAAATAGCGAACCACCGATGCCCGTGAGCGCCGCGGCCATGGTGCCTCAGGGCGGGCGCTGAGGTGATGACGGCGGTGCGGATGAGGCGTCTGTGGCGGCCGCTCACCCCGGCGCCAGGACAAAGAAGACAGCTCGACGGCCTAAGGTGTCGCCCATGTCTTTGGCCCTACCGTCTCGCAACGTCCTCAGGCTGATCGGAGCCTTCGTCGCCACGAGCGTCGCCGGCGGCCTCCTGGCAGCGGGTCTGGTGCTGCCGGCCGCCGGCGCCACGGGAATGCTGACCAAGAACTCAGTGACGTTTTTTGACTCGCTGCCGAGCGAGCTGAAGACGCCGCCGCCCTCGGAGAACTCCCGGCTGCTCGCCGCCGACGGCTCGGTGATCACCACGTTCTTCGAGGAGAACCGCAGGACGGTCAGCCTCGACAAGATCTCCCCGTTCATGCGGAAGGCAATCGTCGCGATCGAGGACTCCCGCTTCTACGAGCACGGCGGCGTCGACCCCAAGGGCCTGGCCCGGGCCGCGATCGTCAACCAAATCACCCATAACGCCTCCCAGGGCGCCTCAACGCTGACCCAGCAGTACGTGAAGAACGTGCTGGTCGAGACGGCCGCAGCGGCGGGCGACTCGGCGGCAGCGAAGAAGGCGAAGGGAAAGACCGCCTCGCGCAAGGTGCAGGAGATCCGATTCGCGGTCGCGCTGGAGAAGCAGCTGACCAAGGACGAGATCCTCAACCGCTACCTGAACATCGCCGCCTTCGGTGGCACGATCAACGGCGTCGAGGCGGCGGCCAGGTACTACTTCCGCACCACGGCCGCGAAGCTGACCCTGGCACAGGCCGCCACCCTGGCCGGCGTCGTGCAGTTGCCGGGCAAGTACAACCCGCAGACGCACCCCAAAGAGGCGCTCGCGCGGCGCAACGTCGTGCTGAACCGAATGCTGGAACTGAAGGTCATCGACCAGAAGGCACATGACGCCGCGGTGGCGACCAAGCTGGGCACCAAGATCACCCCCGTGGCCAACGGATGCGCCAACACCAAGAACCAGCAGGGCTACTACTGCGAGTACGTGCGCCGGCAGATCATCGACAACGACGCCTTCTCCTCGCTCGGCAAGACGCCGGAAGCCCGCGAGGACATGCTCAAGCGCGGTGGCCTGACGATCAAGACGGCGATGGACCCGAAGATCATGACCGCGGCATGGAAGGCGATGAAGTCGAGGATCCCGCCGACGGACAAGAGCCACGTCGCAACGGCATCGGTCACGGTCCAGCCCGGCACCGGGAAGATCCTCTCGATCCAGCAGAACAAGACCTTCACCCCGAGCAAGACGACGAAGTACTCCGGCAAGATCTCGCTGAACTACGCAGTGGACTCTGCCTGGGGTGGCAGCACCGGCTTCCCGACCGGATCCACGTTCAAGCCGTTCACGCTGGCCACCTGGTTGGACTCTGGCAAGTCGCTCAACGCCGTGGTTCCCTCCAGCGGAGGCGTGGCCCAGTTCAGCGACTTCACCGCCTGCGGGCACGCGGTGCAGGGCGGCACCTACCCCTACAACAACGCCGACGAAGGTCGCACCACCGACGCGACGATGAGCGTCTGGGACGGCACCGCCGGATCGGTGAACGGCGTCTTCATCTCGATGGAGAAGCAACTCGACCTGTGCAAGATCCGCGGGATGGCCGAGAAGCTCGGTGTGCATCTGGCCGCCCCGCGATCCGATGAGTGCGACAGGAAGAAGCGCGAGGCCGGCATCTTCACCAAGCGCCTGCCGACCTGCATCCCCTCGCTGACCCTTGGCGTGGCCAGCATCTCCCCGATGACGATGGCCAGCGCCTACGCCACCTTCGCCGACGGCGGGAACTACTGCCGACCGACCGCGGTCCTGCAGATCCTCGACCGGAAGAAGAAGCCGCTCAAGATCCCCGGAGCCAACTGCAAGCAGACCATCGACAAGGACGTTGCCAACGGGGTGACCATGGGCCTCAGCCGGGTGTTCACGGACGGCACAGCCAGCGCGGTCGGCCGCCTCCCGGGCCAGCGCCCGGCCTCCGGCAAGACCGGGACGACGAACGACTCGGTCGACACCTGGTTCGTCGGCTACACCCGCCAGCTCGCCACCGCCGTCTGGGTGGGCGACCCGGACATAAAGTCCGGCCGGTCTACTCGCAGCACTCTCAACGGGCGGACGATCGACGGCGTGCACCGGGGCAGCGTCTTTGGTGCCACCTTCGCCGCGCCGATCTGGAAAGAGATCACGATTGCGGCGTCGAAGGGCATGGAGGTCGAGCAGTTCGAGCGACCTTCGTCCCGGTACCTGGCCTCCCCGAAGCAGGACGTGCCCGACGTCCGGGGCAAGAGCCCGGCGGATGCCACCGAAATCCTGGAGGCTGCCGGCTTCAAGGTCACGATCAGGGGCCAGCAGGAGCAGTCGCAGTACCCGCAGGGCAGCGTCGCCTCCACGTCACCGGGTGGTGGAACGTCCGCCTCGGTCGGCGCGGAGATCACCATCACCATCAGCGCCGGTGGCGGTGACGGGCAGGGGGGCGGGAACAACGACGGCGAAATCCAGCTGCCCGGAGGCGGCACGATCACACTGCCCGGCGGTGGCGGTCCCGGACGCCGCTGACCCTGCCCGGATGTGACGAAGGACGGCCCCGAGAACCCTGATCAGGGGTCCGGGGCCGTCCTCAGTCCTGGTCGAGCCTGGTTCTGGCGCGCCTCATCAGCCGAGCTGGCGACGGACCTCGGCGGCGACCTTGCTGCCATCGGCCTTACCGGCGACACGTGGCTTGACCGCCTTCATCACCACGCCCATTGCACCCTTGCCGGTGGCTCCGGCGGCAGCGGCAGCGGCCACCTCTTCGGTCACCAGGGCGACGAGGTCCTCGTCGGACAGCTGCTCCGGCAGGTAATCGGCGAGGACGGCGAGCTCGGCCCGCTCCCGCTCGGCCAGCTCCGCGCGACCGGCGTCGTCGTAGGCGGCGGCCGCCTCACGGCGCTTCTTCGCCTCCCGACCGAGGACGGTGGTCACCTCGGGTTCGGACAGCTCACGGGCGGATTCGCCCGACACCTCCTCGACCTGCACGGCGGCCAGCACCATCCGGATGGTGGACGAGCGGATCGCGTCGCGGGCGCGCATCGAATCGGTGAGGTCGGACCTGAGGCGGGCCTTGAGGCCGCCGGTAACAGTTTCGGACATGAGGCCATCCTGACACCGCAGCCGCACCACAACCGCACGGTTATCGACAGGCCTGTCAAGATGCGGGGGTGCGTAAAACGACTTTGCCGCTCGCAGCCCTGATCGCCGGTGCCGCAGGCTTGGGCTGGTCCCTGGTCGAGGCCGGTGCCTTCACCCTCCGCCGGGCGACGCTGCCGGTGCTGCCGGTCGGCAGTTCGCCGCTGCGCGTCCTGCACCTGTCCGACCTGCATCTGGTGCCCCGACAGCAGCGCAAGATCGACTGGGTGCATGGCCTGGCCGCCCTGGAACCCGATCTTGTGGTCAGCACCGGCGACAATCTCGCGGACATCGATGCGGTTCCGGCGCTGCTCCGGTCGCATGCAGACCTGCTGCGGCTGCCCGGCGTGTTTGTGCTCGGCTCGAACGACTACTTCGCTCCCCGGGTCAAGAACCCGGCGCGATACCTGCTGCCGGGGGGCGGCAAGCGGCGGATCCAGGGCACCCGATTGCCGACCGGCGCCCTGGTGGCGGGGTTCTCGGAGGCCGGCTGGCTGAATCTGAACAACAACCGGGGCCGGCTGAAGCTCGGCGGACACGAGCTGGAGTTCGTCGGCGTCGACGACCCGCACATCCGCCGCGACCGGTATTCCGAGGTGGCCGGCCCGGCGGACCCTTCGGCCGCGCTAACCGTTGGGGTGCTGCATGCTCCGTACCGGCGGGTGCTGGATGCGATGACGGCGGACGGAGCCGGGCTGCTGCTCGCCGGTCACACCCACGGTGGGCAGCTCTGCGTGCCCGGCTACGGCGCCCTGGTGACCAATTGCGACCTGGACCGCAGGCGAGCCAAGGGCGTCTCCCGGTGGCCCACTGAGGGCCCGGACGCGCAGCCCCAGGCCGACGACCCGTGGATGCACGTCTCCGCCGGGCTCGGCACCTCGCCGTACACGCCGGTCCGCTTCGCCTGCCGCCCGGAGGCCACGCTGCTCACTCTCGGGCCCCGGAACGGCTGAGCTCGGGATCCGGTTTCAGAGTCGGGCCTCTGTTCGGGTATCGTGACGCAGGCTCCACCGGGGTGTGGCGCAGCTTGGTAGCGCGCGTCGTTCGGGACGACGAGGCCGCAGGTTCAAATCCTGTCACCCCGACTGGTGTAGGCCAGGAGAAAGCCCAGCACATCGGGCTTCTCTCCTGGCCTTTCTGGTTTGGCAGGACGTCCTGCGGATCTTAGCCAGTCAAGTGCATCCTCTCCTCTTTGCACCGGTGGAGGGACAAACCGTGCGGTGAGGGCGCTGATCGGGAACGTTGCCCGGTCGCTGGCTCGTTACCAGCGAACCCGGTACCAGCGAAGAAGGTCACGACTCTGCCGATGAGTCGAGGGCCCGGAGGACGTCTGAGCTATTGGCCGCGGAAAGCTGTCGGGGCCTTCGACGAGAGGGAGGCGTTCTGATGGGCGACGGGCAGTCTGGGCCGGCCATCGAGACCAGCGGCTTGATCAAAGCGTTCGGTGACACCAAGGCGGTCGACGGTCTGGACCTCACGGTCCCGGTCGGTACCGTCTACGGCGTTCTGGGTCCGAACGGGGCCGGAAAGACGACGGCGGTGCGGATGCTCGCGACCCTGCTGCGCCCGGACGGCGGCCATGCTCGCGTGTTCGGCCACGACGTGGTTCGGGAGGCGGACGCGGTGCGCAGCCGTGTCAGCCTGACCGGGCAGTACGCCTCGGTCGATGAGGACCTGACCGGGTCGGAGAACCTGATCCTGCTGGGCCGTCTGCTCGGGCACCGCAAGCCAGCGGCACGTTCGCGGGCGGACGAGTTGCTCGCCGCCTTCGGGCTGTCCGAGGCCGCCGGCCGACAGGTGAAGAAGTACAGCGGCGGCATGCGCCGCCGGATCGACATCGCGGCCAGCATCCTCAACACGCCGGACCTGCTCTTCCTCGACGAACCCACCACCGGGCTCGATCCCCGCAGCCGTAGCCAGGTATGGGAGATCATTCGCGCCGTCGTGGCGAATGGCACCACCGTGCTGCTCACCACCCAGTACCTGGACGAGGCCGACCGCCTGGCCGCCCGGATCGCGGTCATCGACCACGGTCGGGTGATCGCCGAGGGCACACCCGGCCAGCTCAAGTCCTCGGTCGGGGCGGGCGCGGTGCATGTGCGGCTGCGTGACAGTAACCGGCGCGAGGAGGCGGCCCGGTTGCTCGGGGACATGCTCCACAGCACCGTGACGCTGGACGCCGACCCGGTCGGGCTCACCGCCCGGACCCAGTCACAGGGATCGGAGACTGGTGCCACCGAGCAGGCCTCCGAGGCGCTCGGCGCGCTGGCTCGTGCCGGGATCCTGGTTGATGACTTCTCTTTCGGCCAACCGAGCCTGGATGAGGTGTTCCTCGCCCTCACGGATCGCCCGGCCGAGGACCCCAGCGACCAACTTGCCGAGGAGATGGCATGAGTAGCGACACCGCAGCCGCACGCCCCCTGACCGAGGCACCGACCGTCGACCTGAGCACCGTCCTGGCCAGAGGTCCGCGCCCACCGCGCCCGAGCGCCTGGTCGGCCTCGCTCACCTTCGGCTGGCGCGCAGTGCTGAAGATCAAACACGTGCCCGAGCAGCTCTTCGACGTCACCGCCTTCCCGATCATCATGGTGCTGATGTTCACGTACCTGTTCGGCGGGGCACTGGCCGGATCACCCGGGGAGTACATCCAGTTCCTGCTGCCCGGGATCATGGTCACCAGCATCGTGATGATCACCATGTACACCGGCGTCGGGATCAACACCGACATCGAGAAGGGCGTCTTCGACCGGTTCCGAACCCTCCCGATCTGGCGGCCCGCCGCCCTGGTCGGCGCCATCTTCGGCGATCTGCTGCGGTACGTCCTGTCCTCGATCGTCATCCTCTCCGTCGGCCTGGTGCTGGGCTACCGGCCGGAAGGCGGCCCGATGGGGGTGGTGGCGGGCGTCGCCCTGCTGATCGTGTTCGCCTTCGCGTTCTCCTGGATCTGGACAATGTTCGGGCTGCTGCTGCGCTCGGAGAAGTCTGTGATGGGCGTCAGCATGCTGGTGCTGATGCCGCTGACCTTCCTCAGCAACGTCTACGTCGAGCCGAGCACCATGCCCGGTTGGCTGCAGGCGTGCGTGGAGGTGAACCCGGTGACCAGGGTGGTGAGCGCAGTCCGCACCCTGATGTCCGGCGGCTGGGACACCGGCGAGATCACCTGGGTGCTGGCGGCCAGCGCCGTGCTGGTCGTCGTCTTCGGCTCCCTGACCATGCGGTTGTACAACCGCCGCTGACCCTTTCGGGCCCGTACGAACAGCGCAATGGGAGATGCCCGAGGCGACATCCATCAGGTGACCACGCGGCGCTGGAAGTGTCGAACTCCCTGCCACAGCAGCACGGCGGTGAACCCGGTCAGGACCGGATAGACGACGAGAAGACTGAGGTGGTCCGCCGGTGTCAACGCCGCCCGAAAGCCCTCGCTGACATACGTCAGCGGATTGGCCAGCGACAGAACCTGAACCCAGCGAACCGGGGCGAGCCCGCTCCACGGGTAGAGGGTGCAGCCGAGGTAGAGCAGGGGGGTGAGCAGGATCGCGAACATCGCCATCACGCTGCGTGGGTTGAGGGCGGTGCCCAGAAAGAGGCCCAGCGCCGAGCACATCAGGGCGGCCAGCGGGGCCAGGGTGAGCAGGACCAGCCAGTTGATCTGCAGATCCGGCCGGGCCGCGGGCACGAACTGCGCGAGCGGGAACACGACCACCGCGGCGAGGAGTCCCTGCAGCGCACCGGCGAGGACCTTGGCCAGCGCCACCAGGGCAACCGGGATCGGGGCCAGCACCCGGTCTTCGATCTCCCGGGTGAAACCGAAATCCTGGATCAGCGGCATCGCCACCGCGAACAGGCCCTGAAAGAGGATCACCATGGCCACCATCCCGGCCAGCAGCGTGGTTGCCGCAGCGACCTGGGTATCGGAGTCCTGCCCCGGGCCGATGGTGGGGGCGACATAGCCGAGGACGAAGAGCAGCATCAGCGGCTGGACAACGGTGCGGGCCAGGAAGTTGCTCGGCTGTGCCCGCAGCACGGTGAGATCGCGGGCAAGCAGGGCACCGACCGCCCGCCAGGTGGCCGACACCTCTCCCCGACGTGGCGTGGTGGCTGAAATGGCGAAGCTGTCAGTGCTCATCAGTCCCGCAGGTCCTTTCCGGTGAGCTGGATGAAAACGGTCTCCAGAGACGGGTCTTCGATTCGGATATCGCGCAGCGTGAGACCGGCCTCGGTGGCCGCTGAGCTGATCGAGGCGAACAGGTGATCCGAGCCCTGCACGGTGAGAAGCACGGAATCACTGCGGAGGTGCTGGTCACGGACACCGGGAAGCTTCCGGGTGAGTAGGGCCGCCAGGGTGGCGGGATCGGCGTCCGACGCGACCGAGACCACGCTGTCGGCGCCCATGGATCGCTTCAGCGCCGTCGGAGTGTCCAGCGCCAGCAGTCGGCCGTGGTCGATGATCGCGACGCGGTCGGCGAGCTGATCGGCCTCGAGCATGTCGTGGGTGATCAGCACGATGGTCTGGCCGGCGGCCTGCAGTTCCCGCACGATCTCGTGCACGGCCAGCCGGCTCTGCGGGTCCAAGCCGGTCGTGGGTTCGTCGAGGAACAGCACCGCCGGTCGGTGTAGCACGGCCCGAGCGATCATGAGCCGCTGCGCCATCCCGCCGGACAGGGTGTCTACCGCCTTGCCGGCCGCCGCGGTCAGCGCCACCTGCTCCAACCGTCGGTCCGCCTCGATGCGGGCTTCAGCAGTGCGCAGGCCGAAGAACCGGCCGTGGAAAATCAGGTTGTTCCGCACGCTCAGGCTGCGGTCAAGGGTGTTGCGCTGCGGGACCACCCCGATCCCGCGACGAGCGACGGCTGGTTGCCGAACGACGTCGACGCCCGCCACCTGCGCCTGCCCGGCCGTCGGCACCACGCTGGTGGTGAGCATCCCGACCGTGGTGGACTTCCCGGCCCCGTTCGGGCCGAGCAGGGCGAACACCTCGCCCCGCCGGATCTCCAGGTCGAGAGCGTGGACGGCGGTGGTGCCGTCCGGGTAGGTCTTGCTCAGCCCGACGGCTCGGACCGCGGCCTCCACCGGCGCGCCCCCGGGATCAGTGCCCGCGGGCAGCGCAGAGGACGTTGCCGGCGGTGAGGCAGATGCGGAGGTGGTCACGGCGGCTCTCCCTAACGGTTTCGATTCTAGTTTGGACTAGACGGTCTAGTCCATTTGCCATGAGGTAATGTTGGACTCGTGAGTCCAAGTAGTCAAGCGGTCGATCCTCCAGCCACCGGGGGCCGAGTCGAAAAACGCCGGGCGATCATGGACGCCGCCCGGCGCGTCTTCTTCTCCAACGGGTTCGTCGAGACCAGCGTCGACACCATCGCGGCCGAGGCGGGCGTCTCGAAACAGACGATCTACAACCACTTCGGTGACAAGCGAGCCTTGTTCCTGGCCGTCATCACTGCAGTGCAGGAGGAGGCGACGGCCGCGGCGCAGGGAATGGCCGCGCCGGTCGTTGCCGAGACCGAGGACCTCGAAGTCGGCCTGCGCCAGCTGGCTCGAGTGATGATCGAGACAGCCCTCGTTCGGGACGTCGTGGCGCTACGCCGGATCGTCATCGCCGAACGCGCCCGCGATCCCGAACTCCTCACAGCGTTCGCGAGACCTCGCTCGGCGTTTGACCACGTGTTCGCCGAGGGCATCCGGGAGCGGGTGCGGACCGGCGTCCTCGACGTCGACGACCCGGCCCTGGCCGCCCGGCAGTTCCTGACCCTGACGGTGCAGGAATCCCTGTTGCAGTCCGAACTCGGTACCCGACAACTCACACCCGATGAGATCGAGCAGATCGTGCATGACGGCGTCCAAATGTGGCTACGGGCCTACCGCGTGCGCACCTGAGGAGCCCCGGACCTCGGCTGTCGACGGGTTCGTCTTCAGATCTGGGATGGACGATCCGATGGACAGGGGACGAAAGGAACACCCTTCATGCCCTCCTCTGCCGATCTCAAACAGGGACCTACCGCCACAGCGCTCACGTCCGGTCCGGGCTCGCTGTCGGGAGTCGGCCGTTGGTTCGGTGACCGCCGAGTACAAACAAGATCCTTATCGTTGCCGGGGTTGCCGTGGCCGGGACACTTGCCACCGGAATTCTGAGCCTGGCCGGTATCAGCGATCTGGGCAGTACCCGCGGCGACGAGGTCGGCCGGGCCGTGCCCTATATCTCGCATCTCAACGGTGCGGCGCTGGCGGCCAAGGCGGCGGCCAACGACGAGCGCGGGTACCTGATCGCCGGGGACACCAAGTTCCGCGATGAGGCGCTGGGCCGGGAGAAGACGGTCGACTCGGATCTCGCGTCGGCCCGCGCCCTGGGTGACGGCCCGGGGCAGGACCGGATCGACGAGATCAAGACCGCCACCGACGCCTGGTTCGGCGCTCTCAGCTCAGAATTCACGACGTTCGGGTCGGACCGTCCGGCGGCCATCAGCGCGGCCATGGGTGTGAACCGGGATCTGCGCAAGGTCTACGAGGGTTTGCTGGACACCGAGATCACCCGGGCCAGCAAGGCGCTACTGGCCGGGCAGGAGTTCGACGCAAGCGTCCAGCGCACGCGCACCAGTGTGATGATCCTGCTGGGCATTTCCCTGACTCTGGCCATCCTGCTCGCGCTCTACGTCGGCAGACTCATTGTGACGCCACTGCGCCGGGTTTCGGGCGTGCTGGATGCGGTCGCCGCCGGCGATCTGTCGCAGGAGCCGGACGTGTATCAGCACCCTGGCCGGCGCTTCCGAAGAGCTGGCTGCGACCAGTGAGCTGAGTGCCGCCAGCGCTGAGACCGGAGCCCGACAGGCCGCGGTGGTGGCGGACTCCGCGGGCACGATGTCGACCAATATCGCCACCGTCGCCGCGGGTGCGGAGGAGATGGGCGCATCGATTCGGGAGATCTCCCAGAGCACCGCGCAGGCAGTGGGCGTCGCCGCCCGGGCGGTCGACGTGACGGCGGCGACAACGGCGGTGATGGCCAAGCTGGGTGACTCATCCACCGAGATCGGCAACGTGATCAAATTGATCACGTCCATCGCTGAGCAGACGAACCTGCTGGCGCTCAACGCGACCATCGAAGCAGCGCGCGCCGGAGAGGCCGGCAAGGGCTTCGCGGTGGTGGCCAGCGAGGTCAAGGACCTGGCTCAGGAAACCGCCCGGGCGACTGCAGAGATCAGCCAGAAGGTGGCAGCGATCCAGGCGGACACCACTGGAGCCGTGACCGCAATCGCTGAGATCAGCGACATCATTGCGCAGATCAACGAGTTTCAGACGACCATCGCCTCGGCGGTCGAGGAACAGACCGCCACCACTCAGGAAATGAGCCGCAACGTCAATGAGGCGGCCGGCACCGGGTTCCAGGTGGCTGAAACGATCACCGAGGTGGCCACTTCCGTGCAATTGACCACGGCCGGGGCCAACGAGGCGCACCGCGCCGCCGGACAGCTCGCCGTGATGTCTACCGAGCTTCGCCAACTGGTTGCCGGTTTCCACCTGTAGCGCGCCGGCCTGGGCGGCAACCTCCTCGGCCGGGTTGGTCGCTGAAAGTCAAGGCGCAGCGCGGGTATCGGTGATCCGCGGCCGGCAGTGCTGCGCGGCCTGGCTCAGCGTGCGCAGCACCGTCTCGTGGTCGGTGCCACGAGTCAGGACGGCGGCGACCCGCTGGGTGTCGTAGTCGGCGGGCGGCAACCGCACCGTCGTCCCGATCGGCACCTCCAGGAAGACCTGGTCAATCACACCGGTCTGGAGCACCTCGACCAGCCCGGCCAGGCCGTCGAAGCCGCCCTCGCGGTCGGCGAGCAGGAACCGGACCCCGGCGAACAGCGGGTCAACGGCGTCGACGACCGGGGGCCGGCCGCAGGCGACCCGGATGCAGTTGGCATGGAAGTCGATGCCGGTGGAGAGCGGGATCAGGTGCGAGGCGATGAAGTCGCCGGCCGGGCGGGCCGCCACCTCGATCAACCGGAAGCCCCGTGAGGTCAGCTTGCACTCCAGGTGAAACGCACAGTGCTCGAACTTGAGCGCCCGGATCACCTCCTCGGTCCCGGTCCGGACCAGGGTCAACTCCACCTCGGAGCGGCCGGAGGGATGGACGTGCTGGTACTCGAGGTGGAACGGGTCCGTCGTCCATTTGTCGGTGATTCCGGCGATCGTCACGCCGTCGCTGTGCGCCCAGCCTTCGACGCTGAACTCGGGGCCGTCCAGGAACTCGTCCAGAATCAGCTCTCCGTGCTCCTCCTCACCCCGCCAGGCTCGCGGCGCCGCTCCCAGCCATCGGGACAGGACGTCGAAGCAGGCCTGCAGCTGAGCCGGATCGCGGACCTCAAAGATGCCCATGCTGCCGGCCGCCGCGGCAGGCTTCAGCACCGCGGGAAAGCCGACCGCCCGGATCGCCGGTTCGAGATCGGCACGGCCACGGATCGAGAAGTGCCGACCGACCAGGCCGGTGACCCGCGCGGCGTCCCGCATCGACGGCTTGTGTCGGGCCCGATGGGCGGCCTCCGGCGAGAGCGCCGGGAGCCCGAGATCCTCGCCGATCCGGGCGACCAGCGGCACTCCCCGATCACCCCAGGTCAGCACCCCGTCGGGAACGGCCTGGCGGGCCAGTGCGCGGGCGGCGAGCCGGCCCTGCTCGAGGTCATCGGTGTCCGCGGCGTGGAACCGGCGGATCAGTCCGTGTGCATGCGCGGGTAAGGACGGCGCGACCAGGTCGACCGCGAAGCCGAGTCGGCGGGCTGCGATCAGGGCCGACCGATCCTCGGCCGGGACCCCGCGCAGGTTGACGAAAAGAACCGAGGGTTCAGTCACTGCTGCTGCCCACCCCGGTCAGCTGGCGCACGGTCGCGACGTCCAGCGGCTCGAACCGCCGCCCGGAAGCCGGTTCCGGAGCACCGATCGGGGGCGGGGTCTGCCAGAAGGCCGAGAGCCGCGGGTCTGCGTCGTGCCCGAGCCGGCGCCAGGTGGCCAGGGCCCAGCGCGGCATCACGCTCGCGGCCAGCACCGCCGCGCCCTTGAGCCACCAGTAGGCGGCGGCCGGATCGGCACCCCGGAGCCCGCCACCGGCGTCCAACCCGGCTCCGGCGTCCGGCCACTCGTCCAGGGCCCGAACTACCTCGGCGAGCCGCAGCCGACCCGGATCCAAGGCGGCCCGCTGTCGCTGCAGCAGCTCCTCCAAGTGGTCAACCCAGGCCCCGGACGGCTGCGCGAGGTGCAGCCAGGACGGCGAGCCCGACGCCGGCCCGGCGCTCAGCCGGTCCCAGCCGTCCCGGGCACACCGGTCCAGGCCGAACACCAGATGCCGGTTGGCCAGCGCAACGAATTCGTCCACCCGGAAGTCGGTTTCGGCCACATCCGGGCTGACCCGGGCCAGATAGTGCCGAACCACGTCACTGTCCAGTACCTGCGCCACCTCCCGGGTCCAGATCGCGTGCCGCCGGCTGGTGGAGAACTTGCTTCCCTCCAGCAGCAGATACCGGTTCAACGTCAGGGTGCCGTAGGCCCCGAGTTCCGGCGTCAGCATCCGCAGCACGGCGATCGCGAACGCGTCCGGGACGATGCTGTCGAAACCCTGGGCGGACACGGTGATCACGCCGGAGCCTGGCGCCAGGGCGTTCGCTCCGGTGCCGGACAGCAGTCCGTACTCCTGCCCGCAGAGCGCCGCATAGGCGAGAATGCCCAGCCCGTAGGTGGCAAAGACCGCCGGGGCGGTCACCTCTGCCGGGCCCTGTACGCCCCAAGCCGACTGCTGGGTCAGCGGCCAGTAGGGACCTTCGCGGGCAAGGTAGCTGCGCAGCACCCGCCGGTGTTCGGGTAGCAGGTCGGGCCCGGAGAGCAGCCGGTGCAGGTCGGCATCCGGCACCCGGAGGAACAGGTTGGAGACCTCGCGCCACTCCAGCCCGGACTCGTCCAGGCTCGATCCGGGCTCGACGATCGTGCCCGGCGAGAACCACATCCCGCACTGTTCGCAGGAGCCACCCACCACCGGCTGCCCGCACTCCGGGCAGCGCCCGCGGAGGAATCCGCCGAACAGGTAGCGGTCGCTGTGGCGGCTGTAAAGGACACGTTCGCGGCGGGTTTCGACGCAGCCGAGGGCGCGCAGCCGGGTCAGCAGATGGTGGTGCCACCACCGGTAGCGGGCGGACCAGGTGGAGTCCAGCGGGTCGATGAAGGCATCGTGCGGAATATCGAGCGAGGCCAGGTCACGTTCGATCTCGGCGTGGTAGCGGCCGGCGATCTCGGACGACGGGACGCCGCTGCGCGCGGAGGCGAGCTCGACGTGCGACTCGAAGACGTCCGTCCCGGAGATCAGGAACGCGCGGTTGCCGCAGAGCCGCTGGAACCGGGCCAGCACGTCCAGACGCAGGAACGGGCCGCCCAGGTGCCCCAAATGGGTGGGCCCGTTCGGGGTGGGCAGGCCGGCGACGAGGTGGTGATCGACCGGCGGCCGACCGTAGCCAGGATCCAAAAGGGACACGATGTCAGTCCTTTGCAAAGCGGTCGAGGCCGGCCAGGGCGGATTCGGCGAGCGCTGGGGCCAGCTGGAAACCCGAGCCGGAGCAGCCACCGGCCACGATCACGCCCGGCCTGGTCGGATCCTCGACGACGGAGGGCAACCGGGCCGGCAGGTAGCCATCGCCGGCCGCGCGTCCACCGGCGACCGCGGCCACCAGGCTCGGGCTACGAGCCGCCAGGACGGCCCGGGCCGCCGCCAGTTCGTCGGGCTCGATCATCAGGTCGCGGCCCGGGCAGACGTCCCAGGTGGGGCAGTAGAAGCTGAACAGCGTCAGGCCCTGCTCGGGTAGCGGAAGCAGGAAGGCGTCCTCGGCGCAGAAGATCACCACCGGGTCGTCGGGCGCGGGCCGGCGGGCCAGATGCAGGGCCGCCACCTTCTTCACCCGTAACGGCCAGCCGACCCGCTCGGCGTCATAGAGCTGACCGGCGTCACCGAGCTGACCGGCGGCGCTGGCCAGCCAGGCGCCGGTGGCCAGCACGACGTGCCGGGTGCGCAGCCGCTCACCGGTGTGGGTCAGGACCACCTGGCCATCGCCGTCCGGTTGTACGTCGTCCACCCGGACGCCCTCCCAACAGCCGGACGATCCGGTCCGGTTCAGCCGCGTGGCCAGCACCTGGGCGGTGGCCGCGGCTCTGCCCGCCCACACCCCACCCGAGCGCAGCAGCACCTCATCGGGATGGACGACCAGATCCGGGTGCGTCGCGCTGAGCCGAACCCGGTCGGCCGGACCGACGGGAACGGGTGGGTCGCTGACGAACTCCTCGCGCAGCTCGTCGACCTCGGACTCGGGCACCACCCAGTAGGTGATCAGGTGCCGTCGGCGCGGCCCGCCGGATCCTTCCAGTTCCGCGTACCAACGCTCGGCCCGGCGCACCAGCCGCCGGTGAGCGTCGGTGGCGCCGGTCGGTGTGCTCAGCGCCGCCGAGTACCGGGTGGCGCCGGAGCCGGCCTGGGCCGCATCCAGCAGCAGGATCTTTGCGGTCGGCGCCCGGCGCCGGGCCTCCTCGGCCACCACCGAACCGACGATGCCCGCGCCGACCACCACCAGGTCGAGGCTCAATCCGACCACCAGATCGAGAACACCTCAACCGGCTCTGGCCCGGTATTCAGCAGAGTGTGCGGCTGGTTCGGCTCGATCGAGACGACATCTCCGGCTGCAACGTCCAATTGTGAACCGCCGCAGGTCATCACGCCCCGGCCGGCGGCGATCAGCCAGAGCTCCCGGACGGCGTGCTGGTCCGGCCCGCTGTCAGCGCCGGGCCGCAGGCTCCAGTGCGACGCCTCGAACGGGGCCAGCGGGTGGTCATCACCGGGCATGGTGAAGACCCGCAGGACCATGCCCGCCGGGATGTCCTCGGTGTCCTCGACGCTGGTCAATCTGGTCATCGGCAAGGTCTGCTCAGAACTCACTGCGGATCTCCCTCGCGGCGTTGGCTTCCGGCTGGTCCTTCGGGTCATGGGGCCATTCGATGGCGGCACTGCAGCCGGCCACGTCGTACACCGGCCGGCCGCAGACGCTGTTGACGATCACCGCACTGCGCCACGCGGCCAGGCTCAGGTTCGGATCGGCGATGCCGTGCGAGAGCCGAGCCGCGTTCTGGACGTAGATCGACCGGCCCGGTGGCCCGTCCCAGTCGATCGAGAAGTCGCCGCCGACGTGATAGCCGTCGTCGGTCCGGCGGATCCAGTCGGCCAGTGGCGCCAGGCAGGCGGGTGGGGCGTACGCAAAACCGGTGCAGAGCACGATCACATCGGCCTGGACCGTCTCCCGGCCACCACCGTCGCGCTCGGCCACCGCTTCCAGCCCGCCCGTCTGCCGGGTCAGGGCTACCAGCCGATGCCCCGGCCGGAGCCGATAGCTCAGCCGCGGCTCCTCCAGGAAGTCCAGGGCGTACAGCCGCTGGTACAGCTGGGCCAGGGTGCCCGCGTCGATGCCGTCGCTGGCGAGCCGTTGCTGGGCCAACGCGGTCCGCCGCCGGGCGCTGGGCAGATCCCGGAAGTGCTCGACGTAGTTGGGGAAGAACAGCTCATTGGTGAACGGGGTGTCGTCCAGCGGCAGGAAGTTCGGGCGGCTGGAGAACCAGGTGATCTCGCGGGGCCCGGAGGCTTTGGCCCGGACCAGGCGGAGGAAGAGTTCGGCGCCGGTCTGGCCGCCGCCGACCACCACCACCCGGCGCCCGGCCACGTGCGGGGCGATCAGGTCGTAGTCGCTGGCATGCAGCACGTCGTCGCCGAGCAGCGGTCGAGCGCAGGCGGGGATGTTCGGAGTCAGCCCGGTGGCCAGCACCACCGATCGCGCGTACAGGGTTTCCCGAGCAGTGCGGACGGCGAGCAGTCCGTTCTCCAGCTCGACGGATTCGGCCCGGGTGTCGAAGCGGACACTCGGAAGTTGTTGCGCCACCCAGCGGTAGTACTGCTCGAACTCGACCCGGGACACGTGGTCCGGGTTGGCCACCACGAACCGGTACAGCCGCCCGGTCTCGCGCAGGAAGGACAGGAACGAGTAGCGGCTGGTCGGATCGACCGGTGTGACAAGATCTTTCAGATATGAAGTCTGCATCAGCGCGTCATTGTCGAGCAGCCCGGGATGCCAGCGAAAGGTGGGACGGGTCTCCAGGAAGGCGGCGCGCAGACCGGGCACCGGATCGGCGAGCGCGGCCAGGCTCAGATTGGACGGCCCCACCCCGATCCCGACGAGATCAAAGGCAGGCTCGGACCATTCGTCAGCCGGCCGGCCTCGGCGCGGCGCCGGGTGGCCCGATATCCGTTGGTCGGCGAACTGATTGTTCATGCGTATCAAGAGCCGACCGGCCGCTCTCCTAATACTCCGAGCACGAAGGAATTGCGACTCGTCGAGGGCTGGAGTACCGATGAGGTTCGGCATCGTGGGGTGGGATCGCGAGGAGTATGAATCCCGGCATCTGGTCAGTACCAGCTGGGCTCGCGGTCATGAGGCAGAGCTCTTCACCCTGGACGACGTGTCCTGGGGGGTGGTGGACGGTGGGTACGGCGTGCTCGCCGGGGCCCGCCCGGCCAGCGACTTCGATGTCATTGTGTCCCGGGCGCAGCTGCGACGAGAGCGCTGGCAGAGCGACCTGGAGCGGTTGACCCTGCTGAGCAACCTGCCGCAGACGCCGATCCTCGACCCGGCCGCGGAATTCGTCGCGGCGGAAAGCAAATTTGTCCAGCTGCAGCGGATCGGGGCCGCCGGGGTGCCGGTGCTGCCCACGGTGAGCTGCGCCAGTCCGGCGCAGGTGCGCGACGCCGTGGCCGACTGGGGAGACACCGTGCTCAAGCCCTCGTTCGGCTGGGAGGGGAACGACGTCGAGCGGGTCTGGGCCGGGCCGGAGCTACCGGACACCGTCGCCCGTCTGCTGGATCGGTACGGCACCGTCCTGGCCCAGCCGTACATCCCGCATCCGGACGGCGACCTGCGGCTCACCGTGGTGGACGACGAGGTGGTACTCACTTTCCGACGGATTCCGCAGGGCGACACCTGGAAGGCCAATGTCGCCCAGGGCGCCCGGGCGGAGATCCTCGCCACCCCACCAGCCGAACTGGCCGAGTTGGCCCGGCGGGCGACCCGGGCGATGGGCATCACGATCGCCGGGGTCGACGTCATGCGCCGGGGAGACGGTCATGTGGTGATCGAGATCAACGACGGGCCCGGCTGGCATCCGCTCACCGAGGCGGCCGAGTCGACCATGGCCAACGCGGTGATCGCCTACGCCGAACGGATCGCGAAGGACAAGAACGGTGGCTGAGCCGCGGCCCGGTGGTCGGCGCTGCC